>Ga0193717_1001345_pt1 | contig 15075 bp, 17 predicted proteins | sample U2c2metaG_FD_145900 | JGI IMG/M metagenome (GOLD analysis project Ga0193717, IMG submission 145900) | Soil microbial communities from a riparian zone of the East river system, Colorado, United States - U2c2 | ecosystem: Environmental > Terrestrial > Soil > Riparian zone | place: USA: East River... | reverse complement strand
CGCATGAGCAGGCGGGGTAGGGGGCACTTCCTGCCGGGCCGGCTCCTTGCGCCATTCCAAGACGCCGTAGACACAGAAGATGGCCGTCTCCGTTAGCAGACCCGCCGTCAGTGCCGTGTCTCCGAATTCCTTGTTCTCTATTTTTGACCAGGCGCCAAATATTACGATCGCCGCCCCCAACGAAAAGGCCGTGTTGATGATCTTGTCAAAAAGCATATGATTAAAGTTTTATGTAAAAAGGCACATACTTCCGTTCATTGACGACGGCAAAAGGTTATTTGCCTCAAATATACATAAGACTTCGATGTATTTAAAATAAATTTAGATCTGGGAATAACTCGCAGGCGTCAGAAAGGTCCTCGTGATCTTGGAGATCAATTTGGCATCCGAATACTCAGGCATCGAGCTGATCTTTTTCCATTCGGGATCAGTACCAAACGCTTTCCAGTGCGTATCATGCGCCTCCATATTATCAAAGCAAAGCATATAAGTCAGGTTTGGCCTTCTTTCTCCGATGATCGTTTCCCCAAAGAATACGGGCCGGGCGCCGACCTTCTTAAAAATATCGATCTCCCCGGCATCGTTAAACATCCCTATCTTTTTTTGCCCAGCCGATTCCGTCGGGCTTTCATAACAGCGCAGTTCAAAAAGGCGATCCTTCTTTTCCGGTAGCTCCATCTGCGGCATATGTACGAATGCTTTTAGCAGGGAGCTTTCTATCCGCTGATAGGCAGGACTGGTGGGCAGCGCCGCTAAATAAGCTTCCCCGGCTTTCAGATAGACCTCGTCATGGGCCAGTTTCTCATTGATCGAGGTGAATGATCCTATGGAATCGAACGGCACAAGTAAAAACAGCCGCGCTATACCCTGCGGCTGCGTCTCGGTAAAAACACCGACATTCCGGATACCGGCCCGGTTGAGGGCGGGGAGATAAGCCTGCTCCATATAGCTGCCGGTCAGCTGCGGCTGGCTCTCATTGGCAAACAGATAAGTCCGAAGCTCGTACCATTGCTGTTTTTTACTACTTTCATCTTTCATAACGGCATTTTCAAACGGAAGTGCTCCTCCGAGCAGGGAGCCGGAGAGGATCGTCGATTGAACGAATTTGCGTCTGTCCATGTATTAAAGATAAGTAACTATCCAATAATTTTGTATGTTTAGAAGATCAACAACTAATTATGCTTAAACTCTCTCTACGTGTTTTGATCGTACTCACCCTATTTATTTCGAAGGCGCTTTTTGCACAATCCGACAGTATTGTCCTAAGAGACATCACCTGGGACAAGGATGCCCCCGCCGGCATGAGCGAGCTCTTCATCCCATCCGAAGGATCGCTGCTAGCTGGTTTTATATACAAAGCCAATGGAGCACAAAAACATCCTACCTTATTGTTATTACACGGCTACCCGGGCAATGAACGTAACCTTGACCTTGCACAGGTAGTCAGGGAACATGGCTGGAATGTCATATATTTTGACTACCGCGGCTCATGGGGCAGCCAGGGACAGTTCAGCTTCAGAAATTGCGTTCGGGACGTAGTCAATGTGGTCGCATATTGCAAAAAGTACCAGGACTCCTTACACATCGACACTTCGAACATAGTCCTGTTCGGACACAGCATGGGAGGCTGGATCTGCCTTAAAGCCCTGCAGGAATTGCCCGGAATAAAAAAGGGTTTTGCCTTGTCGACCTGGGACATCCACAACGATGTAAAAGAATTTAAAACGGAAGGGCAGCTTTATGCAAAAATGAAAACAAAATTCGGGAAGGGATATTTTGTGCTGAACACCCCGGACAAACAAATATATGCCGCTACTTTAAAAGACCCCAATTACTTTATACTTGAAAAGGGCTCAAAAACGCTGGCAAACAAACAGATCATCATGCTTGATGAGCATAGCCGGAACAAAGACCTGGCGGCTGCCCTGAAAAACGATAATAAAGATTATTTCAAATACGAAGTCTGGCCGACGGATCATCCTTTTACCAACAAAAGGGTGGCGCTGATGAAGATGGTTCTATCGTTTCTTGACCGATAAAAAATACCCTTGCCCCGTTTCAGCCGAAAATATCCTCTTTCGTCGGAATTCCCTTCTTTCCGGACTGGGCTTTTCGTTACTTGAGCCCTCAACAACCGAGGAAAAATGGAAGATCTCCACCATCTCAACATCCTGTTCCATGTCCTGGCGGGATCGATTGCGCTGATAGCGGGTTTGGTCGCCCTGATCGTCCGAAAAGGCAGTGTCAATCACATCCGGTCCGGACGGTATTTTATGCGGATGGTCATTGTGGTTATTGCAACCGGGCTCATCGGTGTCTTTGTTTTTAAACGCAACAATTTTTTGCTGGTCATTACCCTCCTTTCTGCTTACAACTGTTTTAGCGGGATCAGGGCGATCCGCCTTCGGGGAGAGAGACCTGCTACGATAGATCGTGTCGTACCACTCATAGTGATAGCCGCCGCCCTTTACTATCTTTATTACATCAGCTCCACCGAATTATATTGGACGCCGGTCATCATTTATTCAACGATAGGCGCTCTGTTTTTAGTTACCGGTTACGATCTTTGTAAAATATTCTTTTCTCAAGGCCTGCTTCAAAAATCATCCTGGTATGAGCACGTCTACAAGATGGTCAGTGCGTTCAGCGGTATAACGTCTGCCTTTACCGGTACCGTCTTCCCGCAGTATCAGCCCTATAGTCAATTTCTGCCATCCGTAATTGGTTTGGCCTACATTATTGTTACCTTTATTGGGTTGATTAATAAGAGATCAAAATGCACACAGCCATAAAAACAATACTGATCAGCCTTCTCATTGGGCTGTCTTTTGGTCTTTATTTATTTTTCACTTATGATCATACCCCCCTGCGAGTTTTTAGTTCGGTTCTATCCGCCGTCAGCATCGGTTCGTTGATGTTGCTGGTCATAAGTTTCCGGCATTATCTTACAATTGTTACCCCTCACCAAACGCTAAAGGTCATCATCATCATCGCTTTACTTGCAGGGGCGGCGTTGCTGGGAACCGAGATTACGCTTTTCATGGGATCGCTTCTGTCCCGTGAGAGGTACCAGGTCTTTAATGGGGGAAGCGTTTATATCCTGAATATACTCATCGTAATGGTGACCGGCATCCCAATTTATGTTAGTGAAGAATGGAAAACGATGCTAAATACAAGGTTATTAAACCAGCAATACCGCGTCCTGCAGTTGGAACAGCAACAGACTGTCTTTGAGCTGGAGCTCCTCCGCGCGAAGATCAACCCGCATTTTTTGTACAACGTACACAACACAGTTGCAGGTCTTATTTCAAAAGACCCCTCGAGAGCCGAAGAGCTGGTCCTGCTTTTGTCAAAATTCTTTCGGTTCTCGTTGAATAAGAATAGTGCGACTTTTCATTCCATCGCCGATGAACTGGATATCATCAAAACCTACCTGTACATGCAGCAGATCCGTTTTGAAGATCGGATGAGCTTTACCATCGAAGCCGATCCGGCGGTCTTAGAATTGCAGATCCCCTCCTTTATATTACAGCCCATCATAGAAAATGCGGTAAAACACGGGATAGAACCCTGTGCTGAGAATGGTTCCGTATCCGTGTCCATAACCTTTGACGAACAAAATATCTCCATTACGATAGCCGATTCAGGACCGGGATTCCCGGACGAACCCGGAACGGGCCATGGCCTGCAAATGGTCATGACTAAGCTGAGATTGCTTTACTCAGATGATTTTAAAATGGAATTAAACAACCATCCTCAAAAATATGTCCATCTCACTCTCCCAAGAAGAAATTAAAACCCTGCTGGTCGACGATGAAGAGGTGGCCATACACCGTCTCAAAAAATTGCTCGGGGCCTATCCGCGTGTCAACATCATCGGCGAGGCAAAAGACGGCCGGTCTGCGGTGGACCTCATCAATAGCCAGCGTCCCGATCTCGTCTTTTTAGACATCCAAATGCCGGGTCTGAATGGCTTTGAAGTGCTGCATCAGCTGCTATATACGCCTCTGATCGTTTTTACTACGGCCTATGAGGAATACGCGGTAAAGGCATTTGAGAAGAACTCGCTGGACTATCTGCTAAAACCCGTGGAGGACGAAAGGCTGGCTTTGACCATGAAAAGGATTGTTCAAAACAAGGCTGGAGATCAGGATCTCCTGCTGAAAATAAAACAGCTGATCGGTTATGAAAAGACAGAAGACCGGATCAGCACTATCCCTGTAAAAGCCGGAAACAAGATCCACCTCGTCCATGTAGCCGACATCATTTTCCTGGAGGCAAAAGAAAAATATGTGACCATCCATCTGAAAGAGGGTGAAAAGCTGGTCGAATATTCTCTTACCTCACTTGAGCATCGTCTCCCGGACGAGTTCATACGCGTCCACCGAAGCTTTATTGTCAACAAGCTAAAGATAAGGGAGATCCATAAGTATTTTAAGGGTACGTTCATGCTGGTAATGGATGATGTAAAAAGCTCGAAAATAAAAACGGCTTATTCCTATTCCGAAACAATTAAGACTAAAATACTTTTACCATAAAATTATGTTACAGAATCGGGTCGATCCATGGGGAAATATCATAAGAACCAGTGCCCGTGGTTCCTGGATGGGAAACAGGGGGCTGCTTCACGACGAAAATCAAAACATCCGTCGCCCTTTTAAATTGCAGGCGTGGTTGATCTGCCTGCTCGAATTTAAAGGGAGGAAAAGACCGGTCATGGCCCCCCGTCAATATACGGAACTCTTTTTCATGGATGAGGCTACAGCCTTCTCGGCGGGTCATCGCCCTTGTTTTGAATGCCGCAGAAAGGATTATGATCGGTTCAAGACATTATGGATAAAAGCCAATCCTGAATATGGTTTTGATGAAAAAACCTCCATTCGGAAGATCGACGAGATCCTTCACACAGAAAGAATTGATCCTACCGGTGCAAAAATAACCCATACCGGGGCGCTTATCGATCTTCCTGATGGTAGCTTTGTGATCTATAAGGATCATCCGGCTGTAGTCGGCGGCTCATCGATCTATACCTGGTCTCCGTTTGGGTACGAGAAAGGGGTGACGCTGCCAGGAGAGGAAAAGCTGACGGTGCTTACGCCGAAGTCGGTTGTCAACGCCTTTCGGGCGGGCTATATTCCGCAAATAGCGGCGAAATGATACTCTAAACAAATTACTACCTTTACATTATGAATATCACTCACAAAATAAGCAGTTGGGGTGACCGGCATCATCCTAGAATCCTGGACATCCTTCGGATGCTTCTTGGATTTTTCTTACTTTTCAGGGGTATTGTTTTCTTTAACAATTCCGGTTATCTCCGATACCTGATCATTGAAAGTAAAGCCATCAACCAATCGCCGGAAATAATAACAGCGATCATCTATTATGTAACTTATGTACATATAGTGGGTGGCGCGCTCATTTTGTTGGGTCTTTTTACCCGGCTATCGGTATTATTGCAATTGCCAATAGTCTTTGGAGCCGTGTTTTTTGTAAATATCACCTCTCCATACATCAATTCCGAGCTGTGGCTGTCCATCTTAGTTCTAGCGTTGCTTGTGCTTTTTCTTTTGATAGGCTCTGGGCCATTTTCGCTGGATCGTCTTTTGTTGAGAGTTAAGATCCAGGAGGAAGACTAATGGCAAATCAAAAAAGACAGATCATCGCAATGGGTGGCGGTGGATTTTCAATGGAACCGGATAATCCCTTATTGGATCAGTATGTTATAACCCAGGCCCGGAGACCCAACCCTTCGGTATGTTTTTTTCCTCATGCTACGGATGACTCGGTACGGTATGTCTTCAATTTTTATAAAGCATTTACAAAATTAGATGCACGTCCGACTTATCTTTCACTATTCACACCCCCCACTTCGGACCTGGAATCATTTATAATGGAACAGGATATTATATATGTAGGAGGGGGTAATACCAAAAGCATGCTTGCGCTGTGGCGCGAATGGAAGCTGGACCGCATTCTGGATCAGGCATACCGGAATGGAACGGTCCTCGCAGGATTGAGCGCAGGCGCCAATTGCTGGTTCCAGGAATGTAGTACGGATTCTATCCCGGGCAAGTTGAGCATGCTACCTTGCCTGGGTCTTATAAATGGGAGCTTTTGTCCGCATTACGATGGAGAGGTGAATCGACGCCCTTCCTTGCATAACCTGATCTATAAAGACCAGATCATCGCTGGTTATGCTGCTGATGATGGGGCCGCGGCTCATTTTATAGATGACCATCTGGCCCATGTCATAAGTTCCCGACCGGCTGCAAGATTATATAAGGTATACAAAAGGGATGGGCAGGTTTGTGAGGATGTTTTTGACACGCGTTTTCTGGGAAATTCGCGCCCAATGTCCAATTCGGAGATATCAATGTAAGGAATATTGCCTTTCGCAAGAGTCATTATATAGGCTCTATCTCTGTCCACCCGCATTCCGAGCTTTTCGATATATCCGTTCAATAACCTCAACGACCAGTTCGGGATCCTGTGTATGAACCCCATGGCTGTATCCGGGCAAGATCATAATAAAACTATTATGGTTGTTTTCGATCAAATTCGTATAGTTTTCGATCCGAAAGCGACGTATTGCATCTTCTTCGGCAATTGCATGTCCTTTCCGGGAGCTATCCGGAATGGCCTGGAGACGGTGGTTATGAGTCAGTAATACGGCAACCGGAATATCCGGTAGAGGCGGCAGCGAAGCATATTCAGCAAAATACCCGTCCCGGAATACAGTTTTCAGCAACCGCTGGTTGCGATGCAATTGCAGAGGTGGCAGTAAGGTATCCGAATCTGTTTGCTCCATGTGTGAACGGGTAAGCTCACTCGATCCCGGGTTGATCCGGTCAAGTTCCTCCTGCTGTTTTGCCGTCCGGACGTAATTAGGCGGATCGATAAATACAAGCCCCCCTACTTCATTCGGGTACAGGGACGTGAACAATCGAATATAGGGGCCGCCCAGGGAATGCCCTATCAAGATATAGGGCGGAGGCACATGAACAAGACCCAAAAAGGCATGCAGCCTCCGGCAGAGATCCTTATCGGTCACAAGCGTACTATCTTCCGCAGATTGTCCCTCCCCGTTACGGTCATAACTGACACCAGCATATTTTTTTGAAAGCGCGGGATAAAGACAGGCAAAATTCTGCACAGCCCCTGCACTAAAGCCAGCTTCGAATACCAGTACCGGATCGCCCGGGCGGCGGGTCTTGAGCCCAAAACTTGTATAGGATATTTTTTTACCGCCAACAGGGATAAATTGACGGGGGTAGGGGGATTGCCCCATTGGCCGATATGGAAAAAGAAACACCCAGCCGGCAAAAAGCAGGCTCAGCCGGAAACAGCGGATAATGGAAGGAGAAAGTGGCATTGTTATCGGAATTTCGTAAGTTTAAAAATAAGATCATTTAGCCATGAATATACTTCAAAACAAAAATGCAATTATCTATGGCGCTGGCGGCTCAATGGGTGGAGCCGTCGCCAAAGCGCTCGCCAGTGCAGGCGCCAGGGTGTTTTTAACCGGCCGGAATCTTCGCTCCGTCCAAAAGATCGCAGATGAGATCCTCGCGGCCGGCGGTCGCGCGGAGACAGCGCAGGTGGACGCCTTTGATGAAAAGGCGGTCAACAGTCATATTGATGCCGTCCTACGCTCAGCGGGTACGGTAGACCTGTCATTTAATGCAGTCGGGATCGATGTTACACAAAATATCCCTTTGATCGACATTTCGGTAGACGATTTTGTGCGCCCGATAACATTGACCATGCATACGCTTTTCCTGACGGCAAAAGCGGCCGGTAAAGTTATGATGAAACAGGGATCAGGGGTCATCTTATCCCTTACTGCAACACCCGGTGGGATCGGGTATCCTTTTACGGGCAACTTTGCACCCGCATGCAGCGCCGTAGAACGGCTGTCGGCAAACCTGGCTTCAGAATTAGGTATATATGGCGTACGTGTCGTAAATATCAGGTCGGGAGGTTCACCGGATTCAAGGGCATTTAAGGAAGCCATCGACAGATACCCTGCTGCCATGGAGCCGATCCTGCGAAAGATGGAAGCAGATTCGATGCTTAAGAAGTTGCCTTTAACGGCCGACATAGCCAATGCAGCGGTATTCCTGGCCTCCGATCTGTCCGCGATGATAACCGGGGTTACGATTGATGTGACCTGCGGGACAACAGCCGGCCTGAATTACAGGGTGGCGCCGGAAGTCATCCAATAGGAGCGTTTTATTTGATTAAATTGTTACACAAAGATTCAACAATCATATTAGACTATGTATAATACGTCATTTTTTTTCTGCAGGTGGCTTCGCCCGTTGATTTTGCTTCTTTGCCTTTTCTTCACCTTCAACGCTTATAGCCAGCAGACAACCGATGATCTTAAGATAGTGCTTATCCGTCATGGAGAGAAGCCCAAAAAAGGATCGGGGCTTAGCTGCAAGGGAATTAACAGGGCCAACCTTTTACCGGGCGTTCTCAAAACTAAGATCGGTCTCCCTGGTATTATCTACACTCCGACGCCTACCGGATCAGATGCGACCAACCACGCAAGGATGTCCCAGACTATCACTCCTTTTGCCGAAAAATACCACCTTCCAATGAACAGTGACTATAAGGTCAACGACATCAAAGGCGCTGCCAAGAACATCCTGATGCAAAAAGGAACCGTGCTCGTTGTGTGGGAACACAATGGGCTTGAAGACCTTGGGGAGCAGCTGGGTGTCAAAGAAAAGTTGCATTGGAGCGATGATGATTTTGACACGATCTGGATTATTACATTCAGCAAAAAAGGAAAGGCCCGGTTACAGGTAGACCACGAAGGATTACATCCTTCTGCAAAGTGCAATTAAGATGACCATTTCTGCCATACAATCATACATCGGGACAATAGAGGGGGATGCTTCCCTCTTCGAAGAAAAGAACTTTGATCAGCGTATTGAGGTTATAGACTTTATCGGATTCCAGGTCATGGATCAGATCGAAGAGCACCTGCAAAATACCGATCACCCGGAAAGTCTCGTCCTGCTCAGATCTTGTGCTGAAAAGCTAAGGAGTCAACTGGAAGAAATTGATACCAGGCTCTTTCAAAAACTTCTGACAACGATCAGAACGGGGGCCCTCACTGGAAATGATTTCAAAGATCTGATCACTGAATATGTCGATTCTGGTTCAGACCATCCCCGTCATCAGGAAGAACCGGGCTATGACAATCTCGATATCTTTATCAATGGGTTATCCCTCTTTCAAGCTATGCCGGAACAGACAAGGGTTCTGGAACCCAACATGGTAGGCTATCAAAAGACGCCGGCCAGGGTCGTTCTTGAGCTTGTCGAAAGATCTCATTTCAGACAGGAAGACGTTTTTTTTGATTTGGGTTCCGGTCTGGGTCAGGTCGCCATCCTGGTAAACCTTCTCGCCGGGATCGCAGTAAGGGGTATCGACTTCGAGCCGGCTTTTTGCGATTATGCGAGAGAATGCGCTGCGGACCTTAACCTATCCAACGTGACATTTATAAATGTTGACGCACGAAAGGCAGATTATTCCGAAGGAACTATATTTTTTATGTATACGCCTTTTAAGGGTGAGATCATGGAAGATGTGCTGGAGGTTTTGAGGAAAGAATCACTCCTGAGAAAAATTAAGATCATTACTTATGGCCCTTGTACTGCCCAGGTTGCTTTACAAAGCTGGCTGGAATTTGCGGCCCCGGGGGATAGTCACACGTATAGGGTTGGGGTTTTTAGCAGTTTTTGATAAATAAAACACATTTTATGAAAAAATACATCCTTTTTGCGTGGGCAATATGCCTTTCCTGTAGTGCCATCCCGCAAACGATTCCCGAAAAAATCGATAGCCTGCTGACCGCCTATGAAAAGGTCAACTATTTCAATGGCACGGTCCTGGTCGCCCGGAAAGGGACGATCATTTTTGAGAAAGGGTATGGCTATAAGAACAAAAAGGCTCTTTTGGCGAATGACCCAAATACCATTTTCCAGATAGGCTCCATTACAAAACAGTTTACCTCCGCGATCATCCTGCAGTTAAAGGAAAAGCAAAAGCTATCCTTACAGGATAAGTTATCCAAGTACATTCCTGACTATCCCAACGGCGACCAGATCACCATAGAACATCTGCTGACGCATACTGCCGGGGTGTACAATTACACCAATGACCGGGATTTTATGAAGAATGAATCCACTAAACCCATCGCCCGGGACAGTTTGGTCGCATTGTTCAGGAACAAGCCCCTGGACTTCAAGCCGGGCGAAAAATTTAACTATAGCAATTCCGGCTATATCTTATTGGGTTATATCATAGAAAAAGTAACCGGCAAATCTTATTTCCAGGTCGTGCGGGACAACATCTTTCGTCCTTTGCATATGGACCATTCCGGGTTTGATTTCACTCACCTCACCAGTTCCGATAAAGCTACGGGCTATAACCCGCCCGCGCCCCAAGTGCCGGCAGAGATAGTTGATTCTTCTGCATCATTCTCTGCTGGTGCTGTCTACACTACCGTAGGGGATCTCTACAAATGGGACCGCGCTCTCTATTCCGGCAGCATCCTCAGCCACTCCTCAGAGGAAGCAGCCTTTACACCCCATCTGGCCAAGTATGGCTATGGCTGGACGATCGACTCGCTATTCGGGAAAAGGGTAGTGGAGCACGGAGGTGGTATCACCGGTTTTGTATCATTCATTTTGAGGGCACCCGAAGATGAAACCTGTATTATCGTGCTGGATAACGCGCCATCACAGGCGCAGCCGGGAATAATGGCCAACGATCTCTATGCGCTCCTCAATGGCAAGGAATATACTATTCCAAAACTTCATGTAGCTATACTACTGGATTCGGCCATATTAAAGCAATATGTCGGAGAATATGAGCTGAGGCCAAATTTTGTCATAACGATCACGTTTGAAAATGGGAGCCTTATAAGCAGGGCCACAGGCCAGGGCAAGACGGAACTCTTTCCGGAGAAAGAGAATCTTTTTTTTCTCAAGGTTGTCGACGCGCAGCTTGAATTCATAAAGGGCGCCAATAACGAGGTGGAAAAATTGGTGCTTCATCAAAACGGCCGGTTGGTGCCAGGCAAGAAGATCAAATGAAGGCGGGTAGGCGGCAGTTGAAAAAATATATTCAAAATTCTGTCCAATTTCCAAAATCTCGATCGTCATTTGTTTTTAACAATCAAAAAACTAAACAAAATGAAAGATTTCTTATTGGTATTCAGAACGGATTACAATAATATGCCTAAGGACCCTTCACCCGAACAAATGCAAGCTACCACGAAACGCTGGATGGACTGGATAGGTGGTATTGCAGCCCAAAATAAATTGACCGACCGGGGAAACAGTCTGGTCCCTTCCGGCAAAGTCCTGAAAGCCGACAATGTAGTTGCCGATGGCCCATATGCGGAAATTAAAGAATGTATTGCAGGGTATAGTATTGTAAAAGCAGATTCTATTGAAAAGGCTACCGAACTGGCAAAGGGATGTCCTATTTTGGCAATTGGCGGAAATGTAGAAGTCAGGGAGATCCGTGTAATGTAACATGAAACAGGCAGAGCTAATCCCCCATTTATTTAGAACAGAGTACAGAAAAATAGTTTCTGTACTCTGTAAATTATTTGGAATCGAACATATTGAGATCGCAGAAGACATCGTAAGCGATACTTTTCTTTTGGCTTCCGAATTATGGGGTTTAAAAGGTCTGCCCGAAAACCCAACAGCCTGGCTATATCTGGTCGCAAAGAACAAGACCAAAGATTATTTGAAACGCAATTCACTTTTTTCTCAAACCATCTCAAAAGAAATAAAACACAATGCTACGATCTCGGAAGAGATAGAAATTGATCTGTCCGTCAAAAATATCAACGACAGTCAATTGGCCATGATATTTGTCGTTTGCCATCCTTGTAATCCGGCAGAAGCACGAATCGCGCTAGCGTTGAATCTTCTTTGTGGTTTTGGTATCGATGACATCGCCAACGCCTTTTTGACAAACAAAGATGTTATTTACAAACGACTTCAAAGAGCAAAAGAAAAGCTTAGAACGGAACATATTAAAATGGAGCAGCCGACTTTTTCTGAAATAGACGACCGGCTACCGACTGTTCTAATGATCTTATATTTGCTTTTTAATGAAGGCTATTATTCTTCAAGCCAGGACATCACATTGCGTAAAGATCTTTGTTTGGAAGCGATCAGATTAACTTATCTGCTTATTGCAAATGAACAAACGAACAAACCATTTGCCAATGCTTTGCTTTCATTAATGTGTTTTCATTCGTCAAGATTTGAGGCAAGAATCAATCAAAATGGAGAAACAATTTTATACCAGGACCAGAATACAGGGCTATGGGATCAGGAACTGATCTCCAAAGGAGAATATTTTTTAGATCAGGCTTCACAAGGCAATAAAATTTCAAAGTATCATCTGGAAGCCGGCATAGCCTACTGGCACACGGTCAGAGCCGACACAAAAGAAAAATGGGAAAATATCTTACAGCTTTACAATCAGCTGCTCCTTATTGAATATTCGCCAATTGCGGCATTAAACAGAACTTATGCACTTGCCAAAGCAAACGGAAAAAAGGAAGCGATAATTGAAGCGGAAAAGATAAAACTTACCGACAACCATTTATACCACTCCCTTTTGGGAGAACTCTATATTGACGTTGACAACGAAAAAGCAATTTCACATTTACAAAATGCTTTGGCACTGACAAGATCAACGGCTGATAAAATGCTTATTTCCAATAAAATATTGGAATGCAGGCAGAAGGAGCAACAGACGTATCGCCAAACATAATAATATTTGAATTTTAGTTTGATGCTTAACTATCAAGTATGTAACTTTGTAAAAAATTCCTAAATTTGTTACGCATGGCTACACATAAGAAAAATAGTCCAAAAACTGAGCTTGCTGTCAAATTTGGCCACACAATGTCCGAACTAAGGACATATACCCGGCAGCGAATACAGATAAAGATAAAGGAACATGGCATCAATATCACCTTTGAAATGCTTGAGGTCATGGGATGCTTGTGGAAGAAAGATGGCATTAACCAGCAGGAAATAGCTGATCTGACTTTAAGGGATAAATCCAGCATGACCTATTTATTGGATAACCTGGTAAAACGCAAGTTGGTAAAACGCGTGGAGGATGACGATGATCGGCGTAATAAGCTGATCTATCTGACAAGGGAAGGCAAGGAACTTAGAGGACAGTTGCATCCTTGGGTCGCTGAAGTTTACGGGATGGCCTCAGAAGGAGTGGATATGGATTGCCTGCAAAATAGTATAAGGGTGCTCAATGAAATGATCAATAATTTGAAGGGCAAGTAAAATTTTTGCAATAAACGTTAAATACTTGATTATCTATACATCGACTAACTAGCAAATATTTTTATCGATGAAAATTGATCAAAGGCCATATAAACAGTTGCGGACCAAATTGACTGCATTTATCGAAAGAGAGATGAGTCTCACCCTTCTATTTTGGTTGATCACATTCTTTATTGTGATTATCATAAAAATATTAGGGCTGGGCGCGAAATACCTTAATTAAATATTTAATGAAAACATTACTTATACCGGTCGACTTTTCAGGCAGCGCTTCAAATGTTCTTAAATATGCTGTGAAGTTTAGTAAGGATACAGCTATTGAGCGTATTATTCTTATGACTAATTATTTTGTGTCAATTTATGAACAGTTGCTCCCATCGGCGGATTTTGTGCAATTGAGCGCCGATGACATGAATGAGGCAAGGCAAACTATTTATGAGAGCTTAAAATCTATCGCCCGCAAACTAGCTGAAGAATGCGGCCCCTCTATCAAAATAGAAACTGCTGTCAGTGAACTTCCCCTGCTGCGGGCCATCCATCAAATGATAAACCAGGAAAGGCCTCAAATGTTGATGATTGGTAGCAACGATAATTTAGATGAAAGCAATATCGCTCAACATGTTGTCGCAATTGCTAAGACGGTCAATATACCTGTGTTAATTATACCCGCCCGTGTGAAATATCAAAAAATAGAATTAGCATTGTTGCCTTGCGATTTCAATGCGGTTTCCCGCCTGGCTTTGTTAAAAGAAGTGCGAAGCTCTCATCCATGGATGCTGCAAACGGAGTTGATTGTTTTAAATATAGACCCAAAACAAGCATACCTGACACATAAGGAAGAAAATGCCCGGGCCCTTGAAGAAATGCTGGAAAGCTACAAATATCAGGTTTACTATTCCGAAAACCCCGATATTGTTTACAAGATACTCGATTTTGCAAACAAACATGATGTTCAGCTCATCATTGCTCTTCCGGCTAAGTATAGTTTCTTTTACCATTTAACACATCATAGTATTTCGCGGTCACTGGAATTAAATGCCCGTTGGCCAGTATTGATCCTGAAATAAGTAATTGGTATCCTCAAAGTAACCCGGCGCTTGCGCGCCGGATTACTTTCATTATTTTGTTTTTACATTTGACGCTTCTTCTATCACCTTTGCCACCGCCTGTGGCTGAGACATAAAGATCACATGACTTCCCTTTACTTCTGTGGCTTTTGTATTGGAGCGCTTGTACATTGCGTGCTGGATCTCAGGAGCAATACTCTTGTCTTCCGTTGCTATACAGGCAAATGTCGGCTTATCTCTCCAGGCCGCATGAGTGATCGGCGTGGTGAAGCACTTTCCATAAAAAGAGCCCTGTGAGGCATACATAAATTCAGCTTGGTCCTTTGGAATGTCAGCACAGAAACCAGCATGATATTTCGCCTTGTCATAATAGACAATACCTCTCTCATCCGCAGGCAAAACGCCGTTCTCAGGTGCGGGCGGCGCAGTCTTAAACCATTGCAGGGCTGTTTCACCGTTGTCCGGTTGAAAGGCTGCCACATACACAAGCGCCGCCACTTTCGGGTGGTTACCCGCTTCAGTAATGACCGCACCTCCCCATGAGTGCCCCACAAGTACTGTGGGCCCGTCCTGGTTGTCAAGTATAACTTTAGTGGCAGCCACATCGTCTTCGAGCGAGGTCAATGGGTTTTGTACAACCGAAACATGAT
>Ga0193717_1001344_pt1 | contig 15076 bp, 9 predicted proteins | sample U2c2metaG_FD_145900 | JGI IMG/M metagenome (GOLD analysis project Ga0193717, IMG submission 145900) | Soil microbial communities from a riparian zone of the East river system, Colorado, United States - U2c2 | ecosystem: Environmental > Terrestrial > Soil > Riparian zone | place: USA: East River... | reverse complement strand
GACGCGTCCTTCCGCTCGGCGTCGGTGGTCGTGCCCACGTCCGCGAAGACCACTGAGCTCAGTCTCGACGTGCTGACGCAGTCTCCCGACGCGGCTCTCGCGTTCGTGACGTCGAAGGCGCCGGCCGGGTGGACGGTGAAGACGAAACCGGCCTGGCCGCTGGTGAACTGGTCGGGGCGGCTGCCGATGCAGCAGACGGTGGCGCTGACCGTGTCGATCCCGCCCGGCACCGCGCTGGGGAAGTACCCGGTCCAGGCCACGGTGACTGCGCCGGGCGCCAACAAGGTGACGCGCGACGCCACGATCGAGATACGCCCGGCCGCGGTGTGCGCGACCGGCGTCGACGGGCAGTGCGCGGTGGACCTCAACGGCGATCTGAACCATGACGGCGCAGCCACACGCACGGAATCGGCGCAGGGAAACTTCGACGGGTCGGGCTGGAGTTATGACGCCGATCTGTTGCCGAGCGCCGGTCCGGTCGTGTGGGGTGGCGTGACCTACTCGGCGCCGGACGCCACCGGCACCGCGCCGAACTTCGTCGAAGCCCGTGGTCAGGGCGTGCTTTTGCCCGACGGCAAGTACGCGAAGCTGCATCTGGTCGCCGCCGCGCACAACGGTCCGGTGAGCACCTCGGTCACCGTGCACTACGCCGACGGCAGCCGGGCGGACATCCCGATCACCGTCGGGGACTGGGCCGGTTCGACGCCGTCGGGCAGCACGATCGTGCTCGACATGCCGAACCGCATCAAGGCCGGTTCCGGTGTCGACGGCCCGCCGGTAAGGCTCTTCAGCCAGGTCACAGCCCTCGACAACGCCAAGTCGATCTACTCCGTTACGTTGCCGAATGACCCGAGAGTGGAGGTCTACGCGCTCACCATCGTGTGACGCCGGTCACTAGTTGTTTGATCACCAGATAGGCGGGTAGTCAGGAACCGGTGCACGCGACCATGCACCGCCAGACTCTCTGCCCCGGAATGCCGGCGACGCCCTGTAGGCCCGCCGGCATTCCCATTCTTTAGAGGGCACGAGCTTCGAGTGCAGTCTGTGCACGCCCGAGTGCGATCCATGCACACTCAAGTGCGATCCGTGCACGTCAGGAGCCGAAATCCTCCAGGGCTTGCTCGGCGTCTGCGAGGGCTTGGGTGGCTGCGTCCACGCTCGCCTGCTCGGCGGCTTCGGCGTCCTCCGCTTCCCGGAGCCTCTCTCGCACCTCTTCGGACGCCTTCGCCGCTTTCGTCGCCCGCTTCTCGGCTTTCGAGAGTTCGACTTCGGCCGCGGCGACGGCTCGGGTGAGCTTGGCCCGCTCCCGCTTGAGCCGTTCCGGTTCCTCACGCTCGCGTTTCGCGCGCGCCTTGTCCTGCGTGGGTTCCTGTTTTGGCTCCTGTTTGGGTTTCGCTACCAGCGCGGGCTTCTCGGGTCTCGGCTTCGGCGTCACCGTCGACTCCGGCCAAGGCGCCGTCGCGTCAGGACTCAACGCGGTGCTCAACCGTCCACTCAGGACCTGCTCCGCCGCCGCTGGGCTCCCGATAGCTGCCTCAAGCGTCCCCTCGACTTCGCGAGCAACGGCGTCGGTCATCTTCCCCGCCCGGCGAAGCAACCCCTGGATCAGCTCGTGCCGCTTCCGCGACAACTCCCGCAGCTCCGCTCCCGCGAGCTCCGCATGCGCTTTGCGCAACGACTTCCCCAACTCCGCGAGCTCCTCAAGCTCCTCGCGAGGCAGACGGTTGACGACGTCGGCCGCGGCTGTCGGCTTGCGCAGTTTCTTGACGCGGTCCGCGAGCGCGCGATCGCCGTCCGCTTTGGCTTCGCGGGCCCGCGCGTCGCGCGACGCGGTGAAGTCCGCGGGGTCGCCCGCGTAGAGCTCGTCCGCGATCGAGTCGAAGTCCATGGCCGACCGTAGCGCTTTGTCCGCTTCAGGACGGAACGGTGGACATAAACCGCGACTTCCGTTGACAGCAAACCGCCTGCCGCGCCATGGTCTTATAACGTTTCATTCCGCGCCTGCAAAGGAGCAAGCCGTGGCTTCACCGCGCCGGAAAATCGCGTGTGTACTGGGAATCCTGCTGGTCGCCGCATCGATCAACGCGCCAGCTGAGGCGAAGGGCAAGGTCCGACTCTCGGACCAGTGGCGGCAGTACGTGGCCGCGCCGCGGCATCGCGAAGTCGCCCCGGTGCGGGTGCTGACCACCACCGGGGACGTGACGAACCCCGACGGCCTGTTGCGCGGGAAGCCCACGAAGCTCTCGCGCCCGGCGCCCGCCCCGAAACCGGCCTGGCCCGGCGGAACGAGCGCGACGGCGTCGTCGTTCCACGACCCGAACACCGACAACGGCCAGCCGCGCACCTACGTGCCGGGCAACGCCATCGACGGCAATACGACCACTTTCTGGAACGACGCCAACGCCGACACCTATCCCGCGGTGCTGACGATCACCTCGCCGCAGCCCGTCGCGCTGCCCGGCATCACCGTACTGTCCAATTCGGACGGCGTGCCGCAGGACTTCGGCGTCGAAACCTGGGACGGCAGCACCTGGAAACCGGCGGGAACGGTGACGGGCAACAGTTCCGTCCGGCGTCAGGTGCCGTTCGCCGCGCCGGTGACGACGAGCCAGGTCCGCATCACCGTCACCAAGAACCAGGCCGCGGGCAAGGGGAACTACACGCGGGTCAACGAAGTCTGGCCGGGTCTCGTCCCGGACGAGCCGATTGCCAGTGTCACGCTCGACTTCGGGCAGGTCGTCGTCGGCTACCCGAAGTTCGACTTCGCCGGGTCGTCCGGCACACGCGCCGGCATCCGGCTGGCGTTTTCCGAGTCGCAGCAGTACCTTTCCGATGTCTCGGACTACAGCCGCTCGGGCGTCGGCACCGACCAGTACGTGGTCCCGGCCGCCGGTGGCAAGTGGACGGACACGAAGAGCTGCCAGTTCGACACCTTGGTCTGCGCCGAAGGACTGCACGGATTCCGGTACCTGAAGATCTCGCTCGACGCGCTGCCCGGTGACGCACCCGAGGCGAACCCTTACGGCACCGTGGAAATCCGCCGTGCGACCCTGGACTTCACCGCGTTCCTCGGCACCCCGGACACCTTCAAGCGCACGTTCCTCTCCTCGGACGCGGACCTCAACAAGTACTGGTACGACGCGTCCTACACCAACGAACTCGGCACCGACACCTTCCGCGCGACAGACGTCGACCCCCGCAACGCCGCTTCGCCCACGCTGGAAGGAAAACTCGTCCTGCACGACGGCGCCAAACGCGACCGTGACCCGTACGTCGGCGACATCGCGGTGGCCGGCCGCACCGCGTACCTGACACACGACGTCTCGGAGGCCGCGAGCAACGTGCTCGCCGACCTGGCCGATCACCAGCGCGCGGACGGTTTCCTCCCGCCGGCGTCGATCTTCGACTACACCCTGAAGCTCTTCGAATACCCGCTTTACTGGGTGACGTCGAGCTGGGATCACGTGCTCTACAACGGTGACGTCGACTTCGCGCGGAAGTACTACCCGCATCTGACGAAGCTGCTCGACGGCTGGTACCCGTCGGTCACCGATGCCAAGGGGCTGTTGTCCAAGGGGCTCAACGGAACCGGCGACTACGGCGACTACGCGTTCCTGCCGCGTACCGGCGAAGTCACCTACTACAACGCGCTGTACGTCCAGGCGCTGGACAACGCCAGCCGGATCGCCGAAACCCTCGGGCAGCACGCGGACGCGGATCGCTGGGAGCAGCGGGCACGCGCGGTGAGCGTCGCGATCAACGCGAACCTGTGGGACCCGGCCGTGGGCGCGTACCTGGACTCGGCCACCGGACCCGTCCGGCACGGCCAGGACGGCAACAGCCTCGCGATCGTCGCGGGTGTGGCACAGGGCGCGCGGGCGACGTCGGCGCTGAACTACCTGAGTTCCGCGACCCGTCAGCCGTACGGGAACTCCTTTATGGACAACAACACCCTCGTCGGCGACGGTACGCAGCGCGTCTACGCGTTCACGTCGTATCAGGAGCTGCAGGCGCGGTTCCTGACCGGGCAGGCGGGTTCGGCGCTGGAGGAGATCGGCCGGTTGTACGGCTGGATGTCGGCGCACGATCCCGGCCGGACGCACTGGGAGGGCATCGGCGCCGGTGGTTCGCTCTACCAGGGCGGTTTCACCAGCGCGGCCCACGGCTGGTCGACGGGCGTGCTGCCCGCGCTGACCAACGGGCTGCTCGGGGTCACGCCGACCGGGCCCGGATTCTCGACGTGGACGCTGCGGCCGCAGCCGGGTGGCGTCCGGTGGGCGCAGGGTGAGGTCCCGACGCCGCACGGGCCGATCAAGGTGAGCTGGGAGCAGGGCTCGACGTTCCGGCTGACCGTCGAAGTGCCGCAAGGTACGACAGCTCAGCTGCAACTCCCGCTGACGGGCGGCACCACCCGGAGTGGGGAAACCGTCCTCCAGCCGGGAACCCACGAGATCACCATCCGGAATCCATGACGCGCACCAGAACGGCATGACGAACCGGGTCTAGATCCAGCCTTCTTCCCAAGCCAGACGCGCGGCTTCGTACCGGGTACCGGCACCGAGTTTGGTCATCGCGGCCGACAGGTAGTTCCGGGCGGTACCCGATGCGAGGTTCGACTGCTCCGCGATCGCCTTCACCGTGAGCCCTTCGTGGGCGTACCGCAGGACGTCGAGCTCGCGCGGGGTCAGCGGGCAGCTGGTCGCGGTGAGCGCGGACGCGGCGATTTCCGAGTCCACGTAACGACCTCCGGCGTGCACGTCCCGCAGGATCTCGGCGAGGCGGGCGGCCGGGGTCGTCTTCGGCACGAACGCGCGGATTCCCTCGGACAGGGCACGCGTGAGCACACCGGGCCGCGCGTGCCGGGTGACGATGACGACCGGGATCTCGGAGGACTTGCGCAGTTCTCGAGTCGCGCGCAGGCCGTCCCAGCTGGGCATCTCGAGGTCGAACACGACCAGGTCGGGCTGGTGTTCGCGGACCAGGTCGACGGCTTTGCGGCCGTCGCTGGCCTGCGCCACGACCTCCATGTCGTCCTCGAGGTCGAGCAGCGCGGCCAGCGCGCCCCGGACGAGATCCTCGTCATCGGCGAGCACGATCCGGATCACGCGGCGCTCCCGCCGGGTACGACGGCGGAGCCCGCGAGCTCGAACCGGCCGTCTTCCCCGGCTTCCGCCCGCACATTCCCGTGCAGGGTGCCGAACCGCTCGCGGAGACTCGCTATCCCGCCGCCGTTGGCGGAGCGAGCCGCCGTGGCGCCGTCGTTGGTGATGCGCACGCAGGCATTCCCGTCGTCCAGGTCGATCGTGAACTCACAATGATGCGCATTGCTGTGCCGGAGGACGTTCGTAGTGCCCTCGCGGACCAGCGCGCCGAACAACTGTTGCAGGGGCGGCGGGATCAGCGTCGCGGTGCCGTGGACTTCGGTCTCGATCCCGGCCGAGCGCAGGATTTCCACCGCGTTGGTGATTTCGGTGCCGAGGTTCGTGTACCGGTAGCCCTGCACCACGCGCCGGGTGTCGGTCAGCGCCTCGCGGGCGAGTTCGGTCAGCTCGGCGGCGTGTTTGCGGGCGGCGTCGTCGTCCCGGCCGATCAACCGTTCGGCGAGCTGTCCTTTGAGGACGATCGCCTGCAGGTAATGGCCCTGGACGTCGTGCAGATCGGCGGCGAACCGCAGCCGTTCCTTCGCGATGGCGAGTTCGGCGGCGGTGGCCCTGGCGTGGTCGGCGGCGGCCACGACGTCCCAGAACCACAGCTGGATGACGTCGATGAGCACGAACAGGGTGACCGAGAACGCGCTGAGCCCGGCGAACAGCCACGGGTTGAGCGCGGAGCCCGGCCGCAGGACGGCCGCGACGCCGCCGATCGCCCCGGTGAGCACGGTCAGGCCGACCGCGAGCCGCCAGCGCGCCGCCGTCGGCAGGCTCAGTACGACCGCTCCGCTGAGCAGCGCGGGCAGCACCAGCCACCAGTTGGGCCTCGGATGGTCGTAGACCGCGTACCCCCAGGCCAGCATCACCAAAGCGATCCCGGCGACGTGCTCGGCGCTGACGGCCTCCCGCCGTGGTTTCCGCATGGCCTGATCGGCGAACCGCGTCCGCAGCACGACGGTGATCAGCGCGGCGACGAGCAGGATCGCGGTCGACCGGTGGCCGAAATCGCTCCGAGTGAAGTCGGACAGCGGCGGGAACAGGCAGACGAGGCTCATCAGCACGAGGGACCACCAGGTGTAGGTGCGTATCCCGCGCATTCCGGCGCCGTCGGCGGGCGTCGGTTCCTGGCTCATGTCCGTCAGGGTAACCGGCGACCCCGAAATGACATTTGTCATGATCGGACCGAGTAATTCCCAGACGGCCTTCTGACGTCCGGCACTGCTGTGTTCCACCCTCGGGCGCGAGGCTGGATGACATGCGGGATCACGTACTCGAAGTCGAAGAACTCCATTGCTCGTACGGCGATTTCGAGGCCGTGCGGGACGTCAGCTTCCAAGTCGGGAAGGGGGAGCTGTTCGCGCTGCTCGGCACGAACGGCGCGGGGAAGACCACGACGATGGAAACCGTCGAGGGCCATCGCGCGCCGGCGAGCGGATCGGTGCGGGTGCTGGGGAAGGACCCGTTCCGGCAGCGGCGCGAGGTCAGGCGGCACTGCGGGATCATGTTGCAGGAGAGCGGTTTCGCCGGGGATCTGACCGTGCTCGAGACGATCGAACTGTGGCGGGGCATGATCAGCCGTCCTTCCACTGTGGACGAAGGGCTCGAACGCCTCGACCTGGCTCGGCGCCGGGACGTGCGCGTCAAGCAGTTGTCCGGTGGGGAAAAGCGGCGGCTCGACCTGATCCTGGCCACCCTCGGCAAGCCCGAGGTGCTGTTCCTGGACGAGCCGACGACCGGGCTCGACCCGGAGTCGCGCAAGGCCACCTGGGAGGTCATCCGCGAGCTGCTGGGGGAGGGCACGACCGTGCTGCTCACCACGCACTACCTGGAAGAGGCCGAAAACCTGGCACACCGGCTGGCGATCATGCACGCCGGGGAGATCGCGGTCTCCGGCAGTCTCGAAGAGGTCCTCGACCGCGAGCGCGCGGAAATCAGCTTCGACGTCCCCTTCGGACTCGATCCGGCGAACAACCTGCCCACGGTCGGCGGGGAGATCGACCTCGACCGGCTCGCGGCGGGACGGATGCACATCCGGACCCGTGACCTGCAGCGCGACCTCGCCGCGGTGATGCAGTGGTCGAGTGCCTACGAGGCACCGCTGCGGCGGTTCCGGGCGCACCACGCCTCATTGGACGACGTGTTCCACGGGCTGGTCAAGCAGGGCTCCGAGATCGCGGGCGACGACAACAAGGTGGTGGCGTGATGAACACGGTACTGGGTTCGATCTTCCGCGCGGAGCTGAAACTACTGTCGCGTAATGTCGCCGTGGCGGTGGCCGCGACACTCATGCCACTGGCAATGGCGGGTTATCTCGTGTTCACCGGGAAGAACTCGCCGCACGCCATCGGCTGGGCCGTGCCGACCACACTGATCCTGTTGCTGCTGTTCGGGATGACCGGGTACATCACCTCGGCCGGATCGCTGTCCGCGCGCCGCGATGACCTGTACCTCAAACGCTTGCGTTGTGGGGAAGCCTCCGACGCCGTGGTGCTGTTCGGGGTACTTTCCCCGGTCATCGCCGTGACGCTCGCGCAGTGCGCGCTCGTGCTCGTCGTGACCGGGTTCGCCGGATCGGCGGTGCCGACGAACCCGGTGCTGCTGGTGCTGGTGCTGATCGCCGGGACGGTTTTGGCCGTGACGGCGGGGATGGCGACCAGCGGGGTGACGACGTCGAGCGAGCAGGCGCAGACCGCGGCCATGCCGTTCTTCCTGGTGCTGCTCGGCAGTGGGGTGTGGGCGAGCTTCGACATCGCCACGGGGCTCAGCACGCCGCAGCGGCTGTTGCCCGGGGGAGCGGTGCTCGATCTGGTGCGATTGTCCTATGACACCACCGGAACCTTCGTCGGCCAGCTGGCCGACGGCTTGCCCGCCTTGGGAGTGCTGGCCGTCTGGGTCCTCATTGGAGTGGTCGTGGGCAAGCGGTACTTCCGCTGGGAGCCGCGGGCTCATTAGATTTACCGATATTCGGTCCAGGACCTCGCGGCGGCGAAGCCGGCGTCGGATGTCCTGGGCGCGGTCTGAGGAGAAGCTATGAATGACGTCGCGATCGTCGGTTCCGGCCCGAACGGGCTCGCCGCGGGCGTCATCATGGCCAGGGCCGGGCTGTCGGTGGACCTGTACGAAGCGGCCGACGGGATCGGCGGCGGCCTGCGCTCGAAGTCGTTGTTCGAGCCCGGGATCGTGCACGACATCTGCTCGGCGGTGCATCCCATGGGCGGCGCGTCGCGGTTCTTCCGGGAGTTCGACCTCGCCGCGCGCGGGGTGGAGATGATCCTGCCGGAGGTCAGCTACGCGCATCCGCTGGACGGCGGCCGCGCCGGAATCGCTTACCGGGACTTGGATCGGACCTGCGCGCGGCTCGGCGCGGACGGCGAACGGTGGGGCCGCTTGATGGGGCCGCTGGCCGAGCGCAGCGAGAGCCTGGTCGACCTGCTGCTGTCGGATCAGCGTCGGATTCCGGCGGACCCGCTGGCGGCGGCGCTGCTGCCGAGCCGGATCCTGGCGGCCGGGACGCCGTTGTCCCGGCGTATGTTCCGTGAGGCGGAAGCCACGGCGATGCTCGCCGGGCTGGCGGCGCACTCGATGGCCCAGCTGCCCAGCCTCGCCGCGGCGGGCGTCGGCCTGCTCCTCGGGGAGCTCGCGCATTCCAGCGGCTGGCCGATCCCGCGGGGCGGCAGTCAGGCGATCGCGGACGCGATGGCCGCGGATTTCGTGGCCCACGGAGGAAAACTGCACACCGGTCACCGGGTCTCGGATATACGGGAGCTGCGTGCCGCGCGGACAGTGCTGCTCGACGTCGCGCCGCGCGGGCTGCTCGACCTGGCGGGTTCGTTGCTCCCCAACGGCTATCGACGTCAGCTGGAGTCCTATCGGTACGGAGCGGCGATCGGGAAGGTCGATTTCCTGGTCTCCGAGCCGATTCCGTGGGCGGACCCGGAAGTCGGCAAGGCCGGGACAGCGCATCTCAGTGGCGGCCAGGCCGAGACGTATCACGGAGAAACGCTGGTGGCGCGCGGAAAACGCCCCGACCGGCCGTTCGTGATGCTGTCCGAGCCGATGATCGCCGATCCGTCGCGCGGCGAGCCGGGCAAGCGTCCGGTGTGGGCGTACTGCCACCTGCCGAACGGTGACGACGTCGAGCCGCTCGACCTCGTGCGCGACCAGATCGAGCGGTTCGCACCGGGCTTCGCCGAAACCGTGCTCGCGTCGCGCAGCGTGACGGCGTCCGCGCTCGCCGCCTACAACCCGAACTACGTCGGCGGCAACATCAGCACCGGCGCGGTCACTCCGAAACAGGTCCTCGCCCGGCCGGTCGCCCGCTGGAACCCTTACCGCACCCCGCTTTCCGGGGTCTACCTGTGCTCGGCCGCCACCCCGCCCGGCCCGGGCGTGCACGGCATGTGCGGCTACTTCGCCGCGGAATCGGCGCTGCGCCGGGAGTTCGGCATCACCGAGCTGCCCAACCTGAGCGGCTGACTATTCGAAGCGGGACGTGTCGCCCGCGCCGCGTCGCACGATCTCCGGCTCGGCGCCCGAGAAGTCGATGACCGTGGTCGGCTCGGTGCCGCAGTCGCCGGAGTCGATCACCGCGTCCACCACGTAGTCGAGGCGCTCCTTGATGTCCCAGCCCTGGGTCATGGGCTCCTCCTGGTCGGGCAGGAGCAGCGTGCTCGACAGCATCGGCTCACCGAGTTCGGCGAGCAGCGCCTGGGTGACCACGTGGTCCGGGATCCGCACGCCGACGGTCTTCTTCTTGGGGTGCATCAACCGGCGCGGGACCTCCTTGGTCGCCGGGAGGATGAACGTGTAGCTCCCCGGCGTCGACGCCTTGATCGCGCGGAACACTGCGTTGTTCACCACCACGAACTGGCCGAGCTGGGCGAAGTCCTGGCACACCAGGGTGAAATGGTGCCGGTCGTCGAGGTGGCGGATCGACTTGATCCGATCGATCCCGTCGCGGTTGCCCAGCTGGCAGCCGAGCGCGAAACACGAGTCGGTGGGGTACGCGATCAGGCCGTCGGCACGCACGATGTCGACGACCTGACCGATCGCACGCCGTTGCGGGTTCTCCGGGTGAACATCGAAGTACTTGGCCATGCGTGGAGCTTAGGATCTTGCCCCGCTCCCCGCCCGCCAAGCCACCCTCCCGGCGTGGCGCACCCCAACCGGACCGGGAAACACGACTGCGGGAACGGGTAACACGACTACGCGGGCGGGACGCAGGGGTGTTTCCCGTCTGCGTAGCCGTGTTGCCTGTTCCCGCAGGTGTGTTTCCCGCTAGTGCAGTGACACTGGCCGACGCAAAGAAGGGGCTTCCGAGGGCGGCGCTGCCGTCGAAAGCCCCTTCAGTCACTGATCCCAATCAGGGATAGTTCACCAGGTAGTTGACCTGGTTCGTGGCGTCGGACTGGCCGCCGGTGTTGTTGATGATGTGGGCGATCGTGCCCACCCCGCCCAGCGACACCGTCACGAGGTTGTGGAACTTCACGTTCGGCGTGTTGGGCACTTCGAACGATCTGCTCGCGACGATCGACGGGTTCACGTTGAAGAAGGAATAGCTTCCGACTCCCCAGGCCTCGTGGCTGGTCACCGAATCCGCGACCTTGTACGCCGCCCAGCCGAGGTTCCCGTTCCCGCTCGACCAAGCCGCTTGGTTCGGCGGGTCGTAGGGGAGCTCGTTCTGGTAGAAGTACGTCCGGCCGCCGTTGCCGTTCCAGATCGTCTGGTACTCCTGGTAGTGCTCGACGAACAGGCCGTACATCGTGACGTCGTTCCCGTTGACGACCAGCCCGTTGGCCCCGGTGTTGAGGTTCCAGGCGACCTGGTCGCCGTGGTCGGCGCGCCAGATCCACATGTGGTCGCCGATCACGTTGTTGCTGTTGATCCGCAGGCTGACCGTCGCCCGCCCGAGCGTGGTGCCGCCGCCGACGCGGAAGAACACGTCGTGCAGTGACGTCGGGTTGGCCGTGTGGTTGGCGTTCGAGCCCACCGGACCGATTTCGGCGAGGACCGGCGAGTTCACCGGACCGGCGTCGATGAGCAGCCCGGCGAGCTTGATGCCGTCGACGTCCGAGGTGGAGATCGCCGGGAGGCCGGTGTCGGGCGTCAGGGTCGCGAGGCCGAGGCCGAGCACGACGGTGTCGGGCCGGGTCACCTTGATGGTGTCGTCGAGGTGGTAGACCCCCGGCGTGAACAGCAGGTTCTTGCCTTGCGCCAGCGCGGCGTTGATGGTCGCCGTGGTGGAGTTCGGCTTCGCCACGTAGAACTCGCTCAGCGAGATCGACGAACCGGGGGCGTTGCCGTTGCCCCAGCTCGTGCCGACCGAGTTCTGCCGCAGCGACGGGACGAAGACGTTGTACTTGCCGGTGCCGTCGACGTACAGGAACGGCTTCTCGCGGATGACCGGGGTCTGCGCGACATTCGTGTTCGGCGGGGTGGGGAAGGTCTGCGCGGGAACGCCGGTGGAGCCGACGTAGACCATGTTCCACACCGAGCCTGCCCAGCGGCCGATGTCGGAGTTGCGGGTCAGGAACTGTTGCTGGGAACCGGATTCGATCAGCCCGTCGACCTTCGTGTCGGCCAGCAGGCCACCGCTGGCCCAGCCGTCGCCCCCGTTCCAGAGCTGCATCTGTCCTTTGAGGTGCATCCTGCGGTACGGCGCGGCCTGCGCGACGGCCCACCGGTCGATCTGCCCGGCGGGCGGGGTCACCGCGAGGTTTTCCGCCGAGCGCCAGAAGTTCTGCGTGGCGTTGCCCTTGTTGTCCGGGTTGTCGCCCTGCTGCAGCCAGTCGGCTTCGACGCGGACGTGCCCGTTGATGTTCACCGCGTCCGGCGACAGGCCGAGCCCCGCGACCTGGGTGTAGAACCCGAGGTTCACGTCGGCGTTGTAGGTGCCGGGCTTGAACAGCGTGGCGTACCGCTGCTGGCCGAACTGGTTGGTGTGCTGCTGGTTGAAGATCGTGGTGAGCCGGTTCTGGATGTCGGCCTGCGGGGTTGACGGGTCGAACACGAAGACGTTCGGGCCGAAGTCCGGGTTCGCCGGGTCGGTCGGCGGGACGTCGACGGGTCCGGTGCCACCGCTGGTGCGTACGGCGACCTCCCACAGCGAATAGCCGTAGGCGGTGCCGCGCGTGGTGCCCGCCACTCGCAGATACCGGCCGGAGCCGGTGGCGTCGAGCGTCTGGACGCCACCGGTGCCCGTGGTGGTGGTGTAGATCGGGGTCCAGGCGGTGGCGTCGGTGGAGGTCTGGAGCTGGAATGCCTTGCCGTAGGCGGCTTCCCAGTTGAGGACGACCTGGCAGATCGACTTCGTGGCGCCGAGGTCGAGCTGCAGCCACTGCGGGTCACTGGCCGCGCTGGACCAGCGGGTGCCGGTGTTGCCGTCGACCGCGGCCGACGCGGGCGTGCCGCCGTTCTCCGTCGACGAGCTGGTCGCCGGGCGGTTCAGTGCCGCGTTGTCGGTGCCGCAGGCCGCGGCCGTGCCTGTCGAGCCGAAGACCTGGAACTCCCAAAGTGAGTAGCCGTAGGCGGTTCCGCGTTCAGTACCGGTCAGGCGCACGTACCGGCCGGAGCCGGTGACGTCGAGCGTCTGGACGCCGCCGGTGCCCGTGGTGGTCGTGTAGACCGGGGTCCACGCGACGGCGTCGGTGGAGGTCTGGAGCTGGAAAGCCTTGCCGTAGGCGGCTTCCCAGTTGAGGACCACCTGGTTGATCGTCGCCGTGGTGCCGAGGTCGACCTGGATCCACTGCGGGTCGCTGAACGCGCTCGCCCAGCGGGTGCCGGTGTTGCCGTCGATGGCTGCCGCGGCAGACACGCCCGCGTTCTCACTGGACGAGCTGGTGGCGGTTTTGCCTTGGGAGAGCAGGGAAACGGCGGCGTTCGCCGTGGGCGCCGAGCCGGCGAACGGGGCGAGTGCGGTGATGGTCGCGAGGGCGACGGCGATCGAGAACACCGACCGCAGCGCGCGGCGCTTCCGAGGTACGGCAGAGCGGAGTAAATCCGATCTCATGGTCCTACCTGTCGAGAGAGAGGGGGATAGGGAGGGGAGACGCCGTGCCCCGAGTGGAGAGCGCTCTCCATGTACAGCCCGGGGAACTCGGGGCACGGCGGTGGAACCGGGGAGAAATGCCTGCGGGACTCGGCACGTTGCGATCATGTTTCAGAGAGCGCTCTCCCGAGATGGTGAGCGCCACCACTGCGACTGTCAAGAGTTGGGCGGGGTTTCAGCGGGAATTCGAGGTCGGGAACCGGGTCGGAGCGAGCCCCACTGCTCGGGGCGGCCGGGTTCGGGGGCGAACGGACGGGCGTGACCCAGCCGCCGGGCCCACGCGAGCCTGGCGAACGACCTCGACGACTGTGTCATCCTGCGCTGAGCACCCCGGAACCGGTTGCGGTACCGGTTCCGGGGGTGGTGTGATGCAGTTAACATGTTGGGAAATCCTTCGTCAAGGGCTCGTCATGAATTTCGTTCACCCGGCCCAGGACTCCGGCGGTTCACCCAGTGGAAACGTGGCGTTGACAGTCGCGACGCCGTCTCCGTAACCTCGGGACCCAGAACCTCTCACTCCGGCGCGTGTCCCCCTGCATCCGCCGGTCTCTCCGCGTGAGTTCGCGCGAGCCTTCCCGCTCCCCTCGGAGCAGCGCTGTGCCGTTTCGCGGCCGGCGCCGCTCGCGTGACTTAGGAGATGAGATGTCCGCCTTCTTGATCCCCCGACGCCGTCGCCGCGGCCGCTGGCTCGCCGGTGTCGGCCTGTTCGCCAGCGCGCTCGCCGGCGCCGCGTTGACCACCGCGGCTCCGGCGGCACAAGCCGCGCCGACGCTGCTTTCCCAAGGCCGCCCGGTGACGGCGTCCTCCGTCGAATCCGCGGCCTTCCCCGCCGCCTCGGCGGTGGACGGCGACGTGGGTACCCGGTGGTCCAGCGCGTTCAGCGATCCGCAGTGGCTCCAGGTCGACCTCGGCGCGACGGCCGCGGTCAGCCAGGTCGTCCTGAACTGGGAAGCCGCCTACGCCAACGCTTTCACCATCCAGACCTCGACCAACGGCACCACCTGGACCACCGCCTACACCACCACGACCGCCACCGGCGGCAACCAGACGCTGGCAGTCACCGCGAACGCGCGGTACGTCCGGCTCAACGCCACCCAGCGCGCGACGCAGTACGGCTACTCCCTTTGGGAATTTCAGGTTTTCGGGGGCGGCACGACCGGCCCGGCCGATGATGTCCTGCTGTCGTACAAAAAGCCCGGCACGGTTTCGTCCCAACAGGACGATGCCAACTGCGGCGGCTGTATCGCGGCCAAGGCGTTCGACTTCGACCCGGCGACCCGCTGGGCGACCAGCGCGACCACCGGCTGGGTCGACCCGGGCTGGATCTCCGTCGACCTCGGCGCCACGGCCACCATCCATCGTGTTGTCCTGCAATGGGATCCGGCCTACGCCACGGCCTACCAGATTCAGACTTCCAACGACGGCACCAACTGGACGTCGATCTACACCACCGCGGCGGGCAAGGGATTCAAGGAAACCCTGACTGTGACCGGAACCGGTCGCTACGTGCGGATGTACGGCACGGCGCGCTCCAACGGCTACGGCTATTCGCTCTGGGAGTTCCAGGTCTACGGCACCGGTGGCGCGCCCACCCCGCCGCCGGCGACACCTGCCGACCCGGTTTTCCCCGCCACCAGGCTGGTGTGGAGCGACGAATTCAACAGCGGCGCCGGCACCACTCCGGACTCAGCCAAGTGGGTCGCGGACACCGGCGCCGGGGTCAACAACGAACTCGAGTACTACACGAACCACCAGAACGCCCGTCAGGACGGCGCCGGAAACCTTGTCCTGCAAGCACGTCGTGAGGTCACGCCCGGTTCGGCCTGCCCGCCGGACCCGATCAGCGGCAGCACGACGTGTCAGTACACCTCGGCGCGGA
>Ga0193717_1001343_pt1 | contig 15078 bp, 9 predicted proteins | sample U2c2metaG_FD_145900 | JGI IMG/M metagenome (GOLD analysis project Ga0193717, IMG submission 145900) | Soil microbial communities from a riparian zone of the East river system, Colorado, United States - U2c2 | ecosystem: Environmental > Terrestrial > Soil > Riparian zone | place: USA: East River... | reverse complement strand
GTCCCCATACCTAGCTCCGCATCCAGCCAATATGCATTCCCCGACACATTAACCGCCACGTCTCCAGACACCGCAACATCTTTCTTCTCTGCAAAAGCAGTCGGCAACCCCTTCCGCACAATAGCCGCCGGCTCCTGCAACAACCTATACCCATCAGCCGTTTTCTTCAGACTCATGTCCCGCGAGATCGACATCTGCCCCGTCCACGGCGCCGTCTTCTGCTTCCCCGGGACCATCCAGCCGATCAACACCTTGCCTTCATCCGGCATATTATTCCAGGGAATAGCCGCATAAAAACAATCCCCATAATCGACCGTCAACACCTTATCCGAAGCATTGTCATTCACAAAGGTCTTTCCGTCAAACGTCCCCACATAATACTGCATGAACACCCCTCTCTGTCCACCCGCCGCCGAATTCATCAGCACCCATCGCGTACCACCACCCTTCACCGGTAGCTCTATCAGCGAAGGACATTCCCAGTGAGCACCGACAAACCCCTGCGGACCAAACTCACTCAGCAATGTCCAGTTCTTCAGATTAGGCGATCCGTAAAAATGCACCTTATGCTCCGCCGGTATCGCCACCGCCATCACCCATTGTTTCGATGCCTTATGCCAAAAGACATTCGGATCACGAAAATCCCGTTTATGAAGATCGATCACCGGATTCCCGGCATAATTGGTATAGCTCTTTCCCCCATCATTACTATAGGCGATATACTGCGATTCCTTCTTCAGATTCGGCTGATGCGCCGTATAAATAGCTACAAGGCAACCCCCGCCGCGACAAAATCCACTCGTATTATTCCTGTCCCAAACGGCCGATCCGGAAAAGATCCACACCGTATCTCCCTTTTCCCGGTCTATCTTCTCCGGTATCGCCACCGGCAGATGCTCCCATCGCAGCAGATCCTTCGACCGCGCATGCCCCCAGCTCATATGCCCCCACTTGTTCTCAAACGGATTCTGCTGGTTGTACAAAAGATATTCCCCATTCAGATAGATAGGCCCGTTGGGATCATTCGTCCAGTTCTTCTCTGGCGTAAAATGATACACCGGCCGCCATTGCGGGGTCGCCGTCTCTCCTGACTGCGCAAAAACAAAACCGCAAAGACCCAAAAACATCACTGCAAACAATAGATGCTTCATAATTAATATCCTTTATTTTGTGTATACAATCCATTGGTAAAGACGATCTGTTCCTGTGGCACAGGAAAGTATTCGTGCTTGCTCTTCGTAAATTGCGCGTTCAGCAGGAAAGGATGCCGCACCTTCTCAATGGAAAAATAGTTATTCATCGTCACATCGGCAAGACCCCACCGCACCAGGTCAAAGAAACGATAGCCTTCCATCGCAAATTCCAGCCTCCGCTCCCATTGCAACGCCTTGAAAGCCGTCGCCTGATCCCATGCCGGAATATTCACACCCGGCTTGTAAGTCTGAATGCGATAGTTGGAAGGATAAGTACCATCACCCTTCTTTACAAGAGGACTCACATTCGCCGCCCTCGCCCTGACCTGGTTGATCAGAGGCAACGCCGCCAACGGATTCCCCAGCTGGATCTGTGCCTCCGCCTGCATCAGCAACACATCATCATAACGGATCACATCCATATTCACCGAAGTTCCATAAAAGGGCCCCAGCTTTTTGAAACAGGGACAGGTAGCCAGCTGCAATTCCTTCATCGTTCCAAACCCGCCATAAAGCCCCGACAGACGCTCCCAGCTATGGTCATAAGGTATCGCCGCATTATACTTAAAAGGATGTCCCTGGATACCCACCGTATGATCGATCCGCGGGTCCACCCCATTGGTCAGGAAGTCAAGACTGTCCTTCATCTCAGTCCCCACATCGTTGAAATGATCAAATTCCGGAACCCCGTTCGCATCGGTCTTGAAGGCGTTGACAAGATTCTGCGAGGGGATATGAAACGCGCAGCAGCCATATTGGGGCGCCCCCGCAAAATAATTCAGACTCGTTGACATGCTGAGCCTCCCACCTATCGCCGTTCCGTCATTAATGGAATATTGAATGGCAAAGATAGATTCCGGTCCGTTGTCATGACCATCCAGGAAATTGTACGCGTAGTCGGTATTCAGACTGTAAATGCCCGAGTTGATGACATCATTCGTCAGACTCACCACCTGCGCCAGCTTATTGGCATCTACCCCCGTGACATTGTAATTCGCGTCCTGGGTATAGGCATGATACAACAACGCCTTGGCTAAATAAGCTTTCGCCGACAGCTGATTGGCCCTGCCCGGCTCACCCGGCTGAGTTGGCGGCAGATCATTTATAGCCTCCTGGAAGTCACCCTCTATATGCAGCCATAGCGAATCATTGCTCATCGTATTGGACACTTTCAAAATATCATCATTGCTAACCGTTTCGTCAAACCACGGGATATTCCGAAACAATACCTTCAGCAGAAAGTACATATGCCCCCGAAGAAATCGCATCTCCCCGATCCTTATCTTCCGCTTGGGGAACTGCGCATCCGTTAAGGCATCAAGTGACCTCAATGCTACATTACAGCGCGAGATAGCGGCATAAGCCCTTATCCATGCCCCCGGAAATCCAAAGTCCCCAAACCCATTGTTCGCCGGTTCCACAAGATAGAATTGCTCGTACCGGTCCAGCTGTCCCTGGTCTCCAATATCGCCGCCCCCTTTGTAAGCATCATCAGATCGAATGCTGCCCCACTCCCAGTTGCTGGTGATAGGTGCATCCCACCAATCATTGGCAATGCCGGCATAGGCGGCCGTCGCCAAACCATCCACAGCCGTGGGCGTCGTCAGATCGCTCACCGACAAAGCCCCCTGCGGCTTGTAATCCAGGTATTTTTTGCAGCCAAAAGAAGATAGTATCGCTATCATCAATAGGCCATAACTCCATTTATTTTTCATATAATCATTTTAATAAAAAATTAAAAATTCGCATTCAACCCAACCGTATAGCTTGTCGGGACAGGCCAGCTATTATAAGAGGTCCTCTCAGGATCTTTGGACGTCATCTTGCCGGACTTGATCGCGAATAGATTCTGACCGGCAACATAGATCCTCAATCCCTGCATGGCCGCCTTATTCGCTATCCCTTTTGGCAGGTTATAGCCGATCATCGCGTTGCGCAGCTTGAAAAAAGATCCGTTCACAAAATAATAGTTGGATGTCCGGCCTTCATTGTTCAAATTCAGAATGGTCAGCGCCGGTATGCTCGAATGCGTATTTTGCGGTGTCCAGGCATTGAACACGCCAGGCCCGGAGTTGGTATTGGCCGCAACAGTTGTATTAAATCCCTTTGTAGGATCATACACCGTCACACCGCCCACACCCGATCCGAACAGCGACACGTCAAAGTTCTTATAATCCGCAGACAGCCTTAACCCAAAGATCACTTTCGGCAGGGTCGTACCTAAGAATGTCTGATCGAGTACATCCACCTTCCCATCGCCATTCAGGTCTACGTAACGGATCCGCCCCGGACCAGCCCCGGGCTGAGCTGCATGATTGGCAACCTCCTGCTGATTCTGATAGATCCCATCGGCCTTATAGCCAAAGATCGAATACTGCGAATGACCGATGATCGAATGATTCGGATCACCGGGGTAAGCCGACCGTACATCTTCAGGCAATTGCGTGATGACATTAGCGAAATGACTCACATTACCCGTTATCGTATAATGCAGTCTGCCGCCCGTCGTATTCTGATAGCTAAGCACAAATTCCCAGCCCTGATTTCTGATGCTCGCACCATTCAGCCACTGCTGCTGGCCTTCACCCACCGCCCCGGCAATCGGCGGCTGGATCAGGATATCGCTGGTATTCCGGTGGAACCAGTCAAAACTTCCCGTCAGCGATTCATCCATAAACCCGAAGTCAAGACCAATATTCGTTTCCTTCGTGGTCTCCCATTTCAGATTGGGATTTCCCAGCTGTACCTGCACAAAACCGGAGGGCAGCGAACCCGTGTTGATGCCCGTAAGATCATAGGCGGTACCGGTATTCAGCCACTGCGGATACGCCGGGTTCGACGTACCATAGTTCGCCTGGAATAGACTATAGGCAGATAGGTTGCCTATCGCCTGGTTACCCACGACACCATAACCGGCCCTGAGCTTTAAATTGGAGACTGCATGTACATTTCTGAAAAACTCTTCATTATTGATACGCCAGCCAACCGTACCGGCCGGGAAGACTCCATAAGGATTATTGGTACCGAACCGCGATGAGCCGTCCCTCCTTATCGTAAAAGAGGCAAGATACTTGTCGCCATAGCCATAAAAAGCCTTTCCGAATTGTGACAGCAGCCGGTAACCCGTGGCGCCGCCGCTCGTGGTCTGCGAACCAGAACCTGCGCCAAGCTGGAAATATGTCAGCTGTTGCAACGCAAAATTGGTAGTCGAAGCTCCGACGACAGAATAGTCGTCATGTACTGATTCGATACCACCCAGCAAATTCAGGCGATGCTTCCCAAGTTCGAGATTATAATTTATCGTATTGGTCCACGTAAACGTAAACTCCTTCGCCTCCTGCTGCGTAAGACTATTGAAAGAATTGACAGGCCCCTCATCCCCTATCTGCGTGATGAACTTGCCGGAGGAATCTGCATAGTCGAAACCAAAGCTGGTACGTACAACCAACCGTTTGATGACTTCCAGTTCCGCAAAGATATTGCCATAAGCCTGCAGACGAGTAGTAGTATTCCATCGGTTGAGATACTGGATATCCACCGGGTTGTTCCGGTCCGTATATCCCGGCCCGATAGGACCGCCAAACGTACCGTCGGTCTTCCGAAGCGGTATCGTCGGCGCCAGGATCAGAGCCAGCGTGGGAGTCAGCGCCCCGCCCGGGTCTTTCGCAGCACCTACCTGCGAAGTCCTTGACAGCTGCAGATTCTCGCCAATCTTCAACCTTCCGTTAAAGCCGCTCGTATGCGAGTTGATCCGTGCATTGTATCGCTGGAAATCGGTATACTGCAACAGCCCGTTGTTGTCCAGGTATCCAAAATCCATAAACATCCCGCTTTTCGCGTTCCCGGAAGCAATGCCAACATCATTGGATGTGACCAGCGCCGTTTTGTATAGTTCATCCTGCCAATTGGTATTTCCCACAGGCTCCAGCTGGTTCCCGCCGACGAAAGGCGCAATATTCACCTTGTTCAGTACGGGATTGGCGAAGCTGTTGTTCCAGTCATATGTATAGATCTGGTTTACGAGGTTGTTGGGATCAGTGCTGTCATTCACAGCCGCACGCCACAATGCCCTCCCCCTGTCCTCCGAGCTCAACGCCTTTTCCTGCCAGGGCCGCTCAGTCTGCCAGGTAAGACTCGAGTTCAGCGTGATCCGGAGCTTTTCCCCCGCTCCGCTGCCATCCTTGGTCGTGACGATGATGACGCCATTGGACGCACGAGATCCATAGATGGATGAAGCGGAGGCGTCTTTCAATACCTGTATCGAAGCTATCGCCCCAACGCTCAGATTAGAGAAGTCCTCATAACGCGTCGTCGGAACTCCATCGATGATATACAGCGGATTCGTATTCCCCAGCGTATTGACACCCCGGACAAGGATCGTGGGTGGAGCGCCATTACTGCCCGTGGGCGAACCATCTGCCGAAATATAGAGCCCGGGCACCTGTCCCTGCAGGGCCAGCATCGGGCTCGTAGTAGGGACGTCCTTTATCGCGGCCAGGTTGACAACAGACACCGCACCCGTCAGGTCTATCTTCTTCTCCGACTTATATCCAGTCACAACCACCTGGTTGAGATCGTTGATCCCCTCCAGCATCGCCAGGTTGAGATTGGTCGTGGAAGCCTCGACCTTTATACTAAGATTATTCATCCCGACGAAACTCAATATCAGCATTTCCCCGGGTGAGACGGCAATCGAAAATCTCCCTGCGGAGTCGGTGGTCACCGACCTTGTTTTGGAAACTACCGTGACGCCCTGTAAAGGCTCCCTGGTGGAGTTCCTCACCACTTGTCCGGTAATGATTTTTTGCTGCGCATAGCTGAACCCAGCCAGCAATAGCATAGGCAACAAAATCCATACTTTTCTCATAATTGTTGTTTGTTTATGGTTGGTTACTTTTTAAGATCAATCTCCTCACCTCTTCCTTCTCATAATCCGGACAAGATCCGGCATAGCTCGCGATCAACGCTCCCATAGCGCTCGCGAACTCTATCGCGTCAGGCGGACTGATGCCCTGCGCAACAGAATAAAGCAGCCCCGCCAAAAAAGCATCCCCGCTCCCCACAGTATCGGCTACATCCACCGCAAACCCAGGATGCGCATAGACTATACCGTTCATATTCATAAGCGAACCCTGGCTGCCCTTCGTCAACACAATGGTGGGGATCTGGAACTGGTCCTGTAAAGCCTCGATCCGATCTCTCTCCGATCGATAATCCGAAAACCAGCCGGTCAGCAATTCCAGCTCTCCGAGATTCAGCTTTAAAATGTCCACCCCCTTCATTAATTTTTCCAGTATCGGACGAGTATAATGCGGAGGACGCAGGTTTATGTCCAGCACCTTGAAAGGCGCAGCTTCCAGCAGCTGGTACAGGACTCCGCGGCTCGCTTCACAACGCGTGCTCAAACTGCCGAAAATAAAATAGGAGGAATTTGATAGAAGCGGAATGAACTGCTCATCCCATTGAATATTGTCCCAGGCCACAGGTCGGACAATATCATAATGGACATCGTCGCCTTCTCCGGGTATCATCGTCACCCTCCCCGTATCCAGCTCAAAATCCATCTGGAAGAATTCGGTAGAGATACCCTCCTTTTCCATCAGCTGGATCAGCCTTTTCCCGTAGTTATCAAGACCGACCCTCGTGATCAGACCGGGTTCCATCCCCAGTTTCTTCAGGTGATAGGCGACATTCATCGGTGCCCCTCCCGGCGCGACCTTAGTAGGGAGAATATCCCAAAGGATCTCACCAAAACACACGACGGGATGTTTCTTTTCAGATGATGACATAGCAATCGATATTTATGTTGACTCACGCTAATGCGCGGCCAGCGTATATTCTATATGTTCCAGCGATTTTCCCTTGGTCTCCGGCATCAGCTTCCAGACAAACAGCAATTGCATACACATCATGACACAGAAGAAAAGGAAGGTATTACCGCCCCCGGCTTTCTCCGCGAGATAGGGAAAGGAAAAGGCAATGATAGCCGCCATCACCCAATGCGTCGTGCTTCCCAGCGTCTGACCTTTCGCCCTTACCTGGTTCGGAAAAATTTCCGAAATAAACACCCAGATCACCGCCCCCTGCGAAAAGGCAAAAAAACCGATATAGATGAAAAGGAAAACCGGCACCGCCCAGCCATTGAATTGCGAAGCATAAAACGACCAGGCTACCATTGCCAGGGTGAAGATCAGCCCAAATGACCCTATCAGCATCAGGGTTCGCCTGCCAATGCGGTCAATAAAATTCATGGCCACCAGCGTAAAGACAAAATTCACCAGCCCCAACCCCGCAGTCGACAGCAAAGACGAGTTTTTTCCAAGACCCGTCATTTCAAAAATGCGCGGAGAATAATATATAATGGCGTTGATCCCCGATACCTGGTTAAAAACGGCAAACAATGTCGCCAGCATCACAGGCGTCCGATACCGGCGCGAAAACAGCGCCTCCGATTCCGCCCCATGCCCTTTCCGGCCCGACGCCCCCTCATCAGCACGCTGAATATCCCCCACCACAGCATCCGCCGTCTTCGGGTCGATCACCTCGAAAACCTTGCGAGCCTCCTCTACCCTCCCCTTGTGCAGTATCAGCCAGCGCGGACTCTCCGGCACCCAGCGAAGCAATAAAAGGAACACCACCGAAGGCACAGCCTGGATGCCAAGCATCAACCGCCACGAGTTCTCACCCGTCAGACCAATAAGGTAATTGGATAAATAAGAAATGACAATGCCAAACACGACATTGAACTGGAAAAGACCTACCAGCTTTCCCCGCCGCCCCGCCGGCGAGATCTCGGATATATATATCGGAGCAGTAACCGAAGAGGCCCCCACCCCAAATCCGCCGATAAAACGAAAGAAAAGGAATCCATACCAATTAAAAGACAAGGCCGTTCCTAACGAGGATAATAAATAGAGTACGGCAATCCCATACAACGTCTTCTTCCTGCCCCAGCGATCCGTCGGAATGGCCCCCGTCAGAGCGCCAATGACCGTTCCAATCAGGGCAATGGACACCGTAAGACCATGCTGAAGTGAATTCAGACCCCAGTACTTCTGAATGGATTGCTCCGCTCCGGAGATCACCGCCGTATCGAAGCCAAACAGGAATCCACCCAATGCAATGACAAGCGACCAGACAAATACGTTTTTACTTCCCATATGGCAATTAGTTTCAGGGAGCAATATATACCCCGACACCACCTGTGCCTTTTTGAAATCATATCCATTTTTTGGAGAATTGGAATTCGGGCAAAAAATTAAACAAATAACTGGATTTGAATTGTTTACCTTCGTAGTCGGAGAAGCCCTTATCGCCTTGATTTATAGTTTTGACGCATTCTTTTCTGATATTGTTCCACTGCACCCCCACGACCCTTCCATCCTTATCTGACAAAATTTGTTGATCGAAAAAAAATGATACGGGTTTATAACCCCATTTTCTGAAAATCACCCAAATTTATCTGTATGATTGCTTTGCCAAATGCTACTGCCCTTATTATAGGTCTGTCACTTCTCTTCTATTCCTGCTCCAACCCCGGCGCGGAAAAAAAATACCGCATCGGTTTTGCCCAGTGTACCGGTACCGAAAACTGGAAAAGAGCCACCCGCGAAGGAATGGCCAGGGAACTTTCCCTCCATCCCGCTTCCGAGCTGATCTATCGCAGCGCCAATGACAACAGCGAATTACAGGTCAAACAAATAAAAGAGCTCCTCAACCAGAATATCGACATCCTCCTGGTCTCGCCCAACGAAGCCAAACCCCTCACCTCCGTCGTGGAAGAAGCTTATAACCGGGGGATCCCCGTCGTCGTCATCGACCGAAAGACCGCCTCCGACCTCTATACCAGCTTTATCGGTATAAATAATTATGAGCTGGGAAAAATGGCCGGAGATTATGTCGCTCACCAACTCCACGACTCCGCAAACATCATTGAGGTCATCGGACTCCAGGGGTCGACACCCTCCGCCGACCGCCAAAGAGGTTTTGAGGACCAGATCCGCCTGAACCCGCACATCCGCATAAAGACCCGCATTCATGGCGACTGGCTGGAGGATAAGTCCACCGCTGCCTTCCTGAAGATAAAGGACCAGCTCTCGCCCAACGACGTGGTGTTCTCACAAAATGACCCGATGGCCGTCGGCGCCTACGAAGTTTATAAAAGCCTGGGAATGGAAAAGACTGCCCGCTTCTACGGCATCGATGGACTTTCCGGCCCCGGCGGAGGCATCCAGCTTGTCTCCGATAGGATCCTCCAGGCGACGTTCCTGACCCCCACCGGCGGCGAAGAAGCCATCAAAACGGCTTTCGACATCCTGGAGAAACGTCCCTATCATAAAGAAAATATCCTGCCTACAGTCGTCATCGATTCCACCAACGTCCGGATCATGAAGCTCCAGACCGACCGGCTCAACGACCAGACGAAAGACATCGAAAAACAATATGTCCTGCTACAGGAACAACGCCGGATCTATCACAACCAGTCTAATTTATTATACATTGCCATTACGGCGCTTGTCCTGGCCCTTATCCTCGGAAGCATCGTTTTCTTCGCCCTGAAAAACAACCGAAAGATCAATCGGCAGCTGGCCGGCCAGAACGAAGAGATCATCCTTCAGCGTAACCAGCTGATCGAAATGACGGCAAAGGCAAAGGAGGCCACCGACGCCAAATTCAACTTCTTTACAAATATCTCTCACGAATTCAGGACGCCTCTGACACTTATTCTCGGTCCCCTCGAAGACGCCTTGTCCTCGCCCAAGCTGCATTTTACTATCAAACAGAATCTTGAGCTCGTGCAAAAGAACGCCCTCCGGCTCCTGAGACTCATCAACCAGCTGATGGATTTCCGCAAGATCGAGGAAAATAAAATGAAGCTCGTGATCTCGGAAAATAACATCTCCGACTTCGTGATGGAGATAGCCAACGCCTTCCGGGAGGTCGCCCGCCGAAAGCTCATCTCATTCAACATCACCAGTACGACAAAAGACCTGAAGATCTGGTTCGACGTCAACATCATCGACAAGGTCCTGTTCAACCTCTTCTCCAATGCCTTCAAGTTCACCAACGAACACGGCTCTATAAATGTCACCATCGACCTCGACAATACACGCGAAATGGTCCTCATCACCGTCCAGGATTCCGGCGTGGGGATGACGGCCGACGAGGTCGAACACGCATTCGAACTATTTTATCAGGGACACAAAAGGACCTACAAAGGCACAGGCCTCGGCCTGTCTCTCACCAAGGAAATGATCCATCTCCATAACGGCGACATCACTGTTCGCAGCGCCAAGTGGAAAGGCTCCACATTTACCGTTAGCCTGCCCGTCAGCAAATCCCGTCTTGGCGAAACCGAGACAGCTACCGAGCCCTCCCTGCTTGTGCCGACCTACGAAGACATCAAGATCTATACCTCCGATATACAACTGGCATCCTTCAACGAAGAAGTCCCCGTGAACCGCCAAAAGGAACACTCCGTTCTTGTCATCGAGGACAATGATGACTTACGCTGTTTTCTTAAAAGACGGCTGGGCAATGAATACGAGCTCCACGAGGCCGAAGACGCAGTATCGGGCATCGCCATGGCCTATGACATCATCCCCGATCTCATCATCTCCGACATCATTCTGCCCGGAGAGGACGGCCTGCAGATCACCGAGATCCTGAAACAGGATCTGCGCACTTCCCATATCCCCATTGTCCTCCTCACAGCGAAAGGCGCCATCGAAGACCAGATAAAAGGCATCAAGCTCAAAGCCGACGCCTTTATCGTAAAACCCTTCAACCTCGAATATCTCGAAGAGACCATTAAAAACCTCCTGAATAACCGATCAGTCCTTCGCGAACATTATACCAGCGAGCTGCCCACCGAATCGAGGTCCAACGCCTCCACCAAGGTGACACGCAAGTTCATCAACGAATTCATCGCCATTGTGGAGAACAACATCCCCAACGAAGACTTCTCCGTCGAAGACATCTGCCGTGAGATCGGCATATCGAGAGTGCAGCTCTATCGTAAAGTAAAAGCCCTGATGGGTTATAATGTCAACGATTATATCTCGACGGTCCGCCTTCAAAAAGCAAAATTCCTGCTGGCTGATCTCCAATATACCATCTCGGAAGTCGCATCCCGCGTAGGCTATTCATCACAGGCCTATTTCTCCACCGTCTTTAAATCAAAATTCTCGCTCACCCCTTCCGAATACCGCGAAAAGAAAAGAGGCGGTAAACCGACTTGAAAAAAAAATTGCCGCAATTTCAAAAATCTTTCTACCTTTGACTTGTCAGATGACCTGACAACAAAAATTTCCCAGACAATGGCCAAAATAATAGAGCGTACAAGTCTTTCGGAAGTTGTGGCGCAGCACCTGCAGAGCCAGATCCAATCCGGAGCCTACCAGTTGGAACAGCAGCTGCCCTCGGAGCACGAACTGACCCGCGAGTTCGGCGTAGGCCGCTCCAGCATCCGCGAAGCGATCCGCAAACTGGAGAACAATGGTATGGTTCGCGTCCAGCAAGGTCTCGGCACATTCGTCATCGCACTGAGCCCCGTGCGCGAATCCCTGTCAAAATTATTACACACATCCGAGGACAAAGACATCGCAGAAGTAAGAGAGGTCCTGGAAATAAAGATCGTCGAAAAAGCCGCACGGTTTCGCACCGAAGAAGACATCCGGAATATAAAAGCAAACCTCGAAAAACGAAACAAAGCCGCGGATCAGAACAAGCTCCAGCCCTGGCTCGAAGCCGACATAGCCTTCCACCTCAGCATCGCAGCCGCCTCCAAAAACCCCGTCCTCGCTAATATATATAAGACCTTCGTAGAACAACAGCTGAAAAAGTCGATCAAAAAGAACTATTCCGAAAAGGAGTCTATGCACCGCCTCACGGAACTGCACATCCAACTATTGGACACCATCATAAAAAAACAACCGGCAAAAGCCATCGAACTGGTAAAAGCAATGCGCGACAGCTGACCACATTTTTTTTGATCCAACTTGTCTGATGATCTGATAATAAGACAATAAACACAAAGACATGAAAACAGTATTCCTCTTCCCCGGCCAGGGTTCCCAAAAACCCGGCATGTTGGACGGCTTCCCATCATCCTCTTTTTACAAAGATGCAAAAGAGATACTGGGTCAAAACCTGCAGTCCCTTGACTCAGAAGAAAACCTCCGGTCTACCGTATATGCCCAGATCTGTTTACTCATCGCAGGCGTCATATCCGCGAGGAAGCTGCAGACAAAAGGCGTACACCCCGACTTCGTAGCGGGACATTCAGTCGGCGCCTTTGCAGCCGCAGTCATCTCTGAAGTGATCTCGTTTAAACAGGCCTTGTCAATCATCCGCACAAGGGCGACGCTGATGGAACAGGCTTACCCCCGGGGTTATGGAATGGCCGTCCTGGTCGGTATGACTGAAGCCGCTCTGCAAAAGACCCTTACTGTATTTAACAGGGATCACGATACGGTTTACCTGTCAAATATAAATTCACCCGACCAACTGGTTGTATCCGGGAAACTGTCCAGTCTTGAAGGGCTGATCCAACAGCTGCAACAGCGCGGAATAAGAAAAGCACAGGTGCTGGATGTTGCTGTACCCTCGCATTGTCCTTTACTAAACGGCGTTTCCGAAACGCTGAAGGCCCGGATAAATCAAATGGAATTACATGAACCCGTTATTCCTTATGCGTCCAACCATAACGGGCGCCTTTTGAGAACAAAGGACGCCATCGGGATGGATCTCTGCAAAAGCATAGCGGCCCCGGTAAGATGGTATGAGGCTACCACTCTTCTCTATGAGCTGGGGGCCAGATTATTTATAGAAATGGAGCCTTCCGGGGTTCTGTCAAAGATTGCCGGGTGCACCTTTCCGGAAGCGAAAGTGCTGTCTTTCGAAGCGAACGATACCGATACAATCACCTGGCTTTGGAAAATTTATCAGCAAGAAAATCAATTATCATAAAAAAAAGAGTATGAAAACAGTACACATCACAGCTATAGCTGTAGTTATCACAGCACTGCTAAATTTAAGCGCAAAAGCAAACGGTATCAGCAACGGGGCAGCCCCATCCTCAAAGGATAGTCTCGTGAAGATCAAAAACATTGTGCTGGTCCACGGGGCCTTCGTCGATGGTTCGGGATGGCAGCCGGTATATACCATCCTTACCAGAGCAGGGTATCACGTAAGTGTCGTTCAACAGCCGCTGACTTCGTTTGCTAATGACCTGGCCGCAGTAAAAGCCGTTGTGGATATACAAAACGGGCCATGCATTTTAGTGGGGCACAGCTATGGCGGCGCCATTATTACCGAAGCCGGTAATGATCCGCAGGTTGCAGGGCTGGTTTATATCGCGGCACATGCGCCCGCCGGATCAGGGAGAAACGGAGGCGGGCAACGGAAAGCTGTTTCCTTCAGCCTATAAATCGCTGATCAGAACGACAGCAGGTTACGATTATATCGACCCCGCGAGATTCTACCCTGATTTTGCAGCAGACCTGTCTCAAAAACTAGCCGAATTCTTAGCCCACTCCCAAATGCCCGCGGCAGATGAAGTATTTCATGCCGTTATTCAGCACCCCGCCTGGAAGGTCAAACCCAGCTGGTACATGGTAGCAAAATCCGATCGCATCATTAATCCGGATCTGGAGCGTAAGTATGCCAAACGGGCCGGCAGCTATACCGTCGAAATAACCGGGGCAAGCCACTCGGTATTCGAATCACACCCGAAGGAAGTAGCTGATCTCATCATCAAAGCTGCGAATCAAATTAATCACAACTAATAAAGAAGGAGGATATCATGTCTTCAAGATCATGGACCACGAAACGCGATGAAAAAGCGCGTCGGATCAGAAACATTTCGCATTTAACCACCAATGCCATATTGAAAAAAGAGAACCTTGTAGAAGCCCTTGAGTATTTGCTCCAGCCCGGTGACCGCGTCGTATTGGAAGGAGACAACCAAAAACAAGCTTCCTTCCTCTCCGAGTCGCTGGCCCGCGTAAACCCGGCCAAAGTCAATGCCCTTCATATGATCATGTCCAGCATCTCGCGGCCGGAACACCTGGACATCTTTGAAAAAGGCATCGCAAAAAAAATCGACTTTTCCTTCGCCGGACCGCAAAGCCTTCGCATCTCCCAGATGATCGAAGACGGTAGCATCGAAATAGGCGAAATACATACTTACCTGGAATTGTACGGCCGCCTCTTCATCGACCTGATCCCAAACGTCGCTCTGGTAGCAGCAGACAAAGCCGACAGACAGGGCAACCTGTATACCGGCCCGAATACGGAGGAGACACCCGCCATCATCGAAGCCACCGCCTTCAAAGATGGTATCGTGATCGTACAGGTCAACGAAATAGTGGATGAGCTCCAAAGAATAGACATTCCCGGCTCCTGGGTAGATCTCGTCGTGGAAGCCGACGAGCCTTATCAATTGGAACCCCTGTTTACAAGAGACCCCAAGCTCATCACAGAACTCCATATCCTCATCGGTATGCTGACCATCCGCGGCGTCTATGAAAAACATAAGGTGAGATCCCTCAACCACGGCATCGGATTCAACACCGCCGCCATAGAATTGTTATTGCCGACCTATGCCGAAAGCCTTGGCCTGAAAGGAAAGATCGCCACCAACTGGGTACTGAACCCTCACCCTACCCTGATCCCCGCAATTGAAAGCGGCTGGGTCGAAACCGTCCATAGCTTTGGCGGCGAAGTAGGCATGGAAGCTTATTGCGCAGCCAGACCGGATATCTTTTTCACTGGCCGGGACGGTTCGCTCCGATCAAACCGCGCCTTCGCCCAGGTCGCCGGTCAATACGCCATCGACATGTTTGTCGGATCAACCTTGCAAATGGACAGAGACGCCAACTCT
>Ga0193717_1001342_pt1 | contig 15080 bp, 8 predicted proteins | sample U2c2metaG_FD_145900 | JGI IMG/M metagenome (GOLD analysis project Ga0193717, IMG submission 145900) | Soil microbial communities from a riparian zone of the East river system, Colorado, United States - U2c2 | ecosystem: Environmental > Terrestrial > Soil > Riparian zone | place: USA: East River... | reverse complement strand
TCCCCTATATCGATATCTCTTACGATTATGGCAAAACCATCGGCTGGCACTTTAAAGAAGGTCGTGATTTTTCAGAAGCATTCGCCACCGATTCATTGGGCTTTGTGATAAACGAGGCTGCGGTTAAGTATATGGGTTTGAAGAATCCGGTAGGCGCAACCATTCAATGGAACGATCGGTTTTTTCATGTGATAGGCGTAGTGAAGGATATGATCATGGGTTCGCCATACCAGCAGATACAACCATCCCTGTTTCATTTAAGTGACGAAGCCAGCCGGATAGTAACCCTGAAAATAAACCCGGCTACCGGCACGAGCAAGGCATTGGAAAAAATTGAGGCGGTTATGAAAAAATACGCCCCTTCCCAGCCGGCTAATTACCAGTTTGTTGATGAAGATTACGCTCAAAAATTCGGCAACGAAAAACGTACTGGGCAATTAGCGAGTTCATTTGCAACGTTAGCCATCTTCATCAGCTGTCTGGGTTTGTTTGGCATGGCATCTTTTATTGCAGAACAGCGTACAGGCGAGATAGGTATCCGAAAAGTTCTTGGCGCATCCGTTACGGAACTTTGGCGGTTGCTTTCGGCTGAGTTTGTTGTGCTGGTATTTGTAAGTCTGCTTGTAGCAATACCGGTTGCTTATTACTTTATGCATAACTGGTTACAGCAATATGAATACCGAACGCAAATAACGTGGTGGGTATTTGTTTTGCCCGCTGCAGGGGCTTTTGTAATCGCGTTGATAACGGTAAGCTTTCATACGCTGAAAGCGGCCCTTGCCAACCCGGTAAAGAGTTTAAAGACAGAGTAGTGAGTAGTGAGAAAATGCCTCGCAATTTAGAGTTTAGTATTTACTATTTAGAGTTTAGAAATTAGGGTTTAGAATTTACTATTTAGAATTTATCTATTTAGAGATTAGAATTTAAAAAATATGATCAAGAATTATTTAAAAACTGCCTGGCGCAACCTGATCAAAAACAAGGCGCACACCTTTATAAATATCGCGGGCCTTTCTGTAGGATTGGCCTGTAGCCTGCTTATTTTGTTATGGGTACAAAATGAACTGAGCGTAGATGCTTATCATAAAAACGGCGACCGCCTGTATTCGGTTTACGAACGGCAGTATTATGATAATAAAGTTCATGGGCAGTATGGTACGCCCGGCGTGCTTGCTGATGAGCTAAAGAAGCAGATCCCGGAAATTGAAGCAGCTTCAAATTTGATATACGGGGACGAATATACTTTTCAGGTTGGCGATAAAATATTAAAAATGAACGGTGCCGATGCCGGCGACGATTATTTTAAAATGCTGAGCATACCACTATTGCAGGGTAACGCGCAAACTGCGTTAAATTCGCCGGTAAGCCTGGCCATCTCCCGCAAAATGGCGGTGGCTTTTTTTGGCAGCCCTCAAGGGGCCATAGGCAAAACCATCCGTTACGAAAATAAAAAGAATTTTAAGGTAACGGGGGTGTTTGAAGATCTGCCCAAAACCTCATCACAAAAATACGACTTCGTAATAAACTGGTATAACTACCTGGAAGAGAATGGCTGGGCAAAAGACTGGGGCAATAATGGGCCGGCCACCATGATCATGTTACGGGCCGATGCCAAACCCGCATTGGTTGAAAAAAAGATTACCCACTTTTTAGATAATTTAAATAAAGATCAAAAGAAAGGCACTTTTACCGAAGACCTGGGTTTGCAGCGTTTGGACGAAGGTTACCTGCATGGCAATTTTGATAATGGTAAAATTGAGGGCGGCCGTATTGAATATGTACATCTGTTTACCATTGTGGCCATTTTTATTTTACTCATAGCCTGCATCAACTTTATGAACCTTACCACCGCGCGCTCGGTTAAACGTGCCCGCGAAATTGGGGTGCGCAAAGTAGTGGGCGCGGTACGGTCGGTTGTGATCAAACAATTTATCGGCGAATCATTACTCATCACCACGCTCGCGGTGGTAGTTTCGTTGGCTCTATTGGTACTGTTGTTGCCGGTGTTTAACCAGATCACCCAAAAAGAGATTGATTTGCCGTTTAACCAGCCTTTATTCTGGATAAAACTGGCAGCCTTAACTATTATAACCGGTTTAATATCGGGCAGTTATCCCGCTTTGTTTTTATCGTCGTTTAACCCGGTTAAGGTATTAAAGGGTACCATGAAGTTAGATTCGGGCACCACCATGTTCCGTAAGGGGCTGGTTATATTCCAGTTCGCTTTATCGGTTATACTGATAACCGCTACTATTATTGTATCCCGGCAAATGGCTTATGTGCAATCAAAAAACCTGGGTTATGACCGCGAAAATCTGATATACGTACCTATGAATGGCGAGCTTATGCCCAAATACAATACTTTTAAGGAGGAAGCACTGCGTATGCCGGGTATACAATCAGTAAGCCGCATAAGTAATGTGCCAACCAACATGTCAAGCACCACAGGTGGTGTAAACTGGGAGGGTAAAGATCCAAATTTGAATATTGAGTTTACCCAGATATCAGTGGGGTACGATTTTGTAAAAACCCTGAAGCTGCAAATGCTGGGCGGGCGCGACTTTTCTAAGGATTACCCGACAGATTCCGTTGGTTATATCATTAATGAGGCCGCGCTAAAAAGGATTAAATATGCAGATCCTATCGGCAAACCACTAAGCTTTTGGGGTAAGAAGGGTACAATTGTAGGGCTGGTTAAAGATTTTCATTTTAACTCCCTGCATGAGGAGGTCCAGCCCCTGGTAATAAGATCGAGAGAACAGGAAAGTTACGGAACGGTAATGGTAAAAACCCAGCCTGGTAAAACCAAACAGGCGTTGGCCAGCCTGGAAACGTTGTGCAAGCAAATCAACCCCTCGTTCCCTTTCGCTTATAATTTCTCAGATCAGGAATACCAGAAGCTATATCAAAACGAGCAGGTGGTAACCAAACTTTCGGATGCGTTTGCTTTCCTGGCCATATTTATTTCATGCCTCGGCTTATTAGGCCTGGCCATGTTCACGGCCGAGCAGCGCATCAAGGAAATAGGTATCCGTAAAGTATTAGGCGCGAGTGTAAGTTCACTGTTCAGGCTGTTGTCATCGGAGTTTTTAGTACTGGTGATTATTGCCCTGTTTATTGCCCTGCCGATATCCTGGTATGCTATGAACCATTGGCTGCAGCGGTTTGCCTACCGTACACCAATGCAATGGTGGATGTTTGCTTTGTCGGGAGCCACTATTATACTGATCGCTGTACTAACGGTAAGCTTCCAGGCCATAAAGGCAGCACTAATAAACCCGATTAAAAGTTTGAGGAGCGAATAGACAAGCTGAAGGCACCAAAGCCCAAAGCCAAAAGCAATAAATAAGATTATAAAAGCCTTAGGCCTTGTGCCTTTAGCTTTAAGCTTAAAACATATAGCAATGATCAGGAACTATTTAAAAATCGCGTGGCGCAATCTTGTCAGGAATAAGGTACAAACCTTTATTAATATTGCCGGCCTTTCGGTTGGTTTGGTGTGCAGCCTGCTTATTTTGCTGTGGGTACAAAACGAGCTGAGTGTTGATAGTTTTTATAAAAACAGTGATCGTTTGTACTCCGTATATGAGCGCCAGTACTTTGATCATAAAATTAACGGTTCGTATAATACTCCCGGCCCTACCGCCGACGAAATGAAAAAGGTAATGCCCGAGGTTGAACATGCCGTTAGTTTAGGGTTTGGTCAAAACAATACATTTCAGGTAGGCAACAAAATATTGAAGCAACAGGGCTCATCGGCAAGTGCAGAGTATTTTAACATATTTAGTTTTAAGCTGCTTCGGGGTAATGCACAAACCGCGTTAAACTCACCGGTAAGTTTGGCCATATCGCGCAAAATGGCCGAAGACTTTTTTGGCAGCCCGCAGGCGGCCATAGGCAAAACCATCCGTTATGAAAACAGTAAAAATTTTAAGGTAACCGCTGTATTTGAAAACCTGCCAAAAAACTCCTCGCAAAAATTCGACTACCTGGTTAACTGGTATAGTTTTTTACAGGATAACAGCTGGGCGCTTAATTGGGGCAACCAGGGTCCATCAACCGTTATCATGTTAAAACAAGGGGCTAATCCGGCTCAGTTTGAAAAAAAGATCACCCGTTTTTTAGATACCTATAGCAACCTTAACCGTAAAACAGCAACCTTTATTATTGATCTGGGTATGCAGCCCTTTAGGGAACAATACTTGCATGGCAGTTTTGATAATGGAAAAATTAGCGGCGGGCGCATTGAATATGTGCGCATTTTTAGCATTGTGGCCGTATTTATTTTGCTGATAGCCTGCATTAACTTTATGAACCTTACTACGGCACGCTCGGTTAAGCGGGCTAAGGAAATTGGCGTACGCAAGGTAGTTGGTGCTGTGCGGTCGGCTTTGGTAAAGCAATTCATCAGTGAATCATTATTGATCACTTCGCTTTCGGTAATAATATCTCTGCTGCTTTTAGTTGTGTGGCTGCCGGTATTTAACCAGGTAACCCAAAAACAAATTGAGCTGCCGTTTAATCAAACCGGTTTTTGGATAAAGGTGGTTTGCATTACCCTGGTTACCGGTTTGGTATCGGGCAGCTACCCGGCTTTGTTTTTATCTTCGTTTAACCCGGTTAAAGTATTAAAGGGCTCCCTGAAGTTAGATTCGGGTACTACCTTGTTCCGTAAGGGATTGGTTATATTCCAGTTTGTATTATCAATTATATTAATTACCGGTACTATAGTTGTTTCCCGGCAAATAAACTATATCCAATCCAAAAACCTGGGATTCGACCGCGAAAACCTGATCTATGTACCGCTGGAAGGGGATCTTGCCCACAAATACGAGCTGTTTAAAGAGCAGGCTTTAACCATGCCTGGCATACAGTCGGTTACCCGCATGACCAATGCGCCAACCAACATCCCGAACAGCACTGGCGGGGTTGAATGGATTGGTAAGGACCAGACCGTAAATATCCAGTTCACCCAAACTTCGGTAGGTTATGATTTTGTGAAAACTATGAAGCTAACGATGCTTCAGGGGCGCGATTTCTCTAAAGATTTCCCTACCGATACTGTTGGCCTTATACTGAACGAGGCCGCCTTAAAAAGAATAGGATATAAAAATCCAATCGGCCAGCCACTCACCTTCTGGGGGCGCAAAAGCAAAATAATTGGCGTGATAAAGGACTTTCACTTTAGCTCCATGCACGAAGAAATAATGCCTTTAATTATCAGATCAAGGGCAGATGAAATTTATGGCAACATCCTGATCAGGACACAGCCCGGCAAAACCGGTGCGGCGCTGGCCAGCATGGAAAAGCTGTGCAAGCAGGTTAATCCGGCATTTCCGTTTAATTACACATTCTCAGATGAGGAGTACCAGAAATTATATCAAAATGAACAGATCGTAGGTAAGCTCTCCAATGGCTTTGCTTTCCTGGCCATTTTTATTTCATGCCTGGGATTGTTAGGCCTGGCCATGTTCACGGCCGAGCAGCGGTTTAAGGAAATAGGCATCCGCAAGGTATTGGGCGCAAGTGTAAGCTCGCTGTTTACTTTGTTATCATCTGAGTTTTTGGTACTGGTGGTAATTGCCCTGGTTATAGCATCGCCAATAGCATGGTATGCTACCGGTAAATGGCTGCAGGGTTTTGCCTATCGTGCGCCGGTGCAGTGGTGGGTGTTTGGCCTGTCAGGAGTGATCATCATATTGATAGCCCTGGCAACAGTAAGTTTCCAGGCAGTTAAAGCAGCGCTTATCAACCCGATTAAAAGTTTAAGGAGCGAATAGATAAGCTGAAAGCACAAGGCCTGGAACCAATGGATGACAAGCCCTTTAGGGTTTAGAATTTACTATTAGAAATTAGAAAATCATGATCAGGAACTATTTAAAAATCGCGTGGCGAAATTTCATCAGAAATAAATCGCATTCATTTATAAATGTTTCGGGTCTTTCGGTTGGCCTGGCTTGCAGCCTGTTGATCATGCTTTGGGTGCAGGATGAACAAAGCGTAGATGGTTTTCATGTCAATGGCAAACAGTTATATCAGGTTTACGAACGCCAGTCTTATGATGGTAAAATTGAGGCCAACTATCTTACGCAAGGTTTATTAGCCGAGGAATTAAAAAGAAGAATACCGGAAGTGCAGTATGCAAGCGGCCTGGAACAAGGACATCCGTTGACGTTTCAATCAGGCGATAAGATCGTTAAAATGGAAGGGACATTTGCCGGGGCCGACTTTTTCCGCATGTTTAGTTATCCGCTGTTGCAGGGCACACCTGAATCAGCCTTGAATACGCCTGCCGGTATTGCCATCTCCCGGAAAATGGCTGAACTTTTTTTTGGATCCGCTGAGAAAGCCATTGGGAAGAGCCTTCGCTATGAGAACAAAGACAATGTTCAGGTTACTGCGGTTTTTGAAAACTTGCCGACAAATTCTTCCCAGCAATTTGATTTTTTAAGAAGCTGGAAAGCATACGTAAAGGAAAACGCCTGGGTAAATAACTGGACTAATGCCAGCCCTGCTACCTTTTTGCAATTACGTTCCGACGCTGATCCTGATAAAGCAACTGCTAAGATCAAAAACTTTATCAACCTGTATAAGTCAGCAACAAATAACAATCATACGGAACTATACTTGCAGCCATATGCCGAAAAGTATCTTAACTCTACGTTTAAAAATGGCCAAATTGATGGAGGGCGTATAGCATATGTACATCTTTTTAGTCTTGTAGCTACCTTTATTTTGTTAATTGCCTGTGCCAATTTTATGAACCTGGCAACTGCTCGTTCTATCAAACGATCTAAAGAAGTTGGTATCCGGAAAGTTATTGGAGCGGCACGGTCAAGCTTAATAGGACAGTTTTTGAGCGAGGCTCTGCTGCTCACATTCATTGCTATGATAATTGCGGTTGTCCTGGTGATTGCCCTGCTACCGGCATTTAATAACCTTACCGGGAAACACCTGTTTATACCTGTTGAGCAACCTGTGTTTTGGGTAACTATATTGGGCATGTTATTATTTACAGCCATTATAGCGGGGAGTTATCCTGCGTTTTTCCTCTCTTCGTTAAACCCTGTCCGGGTTTTAAAAGGCAGTCTCACCTTTGGCCGGGGAGCAACTTTTTTCCGTAAAGGTTTGGTCGTTTTTCAATTTACACTCTCCATTATACTTATAGTAGGGATGATTGTGATTTATCGCCAAATGGAATACATGCAAACCAAAAACCTTGGTTACAACCGCGATAATCTTTTATATATTCCGATTGAAGGTGATTTGATTAAAAAATATGATCTATTCAAGGAAGAGGTGGATAAAATACCAGGCATCCAGTCTGTTTCAAAAATGAAGGAGTCGCCTACTGTAATTGGTCATACTAAAGGCGATATCGAATGGGCAGGGAAAGACCCCAATCTGATTACCTCGTTTGCAGATGCTACAGTGGGGTATGATTTTGTGAAAACCATGAAGCTGAAGTTAAAAGATGGGCGAGATTTCTCCAGGGATTTCGGTACCGATTCTGTAGGTTATATAGTCAATGAAGAGGCTGTTAAGAAAATGGGGTATCAAAATCCTGTTGGCCAGCCATTATCAATGGGTAGCCGCCAGGGGAAGATCATTGGTGTGCTAAAAGATTTTCATTTTAATTCAATGCACGAGGCTATTGTACCCTTGGTTATTCGCCTGTCAGAAAATCAAGCCTGGGGAACGATATTAGTCCGTGTTGAAGCTGGCAAAACAAAACAGGCCATTGCCGCACTGGAAAAGATCTGCAAAGATCTGAATCCCAACTTTTCATTTACGTATCAGTTTTCTGATCAGGAATATTCCAAATTGTACAACAGTGAACAAGTGGTCAGTCAACTTTCAGGCTACTTTGCATTTTTAGCAATTTTTATTTCGTGCCTGGGCTTGCTGGGTTTGGTCATGTTTACCGCAGAACAACGTGTAAAGGAAATAGGTATTCGTAAAATATTAGGTGCCAGCATACGCTCACTGTTCGCGTTATTATCATCAGAGTTTTTGGGACTGGTAGTTATTGCCTTATTTATAGCGTCGCCTATAGCATGGTATGCCATGGATAAATGGCTGCAGGGCTTTGCCTATCATGCGCCGATACAATGGTGGGTGTTTGCCTTTTCGGGAGGCTTGATCATATTGATAGCCCTCGCAACAGTAAGTTTCCAGGCAGCAAAATCAGCGCTGATGAACCCGGTAAAAAGTTTACGGAGCGAGTAAGGGAGTTGCGGGTTAGGAGTTTGGAGTGGTGAGTAAAATAAAAAAGTTCAGCATGACAGCCCCTTTAGAGTTTAGAAATTAGATTTTAGAATTTAAGAAATCATGTTAAAAAACTATTTAAAAATCGCCTGGAGAAACCTGGTTAAGAACAAGGTACACTCGGCCATTAATATTGTGGGTTTGTCGGTTGGGATGGCTATAGCTATGCTTATCGGTCTTTGGAACTGGGATGAACTGTCGTTTGATAAGTACCATAAAAACTACGACCGCATAGGCCAGGTAATGACCACCCAAACTGCCAATGGCGAAACCAGTACGTTCGGATCAACGGTTGTGCCGCTTGGCAACGAGCTCCGTACCAAATATGCCGGGGACTTTAAGTTGACGGCCCTTACCTCGGAAAGCACACATATACTGGCCGTAGGCGATAAAAAAATATCGCAAAATGGGATGTGGGCCGAGCCAGATATGCCCGTGATCCTTTCACTAAACATGGCAAAAGGCAGTTATGCCAATTTTAAAGACCCATCGTCATTTATAATATCACAATCAGTAGCAAAGGCATTATTCGGCAACGCCGATCCTATAAATAAAGTGGTACGTATTGATAATAAAACCAATATGAAAGTGGCCGGTGTATACCAGGACCTGCCGCATAATACTACATTTTATGCCACAAAATTTATGCTGCCGTTCAATAACCCGGCAAACTGGTGGAACACCCAAACAGCAGCCTGGGGTAATCATGGTTGCCATTTATTTGCACTGATGAATGATCATGCCGATTTTGATAAAGTATCAGCCAAAATAAGAAATATCACTAAGCCTCATTTTAAAATGAACGATGAGGTAATGCAGGTACATCCCATGAGTAAATGGCATTTGTACAGCGACTTTCAGAATGGTGTATCTGTTGGGGGACGCATTCAGTTTGTTTGGTTATTTGGTATTATTGGTTTATTTATACTGCTGCTGGCTTGTATCAATTTCATGAACCTAAGCACGGCGAAAAGTGAGAAAAGGGCTAAAGAGGTAGGTATACGTAAAGCAGCTGATCGGCCAGTTTCTGAGCGAATCATTGCTGGTGGTGTTTTTAGCATTAATATTAACCATCATCCTTACGGTTTTAGCTATCCCTTATTTTAACCACATTGCCGATAAAGATGTATCCATGCCCTGGGATAAACCATCGTTTTGGTTGATTACCTTAAGCTTTTCCATTTTCACCGGATTGGTATCGGGTAGTTACCCGGCTTTTTATTTATCCGGATTTAACCCGGTAAAAGTTTTAAAAGGCACATTCAGGGTGGGGCGTTTTGCTTCGGTTCCGCGCAAAGTATTGGTCGTGGTACAGTTCACGGTATCCATTGTTTTAATTATAGGCACAGTGGTTGTTTTAAGGCAGATCCAGTTTGCAAAAAACCGGCCTGTTGGCTACACCCGCGCGGGATTGATCACTGTAGAAATGAACACACCCGAAATTAACGGGCATTATGAGGCGTTGCGCAACGATCTGTTACAAACCGGCGCGGTGGAAGACATGGCAGAGTCAAACAGTACAACAACGCAAATATGGTCAAACAATGGCGGTTTTACCTGGGAGGGAAAAGCTCCGGGTTATGACCCCACATTTGGTACCATAGCCGTAACCTATGATTTTGGTCACACTGTGGGTTGGAAAATAATTGAGGGGCGTGATTTTTCAAGAAACTTCTCAACAGATACCGGAGCATTTATACTCAACGAATCGGCCTTAAAAATGAGTAGCATTAAAAACCCTATCGGAAAAATAATGCACTGGAATGGTAAAGACCACGTAATTACCGGTGTGGTTAAAGATATGGTGATGGAATCGCCCTATAACAAAACTGTTGGTACTGTTTTTATGATGAACCCCGGTTGGGTTCACTGGATTACCATGCGCATAAAACCAACCATGCCCATTCGTGATGCTTTGAGCAAAATTGAACCCGTATTTAAAAAATATGACCCGGGCAGCCCGTTTGAATATAAATTTAATGATGATGATTATGCCCAAAAGTTCTCGGATGAAGAACGCATCGGTAACCTGGCTTCCATATTTGCCGCGCTTGCCATTTTTATTTCTTGCCTGGGCTTGTTCGGCCTGGCATCATTTGTGGCCGAACAGCGTACAAAAGAGATTGGGGTACGCAAGGTGCTGGGCGCATCAGTAGCTAATCTGTGGCGCCTGCTTTCAACAGAGTTTGTAATGCTGGTTTTTATATCCTTGCTTATAGCCGTTCCGCTGGCGTATTATTTTATGCAGCGCTGGCTGATGGCCTACCAGTATAAAGCAGCAATTTCCTGGTGGATATTTGCTTTAGCGGGTATAGGGGCCATAACTATTACCTTAATAACGGTAAGCTTTCAGGCTATAAAAGCAGCACTGGCTAATCCGGTAAAAAGTTTACGGAGCGAATAGATAAGCTGAAAGCTTAAGGCCTAAAGCCGAAAGCAATAAACAAGATTATATAAAAGCTTTAGGCTTTGTGCCTTTTGCTTTAAGCTTAAAACATACAGCAATGATCAGGAACTATTTAAAAATCGCGTGGCGGAACCTTATTAAAAATAAGGTGCACAGTTTTATCAATGTAGCAGGCTTGTCGGTTGGTATGGCGGTAGCCATGCTTATCGGGCTCTGGATCTGGGATGAACTATCGTTCAACAAGTATTTTAAAAACTACAACCGCATTGTGCAGGTGTGGCAGCACCAAACATTTAACGGAGATGTAGGCAGCCAAACCGCCATGCCTATTCCGCTGGGTTTAAAGCTTCGGGAATCATACATGAGCGATTTTAAATATGTGGTGCTTTCTACATGGACAATGGAACACATTATTACCAATGGCGACAAAAAGTTCACCAAACTGGGTAACTATGTGCAGCCGGAAATGCCCGATATGCTTACGCTGAAAATGATTAAAGGAACACGAGCAGGGCTAAAGGACCTTTCATCTATCATGCTTTCCGGGTCGCTGGCAAAGACGCTTTTCGGCGATGCCGACCCTATTAACAAAACATTAAAAATTGATAACCAATGGGTAGTTAAGGTAACAGGTGTTTATCAGGATATGCCTAACAATACCGAATTTAAAGACGTTACCTTTTTTGCACCATGGGATCTGTACATGACCAAGCAGGCCTCTACCCGCTGGGGTAACAATTCATGGCAAATATTTGCGCAACTGGCACCAAATGCCGATGTTGATAAGGTATCAGCCAAAATCAAGGATTTAAAACTCAAAAATATAGCAGCGCAGGGCGACAAATTAGGGGCCGATTTTAAGCCGGCCGTGTTTTTGCATCCCATGAACAAATGGCATTTATATTCCGAATTTAAAAACGGCGTAAATACCGGCGGGGCTATACAGTTTGTTTGGATGTTTGGCATTATAGGTATGTTTGTGTTATTGCTGGCCTGTATCAATTTCATGAACCTGAGCACCGCCCGGTCTGAGAAACGGGCTAAAGAAGTAGGCATCCGTAAGGCCATAGGTTCGCAGCGGATACAACTTATCGGGCAGTTTTTTATGGAATCGCTGCTGATAGTTGCCTTTGCTTTCGTTTTTTCAATAGTGCTGGTAATGCTCACCCTGCCCTGGTTTAATGGTGTTGCCGATAAAAAGATGACTGTTTTATGGAGCAATCCGTGGTTTTGGATATTGAGCCTGGTTTTTAGCCTCATATCCGGGCTCATAGCGGGTAGTTACCCGGCACTTTACCTGTCGTCTTTTAAGCCCATAAAAGTTTTAAAAGGAACGTTTAAGGTAGGGAGGTTGGCTGCTATACCGCGTAAGGTACTGGTGGTTTTACAGTTTAGCGTTTCGGTAACGCTTATTATAGGAACAATCATTGTTTTCAGGCAGATACAATTTGCCAAGAACAGGCCTATTGGCTACAGCCGGGAAGGATTGGTGTATTTGGTACAGAAAACAAGCGATATACATAATCACTACGTCGCTTTTAAAGATGAACTGATAAAATCAGGAGCCGTTGTGGAAACGGCTGAATCTGGGAGCCCGGTTACAGGTGTGTGGAGCAACAACAGCGGGTTCGATTGGAGAGGAAAACCCCCAGGCATGCTGGATGATTTTGCAACCGTAGGTATAACGCCCGATTTTGGCAAAACCGTAGGCTGGCAGTTTAAAGACGGACGCGATTTTTCGAGCGCATTCAAAACCGATTCAAACGCCCTGGTGATCAATGAAGCGGCAGCAAAATTCATGAGTTTTAAAAACCCGGTGGGCGAGATTGTAACAACAGATGGCAAGCCGTACCACGTAATAGGTGTTATTAAGGATATGCTCATGTCATCACCTTATGAACCTGTTAAACAAACTTTCTTTTTTCTTGATAAAGATCCTCAGGGGGTAGTAACCATCAAGATCAATCCGCGGATGAGCACCCACGAAGCGCTTGAGAAAATTGCCGCCATATACCAGAAATATTCGCCGGCCGCGCCATTTGATTATAAATTCGCCGACGAAGAATATGCCAAAAAATTTGATGGGGAAACGCGCATAGGTAAGCTGGCGAGCTTTTTTGCCATGCTGGCCATATTTATTAGCTGTTTGGGTTTATTTGGTATGGCAACCTTTATGGCCGAGCAAAGGGTAAAGGAAATAGGTGTGCGCAAAGTTTTGGGCGCGTCGGTATTTAACCTGTGGCGCCTGTTATCAACAGACTTTGTTGTATTGGTTATCATTTCCTTTGTTATAGCATCGCCAGTGTCTTACTATTTTATGCATGGCTGGCTGCAGGATTACACTTACCGGTCAGAAATTTCCTGGTGGATATTTGGTGTATCAGCAGCGGGCGCCATCATAATTACATTGGTTACAGTAAGTTTCCAGGCCATTAAAGCAGCGCTGGCCAACCCGGTAAAGAGTTTAAGAAGCGAATAGATAAGCTCAAGGCTTAAAGCGAAAATAAATTCATAAAAAAAGCTGAAAGGAATCCAATATTCTTTCAGCTTTTACTTTTAGCCTTCGGCTTTTGGCTTTAGCAATATTGTTCAAATGCGCCAATTAAATTATCAGCTATCATTTGGGCAGGGCGACCTTCAATTTGATGGCGCTCTATCATGTGTACCAGTTTACCATCTTTAAATAATGCCATTGCCGGTGATGATGGAGGGTAAGGCAGCATATAATTACGTGCTGTATCAACCGCTTCTTTTTCCATACCTGCAAAAACAGTTACCAATTTAGTAGGGTGTTTTTCGTTTGCTGCCGCAATTCTTGCTGCAGGGCGTGCATTAGCCGCAGCGCATCCGCAAACCGAATTTACCATTACAAATACAGTGCCTTCGCTTTCAATGGCTTGCTTTACAGCTTCGGCATCTTTCAATTCCTCAAAGCCCACTCTTGTCAAATCTTCCCGCATCGGGGCAACTAAATATTCTGGATACATGATTTTTTTCTTTACACTAAAATTTACCTGATACAAAAATAAGAAATGATTAACAGTTTGTACCTAAAAAACACAATAATAACACTTTGCTGACGATGTGTTATTATAAGGGGCTAAATAAGCTCAACCGTTAATTATTTATTCCTATTGGTTTTATTTAGAACTGGCATTGCTTTATAAATAGTAATAAGTATATTGCATTCCCTAACTACAATGAATTTGATGAACAACAAGCCCTCTGATATTAGCACGGTTGTTATTATTAACAAAAACCATCAGCATACCAAGTCATTACAAATAAAAACAAAACATATTAACAGATTAAGGCACTATGCATTTAGTACCTTGTGTGTTTTATTTGCGTTAATTGGTTTTATTATTTATTTAAGGTCACAAAACTCAAAACAGGAGCAGGAAAAACAGCAATTGCTGGCACAAATAGTGAAATTGAAAGGTGAGATTCCGGTGGTTTCGCCAACGGTAAATAAAGAAGGTAGTGCCCAATCCTATATACAGGCTATTGAGGGTAAGTTAAAAACCATTAACGGTTACTTAAAAAGGCGCGGCTTAAAGGGCTTTTCAACTAAAAGTATTGGTGGCGATAACAACGCCGAAGGCACTAAACTATCTGACAAGGAAGTTTACTCCCTTTACAACGATTACTTAAACCATTTAATGGGCGCCATTGCATTTACGCCAATGGGTTACCCCAGGATCAGTTCTTTTACCTCATTCTTCGGCTATCGTAATGATCCGTTTGATGATGGGCGCGCCGAGTTTCATCCGGGTATTGATTTTAAAGGTAAAAGGGGCGATGAAGTAAAATGTACCGCAAGCGGTAAGGTTGTTTTTGCCGGCTGGGCTGGTGGTTATGGCAATTGCATTCGTATAGCTCATATCAATAATTTCGAAACCGTGTATGGCCACCTTTCGCGCATCAAGGTAAAAGTTGGCCAGGAGGTAAACGTTGGCGACGAAATAGGTTTGGTAGGTTCAACCGGGCACTCAACCGGCGCGCACCTGCACTACGAAGTGCGTAAAAATGGCAAACCTGTAAATCCGGTTAATTTTTTAACGCTTAATAAGTAAGTGTTATTTGTGGGTGATGATTAAATGTATCGTTTTTCTTACAAACATTTTAGTCTCAGATTACGTAAAACGCCTCAAATAACTCAAACCTTCATATTCATAACGCTGAACTCAAAATGGCTATTTTTGGTAAAAAAGATAAAGTTGCGCTTGATCTGCAGGCTATATCAACACTGATAAGCGATGGCAGTATTTTAGATGGTAACCTTAAAGCCCCGGCTTTTGCACGTATTGACGGGCAGGTAAACGGTGAAGTAGCGATTGATGAGGGCCTGATACTGGGCGAAAAAGGCCTGGTAAAAGGGAATATTAACACTAAGGAAATTGTT
>Ga0193717_1001341_pt1 | contig 15082 bp, 12 predicted proteins | sample U2c2metaG_FD_145900 | JGI IMG/M metagenome (GOLD analysis project Ga0193717, IMG submission 145900) | Soil microbial communities from a riparian zone of the East river system, Colorado, United States - U2c2 | ecosystem: Environmental > Terrestrial > Soil > Riparian zone | place: USA: East River... | reverse complement strand
GCTATGAAGGCTTCGAAGCCGACGACGTCATCGGCACCCTCTCCTGCAAGCTCTCCGCCCTCGGCCACAAGGTCTTCGTCGTCTCCTCCGACAAGGACATGATGCAGCTCGTCAACGACAGCGTAGCCATCCTCAACCCGACGAAGGATAATCTCATCCTCGACAACGCTGGAGTCGAGCAAACTCTCGGCGTCCCCCCCGAGCGCGTCATCGACGTCATGGCTCTCCGTGGCGACGCCATCGACAACATCCCCGGAGCCCCCGGCATCGGCGACAAGGGTTCCGTCGAACTCATCCAGCAGTTCGGCACTGTCGAGGCTGCCCTCGATCGTGCGGAAGAGGTCAAGCGCAAAACGTATCGCGAATCGTTACAAAATAACCGCGACAACATCCTCCTCTCGAAGGAGCTCGTCACTATCCACACCGGTGTCCCCATCGACTTCAGCATCGATGACATGCGCACCCAGCCCATCGACAACGCAGCCAGCCGCGAGCTCTTCTCCGAACTGGAGTTCACCACTCTCCTCAAAGAACTCGCTCCCTCGGTGGACAACACCCCCATCGCCTTCAACACCAAGCCGAACCCCGAAGAGATAGCCGCACTCCTGGCCGAAGCCCGCACCATCGACGAGTCCACCGGCAAGCCAAAGGGCCTCGCCATCGCCATCTTCGAGGACGCCCGTGCCATAGCCGAAGAGATCGCCGCCGAACCCAGCGAAGAATCAGGCGAGCCCGAACCGCCGCCCTCCGAAAACCTCACCCTCTTCGGAACCTCCACTCCACCTCCGAGCCTTCCATCTCCCATATCCGCGCCCACAGACCCCGCCTGCAAGCTAGGCCTCGCCGCAAACAACACCACCGCCATCGAGGTCTCCCTCGATCACCCGGGCATAAAGGAAGCCCTCCTCGATCTCACCCTCCCCAAGGACGTCCACGACCTCAAAGCCATCCACCGAGCCCTCGAGCCGCACGGCGTCACGCTAGCAGGAGTCCGCGACGATGTGATGCTCCTAAGCTATCTCGTCAACCCGACCCACGGATCCCACACCCTGGCGGATGTCACGGCTCGCTTTACCAACCGTGCCCTCGCGGCAGTGACGAAGGGAGTCGTCTCCGGAGACCTCCTTCCGGAGGCTGCCAATGCAGTCCACCGTATCGCTCCCATCCTCCACGCGGAGATTGAAACCTCCAAGGTTACAAATGTCTACGAGACTATCGACCTCCCTCTGGTCCCTGTCCTCCTCCGCATGGAGCAGGCCGGAGTCCGCATCGACTCCACCGTCCTCAACGACATGTCCAACCGTCTCGCCGTAGAGATCGACAACCTCGCCGAGCGCATCTATATGCAGGCTGGCGCCGCAATGGGGACCGAATCCGGCCACCGCTTCAACATCAACTCTCCCAAGCAGCTCGGCGATGTCCTCTTCAACAAGATGCTCCTTCCCAAACCGATGAAGTACGGCAAGGGCAAGGTAGTCTCGACTGCACAAGATGTATTGGAAGAGCTAGCCGAACACCACACCGTCCCCGCTCTCGTCCTCGAGTATCGCCAACTCTCCAAATTAAAATCCACCTACCTCGACCAGCTACCGAACCTCGCCGACGAGCAGGGAAGAGTCCACACCACCTTCAACCAGGTAGGCACCGCCACCGGTCGCCTCTCCAGCACCAATCCCAACCTCCAGAACATCCCCGTCCGCACCGCCGTAGGCCGCGAGATCCGCGCCGCCTTTATCGCCGCCCCCGGTAACGTCCTCATGTCGGCCGACTACTCGCAGATCGAGCTCCGGCTCATGGCCCACTTCTCGCAGGACCCGTTGCTCCTCGACGCCTACCGCACCGGCAAGGACATCCACACCCTCACCGCGTCGGAGGTCTTCGGCGTAGATGCCGCGACGATGGACAAGGAGACCCGCAATCGCGCCAAGGCCGTTAACTTCGGCATCGTCTACGGCATCAGCCCCTTTGGTCTGGCCGCTCAGCTAGGCATCGACCAGAGGACCGCCAAGCAGTACATCGAGACCTACTTCGACCGCTATAAGGGCGTCCAGCGTTTCATCGAGGAGACCCTCGAAACCGTTCGCCGCGATCAGGCTGTCCGCACCCAATTTGGCCGCGTTCGCCCCATCCCCGACATCCAGTCCCGCAACCCCAACATGCGAGGCTTCGCCGAGCGCACTGCAGTAAACACTCCACTACAAGGCACCGCCGCAGACCTCATCAAACTAGCCATGCTGAAGATCGACCAGCTCATCCGCGACCGCAAACTCAAATCGCAGATGACCCTGCAGGTCCACGACGAACTCCTCTTCGACGTAGTCCCCGAAGAGAGCGAAGAGCTGCAGCAACTGGTCAAACACGAGATGGAGCACGTAGCCGAGTTCTCCATCCCCATCGTCGCCGAGGTAGGCATAGGCCACAACTGGCGTGACATCAAATAGCGGGCAAGGGAATCACGCAGCGTGTGGCTAAGCGAACTGCTTCATATCCATGCCCAGCTCATACGTCTCTCCGTGAGTCAGCAGGTCCTCCCAAGTCACCTCGCGCCCTTTGTACCCTGCCATGCGGCCCAACATGCAGCTCTGAGCAGTGGTCACGCCATCGGCAATCTGGTTGTGGAACCGGCCCGATGTAATGCTCTCGATAAAGCTGCGGTCCTTCTCGCGGTCTGCCAGCGCGAGGTTGTCCGTGAACTCTCCATTCGCCGCGAACCCACCCGAGGCGGCTGGCGTTCCCGCATTCGACGTCTCCTGCCAGGCCCACGCAGATTCGCCCAGGATGCGAACTGGGCCAGCATACGGCGCATCCGCGCTGCCCTTCGATCCGAAGACTCGCAAGCCGGCGTCAAACGAGCCGTAGTCGCCAAACTGTGTCGACGAGAAGCTCACACGCACATCGCCGGGATACGTATAGTCCACCTGATAGTTGTCCCAGCAGTCGCCCGCATGAGTAACGATATTGCGCCCGCCGGTCGCCACCGCCTTCAGCGGATGCGCCCCCAATATCCAATTGCAGAGGTCGATGATATGAATATTCTGCTCGACCAGAATGTCACCCGAGAGTGCGCGATACCATAGCCAGTTCCGCAAGCGCTGCTCGTCAGCCGAAGCGCCTGAAGCCAGTTTTTCTTTTGCAGCAGGAGCGTTGTAGCTCGCCGAGATCGCCCCGATCTTGCCCAGCGCTCCGCCCTTCACCCTCTCGACCACGGCGGCGATCGGCGGCGCCATTCGCACCTGAAAGCCGACGTCGACGCTGACCTTCCCCTCGACCCGCCGCGCAATCTCCATCGCCCTTCGCGCCTGCGCCACATCCACACCCACCGGCTTCTCGCAGTAGGCATGCTTCCCCGCGCCCACCACCGCCTCCAGATGCTGCACATGGAAGAACGGAGGCGTCGAAATCTGCACCATGTCCACATCCTTCGAGTGCGCGATCTCCTCAAAGGCCTCATGGCCGTGGAACATCAGCCTGCTCTCGACCGCCCCCTTTCCCAGGCTCCCGTTCAGCGTATCGAAGTGCGCCTTCGCCGTTGTCAGCTGGTCTGGAAAGAGATCTGCCAGCGCTACCACGCGAGCGCTTGTGTTCTTTGCAAACGAGCTCGCCACCGCCGTTCCGCGATTGCCACAGCCCAGCAACCCCAGGCGCACCGCTGAGTTGGCCTCGTATCCAAAAGCCGTCTTCGCCCGCAAGAGCAACAGTCCCGACGCCGCCGTGCCCGTCTTCACAAACTGCCGCCGGTCTATCTTCCCGATGTTCCCCATCTGCCCCATGCCTGTCTCCCTTGCTCCATAAAGCAACAGCCTTAGCCAAGAACCTGCCGCAGAATCTTCTCCAGATACACCTTCTCCTGGCGCACATCCTCAATCTGTTGCGGCCCGGAGGTCTCGCGCTCGATCGTCACCACGCCGGTGTACCCCAGCCGGTGCAGCTTGGCGAACACCTGATGGAAGTCGACGAGCCCCTTGCCTATCAGTACCTCCTCGCCCAGATTGCTGGGATCGGTCGGCCATCGTCCGTCCTTCGCATGAATGCTCTTCACATGCGGCCCCAGAATATCTACCGCATCCACCGGGTTCGCCTTTCCGTACAGAATCAGGTTGGCCGTATCGAGCCCCACGCCGAGGTTCGGCTGGCCCACATCGCGCAACGTCCGCGACATCGTCGTCGGCGTCTCCTGCCCCGTCTCCATCAGAAAGGCCTGCCCATTGCCCTCGCAGTGCTTGGCCACCTCGCGGATCGCAAGCACAGTCTCCGCATAGAGCGGATCGGCCGGGTCTTCGGGGATAAAGCCGCAGTGCGTCTGCACCTGGCCGACCCCCAGCAGCTTCGCGAAGTCCGAGACCTGCTTCAGTGCATCGATTCTCGCCGCACGAGTAGTCCGAGGGACCAGCCCGATGGTCGACGGCCCTTTGAGGAAGTTCCATTCAAGCGGCTGCGGCCCTACGACCTCTACCGTCGTAGCCGTCACGCCATACCGATCCAGAAGTCCGCGCATCTGCTTGGCCAACTCCTGCGTGAATTTGCCGATGTAGCCGTCGAGCGAGAAGAAGCAGTTCGCGAACCCCATCTCATGCACCCGCCGAATGGTCTCCTCCGGCCCGTGAAACGGCGAGATGAGCAAGCCCAGCTCCATCGGCTTGGCAGTTCGGGGCGCTGCGCCCATCGCCGGCTCGGCTCCAGAGAGCGCCATCGCTCCAAACGGCCGAGCTCCCACCATGGCTCCTGCTACCTCCGACGTGTGCGCCAGCGTGGCCGCCGCCGCTAAACCAAGAAAATCTCTCCGGCGCATCCTTCGTCTCCTTTATTTAGACCCACCGAACATATCAGCACTCCACACTTAACGGCTACAGCTTCCGAGATGAGTCAGACAAAAATGGACGAACATAAAGGTCAGGCAAACTATTCATTTCAAAGGCGCTGATTCTAAAAATACCCTTTGCAAGGGCAGAACGAGGGCAAGCTGCTCGCGGCGAAGAGTTACGAGTCCTTTTCACCACTGATAGACTTAAACTTCTGCGTCGAGTACTCGCGCAACCAGATACCCTCAAAGCGGATCACCGCAGCGACCTAAAGGAAGACTCAACCACGTGGACCAGCAGACCAAACAAGCTCTCAAGCACGATCAGTTCGTCGACACCACCAAGCACGGCCTCGAGTGGGCCACGGAAAACCGCCGCTCCGTCATCACCACCGCCGCTATTCTTCTCGCATTGATCGTGGTCATCGTAGGCGGCGTGCTCTTCTACAACCACCGCTCCCAGCAGGCTTCTGTCGCCTTCGGGGAGGCCATGCAGGCCTACCAGACGCCGCTCGCCCAGTCCGGTCAGCCCGTGCCTCCCGGCATCAAGACCTTCCCCTCGGTCGGCGACCGCGCTAAGGCTGCCAACGCTCTCTTCACCGCAGTCGCCGACAAGTACGGCATCACCCCCGACGGCAAGATCTCGCGCTACTTCGCCGGTCTCACCTACATGGAAGCGGGCAATAGCGCCTCCGCCGAGAGCACCTTCAAACAGGTTGCCGGCGGCTGGAACGGTGACCTCGCCGCGCTCGCCAAGTTCTCTCTCGCTCAGCTCTACCGCCAGACCGGCCGCGATGCCCAGGCCATCGATCTCTACAACGAGCTCACCGCGAAGCCCGCCACCACCGTGCCATCCGGCCTCGCGCAGCTCCAGCTCGCCGAACTCTACGAGAACCAGGGCAAGCCCGATGCAGCGAAGAAGATCTACGCGCAGCTGAAGGACAAGGACGCCAAGGGCCCAGCCGGCATGCTGGCCGCGCAGAAGCTCAACCCCGCAGCTGCAGCCGCCGGCCCAGCCGCCCAGTAACCTCAAGGAGTATCTGACGAATCATCGTAGCGATGACTCCGGCTTCCTGTGGCTACAAAAGAGAGAGCCAGGCGACAAGCGTGGCGCACTTTTCGTCTTGCGACCACGGGGAGCCGAGTCCGGAGCCGAGATTCGCGAGGCGACGAACAAGCTCATCAGGCTCTAGGTGCAGGGCGCACGTGGCCCTTGCAAGCAGTTCGCTCTCTTTAGCCGTAAAAATCTCTAAGCCGCAGTGCAGACTTGCATGAAGCAGGGCTTCGCGGAAAAGTTCTCCGTCGGCACTGTGAATCAGTGCATGAGACGCCAGAATCTGAGGGAGGCCTGGAAGCGGTCTTCCGGAAGCAAGAAGTAGACCGCAGTGCTTGAGTTCGTAGTCCTGCTTCCGAAGGCTGGTCTGGACCGAGCGAATAGCTTGATAGGCGAGACGCCTCGCTTCACTGCGGACGTGCAGGATGAAGCTGCGGCCTTCGGCTGGCGGTCTTTTCCCCGCACTGTGATAAGGCTGACGAAACTCATACGTGAAGGTTTTGACCAGGTGAGGACGCTGACGCAAAAGCACCAGCGGAGAGCCCTCTTCAAGCGATATCGCGGCGAGAGCGGTCCATCCTGAATGGGAGCGAAAGCCAACGGCGGCCTGTTTCATAAGACCCCCCATAGCAATCTTGCTGCGTGGCGAAAATAGCACGAGCAACGTACGTCCGCAAAGAAGCCTTCTAGTGGCCGTGCTCATCCTCGTGCAGATACGCCGTGCGGGCGCGGCCGCTCAAATGGCTGGCGACGCTCCCCGCCTCCGCTTCGCTATGAAGCTTCGTCAATAGCCGCCACTGGTCCTTCTTGCGCGGCTCCGAGCTCCACTGCGGCAACGGCATCCTCAGGTAGTCGGAGAGCGCGATGGCCTCCGGCTCGTACAGCGTTCGGATGGTGTGTAGCCGCTCCGCCGAAGCGGGGTCGGCGCACAGCCGCAGATGCACATCCCCAAGCGCCTCGCACAGCCGGTCGAACTCCGCCGATGGCAGCCGGTCCACCTTCGCTCGCCGCACACTGTCCTCTTTCTCTTCAAGATGGAAGACGTGCCCCAGGTCAACCAGCGCATGGCGGGCCATCATAAACGTAAGCTGCGCCTGCCGCGAAGGCGTCCCCTGGATCACCGAGATCAGCAGCGCGCACGTGTCCAGAATCGCCACCAGCGCAGAGAGCCAGCTCTGGTTGTCATGCTGCGACCGGTAGTAGCAGAGAATCGGGTAGGAGATGTGCGACTCTAGAATCTCCGCCGACCAGCGCTCCCACTCCGCCAGCAGCGTCACCAGAGCCTCTTCGCCCCCTTCGAAGCCATGACGCCGCAGCAGTTCGGCAGCCGTCGGTGGCGACCCCGCCCGCGCGTCCAGCAGCGCAATGCTGACCTCCCGCCGTGAGAACGCCTGGTAGAGCACCGGCACATAGCCGATCACCAATGCCACGAACCCCAGTCCCACCCCCGACTCGAAGATAATCAGCGCTCTTGTTGGCAGGCTATGCGGCACCACATCGCCCAAACCAAGCGTAAACAATGTCGTTCCACTGACATAAAGGTCCGTCCGATACCGCGACAGCCCAGCCGCCGTCTGTACGCCCATCACGTCCGTGAACGGCGACCCCAGCGCATAGAAGAAGAGGCTGAACCCGAAGATAAGCAATATCGCCCACAACAACAGCAGGAGCAGCAGGGATAGCGGTCCATACACGCTATAGATCTGCTCCCGTACCCTCGTGTTGCTCGTTCTCTGGGCCATCGCGGCCCAGGGCCCCCACGTAAAGAGAAAGAAGAAGTTAGTAATGCGAAGCCGCCCCGTCGGCCTCCGTGGCAGGATGATCGTCTGGAACGCGTCCAGTGCTACTCCCGCGCAGCAGATGATTCCGGCAATTAAAGCAGCGATATGCAAGGCAAAACCCCTTCAGGACATATTGACAGTGGCTTCCGTAAACCTTACCAGAGCTAACCTTCCGCCATGCGCCCCGTCATTTGGAGTACATCGCAACCCGGTTGCGACACGTTGCACTTCGGAGTCCATACGAAATTAGATCGATTTTCACTCGACAAATATACTTATTTGGGGCCTAATCTAGACCTCATGTGAGTTGGTACTAGGCTTGCCTAGCCAAGGGGGGTCACTATGCAGCGAGTGCTTGTCGTTGATGATGATCATCTGGTTGCCGACACACTTGCGCTCATCTTCGAGAAAAGTGGCTTCCATGCAAAGGCCACCTACTCCGCGGATCAGGCGTTGCAGTGTGCCCGTGAGTTTATCCCGCATCTGCTGCTGTGCGATGTAACCATGCCCCGTCGAGATGGCTTGTCCCTGGTCCTCGACATTACTCGCGAGCTTCCATCCTGCCGCATCATCGTCCTCACCGGGCTCTACTCCAACTTGAAGAACGTTCGGGAGCAATCCAACAAACTCTCCCGGCCCGTAGGTATCCTCACCAAGCCCTGTCAGCCATCGGAGCTCCTGCGCCAGGCGAACGCCATCCTCACCAGCGCCTAGCTCTCATCCGCCCATGCCCGATCTTGGCCGCATCCTCGTCTTCCTCGGTCTCGTACTCCTTGCAGCCGGTCTGGTTGTCCTTGCCCTCACACGCCTCCATATGCCCCTCGGACGTCTTCCCGGCGACTTCTCCTGGCGCGGGCGCGGATGGTCAGTCTCCATTCCCCTCGCCACTTCGGTCCTGCTCAGCGTAATCCTCAGCCTCCTCCTCTGGGCGATCAGCCGCTTCCGCCGCTAGCTCTGAAATGTCGGGGTCCGATGCTAGACTCAGGCGATATGTCCGAGAAAGAGGAGAATCCGCCGACCCTGGCCAGCCTGCGAGCGAGCCGGGGAAACGTGCGTTCTGCGAAGTGGCCTCCATCTCCCCCCGCCCCTTCACCGGAGCCCTCCCAGACGGGTCTACTCTTCACGCAGGCCGCCCCGCCTCCCCACCAGATCGGCAGCACTAAAGAGCCAGCCAGCCCGGAAAAACCCCCGCATCAGCCCCGGTCCGCGCCAGCAGTATCAACCGAGCGCCGCATCTGGACCGTCCGCGCCCTCGTCACCGATATCCGCCAGCAGGTCGAGACGGGCTACACCGACATCTGGGTCGAGGGCGAGATATCCAACTGCCGCCCGGCCCCCTCCGGCCACATCTATCTCACCCTCAAAGACGGCGAAGCCCAGCTCCCCGTAGTCCTCTTCCGCCGTCAGGCGCAGCTCCTCCGCTTCCGTCCGGCCGATGGCCTCGCCGTCCTTGTCCGTGGCCGCATCTCCGTCTACGAGAGTCGCGGTCAGCTCCAGCTCATCGCGGAAACCATGGAGCCCCGTGGAGCCGGTGCCCTCCAGCTAGCCTTCGAGCAACTCAAGGCCCGCCTCCTTGCCGAAGGCCTCTTCGACGCCGACCGCAAGCGCCCCCTGCCCGCCTTCCCCAAGTGCATCGGCATCGTCACCTCGCCCACCGGGGCCGTCATCCGCGACATCGTGACCGTAGTCCGTCGTCGCCACGCCAACCTGAACCTCCTCGTCTACCCCGCCACCATGCAGGGCGCCTCCTCCCCCGGCTCCGTCGCCGCAGGCATTCGCTGGTTCAACAAGAATCCCTCGCTCGTAGACGTCATCATCCTCGCCAGAGGCGGCGGCTCCATGGAAGACCTTGCCGGCTTCAACGACGAAGCCCTCGCCCGCACCATCGCAGCGTCCGAGCTCCCCATCGTCTCCGCCATCGGACACGAGACCGACTTCACCATCGCGGACTTCGTCGCCGATCTCCGCGCCCCCACGCCCTCGGCTGCGGCAGAGCTCGTCACCGCCGCGCAGCATCGCATCGAAGAGCGCGTCCAGGCCCTGGATGCCCGAGTCCGCCGCGCTGGCCGCTTCCACCTGATGCATGCCCGCCAGCGCTACTCCCGGCTCTCGTCCGAGTCCGTCCTCATCCGCCTGCGCGACGCCGTCAACCGCCGCGCCCAGCGCATCGACGAGCTCCGCCTCCGCCTCGAAGCCGCCGCGCAGTGCAGCCTCCGCATCCCTGCCAATCGCCTCGGCCTTCTGGAGGAGCGCCTCCGCCGCCAGGACGTCTCCGTCCGCATCGCCACCACGCATCGCCGCCTCCAGCAGGCAGCAGAGCACCTCCAGCGAACCGCTACTCAAACCATCGCCACCCGGCAGTCCCGCCTCAATCGCGCCTCTGCCCGCCTCGAATCCCTCTCCCCCGTGGCAGTCTTATCGAGAGGCTACGCCCTCATCTATCTACAGGATGGCCCCGCCGCCGGAACCCTCCTTCGCTCCGCCGCAGAGACCACCCCCGGCCAAACCATTCACGCCCGCCTCGGCAAAGGCACCCTCGAAGCCCAGGTAACAGCGACCAACATCACGGAGAAAAGCAACTCATGAAGAAGCTCTTTGGAACCGATGGCATCCGCGCCGTCGCAGGCCAGTCGCCCCTCGACGCACCAACCATCTACGCCATCGGCCTCGCCCTCGCGCATCATCTCGGCGCATCCCCCCGCGTCCTCCTCGGCATGGACACCCGCGAATCCGGCGACTGGATCGCCGCCACCCTGACCGCAGGTCTAACCTCCGGAGGAGCCTCCGTCGAGAGCGCAGGAGTCATCACCACCCCCGCCATCGCCTTCCTCACCCACACCCACGGCTTCTCCGCGGGCGTCGTCATCTCCGCCTCGCACAATCCCTGGCAGGATAACGGCATCAAGGTCTTCGGCCCCGACGGCTACAAGCTCCCCGACTCCACCGAACTCGCCATCGAGGACGAGATCTTCCGCCAGCTGGCCGCCTCCACCGCATTACCCACCCAGACCATACCCCCCGAGGTCAACGAAGCCGACCGCGCCGACTACATCCGCTTCCTCCTCAGCGCCGTCCCCGGCCTCTCCCTCGACGGCAAGCGCATCGTCATCGACTGTGCCAACGGTGCGTCCTCTGCCGTAACCCCCCAGCTCTTCGCCGAGCTCAACGGAAACGGCGGCGGCGAGGTCATCATCACCCACGCCAGCCCCGACGGCCGCAACATCAACGAGCACTGCGGAGCCCTCCACCCCGAGATCGTAGCCGCCGCCGTCACCCACCACAAAGCCTCCCTCGGCATCACCTTCGACGGCGACGCCGACCGCGCCCTCTTCAGCGACGAGCATGGCCGCGTCGTCAACGGCGACGCCGTCCTTCTCCTCGCCGCCCGCGATCTGCAAGCCCGCGGCCTCCTTGCAAACGACACCGTCGTCGCCACCACCATGTCCAACATGGGCCTCGAAGCCGCTCTCAAGCGCAGCGGCATTCAAATGCTCCGCGCCGCCGTCGGCGACAAGTACGTCCTCGAGCAGATGATCGCCACCGGCGCAGCCCTCGGCGGCGAGCAGTCCGGCCACATCATCTTCACCGGCCGCAGCACCACCGGCGACGGCCTCCTCACCGCCCTCCTCCTGCTCGACATCGTCCACCGCAGCGGCAGATCCCTCAGCGAGCTCATCGCCGACCTCAAGGTCTTCCCCCAGGTCATCGTCAACGTCAAAGTCCGCGAGAAGAAGCCCTTCGACGGCATCCCGACAGTAGCCGCTGCCATCGCCGAAGCCGAGCAGGCCCTTAGCGACTCAGGCCGCATCGTCATCCGCTACTCCGGCACCGAAGCCCTCTGCCGCGTCATGATCGAAGCCGAATCCGAACCCCTCATGCGCCACCACGCCGACACCATAGCCAACGCCATCCGCGCCGAACTCGGAGTCTAGAGCCGTTCAAGAATCGCAATCTCCTGCACTGCCCAATCAGGAACCGCCTGTATAGTTGACGGCAAGCACGGTACCCTTCCGTTCCGAGCTACAGTGAATCCACTGCGAATGATGGGAGCATCATGCGGCGACGAGAGTTTGTCGGTATGGCAGCGGCAGCGGTTCTTTCAGGAGCGGGAGCCGCACAGGCCCAGAGCACAGGTACGCCCGCAGAGCAGGTAGTGGTAGACCGCCCCACCAGCGGCCAGCCACATCGCGGAAAGGTATTGGCGCTGATCACGCCGCATCTGGACGATGGGCCAATCTTCGCCGGAGGACTCCTCGCCAAGCTTATAAGCGAAGGCTATACCGGGTACTTCATTCGGACGAGCAACGACGAGAAGGACTCCTTCGCCCTCACGCTCGGCGAGACAGTTCTGGCAAATGAGCGGGACACCGCAAACTTCGTCAAAACCGCCGGACTCAAGAAATCCTTCGACCTGAGTTATCGAAATCATCGGATGGACGATGTCGCAAAGACGGAGCTCCGTGGCCGCCTTATCTTTCTCTTCCGGCTGCTTAAGATAGATACCGTTATCAGCTACGATCCCTGGGGACACTACGAAGAGAATCCCGATCACTATGTGACGGCGCAAGCCGTAGAAGCCGCATGCTGGATGGCCGCTGGCCGACTCGACCTTCCAGAGCACATGGAGGCGGGGTTACAGCCGCACGGAGTCTCTGAGAAGTACTACTTCGCGCGGGGCCCCCAACTGGTGAACCGCGTCGTGGATATCGGCCCCTTCCTGCAGCAAAAGGTTTCCATCATCAAATCCTGCGACACGATGATCGTCCACATGGTCAAGGACCTGAATGAGACGCTGGCCAAACGTGGTCTGCGTCTTCCCGCCATGACAGGAAGCTCCGCCGTCGACGCCTTCATCCGTGAATCATTCGTAGCACGTGACCACACTGTCGGAGCGAAATATAAGCTCGACTACGCCGAGGAATATCACTACATCGGCCCCGACTCATCACTCAGCGACTACATCGCGCAGAATGCGAAACCGCTCGCATAGGTGCCACCTCCTTCGCAAATCCGGCGCGGTTCCCCATGCGCATACCCCTAGCGGGCGATTTCCTGCAATTTGACACCGGAAAGCATGGGTGATGATATTGCTTATAGTGAGTATTTTGTCTTCGGGTTGTCAGTATTTTGTCTTCGGGGAAGGACCATCCTCTTCCCGTTCGGAGAATCACCCAAAGATAGCACCGGCATGAACCGTGAGGTCAGAGACCTCTCGAGTGGGAGAGAGAACGCTTGAAATTTGGAAAATCCGTTTCACCCTTGGCTATGGCTGTCCTTGCGACGGTTACCACCTTGTCGGCTCAAGACTTTCATAATGCTCCGGCCTCTGCTGCCGGGCAGGAAAACCCTTTCTCAGGACAAGCGAACGCTCAGGCCGGCCGTGACCTGTACCAGCAGAAATGCGCAGCGTGCCACGGTCAGACTGCCCAGGGATCCGGTAACATCCCCGCGCTTGCCTCCGGACCAGCCCACGCAGCAAAGCCCGGCGAGCTCTTCTGGTACATCACCCAGGGCGACCTCGCAAATGGCATGCCGTCATGGGCAAGCCTGCCCGAGCAGCAACGCTGGCAAGTCGTCAGCTATCTGAAGTCGTTGGGGGCCTCGAACGCCGCGCCCACGGCGGCCGCCAGCCCGAGTGAGGCGTCAAGCGCAGTAATCAACGCGCCGGCACCCAAGCCGCCCTTCACCGACTTCCGCTTCGAAAAGCCAGGGACCATACGCAAGATCACAGTGCAGGACCTTCCCGCTCCCTTTGCGACCCAGTCGGCGCCCAACGGCCCCAAGGTTGTTCCTCGTCCGGAAAATGTCTGGCCGCAGGCACCCAAGGGTTTCAAAGTGCAGCTCTACGCGACCGGGCTTGAGAATCCCCGGATCATCCGCACTGCTCCGAACGGCGATTTCTTCGTCGCGGAGACTGAAAAAAACGACATTCTCGTATTCCGCGGAATCACTCCAGATGGTAAACCGAAGCTCACCAGCGTATTCGCCAGTGGTCTTAGCAAGCCCTTTGGAATTGCTTTTTACCCCCAGGGACCCAATCCAGAATGGGTGTACGTTGGAAACACGGACTCCGTCGTGCGCTTTCCTTATAAGAACGGAGACTTGAAGGCGAGCGGGGCATCGGAGCACTTGGCGGATCTTCCGGCCGGTGGAGGACACTCGACCCGTGACATTCAGTTCTCGCCCGACGGCAAAAAAATGTTCGTCTCGGTTGGGTCACGCTCGAACGTGGATGACCCGGATACTCACCCTGCAGAGAAAGAGCGCGCCGATATCCTGCAGTTCAACCCCGACGGATCGGGCAGGAGTATCTATGCCTATGGCATTCGAAACGCGGTGGGACTGGCCATCAACCCCAAGACGGGCGAGTTGTGGTGCTCCGTCAATGAGCGAGACGCCTTAGGCGATAACCTGGTTCCCGACTACATCACCCATGTGCAAGCAGGCGGCTTTTACGGCTGGCCCTGGTGGTATATCGGGGCGCACCAGGACCCGCGGCACGAGGGGAAACATCCGGAGCTGAAGGACAAGGCAATTACGCCGGATGTGCTGCTGCACCCCCACAATGCGTCACTCGAGATGACCTTTTATGGTGGTAAGCAGTTCCCACCGGAATACTCCGGCGACATCTTCGCCTCCGAGCACGGTTCCTGGAACAAGGCGACTCGCGTCGGCTACGAAGTGATTCGCGTGCCGCTGCACCAGACCGGCCGAGCCACGGGCGAATACCAGGACTTCCTCACTGGCTTCGTCCTTCCCAGCGGAGATGTTTGGGGCAGGCCAGTAGGTGTCGCAGTCGCACACGACGGGTCGTTACTCGTTACCGATGACGGGTCCAATTCGATCTGGCTCGTCACCTATACGGGAGGTAGCGAGGCTAAGACCAGCCGTGGGGAATAAAACCTTCTCAAGCTCCCAACCGATCTAACCCTATACAGGCAAACGACATCCATGTTGCAGATGAGTTTCCCTCCATCCGTTACGCTGGATAAAGAATCAAAGAAGAGCCCCGGCCAAAGCCGGGGCTCTTCTTTTGGAGCCAGATCTGGCCTCATAACCCATTCCATTGCTGCCGTTGCTTCGCGCTTGTTTGTCTGTTCTCGTCGTTGTCTGTTTTGCAGTCGTCATCCTGACCCTGAGCTTGTCGAAGGGGAAGGATCTCGAAGGCCTCGGTTCGCCACAACCGCTCGAACCTTCCAACGACCAACTCCACCGTCCTTGCCGTTGCCTGTTCTCCCCGAACCACCTAAGAAATCCGTCATGTTGCCTGTTCTCCCTGAACCATCTAAGAAATCCATCATGTTGCCTGAACCACCTAAGAGATCCGTCATTCTGAGCGGAGCGTTTGACAGTCTCACCGTCAAAACGCGCAGTCGAAGAACCCCCGCATCTCCGAGGGAGCGCAGCGACCCGAGTGCCTTCCCCCAATAGCCCCAAAGAACACCTCCG
>Ga0193717_1001340_pt1 | contig 15082 bp, 10 predicted proteins | sample U2c2metaG_FD_145900 | JGI IMG/M metagenome (GOLD analysis project Ga0193717, IMG submission 145900) | Soil microbial communities from a riparian zone of the East river system, Colorado, United States - U2c2 | ecosystem: Environmental > Terrestrial > Soil > Riparian zone | place: USA: East River... | reverse complement strand
ATCCTCACCGACGGCGAACGCCGCTTCATGCCTGCGCTCAATTCGCCGGTGCTCACCGGCGGTGCGGGTGCGACCACGGAGGTCGTGCTCAATCCCGAGCCGACGCCGGGCGAGAAACTCAAGGACGAGTTCACCAAGCTGCAGGCGCATATCGGCGGCATGAAGAAGGTCGATGGCACCTACACGACCGATGACGCGTCGATTGGCTGGGACGCATTCGCCGAAACCGGCAAGGTGCGTTTCGCGCGCATCAACACCGAGTACGACAAGGGCGGGCGCACGTCGGTCAAGTACGCGTTCAAGGACGACAAGCCGTTTTTCGTCAAACAGCAGGGCGGTGCAACCATCGGCTGGGACGACACCGGCGCGGTGCTCGTCAATGAAAAGCAGGGCGGCGGCACCGTCAGCGATGCGGATGCGAAGACGATCCACGATGCGGCGGTGAAGGCGTTCCAGATGGCGCAGGAGAAGGTTGACGCGGGCAAGAAACACTAGCCGCGCACGCGCCATCGGCGCAAGAAAAGGCCGGGCAATGCCCGGCCTTTTTCATGGGTGTGAAAATGGTGGGCCAAGGCCCACCCTATAAAAGCGATTCCCTTCCCCCGCGACCGCGGGGGAAGGTGCCGAAGGCGGAAGGGGGCGCTCTTGATCTGGGCCCACCCTGGGTGCCCTCGCCATGGATGGCGAGTGAAAAAACACAGGGACGTGAGGTGGTTTTCGCGAGAAGCAGAAGATCAAAATGGATCCCGGCTTTCGCCGGGATGACGAGGTTGTTGGGTTAACGCGAAATCGAAACCCATCCCCACCCAACCCTCCCCTTGAAGAGAAGGGCTCAAGCTACGCAACGCGACGCCCGCCGCGCTTGAGATGGACGAGCAACAACGATATCGCCGCCGGCGTAACCCCGGAAATGCGCATCGCCTGGCCGATCGTGCGCGGCTGCACGGTGCGCAACTTCACCAGCACCTCGGCCGACAAGCCGCGGATTCCGTCGAAGTCGAAACGCTCGGGAATCGCCGTGTCCTCGTTGCGGCGCTGGCGCTCGATCTCGTCGCGCTGGCGCTCCAGATAGCCGGCGTACTTCGCCTGCACCTCGATCTGCTCGATGACTTGCGCATCGTCGACACCCGGTCCGATCCCGCGCACGCCGGCAAGCTTGGCGTAGTCGAGCTCTGGCCGGCGCAGCAAGTCCAGCGCATGCGTCTCGCGCGTCGGCGCGAAGCCGAGCGCGTGTTCCACTTCGCGCCCCAGCGCATTGCCCGGCGTCGCCCACAGCGCGCGCAGGCGCTCGCTCTCGCACGCGATCGCATCGCGCTTGCGGCACACCGCGTCACGGCGCTCGCGCGGCACGCAACCCAGCTCGAAGCCGTGCTCGGTAAGACGCAGGTCCGCATTGTCCTCGCGCAGGTGCAGCCGGTACTCGGCGCGCGAGGTGAACATGCGGTACGGCTCGGTGGTGCCGTTGGTGACGAGATCGTCGATCAGCACGCCGATGTAGGCCTCGTCGCGCCGTGGGGTCCAGGCTTCCTGTCCTTGCGTCGCGCGCGCCGCATTGAGCCCGGCGACGAGGCCTTGCGCTGCAGCCTCTTCGTAGCCCGTGGTGCCGTTGATCTGGCCGGCGAAATAGAGACCGTCGACGGCTTTCGTTTCCAGCGACGGCTTCAATCCGCGCGGATCGAAATAGTCGTACTCGATCGCATAGCCGGGCCGCGTGATATGCGCGTGCTCGAGTCCCTTGATCGAGCGCACCAGGTCGAGCTGCACGTCGAACGGCAGCGAGGTCGAAATGCCGTTCGGGTAGACCTCGGTGGTCTCGAGGCCTTCGGGCTCGATGAAGATCTGATGCGAGGCCTTGTCGGCGAAGCGCACGACCTTGTCCTCGATCGACGGGCAATAGCGCGGGCCGACGCCCTCGATGACGCCGCTGTAGAGCGGCGACCGGTCGAGCGCGCCGCGGATGATCGCGTGCGTGCGCTCCGAGGTGTGCGTGATCCAGCAGCTGATCTGGCGCGGATGCTCGGCCGATGAACCCAGGAACGAGAACACCGGCGCCGGATCGTCACCGGGCTGTTCCGCCAATTGCGCATAGTCGATCGTGCGCCCATCGATGCGCGGCGGCGTGCCGGTCTTGAGTCGGCCGACCGCGAACGGCAGCTCGCGCAGCGTCTCGGCGAGCCGTTGCGCCGGCGGATCGCCCGCGCGTCCGGCCGCGTGCTGGGTGAATCCGACATGGATCTTGCCGGCGAGGAAGGTGCCCGCGGTGAGCACGACACTCGCTGCGCGGAATTCGAGCCCGCTCTGCGTGCGTACGCCGGCGACGCGGCCGCCCTCGACGATCAGCTCGTCGACCGCCTGCTGGAACAGGCTGAGATTCGCCTGCGTCTCAACCAGACGCCGGATGGCCGCTTTGTACAAGGCGCGATCGGCCTGGCAGCGCGTCGCGCGCACGGCCGGACCTTTCGATGCGTTGAGCGTGCGCCACTGGATGCCGGCGCGGTCCGCCGCGGCAGCCATCGCGCCGCCGAGCGCATCGATCTCCTTGACCAGGTGGCCCTTGCCGATGCCGCCGATCGCGGGATTGCAGCTCATCTGGCCGACCGTTTCGATGTTGTGCGTCAGCAACAGCGTGCGCGCGCCGACGCGGGCGCTGGCGAGCGCAGCCTCGGTGCCGGCGTGGCCGCCGCCTATGACGATGACATCGTAGTGGTGCATGTACAGATCGGTCTGGCGCTGCAGAGGGGAACTCGCGGGCGCCATTTTAGCAGCCCGGCGCCAGACCGCTGGCACGGATCATGCTGCTCAGGCTACGCACTCCCACCGACGCACGGCGTTTGCGAGCACGTCGATGGCCGGAATTCAGGGGCCGGCCGCTGCGTCGGTGGGAGGACGCACTGAAGAGATTGCCGGTGGGCCGCTAACGAACAAGAAGGCTGGCGCCCGGCGGTCTTAGGAACAGGGGGAATCCAAGAGGACCGTGTGCCGGGCGCCAGAGACTTGAAGCCTGTTGCCAACCCGAAAGCCGCTGATCGCGAGATCCGCGGCTTTTTCTTTTGGGAAGCGCCAACGTAGCGGCAACTGCGAATGGCAGACTGTGACGATCGTCGCGGAAAACTGGCAGGTCACATGACGGTTTTGTTGGCGCAGCCGGATTTTTTCGGTGGCGCGGTCAGATTCCGACGAAGAGCGTCAGCGTTTTGTTGGAGTTCGGGCATCGGTCAAACAATTTGCGATCGAATGTGACGCGACCGATTCCGTTCGCACCGCTGGCACGGGGCTTGCTCAATCCCTTTCACGGGAAATCCAGGAGCCGCCACCATGAGCAACGCCGCCACCATGAGCAGTATGAGCATCAACCCGCTGTTTCTCCGCCACGATCTGATGATCGAGCTCGGACGTCTCGAGATGGCGATCGACGATGTGCGCACGACGCAACCGGCCGCCAACGACCGCGACAATCTGGTGTGCCAGCTCGAGACCAAGTGCGCGCGCATCAACGAAGCATTGAGCAAGCTGCCAGCCTGACGTTTGCACTTATTCGCCGGAAAGGCCGCGCGGTGCGCGGCTTTTTCATTTCCGCGGCGAGCGATTTCCTCGATTCCGCGCTATGCGCCGGCCAGCGCACGGCCGAGCAGGTCGGCCAGGTCCGGCGAGTTGTCCGCACGCCCCGCCAGCCGCTCGAGTTCGCGCCGCATCAGCGCGCGGCGCACCGGCTCGTAGTTGCGCCAGGTTCCGAACGCCGTGACCAGTCGCGCCGCGACTTGCGGATTGATCGCGTCGAGGCGCGTCACCGCGTCGGCGACGAAGCGGTAGGCGGCGCCGTCGGCACGGTGGAAAACGCGCGGGTTGCGATGCGCGAATGTGACCAGCAGGGCGTACACCGAGTTCGGCGTGTTCCAGCGGAAGGCCGGATGGCCGGTCAGCGCCTGCACGCGCACCAGCGTCTCCGGCTGGACGTGCGTCGCCTGCAGAGCAAACCATTTGTCCAGGACCATCTCGTCGTCAGCGTAGCGATCGGCGAATGCGGCCAGCGCCGCCTGCGCGTCGGCGGCCCCCGCGCTGACCAGAACACCGAGCGCGGCGAGACGGTCGGTCAGATTCCGTGCATCGGCGAACTGCGAGCTGGCGAGTCGCACATGGCGCGGATCGGCGCGGCACACCGCGGCGAGGCACGCGTTGCGCAGCCGCCGCCGCATCTGCGCCGACAGCGCGGTGTCGGTGCCGGCGTCATTGCCGCCCAGGCGCGCATAGCAATCGAGCAGCGACGGCGCCAACGCGCGCGCCAGTCCGCTTTCGACCTGCGCACGGGCGCGATGCACGGCCTCGGGATCGATGTCGGCCAGACCGTCGGTCAACGATCCCGCGTCGGCGACCGTGAGGATTTCGGCGACCAGCGCGGGATCCGCGTCGTCATCGTCGAGCACCGCGCGCACGCTGTCGGCCCAGACGTCCAGCAACGCGCGATCCGTTTCGCTGCCGGCGAGCGTTTTTGCAAACAGTCGCCGCGACAACGCATCGGCGGCGAACCAGCGGTTGAATCCGTCGGTATCGTGCCGCACCAGCCGGGCGAGCGCGGCATCGTCGGCGTTCTGGTCGAGCCGGACCGGCGCGGAATAACCGCGCAACAGCGATATCACCGGCGCTTCCGTCACGTCGATGAAGCGGAACGTCGCTTCGGCACTCGTCAGCGGCAACACGCGCTCGCCGATCGACGCGCCGTCTTCGCCATCGAGGCGCAGCACAAGCGCATTGCCGCCGGCGCCGAACAATTCCACGGCGACCGGAACCGGCAGGGCGTGCTTGCGCGGCTGATTCGGTGTCGGCGCCGTGTGCTGGCTCAGCGTGATCTCGTAGTGGCGCGCCTGCGTGTCATAGCGACCGCGTGCGGTCAGCGTGGGCGTTCCCGCCTGGTTGTACCAGCCGAGCCAGGCGGACAGGTCGCGGCCGTTGGCCGCTCCGAGCGCGCCGAGAAAATCCTCGATCGTCGCCGCGCTGCCGTCGTGCCGCGAGAAATACAGATCGAGGCCGCGCCGGAAGCCCTCCGTGCCCAATAGCACGGCGAGCATGCGCACGATCTCGGCGCCCTTGTCGTAGATGGTCGCGGTATAGAAATTGTTGATCTCGCTGTAGCGGTCCGGACGCACCGGATGCGCCAGTGGTCCGGCGTCCTCGCTGAACTGTGTACGCCACAACGTACGCACGTCCTCGATCCTGCGCAGCGTGCGCGAGGCGAGATCGGATTCGAATTCCTGTTCGCGGTAGACCGTGAGCCCTTCCTTCAGGCTCAGCTGGAACCAGTCGCGGCAGGTCACGCGGTTGCCGCTCCAGTTGTGGAAATACTCGTGGCCGACCACGGCGAGCACGTGGCGATAATCCTCGTCGGTGGCGTGCTCTGGATCGGCGACCAGGTACTTCGCATTGAAGATGTTGAGCCCCTTGTTCTCCATCGCGCCCATGGTGAAATCGCGCGTCGCCACGATATGGAAAACGTCGAGGTCGTAACAGCGGCCGAAGCGCTCCTCGTCCCAGCGCATCGCCATCTTCAGGCACTGCATCGCCCAGCCGCAGCGGCCGATCAGGTTCGTTTCGGCGTGGATGAACAGGCGCACGTGGCGCCCATCGGCGGCGACGAAGGTCTCCTCGATGCGATCGAGCTTGCCGGCGACCAGCGCGAAGAGATAGCTCGGTTTCGGAAACGGATCGACGAAACGCGCCCAATGCCGGCCATCGGCGAGATCGCCGGCACCGTCGGCATTGCCGTTGGCGAGCAGCAGCGGAAAGCGCGCTTTTTCCGCGCGCAGCGTGGCCGTGTAGCGTGCGAGCACGTCGGGCCGGTCGGTGAACCAGGTGATGCGGCGGAAACCTTCTGCTTCGCACTGGGTGAGAAGAAAACCGGCGTCGCCGCGACCGCTGAGATAGAGGCCTTGCAGCGCGGTGTTGCTGTCGGGCGCGATGCGCGCACGCGTCTCGATCAGCGCGCGACCGCTGATGCCGCGGATCGTCAATGCGTGCGCGTCGAGCTCGTACGCAGCGGCTTCGATCGTTCGGCCGTCGACGCGCAGCTCGAGCAATTCGAGGCCTTCGCCGTCGAGGCGCAACGGCGTTCCGCTCTGCGCCGTGTCCTGCTCGACCTCGAGTCGCGCGTACACGAGCGTCGCTGCCGGATCGAGATCGAATTCCAGAGCGATATCGGTGATGCGCCACGCGGGCGCGCGATAGTCGCGCAGAAAAACGGTCGGCTTGGCGCCGGCGGCAGCGTTCATCAGCGGGGGTTGGAAGAAGTGACTTGCGGCAGGCTAGCATGCGCGGAGCGGCCGCGTGTATCGTGCAGCGCAGCGTTTCCCACATCGCGTTCTCCGTCCGTCGCAATGCCCACGACCACTGCACTGGAACTTCCCGATTTCGCCGCCGTCGAGGCTGCCGCCGCGCGTATCGCCGCGCATGCGCAGCGCACGCCGGTGCGCTCGGCGCATTCGATCGATGCGCTGGCCGGCGCCGAGCTGCTGTTCAAATGCGAGAACCTGCAGCGCGTCGGCGCGTTCAAGTTCCGCGGTGCGTGCAATGCGGTCTGGTCATTGTCGGACGAGGCTGCGCGGCACGGCGTCGTAACCCACTCGTCGGGCAACCACGGCGCTGCTTTGGCGCTGGCGGCACGTACGCGCGGAATTCAAGCGCACGTCGTCGTTCCTGAGGGCGCAGTGAAGACCAAGCTCGCAGCGATCGAAGCGTACGGTGCCACCCTGCATCCGTGCGCGCCGACAATGGCCGCGCGCGAAGCCGAGGCCGAGCGCATACGCAAGGACACCGGCGCAGCGCTGGTGCATCCGTTCACCGATCCCGCCGTCATCGCGGGGCAGGGCACGGCAGCGCTCGAATTGCTTCGCGAAGTCGGCGCGCTCGACGCGCTGATCACGCCCGTCGGCGGCGGCGGGCTGATCGGCGGCAGCGCGATCGCCGCTCGCGCGCTCCTGCCCGGCCTGCGACTTTTTGCGGCCGAGCCCGAAGGCGCCGCCGACGCTTATGAATCGCTGCGCCGCGGCGAGCGCGTCACCGAGCTGGTGCCGGATACGATCTGCGACGGCCTGCGCGGCGTCATCGGGCCGATCAATTTCGCGCTGCTGAAAAAGTACGACGTACGCGTATTGCCGGTCACCGATCGCGACACGATTGCGGCGATGCGCCTGATCTGGGAACGTCTCAAACTCGTCGTCGAACCGTCGTCGGCGATCGCGCTCGCGGCCGTGCTGCGCCACCGCGAGCATTTTGCCGGCCTGCGCGTCGGCGTGATCCTGTCCGGCGGCAACGTCGATCTCGACGCGCTACCCTGGTAAACGCATCGACGAGGAGAACGATCATGTGGATTGATGCCATTCTCGCCTATCTGCATTTCGCCGCGATCTTTACCCTGGTCTGGTTCCTGGCCAAGGAATGGACGCTGTTGCGCGTCGGCGCAGGGAACCTCGACATTGATCGCATCGCACTCGCCGATGCGGGCTTCGGCATTGCGTCAGGCCTGGTCCTGGTCACCGGCGCATTGCGCGCCGTGTATGGCATCAAGGGCTGGACGTTCTACGCGCACAATCACACGTTCCATCTGAAGATCGGCTTGTTCGTGCTGGTCGCACTGATCTCGATTGCGCCGACCCGCAGGTTTCTGCGCTGGCGCCGGAAGCGCCGGCAGAATGCCGCGTTTCAGGTAACGGAGATGGAATGGCGGAGCACGCGGCGGCTGCTGATGGTCGAATTGCATCTGCTCGCGCTGATTCCGCTTGCCGCGGTCATCATGTCGCGCGGCCTCGGCTAAATTTCCCGTGCAGGCGGCGCGCGCCGCAGGTTGACGATCGCGAGCGCCGTGCCGATCAACGCGATGCCGGCGCCCTCGACCAGCGACGGCTGTTCACCGAGCAGCAGCCACGCAAAGCCGATGCCTGCAATCGGTATTACGAGGCTGGAAAGACCGGCGATGTTCGCCGGCAACCGCTCGACGACATACGACCACATCAGCCAGGCCAGGCCCGACGACAGCACCGCGTTATAGGCAAGCGCGCCGATGAAGAACGGCGACCATTCGATCGACCGCTCGGGCACGACCAGCGCGATGGCGATCAGGAACACGGTGCCGATCAGCATCTGCCACGCGGTCAGCGACAGCGCGCTGGTGCCGCCACGCTGGAACAGCCGCTTCGACAGCACGACGCCGATCGCCCAGCACGCGCCACCGGTGATCGCGAGGAACGCGCTGAGCGCGCCGCCGAGTCCACGCCACGGCTCGAGGATCAGCACGAGCCCGATCGCCGCGACGCCGAGGCTCAGCCATTGGCGCAAACCGGGACGCTCGGCAAACAGCGCCCAGGCGATCAGCACGACCCAGAACGGCATCGTGTACGCCAGCAGCGCCGTCCGTCCGGCGCCGCCTTGGACCAGCGCCAGCTGGACCAGCGCCTGGAAACCCGCCGTCTGAGCCAGACCAATCAGCGCCGTCTGCAGCAGCGGCGGCGGACGCAAGGAATCGCCGCGCGCGAGCAGGACGGTGAACAGCACGCAGGTGCCGAGCGCGTAACGCAGCGCGGAAAAATCGAACGGCCCGCTGTAGCGCAGCACCTGCTTCATCACGATCCAGTTGTAGCTCCAGATCAGCGTGAGCAGGGCCAGCGCGATCAGCGCCTGATGGCGGGAATTCGGGGCGGACGTCATCGACGCGATGTCGAGACGCGCGGCAACGCGCGCGAAGCCTCGTATCATACGCAAGGCCTGCGGAGGACCCCATGCGCGAAGACAATCGACCACGTTGCGGCTGGGCAGGCTCCGCCGGCAGCATGCGCGACTATCACGACAGCGAATGGGGCGTGCCGCTTCGCGACGACCAGGCGCTGTTCGAGTTCCTCTGCCTCGAAGGCGCGCAGGCCGGTCTTTCGTGGCGCACGGTGCTGAACAAGCGCGACAACTACCGGCGTGCGTTCGCCGCATTCGACATCGCGCGCTGCGCGCGGCTGACCGACCGCCGCATCGAATTGCTGCTCACCGACGCCGGGCTGATCCGCAACCGCATGAAGATCACTTCGGTGCGCGACAACGCGCGCGCCGCGCTGGCTGCGATCGACGAGTACGGCAGTCTCGACAAATACCTGTGGTCGTTCGTCGACGGCAAGCCGATCCGCAATGCGTGGCGCGCGATGAAGGATGTTCCGGCGAAGACCGAAGTCTCCGATCGCATGAGCAAGGCGCTGGCGAAGCGCGGGTTTCGTTTCGTCGGTTCGACGATCTGTTATGCGTTCATGCAGGCGACCGGGATGGTCAATGATCACCTCGTTACGTGTTTTCGCTACAACGCGCGGGCGAAAGAGCGGAAAACGTGAAGCGAAAAAATACCGTCATCCCGGCGAAAGCCGGGACCCAGTGCCTTTCGGGACGAATCAGCAAAGGCGCTGGGTCCCCGGCTTTCGCCGGGATGACGGTTCGGTGGTGTGTTTCCATGCACCGCATCGTCATGACGATCGTGTGATCTCGGCCCGAGAACGCGCAATGCTGGTAACCGACCCCGCCGAATTCCTCGCCGCCTTCTCGCCGGAGCGCTACGCGGTGCGCGCAGCCGCCACCGCGAAAGCCGCATTCCTGGTCAGTCCGGCCGGCGCCGTCCTCGCTGCCGAGTCGGCGACCGACAACCGCTACATGGATCTCGCGCAGACGCTGGATCCCGCGCGCGCGCTGGCGCAGCACGCGGAGCTCGCGCGCCGGCTCGGCGCGGATGTGCCCGTCATCACGTTCCCCGGCGACAGCACCTGCCCGGACGGCATGTTCCCGAACAACGTATTCGCGACCGCGCCGGGACGCTTCATCGTCGGGCGCATGCGTCACCCCGTGCGCCGGCGCGAAGCGGAGCGCGAGGACATCCGCGGGTTCTTCCGCGACACCCTCGGCTACCGCACGATCGATCTTTCGCGGGAAGCGTTCACCGCCGAGCTCACCGGCGCCTTGATCATCGACCACGCGCGCGGCATCGGCTACTGCGGCCTGTCGGAACGCTGCGATCTTGCCGGCGCCCGCGCGATGCAGGCGGCGTTCGGGCTGCGCCTGGTGTTCTGCTTCGAGCTGGCGCCGGGCGAATACCACACCAATGTCGTGATGGCGCTGCTGGCCGGGCGTGCGGCGATCCTCGCCGCGGACGGTTTCCGCGATCCTGCGGTTCCTCAAGCCATCGCAGGAGCGCTCGACGGCCACGTCGTCTGGTTGAGCGAGGCGCAGAAAATCGCTTTCTCCGGCAACGCAATAACGTTGGCGCCGGATCGTGTCTGGTTGAGCGAGCGCGGTGCGGCGGCGCTCGATCCCGCGCAGCGGACCGTGATCGAGCGCAGCGGATTCACCTTGGCCGATGTCCCGCTGGACGAAATCGAGAAAGCGGGCGGCAGCCTGCGCTGCTGCGTTGCCGAGATATTCTGAACGGCGCACGCGGACCCTTCGCCAGCCTCCACCTCCAGGAGTATTTACCGAGGGGAGATAAACGCATAGATTCCGTTGGTTCGGTTTGGCCGCCAGGAGGGAGACCCGGCCGACGTTCCGTGCGCGTCATGGCGCGCCGGATTCCGGTGCGGCGTCGATGAGCACCCAACGGCGGATCGCCAGGTGCGTCATCGCGTGTCGCGAGTCCTGAGTTGATCACGTGGTGGGGAATCATGCGCAAACCGATTACGACAGCCGTGCTGGCTGCGCTCGTCGGCGCCGGTGCTGTACTGGCGCCTTCCTATGATGTTCTGGCCGTGCCGCCGTCGACGACGGGCGCGGTAAAGATCCTGGTACCGAAGGGCGTGTTCACCAAGAACCAGCCCGGTGCACAACTGCTCGAGGACTACGGCAGCTTCGCGCTGTACCGCGCCGATGCAGTCGCGCTGCATGCGGCGCAGACGGCCTCGTCGCAGACGCAGACAGACAACGAAGCGGATACGCTGCAATTCACCGCGCATCCGTTCGATACGCAGCGCGACACGCTGGTCGCGCCGGCGCCATTCGCACTGACACCGGCGGGCGCGGGACTGCAGATCGTGCAGTTCGTGGGTCCGGTCAAGCAGGAATGGCTCGACGCGCTGTCCGCGCGTGGCATCAGGCCCGTGCAGTACGTCGCCAACAGCGGCTACATCGTGTGGGCCGACAGCGCGGCGCTGGTGCAGCTTTCGAATCTGCGCAATTCCAGCTCATGGCTGCAGTACAGCGCGCCGCTGCATGGCTTTCTCAAGGTCGATCCGCGTCTCGGCGATCGCCTCCAGGCGAACCCGGCAGCGAGCGACGAGGTCGACATCACCGTGCAGGTCTACTCGCACGACGGCGTCGACGCGACCAAGCAGTTCGTGGTCTCGAAGGGCCTGATGCCATCGCAGCAGCTCGGTCCGATGGGTCCGGGCACGGTCGATTACACCTGGGCGCCGATCCTGAAATTCGAAAACCTCTCGCTGCGAGTGCGCCTGTCGGACGTCGTTTCGATCGCGCAGCGTTCGGACGTCACCTTCGTCGGCGAGAACCTGCCGCGAAAGATGATGGACGAGAAGCAGGACATCATCATGGCCGGCGACTTCTTCCCGACGCCGGCATCGATCGATTACCTGCAGTTCCTGCTCGACCGCGGATTCACTCAGGATCCGGAGCAATACCCTGTCGTCGACGTGACCGACAGCCCGATCCACGAGGGCGGCACCGGCGTCACCGTGGTCAACACCGCCGATCCGATGATGCATATCGGCGGCGACATCTCCAATCCGAGCCGCGTCACCTATTTCCGCAATTGCTCGAACCAGCCGACCAACACGGTGGGCGGCATCAACGGCCACGGTTCGTTGAACGGCGGCATCGTCATCGGCTATGACCAGCGTACGGGTTCGCCGTACGAGGACACCGACGGCCATCAGCTTGGCCTCGGCATCAATCCGTTCGGCCGCATCGGCTCGACCGGCATCTTCACCCCCGGCTACAGCGTCGCCGGCTGCGGCAACAGCGATCAGGGCGTCATCCTCGCCAACTGGCAAAGCGGGGCGCAGATCAGCAGCAACTCCTGGGGCCTTACGGTCGCGCCGACCGTCTACGATGCGGCCGAGCAGGCATACGACGCCGGCACGCGCGATGCCGCCCCCGCGGAAAGTGGAAATCAGGAACTTATCTACATTTTCGCGGCCGCGAATCTCGGTCCGAGCCCGGCATCGGTCTCATCGCCGGGCGCCGCCAAGAACGTGCTCACGGTTGGCGCGTCCGAGAACGTGCGTCCGGGCTGGACCGACGGCTGCGGCATCGGCACCAGCGGCGCCGATCACGCCGACGATGTGATCAGCTTTTCCGGCCGCGGTCCTGCTCCGGGGCAGCGCGCCAAGCCCGAGGTCATCGGTCCGGGGACGCATATCCAGTCCGGCGCCGACATCTTCAGCGGCTACGACGGCAGTGGCGTCTGCGACTCGTATCATCCCAACGGACAAACGGTGTTTGCGGCTTCTTCGGGCACCAGCCATTCGACGCCGGCGACCGCCGGCATCGCGTCCCTGGCTTGGTGGTGGATCGAGCAGGGTGGCGCGGGTTCTGCCGCCGGCACGGTCGACGAAATCGGCGGATCGCGAGCGCCGAGTCCGGCGCTGATGAAGGCCTGGATGATGGCGCATCCGAGCTATCTGACCGGCGTCAGCGCGAACGACACCCTGCCGAGCAATTCGCAGGGCTACGGCATGCCGAACATGACCGACATGTTCAGCGATACGCCGAAGCTCCTGCTGGATCAGAGCGAAGTGTTCGACAACACGGGCGAAACGCGCACCTATACCTTGCTCATCATGGATGCGAGCAAGCCGGTGCGCGTCGCGCTGGCCTGGACGGACGCTCCGGGTGCGCTCGGCACGAGTCCGCAGGTAAACAACCTCGACCTCAAGGTGGAAGTCGGCGGCCAGACCTATCTCGGCAATCACTTCACGCAGCAGTTCAGCATCACCGGTGGCAGCCCGGACACCAAGAACAACTACGAGGCGGTGTTCCTGCCTGCCGGCACTACTGGCGATCTGACGGTCACGATCACGGCGACCAACATCGCCGGCGACGGTATACCGAACTCCGGCGACGGTACGGACCAGGATTTCGGCCTCGTCTGCAGCAATTGTTCGCAGGTCCCGACGTTCACGTTGGCATCGCCCACGACTGAGGTCGGGTTGTGCGCTGGTACCGAGTTCGACGCGCCGCTGACGATCGGGCAGATCCAGGGCTACGACACCGACGTCAACCTGGCCGCCAGCGGCAATCCCGCGGGGACGACGGCTCAGGTGGATCCGGCGACGGTGACGCCGCCCGGTTCGGCGACATTGAGCGTTGCCAGTACCGCGTCCGTCGCGGCCGGCGATTACACGGTCACCGTCACCGGTACGTCGGGCGCGATCACAAAGTCAATCGACTTTGGTCTGACCTACTACACCGAACCAGCCACCACGCCGGTGCTCGGTACGCCGGGTGACGGTTTGAACAGCATGCCGCCGCGGACAGTTTTCACGTGGCTGGCGTCCGACCAGGCCGCCTCGTATCTGTTCGAGCTTGCGACCGACGCCGATTTCACGAATATCGTGATCGCGCAGACCGTCGATGGCACGAGCTTGCAACCCGATGCGGAGCTCGAACTTGACACTCAATACTGGTGGCGCGTCAGTGCCATGAACTCCTGCGGTGTCAACACGAGCGCGGTGTATTCGTTCCGTACTGCACAGACGCCGGCCGAATGCAGCACCGGCACGACGACGCAGGTGATCTTCAACGACGACGTCAGCACGGGCGATCAGTGGACCCACGACGCCGCAGTCGGCACCGACACCTGGGCGCTCAGTGGCAGCCGCATCACCTCGCCGCCCTCGGCGTGGAAAGCGGTCGATGCCAGCTCGATCAGCGATCAGCGCCTGACCTCGCCGGTGCTCGCGCTGCCGGGCGATCTCGGCGGTCTCAACTTCCAGTTCGAACACTGGCCGCTGATCGAAGGCTCGGGCACCGACTGCGCGGATGGCGGCGTGCTCGAAGTCGCCGTCGACGGCGGTGCGTTCGCGGCGATTCCGGCCGGCCAGTTCCTCAATGGCGGATACAACGGCATGGTCGCCGGCGGCAGCGGCAACCCGATCGCCGGAAGTCCGGCCTGGTGCGGACTCGCCGGCGCGTTCGATCACGTGATCGTCGACGTGTCGCCGTACGCGGGCCACGATGCGCAGTTCCGCTTCCGCCTGGGCACGAACAATGCGAGTCCGCGCGAAGGCTGGTACATCGACGACATCAAGCTGCAGGGATGCGGCGACGGTGCCGACGAGATCTTCGCGGACGGATTCGAACCGACGCCCTGATCGACGCAGGCGCAAACGCGTTACTTCAGCCGCGCCCCGCAACGGGCGCGGCTTTTCTTTTGCGCGCCCCGCGACTTACGTGCACGACGCGGCGACTGCACACCGCCTCGTTCAGGGAGTTCAGCCGCAATTCAAAGCCGTGTGACGAGACTGCGATCGTTCCTGCGGGGCTCGTTGCGCCGCCGGGAGCTGCAACCTGATATGCCGAGCATGCAAACACGACGTTTCCTTCACCGGGTGCAAGTTTCACTGTGCATGCTCGCGATGGCCCTGTTCGCGGCCGCGGCGCATGCGCGCGAGCTGAGCGTGCAGGAAGCAGTGGCTCAGGCGCAGCGGGATACCAACGGGAAGGTGCTGTCGGTGCAGACATTGACGATCGGCAAGCGAAAGGTGTACCGGATCAAGGTGCTGACGCACGACGGTCAGGTGCGCGTCGTGCAGATACAGGCCGAGCAGTAGATCGGTCGGCAGGCCTTCGCAATGCGTCGCGGCAACTGATTCTCAAGGGGTTATGCCCCGGCTGCACCGGTCAGATTTTTTCTCCGGGCTTCGGGTCCCGGTGATCAAGAGATCGACAACAAGGAGACGACGATGCGCGTATTGCTGGTGGAAGACGAAGCGCCTCTGCGCGAAACGCTGGCGGCCCGCCTCAAGCGCGATGGCTTCGCGGTCGATGCTGCCGGCGACGGCGAGGAGGGGCTGTATCTCGGCCGTGAAGTGCCGTTCGACGTGGCCATCATCGACCTCGGCTT
>Ga0193717_1001339_pt1 | contig 15092 bp, 16 predicted proteins | sample U2c2metaG_FD_145900 | JGI IMG/M metagenome (GOLD analysis project Ga0193717, IMG submission 145900) | Soil microbial communities from a riparian zone of the East river system, Colorado, United States - U2c2 | ecosystem: Environmental > Terrestrial > Soil > Riparian zone | place: USA: East River... | reverse complement strand
TCGAATGAGAGGCTATAGTCCTTGCCCCAACCAAATTCGCGAAGGCCCGATTTTCTACCGGTGATCATACTTCTAGCGATCGCTGGTCTGACCTGCATCGTGATCTGGCTGTTCCCTTATGTGCAGGAATACGTTGAGCGCCAGAATTGCGTTGCGGCGGGGCAGATCAACTGCGGGTGACTACTCTCGGTCCTTCAGGACCGAGAGTAGTCACTTGTCAAGACTCGCCTGCAGCCGTTTGTATGCTCCCGCAACAGAGACGGTTACTCACCCGCGATGAACGAAGGCCGCCAACGCAAGATCATCCACGTCGACATGGACGCCTTCTACGCGTCGGTCGAGCAGCGGGACAGTCCGGAGCTCCGTGGCAAGCCGGTGGCGGTCGGCGGGTCCCGAGAGCGCGGCGTCGTCGCGGCGGCGAGCTATGAAGCCAGGAAGTTCGGCGTCCGCTCCGCCATGCCCTCGATCACCGCGAAGCGACAGTGCCCGGACCTGATCTTCGTGAAGCCGCGCTTCGAGGTCTACAAGGCGGTCTCCCAGCAGATCCGCGAGATCTTCGCGGAACATACCCCCTTAATTGAGCCGCTGTCACTCGACGAGGCCTACCTCGACGTCACCGACAACTTGCAGAACATTCCGCTGGCGCGCGACGTCGCGCTTACGATCCGCGCCAAGATCAAGGAGGTGACTGGTCTCAACGCCTCCGCCGGCATTTCCTACAACAAGTTTCTGGCGAAGCTCGCTTCCGACCACCGCAAGCCGAACGGCCAGTACGTCATCTCGCCGCAGATGGGACCGGCGTTCGTCGAGGACCTGCCCGTCGGGAAATTCCACGGCATCGGTCCGGCGACCAGCGCCAAGATGATGGCATTGGGCCTCCACACTGGCCTCGACATTCGCAACCAGACGCTCGAATTCATGCAAGCCAATTTCGGCAAGGCCGGCGCGTACTACTACTGGATCTCGAGAGGCGTCGACGACCGCGAAGTCCGCCCGGACCGGGTACGGAAGTCTGTCGGAGCCGAGAACACATTCTCCATGGACCTCACCGAATTCGACGCGATGGTCGCCGAACTGCAGCCGTTGATCGACAAGGTCTGGCAGTACTGCGACGAGAGAGGTTCGCGAGGTCGGACCGTAACCCTGAAGGTGAAGTTCAACGACTTCGAGATCATCACCCGCAGCCGGTCCGTACCCGTCGCAGTCTCGAGCCGTAGCGACCTCGAACGATTAGCGGTCGCCTTGCTTCAAAACGAGATGCCTCCTCCCAGGCCGGTCCGGCTTCTAGGTGTTTCGCTCTCGTCGCTACAAGGTGAAGACGAGGCGGAGCCGCAACTCGGCCTGCCGATCTGACAATTCAACACCCGCGACAGATGCCCTTCCATGCTGCAAAGAATGAGTCCTACTATGGGGACACCCACTGAGAAACTTCACCCCGCCGGCAAACAAACGGTCGCAAACATGGTAGCCAAGAGCGGGATTGAGCGACAATCAGACGCCAAGGGGCGCCCAGTCTACTGCATAACGGCCGTCGGACTAGCGGCCCTAAGGGCGCCGATACCGAAAGGTCGATGAACCGTGGGGACTTTCGGGACGCTTCGCGAGAGTACAACTGCTTAAAGGCTTTACGGAAATGCTGAACCGACGGTGGCTCTTCCTGCTATTTTCAGTCCTGGTGATTTGCTCGATCGCGGGCACTTGGTACTATCGGAGCAAATGTCACGGTATGGACGCGTGCGCGGCCGCGGATGCCGAAAGCCATGAACGAGATACGCCGAGTGAACCACAGTAGTCCGCACGCTGCGCGCGGTGGCCGGCACACTTGAGAGACCCGAAATGCTTCGTGAAATTGCACCGACTGTTGTGTTTGACGACCAAGGCAGACTTCTGCTGCAGCAACAGGACGATATCCCGGGCATTTTGTATCCTGGCGCAATAGGCTTGTTTGGCGGGCATCGTGAGGGCGACGAGACTTTTCTGGCTTGCGCGGTGCGAGAAATCTACGAAGAGCTCAGCTTTTATGTGCCACCAGAACGGTTTGATTTTCTGACAAGGTTCGAAGGCGCCGATCCTGAAAAACCCGGAGCAATCGTTCGGGCGGAATTCTTTGTCACCCGCGGGCTTAAGGTCTCAGACCTTACTATCACGGAAGGCCAACTACTGGTGGTTCAGCCGGCCGAGCTTGTTGCAATCTACCAAAAACTAACCCCAAGCGCGCGCCGGGCACTCGATACCCTGAATATCCAAGGCTAGCGGCCACGCTACGAGAGCACAGAAATTAGTCCGGCCGAAACGCGTCGAAAGCATGGGCGATCAGTATCGCGATGCTGAGAACAACCAGAACGCCTGCTATATTTGCCCACATGCGCGATCCCCGCTATCCTCCGACTAAGCGAGCGCGAGCCCGCACAGTCAAAGCGAATCTCGAGCAGCGGTGGGCATTGCCAGGGGCTTGGTGATTCTGAGCAACAGATAAAGGCTCGTTTCTAGACTCAAGCAAAATGGTGTGTTCTATCTAACACAAGCGGAACGAGGGCATATACATGGCCCGCAAGCCCATTACTCGGGAGTGCTTTTGGGCGTAATGCTAGATGTTATCACGGGCCTCGCGCTTACGGCCGGCACGGTGTACGTGGCCGGTCTTTGCTTGGCTCGAGTTGGTTAGACGCAGGTCAGACCGCTCCTGCCAATCATGCATCCGGTTTCGATTTCGCCGGTAACGCCGGGAAGTTGCCCTCTAGCCCCTTCTCAAGGTTGTCGTGCGCGTCCTTGTCTGCTTTTACATCCGAGCTGGCGTGCTCTCACTTTCCTGTGGCAGCTACAGGCGACGACAAACGATCAATCGATCGTTCCCTCATCGGTTGGATCGGTCACAGGCACGAGAAAAACGACCCACATGCTCGTTTCGCTATCAATCTCGCCCGATCGCATCGCGTGCACTTGCGACGCTCTCCACTTATGTTGCTCCTCCGGAGATGCTTCGCGTACAAACAGCTCGCTCGAACCATCCCATAAAGGCTTTCCATCGTGGATGAGCACCATCAAGTCGGACGCAAAAGCACCGTCCAAAGCAAAATGCTTCGCTTCTGGTAGGCTCTCGTCGTTGAATGCAGCCACCCCCCTACTTTCGATCTCAACAACATATACGGTCATCAATTTCCCTGCTCTCGTAAACGGGAGTACCGCGGCGGCCGGAACCGCAGCCGTGCCCCTCAGACCTTCATCTTCATCAAATCGCGGACGATCACACGGACCATAAGTCTCAGTTCATCGTGCGCTGTACGAATGCGGCGCCTCGTGTAACCACGCACATGAATGAATAGGTTTCCTGCGCCTCGGCAGCGACGACGTCGATGTCAACGATGATAGGCCGCGATTGCCCCTGCCACGTCGACACGACCGCTGCAGAAACAGGACGTGTTCGGGTTTGCTTGATCACAAGTCCGGAAACATGCGGTAGCGCTTCGGTGGCCTTGGGAATGCAAGGCTGGCTGTCTCGAGCATCAGTGGGTATGGCAAACAGAACCACCGCCACGGCTGCACCTGCTAAGAGCGCAACGCGCATTGTATGTCCCCTCGTCCGGCATGGAATAGATCATACCTTCCTCTCTCGGGGAAGCACTGCCGCTCTTAGGCAACCGCGGAACGTCTTGCGCGCGCGGACGAAGCGCCACCGTCCCGGATGGTTCTGGTTCTTGCGAATTAAGCCGCGCGCCGCCGCTTCCTTGAGTTTGTCGCCCCCTTGCTCGCCTTAGAGGATTTCGGTTGCTCTGCTGTCACGCGAGCAAATGTTGAAAGCGATGCGCTCAAGATTTCTCGTTGAGCGGCGAGCCAGTGGGCGTCCGCCACACCTTCTCGGCGACCATCCTCGATCCAAAGATGGTAGGCTCGCTCGCGAACAGTTTGTTCCAGATCAGACATCACCACGTCTCCATTACGCCCCTCGCCGACCTTGGCAATACCTGGTTAGAAAATTCTAAACGCTTCCCAAGTTCCCAAGGATTCTTGGGCCCGCTATGCCGACCTTCTGGCCCTCAATCGGCGCAAGGAACATTCCGCTCCGGCGAAAGGTTTCAGCCTTGAACCGATAGGAAGCAGTTTGATGATCAAGACGACGAGAAGGCAGCACGAAAGAAATACGGAAGAACTCGAGAGGCGCTCGGACGTCAAAGGCCCGAAGCTGATCGGCCTGAAAAGTCATACGCTGAGCTGGGAACCTTTCTCGCCCCGCCGTCGACGGACACTTGGAAATCCGCAACGGCGGAGCTGCACTCGGCGCTGACTGGAGGTGAGCGCCAAACGCCTAATGTCAACTTTAGGAGGCGCGGCACGTTCCTGCGGTATGCCGTCGCAATCGGTTCCAGGTTTAACCCGCATCCGCGACATCAAGCTTAACAACCGAATGTCGTTGCGGAGGTAAGCGAAATCGATAGCCTCCCGGCATCGGACATTGCCCTCGTCCGGGTCCACCGTGGCGAAGCCGTCGGTCGATTATATTCTGGCTGGCGGCTTCGTTTTTCTCGTGAGAAAGCCCCTTCATGCCGATCCGTCAGGCAAGAGCTGATCTCGATCGACGTGCGGTTGGCCGCACGATGATCAATCGCGACGTGTCAATGTACTTATTAGGCCAGGACTTGGTCCATGCCTGTCGCGTCCGCGATGTGACCAATAATGGCGCCGGTATTCAGTTGAACGGCCTGAAGATAGTGCCTTCCGAGTTCGGTGTCTCATTCGACAACTTTCGCACGATGCGCCAGTGTCGGTTGATCTGGCGCTACGGCGACTTTGTCGGTGCGGCGTTCGAAAACTGACGCCCTATCCCTCGAAGCTCTCCTCGGCGGTCAACGCGAAGAAGCTCACAGCGGCCATGGCTGCGGCTATCAGCGGAAATAACTCCAAGAGCATAGTCTCGCTCCCCTTACGTGAGATGCTTCGCGACGACCAGGCACAGCAACACAGATCCGAATGTTGCGATAGTCGCGGCCATATTGAGCACTGTGCCGAGCACGGCCGACCGAACCGGCGATCGACTTTGCGCCAACGGCGACGACTTGCTTTTCGGTTTTTGCCGTTTTGCCGCCATCTGCAGATCCTGTTGGGTCAGGTTTTTGACCTGACCCGGACGCTCCCCCGTCGGATTTGTTTCCGATCGTTGGACACACCATCGCACGCCGCGGCGGCGAACTGCTTAAGGCAGACGGTAAACTGAAGATGACCGGGAGCGATGGTTTACAGAATTTACCGGAAGGGCAACTCAGATGACGGCGCCATTAGGCGGCTGCCCGTCGAGCGCCGCCGACATCACGCCGACTTTTGTATCGCCGGTCACGTATCAATCATTCACGTGCCAGCAATTGGGGCTTGAGGCTCAATCGATATCAGCCCGTGCCTCCGCGCTCACCGGCGCCCAAGACAGCCAGCGCACGAAAGCGACGACGGCCGCGGTCATTATCTTCTGGCCGGCAGCATTCCTGGTCGGTGGCGACAAGTAGACTGCGGCCGAGCTCGCTCAAATGAAAGACCAGATGATCGCAGTCGAGCAGGCTTCGATCCAAAAAGAACTGTGGGATCCAGTTTCAGGGGCGACCGTCGGCGACCTGATTCTCCTGCGGCCGTCGCGCGCGCCTCGGCGCTACGCCAATGCGGTCCGAACTCATTGCAAGCGCCTGCCGCGATCAGCTCGGGAGCGACCCGCACGCCGCCCGAATCGCCATTGGCGATGCGGATGGGCTGCGGGTTTCCACGGAGGGAGCGGGTCTGGCTCACCCGAGTGGCCGGGTGGCATCGGAACCGGGGGGACGCGATGATGGACAGAAGCCGCCAAAGTTTCCCCGCGGTTTCCCGCGAGAAAATCGGCCCGATCGTGGGATTGTCTAACTGCTTGAAAAGATTGGTCGGAGCGAGAGGATTTGAACCTCCGACCCCTAGTCTCCCAGACTAGTGCGCTAACCGGGCTGCGCCACGCTCCGATGCTGTTCCCTTAGCTTCGATCAGGTCCGGGCGCAAGAAGCCCGATGGACGATTGGCCGAAACGCCAGTTCCATCAGGCCGACAGACCCGACCATGGAAATCAGGCCCAGAGCCTGAGCGGCTAGCCGTCCTTCAGCGCGTGATCGAGCAATTGCCGGCAAGCGATCAAATCGTCCAGGGCGGCCCTGAGCCTGGTCGTATCGAGCTTGCGCGCGACGGCGACGCTCTCGGCCCTGGCGGCGGCTACCGGCGACACCTGCGGCAGAACTGCCGGATCGGGCCGCCGCGCGACCGGGGCGAACTCCGGCGCGCGCCGCGCCGTTACGGGCGCCTCAACGACCTCATCCTCTTCGATATCGTCTTCGTCATCCGCAGCGTCGACATCCGCCGCGTCCTCGTCATGCTCCGAGTGCTCGTGCGGCGCTTCATCGGTGGCCGCAAAGGACGGCGTCGAGGTCGATCCATCGATCAGCCCCTGAACCGATTTGATGCCGTGCTCCTTGAGAATGCGCTGCACCCCGCGAATGGTGTAGCCCTCGCCGTAGAGCAGACGGCGGATGCCGCGCAGCAGATCGACGTCATCCGGACGATAATAGCGCCGGCCGCCGCTTCGCTTCATCGGCTTGATCTGGCTGAACCGCGTCTCCCAGAACCTCAGGACGTGCTGGGGGATATCGAGGTCATCGGCGACCTCACTGATGGTTCGGAACGCATCCGGCGCCTTGTCCAAATGCTGGCTCCTGTTCGAGATATCCGTTGGCGTACGCTTCCCGGTCGGCGTTCTCAGTCAGCCTTGGCGTCGCCGGTACCGTTGCCGTTGATGCGCTGCTTCAGTATCGCCGACGGCTTGAACACCATCACGCGCCGCGGTGAAATCGGCACCTCGGTGCCGGTCTTCGGGTTACGTCCGATGCGCTGACCTTTCTTGCGCACCATGAACGACCCGAACGACGACAACTTCACGGTCTCGCCCTTCTCAAGGCAGTCGGTGATCTCTTTCAAGACCAGTTCGACAAACGCAGACGACTCCGTGCGCGACAAGCCTACCTTCTGGTAGACCGCTTCGCACAGATCGACGCGTGTCACTGTTTTCCCGGTTCCGGTCATCGCCTGCCCCGCACTCTCGGCGAACAATTATACACTAAAATTAGGAGCTTAACGCGCAATGGTCAACAGTGCTCATCAATGCAATGGCAAGAAGAAGGTGCAATATGGTTGGACTTTCCTTACCAGCGCAACAGCACCGAGCCCCATGTGAAGCCGCCGCCCATGGCTTCCAGCAGCACCAGATCGCCTTTCTTGACACGTCCGTCCGCGACCGCAACCGACATCGCAAGCGGGATCGACGCCGCCGATGTGTTGCCGTGCAGGTCGACCGTCAGCACCACTTTCTGCGGCGCAATATGCAACTTGTGCGCCGAAGCGTCGATGATTCGCTTGTTGGCCTGGTGCGGAATGAACCAGTCGATGTCCTCGGCGGTCGCACCGGTCGCCTCGAAGGCATCGACGATCACGTCGGTGATCATGCCGACCGCATGCTTGAATACCTCGCGGCCCTCCATCCGGAGATGACCGACCGTCTGGGTCGAGGACGGCCCGCCGTCGACATAGAGTTTCGACTTGTGCCGGCCGTCGGAGCGCAGATGCGTGGTCAGAATGCCGCGGTCCGACGATTTGCCCGGCTGCTCCTGCGCTTCCAGTACGACAGCGCCCGCACCATCGCCGAACAGCACACAGGTGCCGCGGTCGTTCCAGTCCAGAATGCGCGAGAATGTCTCGGCACCGATCACCAGCGCGCGCTTGAAGGCGCCGCTACGCAGGAAATTATCGGCCGTCGCCAGCGCGAACACGAATCCCGAGCACACCGCCTGCAGGTCGAAGGCAGCGCCATGGTTGATGCCAAGCCCGCTCTGCACGGCGACCGCGGTTGCGGGAAAAGTGTTGTCCGGCGTTGAGGTCGCCAGCACGATCAGGTCGATCGCCTGCGCATCGATCCCGGCATTGGCGAGCGCGGCGCGCGCCGCATTGATCGCCAGGTGGGAGGTGAATTCGCCATCGGCGGCAATGTGACGCTGACGGATACCGGTGCGCTGCACGATCCATTCGTCCGACGTGTCGATCCGCGCGGCCAGTTCGGCATTGGTCAGGACCTTCTGCGGCAGATAGGAGCCGCAGCCCAGCACGACCGAACGTATTGCAGTCACGATACAGCCTCCGGCGGGGTCGGCGCCAGCGCGCTTCCCTCGCGATTGAGCATCTGATTGATCTTGGTAAGGAGATCGTAGTGGACCATCTCATAGCCAACATCGACCGCATAGGCAAAGCCTTCGGCGTCGGTTCCGCCGTGGCTTTTGACCACGATGCCATTCAGGCCGAGCACGACGCTGCCGTTGGATTTCGAGGGGTCGAGCTTGTCACGCAACGCCTTGAAGGCGGGCTTGGCAAAGAGATAGCCGATCTTCGAACGCCAGCTGCGCGCCAGCTCCGCGCGCAGGAATTCGGTGATCTGACGCGCGGTTCCCTCAGCAGCCTTCAGCGCGATGTTGCCGGAAAAACCCTCGGCGACAATCACGTCGGCCGCACCCTTGCCGATGCCGTCGCCCTCGACGAAGCCAATATATTCCAGCTGCGGCAGGTTCATCGCGCGTAGCAATTCCGCGGCCTCGCGGATTTCCTCGCGGCCCTTGATTTCCTCAACCCCGATATTGAGCAAACCGACCGTCGGCCGCGGCAGGTCGAACAGCACGCTCGCCATCGCACTACCCATCACCGCCAGCGCGACCAGATGCTGCGCATCGCCGCCGATGGTGGCGCCGAGGTCGAGCACCACCGAATCGCCGCGCGCCGTCGGCCATATCGCCGCCAGCGCCGGCCGGTCGATGCCGGGCAGCATGCGCAGGCAAAACCGCGCCATCGCCGCCAGAGCGCCGGTGTTGCCGGCGGAGATCGCCACATCGGCCTCGTTTTTCTTGACCGCCTCGATGGCGAGCCACATCGACGAGTTCTTGCGGCCGCGGCGCAGCGCCTGGCTCGGCTTGTCGTGCATGCTGACGGCGACGTCGGTGTGAATGACGCGCGAGGCCGCCTTCATCGCCGGATGCTGGGCAAGTTGCGCGTCTATCAGCGCACGATCGCCGAACAACAGAAATTCCGTGTCGGGGTGTCGAGACAATGAGACGGCAGCGCCAGGAATGACAACCGATGCGCCGACATCGCCACCCATGGCGTCAAGCGCGATTCGAACCTTTTGAGGCATGTCCGTCCCGGAAACCTGATCTTTGTGCGGACTAGAAGCGCTCGGCCGCATACTGGAAATCGCAGCAGATAGCGGCGATCGGCGAAACGCAATCCTGCACCCCGGCCAGGCCGCGACAATAGCGTTTCCGCGCCCCGACACAACCTCTTGACCGCGCCGTTTTGGCAATCGATTCACCGCGACGCCGAATCGCTACAATACAAAAAACCTATATAAATCAAATAATTATGACGATTTCTTGACTGCGATTCCATGTCCGTTCGGGTTGGAATACTGCCGCGCCGCTCCATTCCCGGCGCTTTGGCCCTCATTCAACGCTTTTTGGGCTTCTTGCCACCGGTCGGTTCTGCCTCGACCTTCAGCGCCTTGAGTGCCGCGAATGGATGGTCCGCAGGATCGGCAGCGACCACCAGCGGTTCGAAAACGGCGTCGGCTTTGCGCGGATAAGGATCGATCGCCAGGAACATTGCGTCGGTCGCGACCCGGCCGAGATCGATCATACCATTTTCGATCGGCTCCGGCGGGTCCGGAACCTCTTCCTCGCTTTCGGCGGCCTCGTCGACGAGATCAGCGAGTTCGGGGATCTGGTCGGGCGGCGCGAAAATCAGATCGATCGGCTCATCGATCTCGTTCTCGATCGGATCGAGCGTGACGACACAGGTTTGTCCTATCCGGGCCTGGACACGGCCGGTCACGTGGAAGCGGCCGCCGCGCTCGGGCGTCACGTCGAGCGATGCGCTTGCCGACAGAATCTCGCGCAGGCCGGCGAGCTCCGCCATGGCCTCGCATACGGTCTGGTCGGCCTGGAGGTCGCGATGCAATCCGGTGTCCGGTATTTGCTCCACCGCGATGTGAACGCTCCAGGGATCCGCCTGATCTGTCCGGACTGTTCTGTTCATGATTGCGTGCTCAGGCCGGTTGGCGACGGAAATTTCCAGGATTGGATCGATGAAGCGCTCTGCAGCGTTGTCTCATCGAGGCCTGCCAGGGCCGTGACGACGGCCTTGGCATAAAGGGCCAGCCGCCGTGCGTTTTCAATGCCCTGCCCGTTCAATATGTTCTTGCACAGCGCCTGCGCCAGCGGCTCCTCGCCCGCGGCCAGCGCGAGATCATAGGCCGCCGCCCGGCCATAGAACGCCTCGCCGAAGGCCTGCATCCGTTTTGGCACCGTCAGGTCGCCGACCCCCATCTCGCGCAAATTATCGTCCATATCGATGCAGAAGCGATCGAATAGCGCCTGGGAAGGGCCATCGCCCCCCGGGAGCGCTTTCAGCCGCCCCAGGACCATCCACAGGTGCAGCACCAGCAGGTCAAAACGGCCGTTAACCGTATCCGGCACGCCCAAGTCCCGATAAAACAACGGTTCTCGCGCCTGCGTCACGATCATGCCATAGATGGTCTCAATGGTGCCGCGCGGGGCGATCCGGGGTTTCCTGAAGTGATTGAACGGCCAAAGCATTGTGGGTTCCGCAAGCGAGCCCTTACGGCCCGCGCTTGTTGCAATCCAGCATGCTGCCCGGTACGTCAACGCTTCACGCGACGCAAGGGGACGGGACCAGTTCCACGATGATCGAAACGAGCCCGATATGCCCAACGGCCCCCGCTCCGCGCGGCCGGACCGCCGCTTCGTGTGGCCGGACCGCGATTTCGCGCCGCCTGGCCGCGGGCTGGCACGGCTTGCGCTCGGCTGCAGCGATTGCGCTGATGTGCGCGGCGCTGGGCGGCTGCCTCACCGGCGAGCAGTTTCAGAAGGGCTACATCCTGCCAGCGGGCGCGCTCGAGCAAATCCCGATCGGGGCGAGCCAGGACCAGGTGCTGATCGTGATGGGAACGCCCTCCACGGTCGCAACGCTGAACGGCGAAGTGTTCTACTACATCTCGCAGCGCTCCGAGCGGCCGGTCGCCTTCATGAACCAGCGTGTGGTCGATCAGCGCGTCATCGCGATCTATTTCGACAAAAATCGCCAGGTCCAGCGGCTCGCCAATTACGGGCTACAGGACGGCAAGATTTTCGACTTCATCAGCCGCACCACGCCCACCTCGGGCCAGGAACTCAGCTACCTGACGCCGCTGTTCAAGCTGCTCAGCTTCAACTAGTCGCGACCTGAACAGCCGTTCAGAGCGAAGCTGAAAACGAGTCCAGCACCGCGCTACGACGATTTGTTGATCTTCTTGAGCTTGGCATCGGTGGTGTCGATTGACATCGCCAGTTCCATGATCGCCTTCGACAGCAGCTCGATAGCCTCCTTTTGATCCTGCGACTTCGAGGCACGGAGTGCATAATTCCGTGCGGATGAGAGCGACATCGATTGATCTCCTTGTTGCCTGCGTTTGATTCCCGGCAGCGTTGGCGGAAGCCGATCGGTTGCGCAAGCGCGCAGATACGTCCGCGCGGCCTTCCCGCACAAGTCTTGTCATCCCTGCTCAAAGGAAAACCCCGCGGCTCGCACCGCGGGGTTTTTATCTTGATCATCTTGGCGCTGTTTAGCGCGCCAGGATCGCCAGCAGCAGCAGCGCCACGATATTGGTGATCTTGATCATCGGGTTGACGGCCGGACCCGCCGTATCCTTGTAGGGATCGCCGACGGTATCGCCGGTCACCGCGGCCTTGTGCGCGTCGGAGCCCTTGCCGCCGTAATGGCCGTCTTCGATGTACTTCTTGGCATTGTCCCAGGCGCCGCCGCCCGAGGTCATTGAGATCGCGACGAACAGGCCGGTCACGATCACGCCGAGCAGCATCGCACCCACGGCCGAGAACGCCGCCGACTTGCCGTCAACGCCGCCACCCGCGATCACGTAGATCAGGAAGTACACCACGATCGGCGACAGCACCGGCAGCAGCGACGGAATGATCATTTCCTTGATCGCCGCCTTGGTCAAAAGGTCGACCGCCTTGCCGTAGTCCGGCTTGTCGGTGCCCTGCATGATGCCCGGCTTCTCACGGAACTGACGCCGCACTTCCTCGACGATCGCGCTCGCCGCGCGGCCAACCGCGGTCATGCCCATTGCGCCGAACAGATACGGCAACAGACCACCGAACAGCAGGCCCACGACCACATAGGGGTTGTTGAGCGAGAAGTCCGGATTGACGCCCTTGAAGTACGGGTGGTTGACGGCGTCCGCAATGAAGAATTTGAGGTCCTGGTTGTAGGCCGCAAATAGCACCAGCGCGCCGAGACCGGCTGAGCCGATCGCGTAGCCCTTGGTGACCGCCTTGGTGGTGTTGCCGACCGCGTCGAGCGCGTCGGTGGCCTTGCGCACTTCCTTCGGCAGGCCAGCCATTTCAGCAATGCCGCCGGCATTGTCGGTGACCGGACCGAACGCGTCGAGCGCCACGATCATGCCGGCCAGCGCCAGCATCGTCGTGGTGGCGATCGCGATGCCGAACAGGCCAGCAAGGCTGTAGGTGACGAGGATGCCGGCGATGATGACGAGCGCGGGACCCGCGGTCGCTTCCATCGAGATCGCGAGGCCCTGGATCACGTTGGTGCCGTGGCCGGTGACCGACGAAGCCGCGATCGACTTCACCGGGCGATAATCGGTGCCGGTGTAGTATTCGGTGATCCAGATGATCAGGCCGGTGACGACAAGGCCGACGATGCCGCATTCGAACAGCGCCATGCCGGTGTAGTTGACGCCGGCGAGCGCACCGAAGCCGACCAACCAGTAGATGGCGCCGGCGACGCCGGCGAGCGACAGGATGCCGGTGGCGATCAGGCCCTTGTAGAGCGCGCCCATGATCGACTGGCTGGCCCCGAGCTTGACGAAGAAAGTGCCGATGATCGAGGTGATGATGCAGATGCCGCCGATCGCGAGCGGCAGCGTCATCATGTTGGTCAACAGCGGCGACTTGGCGAAGAAGATCGCGGCGAGAACCATGGTGGCGACCGCGGTCACCGCATAGGTCTCGAACAGATCGGCGGCCATGCCGGCGCAGTCACCGACGTTGTCGCCGACGTTGTCGGCGATCGTGGCCGGGTTGCGCGGATCGTCTTCGGGAATGCCGGCTTCGACCTTGCCGACGAGATCGCCGCCGACGTCGGCGCCCTTGGTGAAGATGCCGCCGCCGAGACGGGCGAAGATCGAGATCAGCGACGCGCCAAAGCCGAGTGCGACCATCGCATCGACCACCGTGCGGCTGTTCGGGGCAAAGCCCATGAACTGCGTCAGATAGGCGAAATAGATGGTGACGCCGAGCAATGCGAGACCCGCAACCAGCATGCCGGTGATCGCGCCGGCCTTGAACGCGAGTTCAAGTCCGCCAGCCAGTGACACCGTCGCGGCCTGCGCGGTCCGCACGTTGGCGCGAACCGACACGTTCATGCCGATGAAACCGGCGGCGCCCGACAGCACCGCGCCGATCAGGAAGCCGACCGCGACCAGCGTGCCGAGGAAGTAGGCGAGCAGCGCGAAGATCACGATGCCGACCATTCCGATCGTGGTGTACTGGCGCTTCAGATAGGCCTGCGCGCCTTCGCGCACTGCGGCTGCAATTTCCTGCATCCGTGCGTTGCCGGCATCCGCTTTCATAACCGATGCCGTGGCCCAGATGGCGTAGACGATCGAAAGCGCTCCGCAGAGCACAATCACCCATAATGCTGTCATTGAATTTGCCTCAAACCCTTGTCTGTCACCCCAAAACGCCATTCCGCGAGCGCGGTGGCGCATAAACATGAGGCCTTGTTTCCCGCGAGGGCAGCCTCAATTGGGGCGAAGCTTGCCAAAATCACACCCGGCACGCAACGTCACGAACGCCCCGGGAAGCGCTTTTCGGACCACGAGTGCGAGTTTTTACACGCTATCTAGGCATTTCGATCGTGAGAGGGCCCATTGCAGAAGCCCCTTCTCTCGCCGTCAGCCAGAACAGGAATTTTTCCGACCGAATCGGCTGAAATCAGGAGCGCGGACCGGCTGCCGTCGGCGCCGACCGGTCCGACCGCGTCACTTCGTAGGTCGGACCGCGCGGTCCGAAGGTTTGACGGACCGCAAAGCCATCGGTCGGTTTCATCTTGCCCAACGGCAGATCCTGTCCGGGCATGATCAGTGTCGCCTCGTCGTTGACGAAGACGATCACGTGCCGGCCGTTCTTCAGGTTGATCTCGGCCCATTGGTGCAGCTGTTTGTAATAAGGCTCCTTGCGCCAGGCCGATGGCGCATTCGGATCGACCTGCACATACATGAAGCCGTTGAGCGGAAAAATGGTGACGACCATTTTGGATCGCTCCGGCTTCCAGGCCGGTGTCATGGTCGCTTCGGTCAGCCACAGGCAAAAGAAGTCGCGGCATTGCGCCGGCCGCGTCGGATGAATGGCGCAGCCGGAACCGGGCGTGCAGTGCTGGCACCATTTGCCCGCCACCTTGTCGATTTCGGCGACGTGATAGACCTTGCAGCACAGCGTGCAGGATCCGCATTCGCGGCCGGCAACCACCGGAGCGGTTGCCCCGCCCATTTCCGCCGCAACAGGTCCTTCCGATTCAGTCGACATCGCTTAATTCAATTCCGGAACGTTTCAGGTTTCAACTCTAATGGTGCCATTCGGATAAGTCACATCGCGGCATGCAGATCAGAAATGACTGTAGGACAGGCGCGGCAGTATGATTTTGTCGCCCTGCCCATCAATGAAGCGCAGCGACGAGCCCTTGACGATGTCTCCGATCACGGTGACGGCAACCCCGGCCTTCCGCGCTGCCTGCTCGAACGCATCAAAGGAGCCGGGCGGAATGGCACACAGGATTTCGTAATCATCGCCACCGGCGACGATCGCTTCGATACCGACCGCGCCGCTCGCAACCAGCGTCGCGGCGGCCGCGGATAACGGGATATGCGCCGCATGAATCTTTGCCGACACGCCGGAGGCGCCCCACAA
>Ga0193717_1001338_pt1 | contig 15099 bp, 10 predicted proteins | sample U2c2metaG_FD_145900 | JGI IMG/M metagenome (GOLD analysis project Ga0193717, IMG submission 145900) | Soil microbial communities from a riparian zone of the East river system, Colorado, United States - U2c2 | ecosystem: Environmental > Terrestrial > Soil > Riparian zone | place: USA: East River... | reverse complement strand
AGATCATGCCGCTGGGCGTCGTGGTTCCCCGCACCATGGACGAGGCGCTGCGGGCGCTGGCGATTGCGCGGGACGATGGGCGGATCGTCACCCCGCGCGGCGGCGGAACCTCGCAATGCGGCCAGACCGTCAATGACGGGATCGTCATCGATTTCTCCAAACACCTCAACCGCATCATTTCGCTCGATGTCGAAAACCGCAGCTGCGTGGTCGAGCCCGGCATCGTGTTGGACGACCTTAACCGGCAATTGAAGACGCACGGATTGTGGTTTCCGGTCGACGTGTCCACCGCCTCACGCGCCACCATCGGCGGCATGGCGGGCAACAATTCCTGCGGCGGGCGTTCTCTTCGATATGGCACCATGCGCGACAACACGCTGTCGATGGAAGCGGCGCTCGCCGATGGCCGGCTGCTGCGCTTCGGCGAGGTTGCGCGTGACCTTTCGCCGGCCGATCCCACCGATGCCGGATTCGACCTGTTTCGCGACATGCTGGCGCTCGGCGAACGCGAGGCCGCCGCGATCGCCGAGAAATTTCCAAAGGTGCAGCGCCGGGTCGGCGGCTACAATCTCGATGCGCTGGTGCCGCGCAACGCCCCCAACAACATGGCGCATCTACTGGTGGGCTCGGAAGGCACCCTCGCCTTCACCACGAAGATCGAACTGAAGCTATGGCCGGTCATCCGCAACAAGGTGCTCGGCGTCTGCCATTTTGGCAGTTTTTACGAAGCGATGGACGCCGCGCAGCATCTGGTAAAACTGCGCCCCATTGCCGTTGAGCTGGTCGATCGCACCATGTTGTCGCTCGGGCGCGAGATCGCGATGTTCCAACCCATCATCGCCACCGCGGTGCGCGGCGATCCCGAGGCGGTGCTGATCGTCGAATTCGCCGAGGAGGACCAGGCCGAGAATATGGGGCGGTTGAAGCAGCTCGGCGAACTGATGGCCGATCTCGGTTTTGGCTGGGACCAGCCGCAGCGCAAATGGGGCGGCGTGGTCGAGATCATCGAGCCTGCGCTGCAGACCGGCATCGCAGAATTCCGCGCCGCCGGCCTCAACGTCATGATGTCGATGAAGCAGGAGGGCAAGCCGGTCTCGTTTGTCGAGGACTGCGCGGTGCCGCTGCCGCACCTCGCCGACTACACGGCGCGACTCAACGATATTTTTGCCAGGCATGGCACCCGCGGCACCATGTATGCCCACGCTTCCGAGGGCTGCCTTCATGTCCGTCCGGTGCTGAATCTAAAATTGGAGAAGGACGTGAGGGCGATGCGCGCCATCGCCGAGGAAACCTTTGCGATGGTGCGCGATTACAAGGGCTCGCACTCCGGCGAGCATGGCGACGGCATCGTGCGCTCGGAATTTCACCAGGCGATGTTCGGGGAGCGCATCATCGCCGATTTCCGGGAGGTGAAGCATCGCTTCGATCCCGACAACGTACTGAACCCCGGCAAGATCGTCGATCCGCCCAGGATGGATGATCGTTCGCTGTTCCGTTATCCGCCGGATTATCGCGTTCGCGACTTGAAGACGGTGCTGGACTGGTCGGCCTATCCCGGCGCCGGCGGCGGTTTCCAGGGCGCGGTCGAGATGTGCAACAACAACGGCGCCTGCAGAAGACTCGAAGGCGGCGTGATGTGCCCGTCCTACCGCGCCACCCGCAACGAAAAGGATGTGACGCGAGGCCGGGCCAATACGCTGCGGCTGGCGATCTCAGGCCAACTCGGACGGGATGCGCTCGCGTCGGACGAGATGGCGGACACCCTGAAACTTTGCGTGTCGTGCAAGGCCTGCCGCCACGAATGCCCCACCGGCGTCGACATGGCGAAGATGAAGATCGAGGTGCTGGCGGCGCGGGTTGCGAAACACGGGCTCTCGCTGCGCGACCGGCTGGTCGGCTATCTGCCGCATTACGCAGCGCTGGCCTCGCGACTCGCGCCATTGGCCAATTTGCGCGACAGAAGTCCGCTGCTGCGGAAACTGTTCGAGAGATTTGCCGGCATCAGCGCGCAGCGCGCCCTGCCGAAATGGCGGCGCGATGTGTTTGCGCCGGCTGGTAAAACGTTCGGCCCGGCTGACGGACGCGAAGTCGTGCTGTTCGCGGACACTTTTAATCGCGCCTACGAGCGCGAAAACCTCGACGCCGCGTTGCGTGTGCTGGTGGAAGGCGGTTATCGCGTGCACCTACCGCGCCCGGCGGATGAAAAGCGTCCGCTGTGCTGCGGCCGCACATTCCTCTCGGCGGGGCTTGTGGATAATGCCCGCGCCGAGCTCGACCGGCTGGTTGAGGCCTATGCGCCGTTCGCGACACGGGGCGTGCCTATCATCGGCCTGGAGCCGAGTTGCCTGCTGACGTTGCGCGACGAACTGCTGTCGCTCCGCAATGACGATGCCGCCAGGAGCGTCAGCGCGCATGCGCTTCTGTTCGAGGAATTCCTGGTCCGCGAGGCTGAGGCCGGCCGCCTGCAACTGCCGCTCCATCCCGTTGCGGACAAGGCGCTTGTGCACGGCCATTGCCATCAAAAATCCTTTGGTGCGTTTAAATCCGTCGAGCAGGTGCTGCGGCTGATCCCCGGCCTCAACGTCGAAACCATCGAGTCCAGTTGCTGCGGCATGGCCGGCGCGTTTGGCTATGGCGCAGATACCTATCAAGTCTCTATGGAGATGGCCGAGCTGTCGCTGCTGCCCGCCGTCCGACATGCGGACCAGGCGACGCTCATTGTCGCCGACGGCACCTCCTGCCGGCATCAGATCGCCGATGGCACGGACCGTGCGGCACTTCACGTCGCGCGCGTGTTGGCGATGAGTCTCGACGGCGCACAAACGAGTTCAAATTCTCACTCTACCGCAAAGGAACAACTCCATGGCTGATCTCACCCTCGACGTCGCGCGAAAAATTCTCGATACCGCTCTGGCTAAAGGCGTCGAGAAGAAACTGAAACCGCTGGTGGTCGCCGTGCTCGACGCGCGCGGCTGCGTCAAGGTTTCTGCGGCGCAGGACGGTACCAGCCTGCTGCGCGGCGAAATCGCCCACGGCAAGGCCTATGGCGCGCTGGCGTTGGGCATGGGATCCCGCGCGCTGTTCCAACGCGCGCAGGAGCAGGCGTATTTCATTGGCGCCGTGAACACGCTGGCGCAGGGCCGGATGGTGCCGGTACCCGGCGGCGTACTGATCCTCGATGATAACGGCGCGCTGCTCGGCGCCGTCGGCGTCAGCGGCGACACCTCGGATAATGACGAGATTTGCGCGCTCGCGGGGATCGAGGCTGCCGGGCTGAAGGCGAATACGGGGTAATCCGTAGCCCGGATGGAGCGCAGCGAAATCCGGGACCGCGATATCCAACTGCACCACTGCCCCGCATTGCGCTTCGCTCCATGCGGGCTACAAGGTTGTCACTTCCCCTTCCACACCGGCTTGCGCTTTTCTCCAAAGGCCGCGAGGCCCTCCTTGGCGTCCTCGGTCATGGCGGTCAGCGCGATCTGGCTTTCGGTGTAGGCGATGCTCTGCTCGAACGACATCGCGGCGATGGCGCGCATGGCGTATTTGCCGCGGCGGATCGCGGTCGGCGACTTGTCGACGATGCGGCCGATCAGCCATTCGATCTTTGCGTCGAGTTCGGCCGCGGGAACGACATGATTTAGCAGCCCAGCCGCCAGTGCCGTGCGGGCATCGAACGGCTCGCCGGTCAACGCCCACTCGTTGATCAGCCGCCGCGGCGCGATGTCCTGCAACAGGCTCATCACCTGCATCGGAAACACGCCGACCTTGACCTCGGGCAGTCCGAAGATCGCGCTATCCACCGCGACGGCCATGTCGGTCATGCACAGAAGCCCCATGCCGCCGGCCATGCAGACGCCATTGACCCGCGCGATCGCCGGCTTTGTCGCGTTCTGCGACAGCCGCAACAGATCGGCGTAATCGACATTCGGCTTGGCGAAATCGAAGGCGAAGGCGGCTCCTGTATTGACAAGATCGGCGCCGGCGCAGAACGCCTTGTCGCCCGCCCCGGTGAGCACGATCACGCGCACATCGGGGTCATCAAGCGCATCGCGATAGCCTTTTGATATCCCGGCGACGACGTCGCCGTTGATGGCGTTGCGTTTTTCCGGGCGGTTGATAGTGATCCAGCAGGCCTGCCCGCGTTTCTCAAGCACCACGCTGTTGTTGTCGGTCATTGCCCTGCTCGCTTCTCAAGCTGGTGGATGGCTTCGATCTCGGCGACGATCTTTCCGGTCGTGACCTGCTCGCCTTCCGCGACGTCGATCGCGGAAATGATGCCGGAAACCGGCGCGGTGTGCACGTGTTCCATTTTCATCGCTTCCAGCGTCATCACCGGCTGGCCGGCTTCGACGCGATCGCCTTGCCTGACCAGAACCGCGACCACGCGGCCATTCATCGCCGCGCGCACCCGGCCGTCGCTGCCGCCCGCCGCGGCGCTTGCCGGAGGCGACAGGGTCAGGTCGCGGACCGACCGCGTTGCGCCGTGGTGCAGGAAATAAAGGCGATCGCCGGCTCGGAAGAAGCGCGCCGATTCCATCAGGCCGTCGATGCAAAAGCGGATCGTGTCGCGGCCGAGTTCGTCGATTTCCAACCGAATTTCGTTGCCATTAAAACTCGCGACATAACCGCCGTCACGTTCGCGCACGATCTCCAGTTCATGAATATGCTGATCGATTTCGATGCACGCGGGAACGGGAAACGTCGCGGCCAGCGTCCGCCCCTTCTTCCACGGCGGGGCATGGCGGTCGGTGACATGGAGCAGCAGCGCCGCGAGCGCGATGTCCGATGGTTCCTCCCTGCATGGCGCCAGCAGATCACCGCGATGCTGCCCGATGAAAGCCGTGGTCGCCTCACCCGCCGCGAACGACGGATGCCGCAGGCACGCCGCAAGAAATGCCTGGTTGGTGGTGACGCCGAACGCGACGGTGTGCTCAAGGCCGTGAATCAGCTTGCGACGCGCTTCGTCGCGGGTTGCACCGTGGCTGATGAGCTTGGCGATCATCGAATCGTAGAATGGCGGAATCTCGGAGCCGGATTGCAGCGCATGCTCGACCCGCAACTCGCCGGGCATCTGCCACAGCGCCATACGGCCCGACTGCGGCATGAAATCGTGTCCGGCGTCCTCGGAACATAGCCGCACTTCGATGGCATGGCCGGAAAATGTGATGTCATGCTGCGTTAGCCCAAGCGGTTCGCCAGCGGCGACGCGCAGCTGTAATTCAACCAAGTCGAGGCCGGTGATCGCCTCGGTGACGGGGTGCTCGACCTGCAGCCGCGTGTTCATTTCCATGAAATAGAACTCGCCGCTTCCGTCGAGGAGAAATTCCAGCGTGCCGGCGCCCTCATAGCCGATCGACCGGATCGCCTTCACGGCGATCGCGCCCATCCGCGCTCGCAACTCCGGCGGCACGGCTGGCGACGGCGCTTCCTCGATCAGCTTTTGGTGCCGGCGCTGCACCGAACAATCGCGCTCGCCGAGATGGATGGCGTTGCCGTGGCGGTCGCCGAACACCTGGATTTCGATGTGGCGAGGATTGACGATGGCGCGCTCCAGGATCACGGTCGGGTCGCCGAACACGCCGTGGGCCTCCGAGCGTGCGCCGCGCAGCAGATCCGGAAACGCCGCGGCATCCGGCGCCAGCCGCATGCCGCGTCCGCCGCCGCCGGCCACCGCCTTGATCATGACCGGAAAGCCGAGCTTCCGCGCCTCGGCGAGCATCACAGCGTCGCTCTGGTCGGCACCCTGATAGCCGGGAATGCAGGGCACGCCGGCCGCCTGCATGATTTCTTTCGCGCCGGCCTTGTTGCCCATCGCCTTGATCGCTTCGGGCGACGGCCCGATGAAGACAAGGCCGGCATCTCGGCAGGCCTGAGCGAAATCCTCGTTCTCGGCAAGAAAGCCGTAACCGGGATGCACCGCGTCGGTAGCGCTCGATTTCGCCGCGGCGATGATGGCCTCGATATTGAGATAGGATTGCGACGGCAACGCCGCGCCGATGCACACCGCTTCATCGGCTTCGCGCACGTGCATCGCGTCCCGATCTGCATCCGAATACACCGCTACCACGCCGTAACCGACGCGGCGCGCCGTGCGTATGATCCGCAGCGCGATTTCGCCGCGATTGGCGATCAGGATTTTTCGGAACGGCGTGCGCTTCAATCCATCGCTCATGGCCGCGCGACCGAAAACTGCATAGCTTGCGGCGTGCGCGCCTCGGCCTCGCGACAGATCGCGAGCACTTCCGATAGAACCGCGCGGGTATCGCGCGGATCGATCACGCCGTCGTCCAGCACCCGCGCGCTGGTCGAGAACACGTCCATCTGGCCGTCGAACACGCCGATAATCTGAGCCTTCATCGCATCGAGCTTTTCCTGCTCGAGCGGCTTGCCGCGCCTTATAGCAGCGGCTTCGGTGACGATGGCCATGGTTTCGGCAGCCTGCTCGCCGCCCATTACCGCGGTCTTGGCATTCGGCCATGAGAAACAGAAGCGCGGATGAAAACCGCGGCCGCACATGCCGTAATTGCCGGCGCCGAACGACGCGCCGCAATAGATGGTGATCTGCGGCACCGTCGCCGAGGTCACCGCCTGGATCATCTTCGAGCCGTGCTTGATCATGCCGGCTTCTTCGTATTCCTTGCCGACCATGTAGCCGGTGGTGTTGTTCAGATAGAGCAGCGGCGTGCGCGACTGGCAGCACGCCTGGATGAAATGCGTGGCCTTGTTGGCGCCGGCGACGTCGAGCGGCCCGTTGTTGGTGATGATCCCGAGCGCGTGGCCCTCGATACGGCCGTGGCCGCACACGGTGGCAGAACCATAACGGGGCGAGAATTCGAGGAAATCGGAATCGTCGATGATGCGCGCGATCACCTGCCGCATGTCGACCGGCCGCCGGTAGTCCATTGGCACGATGCCGAGCAGTTCTTCCGGATCGTGGCGCGGCGGAAGCGCCGAAAGCGGCTGCTCAGCGGCGACAGGCCGGTCCCATTCCAGCTTGGCCATGATGTCGCGCGCGATCCGCAGCGCGTCGCGGTCGTCCTCGGCGAGATAATCGCCGAGCCCGGAAATGCCGGTGTGCATCTCGGCGCCGCCGAGCTCTTCTTCCGTGGCGATTTCCCCGGTCGCCGCCTTGAGCAGCGGGGGGCCTGCGAGAAACGCGCGGGTGCGGCCGCGCACCATTACTATGTAATCCGACAGTCCGGTCTGGTAGGCGCCGCCGGCCGTCGATGAGCCGTGCGTCACCGTCACCACCGGCAGGCCCGCCGCCGACAACCGCGCCAGATTGCGAAAAATATTGCCGCCGCGCACAAAATCCTCGACGCGGTACCGCAGCAGATTGGCGCCGGCGCTTTCCACCAGTTGCACGTAAGGCAGCTTGTTCTCCAGCGCCAGTTCCTGCACCCGCAGCGTCTTGTCGAGGCCGTAAGGCTGCAGCGCGCCGGCGTCGATGCCGGAATCGTTGGCGCTGACCATGCAGCGGACGCCGGAGACGAAGCCGATGCCGACGATGACGCCGCCGCCCGGCACGCTCTTGTCGGCATCCGGAACGTCGAACATGTAGCCGGCCAGCGTCGAGAGCTCAATGAAGGGCGCGCCGGGATCGAGCACCAGCGCGACGCGCTCGCGCGGCAGCAATTGCCCGCGCTTGTGAAAGCGGTCCTTGGCGGCGGCGGAAGCCGTGCGGGTGCGCTGCTCCAGCGCGCGCATCCGCGCGATCAGCGCCAGCATGCCGGCGCGATTGGCTCTGTAGGCGTCGCTGGAAGGCGCGATGGTCGATTCAAGGATGGTCATGGATACCTTTTTTCGTCATTGCGGGAGCGCAGCGACGAAGCACATCTTGGAAGGCGCAACGCAAGCATTACGACTTCGCTTGATCGGCGGGATGCCTCTGCCGAACCTACTGGCTGCGCGCCCGCTCTTCTCAATTTGCCTTCTTGGCCAATCCGAGACTGTCGACAACCTTCCGCTCGGACTCAATCAGCTCGGTCACGAATTTCTTGTAGTCCTCGGTGCTCTTGTAGTTGGCCACCATATCGTACTTGGCCAGGGTTTCGAGCAGGGATGGCTCCTCGATCGCCTTCTTGAAGGCATCATGCAACTTGGCAACGGCCTTCGGATCCATCGCTTTCGGACCGGCGATGCCAAACGGCGAATCGAACACAAACGGGTAGCCGAGCTCCTGCATGGTCGGTACGTCGGGCCAGTTTTTTGATCGTTGTGCGGTCCAGATCATCAGGAGGCGCAGTTTGCCGGCATCTACCAGCGATCTCCATCCGGTGCCGTCAGCCTGCAACATCGTATGGTTGCCGAGTACAGCCGCGTTGGACTCGGCATTTCCCTTGAAAGGAACCTGGGTGAACTTGACGCCCGACTTCGCGGCGATCTGCTCCATGCCGATGTGCAGCGACGTCCCCGCACCCGGTGTGGCGTAGGTGACCTTGCCGGGATTTGCCTTTGCATAGTCGATCACGTCCTGCCATTTTTTGAACGGTGTGTCGGCATTGGTGGTGACGCCGAAGGTGTAACCGGTGAGGTGGACGATATAGCTGAAGTCCTTTTCCGCATCCCACGTCGCCTGCTGCATTAGCGGCAACCGGAACACCGTAATCGGAATCTGGGAGATGGTGTAGCCGTCCGGCTTGGCGGATGCGGCCATGGTCGCGGGGCCAACCGCGCCGCTGCCGCCGGGCTTGTTATCGATCACGATCGGCTGGCCGAGATGCTTTGCAGCCGCATCGGCGATGGCGCGCATGGCGATGTCGGTTGCGCCGCCAGGAGGCCAGGGAACAATCAACGTGACGGGTTTGGACGGATAATCCTGAGCAATGGCAGTTGGGATCATCCATAGCATGCTTGCTGCGGCAAGGCTGAGCGCGATGGAACACTGCAGGAGTTGTTTGCGGTTAGTTCTCACGAGGTCCTCCTGTTTTCTGTTCAAAGCCAGTCCGCAAATTGTGCCGGACAATCATTTGTCACTCGAAGCATTTCCTGCATCATTCCGGGATGCTCGCAGCGTAAGCGCGGAATCCAGAGAGGGGCTCTGGATTCGTGGTTCGCTTGCTTCGTTCGCGCCCGGAATGACGACATTATTGCAATATTCCGAAAATCTGCCTCGCCTCCGCCGGACTCGCGACCTCGCGCCCCGCCCGACGCGCGCAGGCCGCCATGGTCTCGATCAATTGGCCGTTCGATGTCACCTTGGCGCCGTCGGCGAGATAGAACGTATCTTCGAGGCCGGTGCGCAGATGGCCGCCGAGTTCGGCGCAGCGCTGATGCAGCGGCCAGATCTCGGCGCGGCCGATCGCGGTCACCTGCCAGTTGGAATCCGGCAATTTCAGCTTGAGCAGGATCGGCAGCAATTCCGCATCGGCCGGCATGCCGGAGGCAACGCCCATGACGAAATTGTATTCCAGCGGCCCGGAATACATGCCGGTCTGCCGGTACATGCCGACGCAGCGCACGATGCCGACATCGAAGCATTCGAATTCCGGAATCGTCTTCGCTTCTCTCATGACGTCGAGATAATCCTGCACCTTCTCGACCGCGTTATCGAACATCATCGGCGGCCACGCCCAGGTATTGTCGCTCTTTACTTTCAGATAATTCAACGAGCCGGCGTTGCAGGCCGCCATTTCCGGTCTGGTCTCGCGCACGCAATCCAGCGCGCCCTGGTAATTTGGACCGGACGTGCCGGTGGTGTGGTTGATGATGACGCCGGGACAGGCCTCGCGGATCGCCTGCTGGATGTCGCGGGAAACGCTGACTTCCCACGACGGCAGGTGGCCCCTGTCCGGCGCCTGCTGGCGCAGATGGATGTGCATCACGCTGGCGCCGGCGTCGAAGGCCGCCTTGGCCTCGCGCGCCATCTGCTCCGGCGTCACCGGAACATGGTGCTGCTTCGGATCGGTCAGCACGCCGTTCAACGCGCAGGTGATGACGGCCTTGTCACTCATCGATGGATCGCCTCCCGGTCAACGCGTTCGAGCAGAATACAGAAATAGCCACTGATGTCACCGGCGATCAACACCGTCATTGCGAGGAGCGTCGCGACGAAGCAATCCAGTCTTTTTGCGTGGCTCTGGATTGCTTCGCGGAGCCTGTCATCGGGCGGCACTTCGCGCCGACCCGTTGGCTCGCAATGACGGGAAATCACAACCGCTTCGGCACCTTCTGCTGCTCGCCGGCGAGATTTTCAGCGGCCACGGCCCGTTTGAATCCGTCGCGCGCCTGCAGGCGTTGCCAGTAGGCGGCGACGTTGGGGCCGAAATCCTTGGCCAGCCCGATGTTTTCGGCAAGCCGCAAGGCATAACCTACCGAAATGTCGGCGGCGGTGAAGCGGTCCGCGCACAGCATGTCGGCCTTGCCGGCCGCCGCCTCGACAGCGCGGAGCCGGCCCAAGAACCATTTCGCGTAGTCGGTCGCGACTTGCGGGTTGCGCCGCTCTTCGGGTTCGAGCTTGGTGTAGCGCAGCACCAGCGTCTGCGGGAAGGTCAGCGTCGCGTCGCTGAAATACATCCAGTTCAGAAATGCGCCATAGGCCGGCTCCTCGACGTTCACGACCAGCGGCGTCGGTCCGTATCGGGTGCCGAGGTAGTGACAGATGCCGGAGGATTCCGACATCCGGGTGTCGCCATCGATCATATATGGAATGGTGCCGAGCGGATTGATCGCAAGGTAGTCTTTTGCGAACACGCGGGGCGGAAACGGCAGCATCTTGAGATCGTAGGCAAGGCCGAGTTCTTCCAGCATCCAGAGCGGACGGAACGAGCGCGCGGCGTTGCAATGATAGAGCGTGATCATGGTGTCCCCGTCCCCTGTTCAACTCGTCATGGCCGGGCTTGTCCCGGCCATCCACGTCCTTAACCTCGCAAGGAAGGAAAACGTGGATGCCCGGGACAAGCCCGGGCATGACGAAGAATTCTCACAATCCCATCTGCCTGGAGGCGAGGTCCTTCATGATTTCCTCGCTGCCGCCGCCGATCGCGTTCACTTTCACCTCGCGGTAGATGCGTTCGACCTTGATGCCGCGCATAAAACCGGCGCCGCCGAAAATCTGCACCGCTTCGGAGGCGCAGAACGCCATGGTTTGCGTGGCCTGGTTCTTCAGCATGCAGATTTCCGCCACCGGACTTTCGCCCTGGTCGAGCCGCCACGCCAGCATTTCCAGCATCGCCTGCGAGGCGGCGACCTTTTGCGCCATATCGACCAGCTTGTGCCGGATCACCTGATGCTGCGCCAGCGGTTTTCCAAACGTATGCCGCTGCTTGGCGTATTCGGTCGCATCATCCAGGCAGACCCGCGCCGCCGCGATGCAGCCCGCCGCCATAGTCAGGCGCTCGCCGTTGAAATTGTGCGTGATCAGCCTAAAACCTTCGCCCTCCTCGCCGAGCAGGTTTCCGGCCGGCACGCGACAATCGTCGAAGTGCAGCGTCGCGGTATCCGACGCCCACCAGCCCATTTTCTTCAGCGGCGTGCGCGACAACCCCGGCGTATCGCCCTCGATCACCAACAGGCTGACGCCGCCGCGTCCGGGGCCGCCGGTGCGCACGGCGGTGGTGATGTAATCGGCGCGGATTCCAGAGGTAATAAAAGTTTTCTCGCCGTTCACCACATAGAAATCGCCGTCGCGCCGCGCCGTGGTACGCAGGTTTGCCACATCCGACCCGCCCGATGGTTCGGTGATGGCGAGCGCGGAAATCTTCCTGCCCGACAGAATTTCGGGCAGCACGCGCGCTTTCAACTCCGGCGTGCCCGCGCGCGCGATCGGCGGCGCGCCGATCGAATTGCTCTTCAGGCTGGCGCTGACACCGCCGGCGCCGGCCCGCGCCAACTCCTGGACGGCCACGATCCACATGAAATTATCGACTTCAGTGCCGCCATATTCTTCCGGAAAGCCTAAGCCCAGCAGCCCGATCTCCGCCGCCTTCTCGTACAGCACGCGCGGAAAGCTGCCCGCCTCGTCCCATTCATGGGCGTGAGGCTCGATCTCTTTTTCGACGAAGCGGCGGACCACGTCGCGGTAGGCGATGTGCTCGGCGGTGTAGAAGGGGCTTTTGGTCAAGGTCGTATCCGGGCGTTGAAGTGGCAACACGCATTAGCAGAGCAATGCCACGGAACAAGATGGAAATGCATCTCGCACTGCCGTCATCGTGAGGAGCCGCGCCCTTGCGCGGCGTCTCGAAGGATGGGACCGGGACTCGTGGCCATCCTTCGAGGCTCGCCCAAGGGGGCGAGCACCTCAGGATGACGGTCTGGCCATTCAGGCCTTCTTCGCCCACACCTTGTTGTCGTGGAACGCAGCGCCGCCGACCGGCGCCACCGCATCGGCGCCGGTCAACGTATTGATGCCGCGGCCGCTGATGTGGGCGTGATTGGGATGCACCGATTCCGCGATCAAGACGCCGCGGCGCAGGCCATCGAACAATTTCGCGGTCAGCGTGGTCTCGCCGCGCGTATTGCCCAATGTGACGGCATCGCCATCGGCGATCCCAAGCCGCGCCGCGTCGGCCGGATGTATCATCACCGATGGCGGGCCCTCGCGGGCAATCGACGACGGCGTCTCATTAAAACTGGTATTGAGGAAGCTGCGTGACGGGCTGGTCGCGAGCCGGAACGGGTGCGCCTCGTCGGCCTCCTCGATAATGGTCCAGTGATCCGGCAGCGATGGCATCTGCTCCCAGGGACCCATGCCGGCGATGCCCCAGGGAGGGTGCGCCCAATCCGCCTTGAAGTGAAACTTCTTGTCGGCATGCGCGAAGCCGTCGAGGTAATGCGCGGTGCGAAAATCCGGCTGGATGTCGCGCCACAGGTCGGCCTGCAGCGTCGCGATGTCGCCATGCCCGCTCAACTTCAGCGTCTCATCGATCAGCTCGCGGGACGTCAGATCGAAGCCGCGATGCGAGACGTTGAGGCGGCGGCCGAGGCCCTGCAACACCTCATGATTTGAGCGGCATTCGCCGGGCGGATCGATCAGCTTGGCGCCGACTGAAATGTGCTGATGCCCGCCACCATAATAGAGATCGTCATGCTCCATGAACATGGTCGCCGGCAGAACGATATCGGCCATCTGCGCGGTCTCGGTCATGAACTGCTCATGCACCGCCATGAACAGGTCCTCGCGCGCAAAGCCAGCGCGCACCAGGTCCTGCTCCGGCGCCACCGTCATCGGATTGGTGTTCTGGATCAGCATTGCCTTGACCGGACCGCCGCCTCTCAGCGCCTCCGCATCGCCGGTGAGAATACGTCCGATCTGCGATTGATCGAGCACCCGGGTGGCGCGATCGATCGCGTCGTGGCCCTCGATGATGGATTCATTGAACTTCCAGATCGCGTAATTATTGAAGAACGCGCCGCCGCCTTCGTACTGCCAGGCGCCGGTCACGGCCGGAATGCACAGCGCCGCATGCATCTGCGCCGCCCCATTTCGGCTGCGGGTAAAACCGTAGCCGAGGCGGAAGAACGCGCGCCTGGTCTGGCCCACCAGACGCGCAAAGGCCTCGATTTCTTCGACCGGCACCGCTGAGATCGACGACGCCCATTCCGGCGTCCGGGTTTTGAGATGCGCCTCGAGTTCATCCGGGCAATCGGTGTAGCGCTCCATATAGGCCCGATCCGCAAAACCCTCGCGGAACAGCACATGCATGACGCCGCAGGCGAAGGCGCCGTCGGTCCCGGGCCGCAGCAGAATCTTGATATCGGCCTGCTTCATGGTGTCGTTGTTGTAGACATCCACTGCCGCGATCTTCGCGCCGCGTTCCTTGCGGGCGCGCATCGCGTGCGTCATCACATTGACCTGGGTGTTCACCGGATTGGTGCCCCAGATCACGATCAGGTCGGAGACGCCCATCTCGCGCGGATCGACGCCGGCGATCTTGCCGGTGCCGATGGCAAATCCGATGCGGGCGACGTTGGCGCAGATCGTGGAGTAGAAGCGCGAATATTTCTTCACATGGGCAAGGCGGTTGATGCCGTCGCGCATCACCAGCCCCATGGTGCCGGCATAGTAATAGGGCCACACCGATTCGGCGCCGAACTCGCGCTCGGCTGCGTCGAAACGGGCAGCGATCTCGTCCAGCGCCTCGTCCCACGAGATGCGCGCAAACTGGCCGGAGCCCTTGGGGCCGGTGCGGCGCATCGGGTGCATCAGCCGGTCCGGATGATGGATGCGCTCGGCATAGCGCGCGACCTTGGCGCAGACCACGCCCGCGGTGTAGCTTTGCAGCTTGGAGCCGCGCACCCGCCCGATAGTCTGGCCGTCGATCACCTCGATATCGAGGGCGCAGGCCGACGGGCAGTCATGCGGACAGGTGGAATGCCGGATGTCGATTTGGGCGTGCTGGTTCATGGCCTAACGGATATCACGGAATGCGAAAATTGATGATAGGCTGATTTGCACAGAATCGAACCGATCGGCGGTCGATTCTCCGCGGAACCCGCTGTTCCCCTCACCGTTCTGTTATCGTAGCTTCAGGAGCGACAGATGATCCGACTGAAAATCTTATGTGCCGCCATCGTTGTTGCGGCCACGATCGCCGCGCCGATCGCGGCGCAGGCGGACGAATACCGCCGCCACCATCATCGCCATCACCATCGGCCCCACATCGCCTGGTTCAGCTACATCCACAATTACGGACCGGGTCCCGTCCCCGGCACCTACGCCTATTACGACGGTCCGACCTCGGTCCGCTGCAAGCAGAGCGCCGCCGCCTATCGCGGCCAGGACGGCCGCAGGTATCCGTGTAATTGAGCGCGCCGTCATCCCCGCGCAGGCCCTCAGTGATCTGGGTCATCGGGCCGGCGACGATGTGTGCATGCACTAGCGCGCAGGCGGGGACCCATAACCCCTGGCGGTCATGATTGCGATAAGGCGGTTCAAAGGCCACTAACGCTGTTCCAGAACATCGGCGACACGGCGTATGGGTCCCCGCCTTCGCGGGACGACGCTGAAGATGTGACAGCGTCTTGCATAAATTTCCGATTCGAATTTCAAACAGCCAAGCGCTTTCGTTCTCGCGCCGCCGCGCGAGTTGGGCTTTTAGTTGATCTCCCCTTTTTGAGGGGAGATGGAGCGCCGAAAGACGCGCCTTGGTAGTAACAAAA
>Ga0193717_1001337_pt1 | contig 15110 bp, 17 predicted proteins | sample U2c2metaG_FD_145900 | JGI IMG/M metagenome (GOLD analysis project Ga0193717, IMG submission 145900) | Soil microbial communities from a riparian zone of the East river system, Colorado, United States - U2c2 | ecosystem: Environmental > Terrestrial > Soil > Riparian zone | place: USA: East River... | reverse complement strand
CGCGGGCTCGACCGGCTCCGGCAAGTCGAGCTTCGTGAACTCGATGTTGGTGTCGCTACTCACCAGGGCCACTCCGGACGAGGTCAGGATGATCCTGATCGACCCGAAGATGGTGGAACTCACGCCTTACGAAGGCATTCCGCACCTCATCACGCCCATCGTCACGCAACCCAAGAAGGCGGCGGCCGCGCTGGCCTGGCTGGTCGAGGAGATGGAACAGCGCTACCAGGACATGCAGGCCAACAAGGTTCGTCACATCGACGACTTCAACAAGAACGTGAGATCCGGGGTCATCACCGCGCCGCTGGGTAGCGAACGCGTATACAAGCCGTATCCCTACATCGTCGCGATCGTCGACGAGCTCGCCGACCTGATGATGACGGCGCCGCGTGACGTCGAGGATGCGATCGTCCGGATCACGCAGAAGGCCCGCGCTGCGGGCATTCACCTGGTGCTGGCCACGCAGCGGCCGTCGGTCGACGTCGTCACCGGTTTGATCAAGACCAACGTGCCGTCGCGGTTGTCGTTCGCCACCTCGTCGCTCACCGACAGTCGAGTCATTCTCGACCAGCCTGGTGCCGAGAAGCTGATCGGCATGGGTGACGGGCTGTTCCTGCCGATGGGCGCCAACAAGCCGATCCGTTTGCAGGGCGCCTACATCAGCGACGAGGAGATCGCGGCGGTCGTCGCCGCCACCAAGGACCAGGCCGAGCCCGAGTACTTCGAGGGTGTCACGACTGCGAAGCCGACGGGCGAGCGCACTGACGCCGATCCCGACATCGGGGACGACATGGACGTCTTCCTGCAGGCCGTCGAGCTCGTGGTGTCCTCGCAGTTCGGTTCGACGTCGATGCTGCAGCGCAAGCTGCGCGTGGGCTTCGCCAAGGCCGGCCGCCTGATGGACCTCATGGAGACGCGCCAAATCGTCGGGCCCAGCGAGGGTTCCAAGGCGCGCGAGGTGCTGGTCAAGCCGGACGAACTGGCGGGCACGCTGATGCTGATCCGCGGCGGCGGGGACGCCAACGGCGGCGACGCCGAGGACGAATTATAGAAGCGGGCGCTCAGCACTTCTCGTACTGCTTGGACAGTTCCAGCTCGAGCGGTGATCTCACGTGATCGGCCTCATGCCGGTAACAGCCGCCGACGACGAGTTCGAGCTGCCCGTCCGGGAAGCGAACGACCAGTGCTGCGGGATGACCGAACCGCGGCAGCAGCGCGGCATCCCCGCGGGTGACCGAGTCGATGTGTTGGGTGGAGTCGGCGCTCTGGGGTATGTCGACGTCGATCTCCGTTAGCGCCCGACGTGCGCCGATGTTCGAGTCGGTGGTTCCCTTGGCGTCGTAGTACGGCCCGATGACGCTGCTGATCTCGGTCCACGAAGCCATGTCGGAGGCGCTGGGTGGGATGGGCGTGGATGCATAACTACGTCGAGTGACGGCACTGCCGAACGGGACGCTGTACTCCCACGACGCCGCATCGAGTCCAGGGGTATCGCGTTGCAATTCGGCCGCCGCTGCCGCGTTGGCGGCTAGCCGAAGGACCACCGTGACGTTCGGACCGTCCTGCTCGCCAGACCGGTTCGGTTCGAACAACTCGACGAAGTTGACGACCGGCGAGTGGGCGACCCGAGCCCACAGCCCGACGCCATCGGCGACTTGTTGTTCGGTCGGGTCGGGCAAGCCGTCTTTGGGTCCGAAGAAGAAGGTTGCGTTCGACGCGTCGCGGACGGCATCGCCAGTGTCCTCGGCTGCCGGATACTTCAGGGTGATCCCACCATCATGATCGCCGAGTCCCTCGGCACTTCGGTCGTGGACGAAGGTCCTGGCGACTTCGACGGCCTGCTGCTCGGTCGCAGACTCGTCCAGCGTGACGTCGAGACTGAAGTTCTTCCCCGCTGCGATTCCCGCGCTGTACGTCAGGTTGGTGTGAGCTACCCCGGGCATCGTCCGCAGTTGCCCTTGGATGTGCTCCGCGGCGCCGCGCTTGTCGAACAGCAATGAACACGACACCGCGGGCCAGACGGTCGCTGCAATCGCCGCAGCGACGATCGACCCGAATACCCCCCTCGGACGCATGAGCCAAGCGTATCGGCGGGTTGACGACGGTCTGGCACCAAACCGTCGCGGCTTACAAGACCCGGCTTACAAGACCCGGAGCATTCGCGAGTTTCCGAGGATGTTGGGTTTGACGTAGGACAGGTCGAGGAATTCCGCGACGCCGATGTCGTACGAACGGCACATCTCCTCGTATACCTCGGCGGTGACCGGCGTGCCCTCGATCTCCTTGAACCCGTGCCTGCCGAAGAAGTCGACCTCGAAGGTGAGCACGAAGATCCGTTCGAGGTGAAGTTCCCTGGCGACAGCCAGTAGGTGCTCGACGACGGCGTGTCCGACGCCTTCGCCGCGCACCTTCGGATGCACTGCGACCGTGCGGACTTCGCCCAGGTCCGACCACAGCACGTGAAGGGCGCCACAACCGACGAGCTCGCCGTCGAGCTCCGCGACCCAGAACTCCTGGACGGCCTCGTAAAGGGTCACCAGGTTCTTCTCGAGCAGGATGCGGCCGGCGTAGACGTCGACGAGCGCCTTGACGCTGGGGACGTCCGAAGTACGGGCACGGCGGACCACCAGACCGGCGATCTGGGGCGCGTTGCTCACGCTGCGAGAGTATCCGCTGGCGCAAACGATATTCTGTTTCGGTGACGGGTCAGTCTGAGGTGAACCCCGCTATCCCGCGGGTCGGGGTGGCGAACATCGCCAACCTCCTGACCGGGTTGCGGATGGTGTTGGTGCCGGTCTTCCTGGTCGCGCTCTTCGTCGGCGATGGACACCAAACGAATTGGCGGTTAGTCGCTTTCGCGATCTTCGCGACGGCCGTCATCACCGACCGGCTAGACGGGGCGCTGGCGCGGACCTATGACTTGGTGACGGAGTTCGGCAAGCTCGCCGACCCGATCGCCGACAAGGCGCTCATCGGGGCGGCGTTGATCGGGCTGTCACTGCTCGGCGACCTGCCGTGGTGGGTGACGGTGGTGATCCTCGCCCGCGAACTCGGTGTCACGGCGTTGCGCTTCGCGGTCCTGCGCGACGGCGTCATCCCTGCCAGCCGGGGCGGAAAGCTGAAGACGCTGGTCCAGGCCGTTGCGATCGGCCTCTTCATCCTGCCGCTGTCCGGCGTATGGCACACGGGAGCCTGGGTCGTCATGTGGGCCGCGATCGTGCTGACCGTGGTCACGGGCGTCGACTACGTCCTCTCGGCCGTGCGTGACTCGCGGGCCCGCGCCGCAGGTCACTGACACTTTCAGCGGTCGGGAACCAATTCGCGCCGTACATGCGTTCTGGAACGTAGTAGAGCGTCCATTCGTAAGGAGAGCGCGATGACAGCATTGCTGCGCGAGGTGATCGGCGACGTGCTGCGTCGAGTCAGGATTGAACAGGGCCGCACCCTGCGCGAGGTGTCCGACGACGCCCGGGTCAGCCTGGGTTACCTGTCGGAGGTCGAGCGGGGCCGCAAGGAGGCGTCCAGCGAGTTGCTCAGCGCCATCTGCGGAGCGCTCGAGGTTCCGTTGTCGCGAATGTTGACCGTCGCAGGCGAGTCGATGGCCCACCAGGAGCGCGTCCCGGCCGACGCGATGACCACCAGCGCCTCGAATATCGACTTCAGCACCAAGGTCGTCATCCCGCAAGTGGTGTCGATGGCGGTCGCGTAAGCACCAGCGTCTGCGGAACCCGGAATTCGCCCGCAGGGGGTGTGGTCACGTCCGCAGAACCGATAAGTTGACACCTAGCGCAACCACGCGAGCCCACTCCGGGCAGGCAGAGCACGACACACGAAGGCGGAACGAACCGATGGCCAACCCGTTCACCAAGGCGTGGAAGTACCTCATGGCGCTGTTCAGCTCCAAGGTCGACGAATACGCCGACCCGAAGGTGCAGATCCAGCAGGCCATCGAGGAGGCCCAGCGTCAGCACCAGGGCCTGACCCAGCAGGCCGCACAGGTAATCGGCAATCAGCGTCAGCTCGAGATGCGGCTGAACCGTCAGCTCGCCGACATCGAGAAGCTTCAGGTCAACGTGCGACAGGCACTCACCCTGGCCGACCAGGCCACTGCCACAGGTGATGCCGCCAAGGCCACCGAGTACACCAACGCGGCCGAGGCGTTCGCGGCTCAGCTGGTCACCGCCGAGCAGAGCGTGGAGGATCTCAAGTCCCTGCACGACCAGGCGCTGCAGGCGGCCGGGCAAGCCAAGAAGGCCGTCGAGCAGAACGCGATGGTGCTGCAGCAGAAGATCGCCGAGCGCAGCAAGCTGCTCAGCCAGCTCGAGCAGGCCAAGATGCAGGAGCAGGTCAGCGCCTCGCTGAATTCCATGAGCGAGATCGCCGCGCCGGGCAATACGCCCAGCCTCGACGAGGTCCGCGAAAAGATCGAACGCCGCTACTCCAACGCGATGGGCGCCGCAGAACTGGCCACGGGATCCGTGCAGGGTCGGATGATGGAGATCCAGCAGGCCAGCGTCGAGATGGCCGGACACTCGCGGCTCGAACAGATCCGCGCGTCGATGCGCGGCGATGCACTGCCTTCTGGCAATGCAGGCGCCCCGGCCACGCCGGCCGCCGCGCAGCCCGCAGCGACGCCGGAAAACCCCCTACCGCAGTAACATTCGAGGAACATGGCACAGGATTCGTGGACGGGACGCGCAGAGGGCTGGCGCACCATGGTTCAGCGCGGCGTCGATACCGCCGCTGAGTTTTCCGAAGTCGTCGCACAGAAGCTGAGCGCGGCGGCCGACCCGCGGGCCAAGATGTTGCGCAAGCGCCGCTGGGCCCTGCGTGCGTGCTGGTTCTTTACCTTCGCCACGGGACTCTGGACCGCGGTGACGGGGTTGCTCGCGTCATGGAGCACCCCGGCGTGGGTGCTGCTCATCACCGGCATCATCGCTGCGGGCGCCGCGTTTTGGGCGACCCTGGCGTTTCTGCGCTACCGCTGGCTCAAGGGCACGCCGCTGCCGCCGGAACGCACCGTCAGGCGGCTGCCACCGTGGGGATCGGCGGCCCGCGACCCGATGGCGGCGCTGGCCTCGGCCGAGCGAGGACTGTTGTCCCTACTCGGGGTGATGCAGCGCGGTCAGATGCTGCCCGACGACGAGCTTCGCGAGGTGACACTCGCGGCCAACCAGACGGCGGCCACGATGACGGCCACGGCGGGTGAGGTGGTGTCGATGGAGCGGGCCGCCAACGCGGCTCCGCAATCCCGTGCCCACCTCGCGCCAACCATCAAGGCGTTCGTCGTCCAGCTGGAGAGCGGGGCGCGGCAATACAACGAAATGGTCACCGCGGCAGCGCAGTTGGTATCCGCGGCGAACTCAGGGTCGATGTCGAGTTCGCCCATGTCGGCGCTGCGCTACCGGCACGAACTCGCCGATGCCACCGATCGGTTGACCGGCTGGGCGCAGGCGTTCGACGAACTAGGGCACCTGCGCCGCGCCTGAAGCTCAGACGTCGTGGCTGCTTGGCGGGCCCGACCGCGGCCCGTACTTTGCGATGTAGGCCTCGTGCTTCGGGGCATCGCGCTGGCGGGCGATGTAGTCGACCAGTGCGGGATCCAGACCGTGTTTTCGCAGCATGTGCCTTCGCCACACCTTGTTCAATGCGTGCGAGAAGTACACGAACGGGATCAGGATGGGCAGCGTCATCGACAGGTGCACGGGCAACGTGGTGGGGATCAGCCAGAACGGCAGCAAGATCAAAAACGCCGGGATGAACATCCGGACCATCAGCCGAACGGTGGCGCCGCGCCCGGCCAGGTCGTCGGCCACCCATTGCTTCATCGAAGCGGGCAGTCGCCGTCCGTAGCAGTAGGTGACGTACTCGAACGCATTCGGTCTGGTGCGTCCGGTCGGCGTGTTCATCACATCTTCGGTCGCAGGGCGGGTACCACCGCACCCACGATTCCGCGGACCAAGGCCTTCGTGCAGTCGTAGAAGTCGAAGTAGTCCCGCCACAAGGTGATTCGACCGTCGTGTACCTCGAATACGCCGCATATCCAGAACTGCAGGCGTACCGGCCCGATGATCATGGCGTCGGTGCGTTCGTTGAGCACGGTGTTGCCCTCGGCCACGTTGCGGTGGAACTTCACCTCGAAACCCATTCGGCCTTCCATGCCCCGCATCATCTTGACGACGCGACGGCGACCGCGAACGGTGGGCAGTCCGACGTTCTGGTAGACGATGTCGTCGGCGAGTAGGGCGTCGAACGTCTCGAACTGCTGGTTCTCCAGCGCCTTGAGGAAGTCTTCGACGATTCGCGCGTTGTCGAGCGCGGAGCTAGTGCTGGTCGTCTGCTCAGTCATGGTCGCCAGCCTAGCCTTTTGCGGTGATCCCTTCCCTGCGCCCTTCGCGCGGGCGTTGGTCGCGGCGGGGCTGTGGCAGGGTGGGCCAATGCGCGTCGCGGTTGTCGCCGGGCCGGATCCCGGACACGCATTCCCTGCGCTCGCGCTGTGCCTGAAGTTCCAATCCGCGGGCGACGCGGTGACGCTGCTCACGGGTGTCGAGTGGCTCGATACCGCCCGTGACGTGGGGGTGGCCGCGGTCGAGCTAGCCGGGCTCGACGCCACGGATGATGACGACGACGCCGACGCGGGCGCCAAGCTCCACCAGCGCGCTGCGCGGATGGCGGCACTCAATGCGCCGCAGCTCAAACAGCTGGCCCCCGAGCTCGTGGTCTCCGACGTCATCACGGTGTGCGGTGGGCTCGCGGCCGAACTGCTCGGGGTGCCGTGGGTCGAGCTGAATCCGCATCCGCTGTACCTGCCCTCGAAGGGACTTCCGCCGCTGGGCAGCGGGCTGGCGCCGGGTGTCGGCACGCGGGGGCGGTTGCGCGATGCCGTCATGCGCGCGCTGACCGCCCGGTCGGTGCGCCTTGGCGATCGTGAGCGCGCTACCGCCCGCGTCGAGATCGGATTGCCTGCGACAGCTCCCGGCCCCGCCCGCCGGCTGATCGCCACGCTTCCTGCGCTCGAGGTACCGCGTCCCGACTGGCCTGGCGAAGCCGTCGTGGTGGGACCGCTGCACTTCGAACCGACGTCGGCGGTGTTGGAGGTTCCGCCCGGTGATGGACCCGTGGTGGTCGTGGCACCGTCCACGGCCACGACTGGGACGCAGGGTTTGGCCGAACTGGCCCTTGACGTGCTGCGGCCGGGTTCGACGCTGCCTGCGGGCGCGCGTGTGGTGGTGTCTCGACTCGGCGGAGCCGACGTCACCGTCCCGCCGTGGGCGACGGTCGGTCTTGGCCGTCAGGACGACCTGCTGGCACGGGCCGACCTGGCGATCTGCGGCAGTGGTCACGGCATCGTGGCCAAGGCGCTGCTGGCGGGTGTCGCGATGGTGGTGGTGCCCGGCGGGGGAGACCAATGGGAGATCGCGAATCGTGTTGTGCGGCAGGGCAGTGCGGTCCTCGTCCGACCACTGACCGCAGACGCGTTGGCCGCCGCGGCGAGCGAAGTGCTTGCGTCGTCTGGGTACCGTGATGCCGCTAGGCGGGCGGGCGCCACTGTCACCAGCGTCGCCGATCCGGTACGGGTGTGCCATGAAGCGTTGGAAGCGTCAGCGTAAATTGATCCCGTGCGACTGACCGAATTCCACGTACTCGTCGAGGGCCGGTTTGGCGCGGTGCGAGGTGGCTCGATGCTCGTCGACCACGTATTGAGCAATTTCGGCGGCCGCACGGCCGCGCAGGCCATCGAGGACGGAATCGACCCTCGCGACGTGTGGCGGGCGCTGTGCGCCGACTTCGACGTGCCGCGCAACGAGTGGTGAGCTACTTCGCGGTGGTGATCGTGAGCGGCTGGCCCAGCAGCTGCGCGGTGTCCCGGTGCAACCTGCCGAAGTTGTAGTACGCCGCACATGCGCCCTCGGGAGACACCATGCAGGTGCCGATCGGCGTCTCGGGCGTACAGGCGGTGCCGAACACCTTGCACTCCCACGGCTTGATGACACCTTTGAGCACTTCGCCGCATTGGCAGGCCTTCGGGTCGGCGACTCGGATGCCCGGCATCTGGAACTTGAGCTCCGCATCGAATTCGGCGTAGTCGTGGTGGACCTTCAGCGCGCTCTGCGAAATGAATCCCAGTCCACGCCATTCGAAGTGCGGCCGCAATTCAAACGTCTCGGCCAACAACTTCAGCGCCTGGGTGTTGCCTTCGGGCCGCACGACGCGGGTGTACTGGTTCTCGATCTCGCAGCGTCCCTCGCGGATCTGCTGCAGCAGCATGTGCACCGACGCGAGGATGTCCAGCGGTTCGAAACCCGCGACCACCATCGGTTTTCCATAGACCTTGGAAACGAACCGGTATGGCCGAATTCCCACGACAGTGGACACATGGCCGGGTCCAAGAAATCCCGACAATCGCAGATCGGGAGATTCCAGAATCGCCTTGATGGGCGGAACGATCGTGACGTGGTTGCAGAACACGCTGAAGTTCTTCACGCCGAGTGTTCGAGCCCGAACCAACGTCACCGCAGTGGACGGCGCCGTGGTTTCGAACCCCACGGCGAAGAACACGACGTGGCGGTCCGGGTTGTCGACGGCAAGTTTGAGCGCGTCGAGGGGGGAGTACACGAATCTCACGTCCGCTCCGCGGGCTTTCGCCTCGATCAAGTTGCCCCTGGACCCAGGCACGCGCATCATGTCGCCGAATGTGGTGAAGATGACGCCGGGCTGCTCGGCCAGCCACATCGCGTCGTCGACACGGCCCATTGGGATCACGCACACCGGACAGCCCGGCCCGTGCACCAACTCGACAGTCTCTGGAAGCAGATGCTCAATGCCGTGGCGGTAGATGGTGTGCGTGTGCCCGCCGCACACCTCCATGAACTTGAAATGGTCGCCGGACGCGAGCTCGGTGATTGATTTGACCAACGCGCGCGCGGCAGCCGGATCCCGGAATTCGTCGACGAACTTCATGTTCAGCCTCTCTCTTAAATGAGCTTGGACCTCAACTGATTTCGGACGCTGTGAACGCTTCGATTTCGTTGACGTAGTCGGCGCCCATCTTCTGCACCTGGTCCAACGTCACCTTGGCCTCGTGCTCGTCGATCTTGGCCATCGCAAAGCCGACGTGCACCAGCACCCAATCGCCGACCTGCAAATTGTCGTCGGAGAGCAGGCGCACGCTGATGTTGCGGCGCACGCCGTTGACCTCTACCTTGGCCAAGGACTGTTCAGCGTCGACGATGTCGACGACCTGACCGGGTATTCCAAGACACATAGTCGTGCTCCCTTCAAAACCTCATCAGCAGATGCGGGGCAGCGGGTCGCCGACGAGCATGTCGACGATCCGGCTGCCGCCGAACGAAGTCCTCAGTGCCACAATGCCTTGCGGCTCGGGCACGATCTCACCCACGATCGTCGCGTCTGCGCCTTGCGGGTGCCCGCGCATCGCAGCGACCGCCGCATCGGCTTCGTCCGCCGCGACGATCGCGACGAACTTGCCTTCGTTCGCGACGTACAGCGGGTCGATGCCGAGCATGTCGCATGCACCAAGGACCTGGGGCTGGATCGGCAGACTCGCCTCGTCGAGAATCAGCGCGAACGGGGAGTTCTTGACGAGTTCATTGGCCACTGTGCCGACGCCACCGCGCGTCGCGTCGCGCATCCACCGCGTGGAGGGAGCGGCCTTCAGCAAGAGCTCCACGAGTTCGTGCACCGGAGCGGTGTCGGACGCGATGTCAGCCTCGATGGCCAGGTCGCCGCGGGCCAGCATGACCGCCATCCCGTGCTCGCCGATCGTCCCGGACAGCAGCACCTTGTCGCCCGGTTGCACTAGCTCGCGTGCCAGCCGCCTGCCCTCGGGGATCACGCCGACCCCTGCGGTGGAGATGTACACACCGTCCGCTGCGCCCTTGCCGACGACCTTGGTGTCGCCGGTGACGATTTGTACGCCAGCCCGGGCCGCGGCTTCGCTCATGTCGGCGACGATTTCGCGGAGTTCATCGATCGGGAACCCTTCCTCGATGACGAAGGCCGCCGACAGCCACTGCGGGCGAGCGCCCGATACCGCGAGATCGTTGATGGTGCCGTGCACCGCGACGTGGCCGATGGATCCGCCCGGGAATCGGCGCGGGGAAACGACATACGAGTCGGTGGAGAACGCCAGCCGGTCGCCCGAAGGGGTGCGAAGCACCGCAGCGTCGCCGAGTTGTTCGAGTTCGTCGTTGCGGAACGCCTCGAGGAACACCGCGTCGACCAGCGCGGCCGACGACTTGCCACCGGCGCCGTGCGCGAGCGTTACCACTTCCTCGAGCAGCCGCGGGCGCCGCTGCCGGAACTTGTCGATCCTTGCCAGCATGCGGTCTTCGCGCTGCGCGGCGGTCATGGGTTCAGTTGTCATCAGGCATGTACTCCGTTGATGGGACGGGCCATGTGTTCCTGGGCCACCGACCAGAGCCGGTACCCGAGAATCGCGTGGCTTTCCTGGATGCGGTGAATGCTCTGCGAGTGGATGGTGAAGCAGAAGTCGAGATCGTCGGCGACCGCCATCCGACCGCCGTCATGGCCGGAGAATCCGATGGTCAGCAGGCCCCGCTGCTTGGCTTCGGTGATCGCCGACATCAGGTCCTCGGAGTTGCCCGACGTCGACAACGCGATCGCGATGTCACGATCGCGCGCGTGGGCGATGATCTGCCGCTTGAAGATCAGGTCGAACCCGACGTCGTTGCCCAGCGCAGTTATCACCGCCTCGTCGGCGGCCAGCGACCACGCTGCCACCGGACGGCCGCGTGCCGGTCGGCTGAAGAGCGAAGCGAGCGTCGCGGCGTCGGTGGAACTGCCCCCGTTGCCGAGCGTGTACAGCCGGCCGCCGCAGCGGAAGCGATCGGCCAGCTCGGTTCCTGCCGCGATCAACGCGTCGGCGTACTCGTCTAGCGACGCGCGTTGCAGTTGCGCGCTCTCGGTCGCCTTGCCCCTGGCCGACGCGGCGAGGTCGTCGAGCAGGCTTGTAGCGTCGGTCTCCTCTGACTCGATGAACGGATACAGGAAGCTGGTGTTCTCGGGCTCGTGGGTCGTCACCGTCCCACCTCGCTTTCGAGCCGCGTGATCGCCGCTCCCGCGTGGATCAGGATGAGGTCGTCGGGGGTGACGTCGCCAACCATCGTGACGTCCACCCATTCCTCGCCCTTGGCCGTGCGGACCAGAGCCCGACCGGTGTCGTCAGCGGGCTCGAGCACCACCTCTCCAAGGCGCCCCTCGTCGCTACACGTCACGCAGACTTCGTCGGTGCATTCGTCGGCGCGGGGTTTCAACAGCCCGGGATGTTCGAAGCAGACGTGGGTGAGCTCCCAGAGCAGGTGGTACATCAGCACGAATGCCCCGGTGGCGGGCACCATCGGATCGTCGGAGTCGATCCACAAGATGTGGTCGGCAGCCCCTGCCGCCGGTCGTCGGCCCGAACCGATCCACAATGTCAGCACACCCCACGCCTGCGCGCGGCGCATCGCCTCCGCCACTGCGGGCTCGTCGGCCGACGCGACGGCCAACAGCAGGTCGCCTGGCTGGCTGGCCACCCTGGTCTGCGCGACGGGGTCGGGGTCGACCAGCGCGACCGACGGGAGTGCACGTTTTCCGACGATCACGGGATGGACGAACTCGACCGCCACGTGATGGGCGTGCGGTTCCCACTGCGGCGAGATCACCCATAGCGTTGCACCGTCGTGGAAGCGGCGGGCGACGGAGAGCGCTGCGGCGGCCAAGTCGGCCGACAAATCGGTGTCGATGAAAGTGCCGCCGGGCCGCACGTCAGGCGTCATAGTCTCAACTCCCCTCAGCGTCATCTGCCCTTCGCGCAAGCGCTCACGCGTCATCTGCTCTTCGCGCAAGCGCTCATCGCCAACCCCCCGGCTATCCACCAGTGTGCTCCGATGCAGCTAGTACCGAACCGCTTTCAGCGCGGGTGCTGTTGACCAGATCGAGCGTGGTCTGCGTCGCGGTGGACAACGCGGTGGCTTCGTCGCCCGTCAGCGTGCCGCACACCCAGTCCCAATGCGCTGAGACGGTGGTGCCGGGTACCGGTGCGGGCGCCAGTGACAGGTCACCCTTCCTCCAGCTCACTTGTTCAATCTCGGGTTCCCCGAGCTCGAGCCTGCCGGCTGCGAGCCGCAGCGGCCGCGACGCGATCATTACGTGCTGGCCAGCCACCGATTCGACCGTTCCCCAGCGGATTCGGCAGTCCTGCATGACGCCCACCGAGGTGGTCGGGTCGCGATCCAGGAACTTCACCCAGGGGTACACGACGAATACGTGGAAGCTGTGGTGCGCCAACACCCCGGTCGCGGTGGGCAGCTCACTCAACAGCCCGCTGACCTGACCCTTGAACACCGCTCGGAGTCTGGCCAGCATTTCGTCCGCATTGACCTCGTCCAGCGACGGTCCGCCGATCCAATAGCTGCGTACCGTCTCCTCGTCGAGCGGATCGGAGCCACCGACGGCCTTGGCGAGCTCGGTCAGGTAGGGCCATGCGCCGTCGAAGTCCTTGGCGTGGGTGGCGAGTTCCGAAGGGCCGGCTCCATCCGACGGGCCGCAGTACCCGAGCTCGTTCGGCGGGTACGCGTACTGGGCGAACAACTCATGGCCCTTGGACATCGGTGCTCTGCTCATCCGGAGTTCCCGATCAAGAGTTGGCCTAGGGCGATCCCGCCGTCATTCGGCGGAACACGGCGATGGGTAATGACATGGAAGCCCTTGTTTCGTAGTCCCTTCAGCGAGAGCTGCAGTAACAGTGCGTTCTGAAACACCCCGCCGGACAGCGCGATGGTCTGCGCCCTGTCTCGCTCCTTGACGGCAATGTCGACGATCAGATCGGCAACCGCCTGGTGGAATCGCGCCCCGATCACGCCGGCGGCCACACCGGCGCGTTGATCACTTATGACGGCCGCAAGCACAGGAGCGGGGTCGATGATCGAGGGCGATGCGTCGGAGTCGACGTCGAAGGCGTAAGTCGTTGCACCACAATCGACGCGACGGGAGAGCCCTTCCAGTTCGACGGCCGCCTGCGCTTCGTACGCCACCACCTGCCGAACGCCGATCAAGGCCGACACGGCATCGAAGAGCCGGCCCATGCTCGACGTGGGGATGCAACCGAACCCCGTCTCGAGCTGGTGCTTGAGCGCCCGGCGCTCGTCGGCAGGACACGCCGACACCGGCGGTAGGTCGGCGTCCCAGGGCAAGCCGTTCGCCCATAACTGTGATAGCGCCATCCGGTACGGTCGCAGCACGCTGATGTCCCCGCCGGCCAGCGGCACGTACCTCAGCTGAGCCAGCCTCTGACACCCCTTGTAGTCGGCGAACAAAACCTCACCGCCCCAAACCGCTTCGTCGTGGCCGTAACCCGTACCGTCGAAGGCGAAGCCGAGTACCCGCTCAGATCCGTCCATACCGTGCTCGGCCATCACCGCCGCGATGTGTGCGTGGTGGTGCTGCACCGTGTGCACTGGCCTGCCCCCGGCATTGCGGTGCGCCCAGGCGGCCGAGCGGTAGAGCGGATGTGCGTCGACCACGAGAACTTCCGGAGCGACACCGGTCAACTCCCGCAGGTGGTGCTGTGCCGCATCGAAGGCAGATAGTGTGGCCAGGTCATCCATGTCCCCGATGTGCTGGCTCAACCACGCATATTTCCCCTCGGCGACCGCCATCGCGTTCTTCAGGTCGGCCCCGACTGCGAGCGTGGGCGGCACGGGGATTGGAAGCGCGATGGGCAGCGGCGCGTACCCGCGAGAGCGCCGGATCGGCAACTCGACGCCGTCAACCACCCGCAGGACGGAGTCGTCACATGGGACCAGGATGGCCCTATCGTGCATCAGCCATCCGTCGGCGAGATGTGAAAGCCGTTCGAGCGCATCGTCATCAGCGAAACAGATGGGCTCACCTGCCAGATTGCCCGACGTCATGATCAGCACAGGTGGACCGTGCTCGTCGCCGGGCAGCCCGAACAGCAGCGTGTGCAGCGGGGCGTAGGCAAGCATCACACCTAGGTCGGGATTGTGCGGTGCGACCGAATCGGCGACCGGGGCATGGGGCAGGCGGGGCATCAAGACGATCGGCCGTTGCTGTCCGGACAGCAACCGCGCCGACGGCTCGTCGACTTCGACGATGCCACATGCGGTCTGCAGGTCTGTAACCATCACGGCGAACGGCTTGTCGCCCCGGCGCTTTCGCGTGCGCAGTACTGCGACCGCGTCTTCGCTGGTGGCGTCGCAGGCGAGGTGGTATCCGCCGATTCCCTTGACGGCGAGGATGCCACCGTCGGCCAACAGCCGCCGCGCACTGGAAAGACCGACTTCTCCGTACGCGGTGCGGCCGTCGCGATCGCGATACCGAAGTGCCGGACCGCAGTTGGGACAGCACACCGGTTGGGCGTGGAACCGGCGGTCGGTCGGATCGGCGTACTCGCGGGCGCAGTCGGCGCACATCGCGAAGGACGCCATGGTGGTGCTGGCGCGGTCGTAGGGCAGCGACGCGATGATCGTGAAACGCGGGCCGCAGTTGGTGCAGTTGACGAAGGCGTGTCGGTATCGCCGATCGCAAGGGTCGCGCTGTTCGGTCGCACAGTCTGTGCACATCGCGACGTCGGGGGAGGCGAGTGTGCGCCCGCCGTCCGACCTCGACGTGTCGGCGATGGTGAATTCCGTGCCTCCGACGGTGGGGATCATCTGTGTCTCAACGGTTTCGAGCACCGCGAGTGGCGGGGGGTGGTCAACCAACCTGGCGAGGAAATCGTCGACGTCGGGGCCGTCGCCCTCGACCTCGATAATGGCGCCCGAGCTGTCGTTGCGCACCGTGCCGGACAACCCCAGTGCGGCCGCGGTGGTGTAGACGAATGGTCGGAAACCAACGCCCTGTACGACGCCGTGCACGCAGATGCGGAGCCGCCGGCGGGGGGTCATGGGGATAAGTCCTCGTCGCCACTGCCCATCAGCCTCAGGCCGGCCATGGCTTCGTCGGCGCCGGCCCTGTCGGTCTTTTCGACCACGAAGCCCATGTGGATGATCACCCAGTCGCCCGCGTTGAACGTCTCCTCGGGCAGCATGCCGATGTTGACCTTGCGGTGCTCACCCGCGACG
>Ga0193717_1001336_pt1 | contig 15132 bp, 11 predicted proteins | sample U2c2metaG_FD_145900 | JGI IMG/M metagenome (GOLD analysis project Ga0193717, IMG submission 145900) | Soil microbial communities from a riparian zone of the East river system, Colorado, United States - U2c2 | ecosystem: Environmental > Terrestrial > Soil > Riparian zone | place: USA: East River... | reverse complement strand
GCGTGTTCGAAGGCCGCACGACCGGCACGCCGATCGCGCTGCTGATCCGCAACACCGACGCGCGCTCGAAGGACTACAACGATCTCGTCGACACGTTCCGCCCGGGCCACGCCGACTACACCTACTGGCAGAAATACGGCATCCGCGATCACCGCGGCGGCGGACGTTCGTCGGCGCGCGAAACGACGATGCGCGTCGCCGCGGCGGTGGTCGCCAAGAAATGGCTGGCGCAGCATTTCAACGTGCGCGTGCGCGGCCATCTCGCGCAGGTCGGCGCGCTCGTGCCGCGCACGTTCGACTGGGACGCGGTCGATGCGAACGCGTTCTTCTGGCCCGACGCGGCGATGGTGACGGAGCTGGAGAACTACATAAACGCGCTGCGCAAGGCCGGCGACTCGGTCGGCGCGCGCGTGACCGTCGTCGCCGACGGCGTGCCGCCCGGCTGGGGCGAACCGATCTACGGCAAGCTCGACGGCGATCTTGCGTCCGCGCTGATGTCGATCAACGCGGTGAAGGGCGTCGAGATCGGCGCCGGCTTCGCCGCGGTCGCGCAGAAAGGCAGCGAGCATCGCGACGAGATCACGCCGCAAGGTTTCCTGTCTAACCATGCCGGCGGAATTCTCGGCGGCATCAGCAGCGGCCAGCCGGTGGTCGCATCGATCGCGCTGAAGCCGACCTCGAGCATCCTGATCCCGGGCCGCAGCGTGAACCTCGCCGGCGAGCCGGTCGAGGTCGTCACCAAGGGCCGCCATGATCCGTGCGTCGGCATCCGCGCGACGCCGATCGCCGAGGCGATGGTCGCGCTGGTGCTGATGGATCACGCGTTGCGGCACCGTGCGCAGTGCGCCGACGTAGGCGTCATCGAACCGCGCGTGCCCGGATCAAAATAGGGTGGGCCTTGGCCCACCGGCATTCTCCACACAATAAGCGGTGGGCCGAGGCCAACCTATAGCGATATACGGAAGAGGTAATCGATAGTCACATGTCCACCACGCGACCATTCAACATAGCCATCGCCGGCGCCACCGGCGCTGTCGGCGAAACCCTGCTCAGCATCCTCAAGGAGCGTAAATTCCCGATTGCCGAGCTGGTGCCGCTGGCGAGCGAGCGCTCCGCGGGCGGCCACGTCGAGTTCGGCAATCGCCCGCTCGTCGTGCGCAATCTCGCCGACTATGACTTCAACGGCATCGACATCGCATTCTTCTCGGCCGGCGGTTCGGTATCGCGCGAGCATGTGCCGCGCGCCGTGGACGCCGGCGCGATCGTGATCGACAACACCTCGGAGTTCCGCTACCAGGACGACGTGCCGCTGGTCATCAGCGAAGTCAACCCGCATGCGATCGCGCAGCACACCAAGCGCGGCATCATCGCCAACCCGAACTGCTCGACGATGCAGCTGCTGGTCGCGCTGGCGCCGATCCATCGCGCGGTTGGCATCACGCGCATCAACGTGGTGACGTATCAGTCCGTTTCCGGAACGGGGCGCCTCGCGCTCGAAGAGCTCGGACGGCAGACCGCCGCATTGCTCAGCTTCCAGGAGATCAAGCCGGCGGTGTATCCGGTGCAGATCGCCTTCAACGTGATCCCGCACGGTGGCGACTTCACCGACAACGGCTACACGATGGAGGAAATGAAGATCGTCTGGGAAACGCGCAAGATCCTCGAGGACGACAGCATCGAAGTGAATCCGACGTCGGTGCGCGTGCCGGTCTTCTACGGACATTCCGAAGCCGTGCATATCGAAACGCGCGACAAGATCAGCGCTGCGCAGGCGCGTGCGCTGCTGGAAACAGCGCCCGGCGTCGTCGTCGTCGACGAGCACAAGGCCGGCGGTTACCCGACGGCGGTCACCCATGCGGCCGGCAAGGATCCCGTTTTCGTCGGCCGCATCCGCGAGGACATCTCGCATCCGCGCGGTCTCGATCTGTGGGTCGTCGCCGACAACATCCGCAAAGGCGCTGCCCTCAATGCGGTGCAGATAGCGGAAATCCTCGCCGGGACGCTGTAGGGTTGCCGTCGCGGGTGAACCGGGCCGCAAGCGCGCGAGCGCTTGATGCGGAGCGCGGTGCGGGCAACGGTCCGCACCCGTCCAGCGGAAGTCCGGTCCGCGTCACGGTCTTGTGAAATCGTATCTATAATCTATAGTTACGATTGTGTTATAAGCCCGTTTCGAGATACACCTTATTGAGCTTTGCCGGCCGCCGGAACAGTCCTGCGCCGGCCGAAACGCCTGTTGGGGGGCAGATCCAGATGAAACGACCGCTTCAGTTGCCGCTCGCGATCGCGCTTGCATTGAGTGGTACGAACGCCCTTGCGCTGGGCTTGGGTGCGATCCACGTCAATTCCAAGCTCAACCAGCCCTTGGACGCCGAGATCCCGATCCTCCAGGGCACCGCAGGCGAAGCCGAAGGGCTGCTCGTGCAGATGGCCGACGCCGAGGATTTCGACCGCGTTGGTCTCAACCGGTCGCGGTTGACGGTTCCGCTCGAGTTCTCGATCGTCAAGAGCGGCAAGGGCGAGATGGTGATCAAGGTCACCAGCAAGGAGATCGTGCGCGAGCCGTTCCTCGATTTCCTGGTCGAGGCGAACTGGCCGAAGGGCCGCCTGCTGCGCGAATACACCGTATTGCTCGACCCGCCGGTGATGGCGCCGGCGACCGGAAGCGCGGTGACCGCCGCGGCGAAGACGCCGGAACGCGCGCCGACCCAGGCGCTGCCCGAATCAAAGCCCAAGCCCGCGCCGGCCAAGCCGAAGCCCGCAGCCGTCGCCAGCGCACCGCGCGCCGACGAAGCGCCGAGTAAGCCGGCCCCGGCCGCGCCCGCGCCGAAACGCGCGGCGGGCGACAACGAATACACCGTCGAAGCAGGCGACACGCTGTCCGGCATCGCGCGCACCGTGCGCGGCGACGAATCGACCAACGTCAACCAGCTGATGCTGGCGCTGCTCAAGCAGAACCCGAATGCGTTCTTCCAGAACAACATCAATGCGCTGAAGCGCGGTGCGATCCTGCGCATTCCGTCCGCCGGCGACGTCAAGGCGGTCGGCTCGGCGGGCGAAGCGGCCGCCGAAGTGCGCACGCAGATCGAAGACTGGCGCGGAGGCGCCGCGGCCAAGCCGACACTGGTCGCCGATACCGGCAGCAAGCCCGAGCCGAAGCCGGCCGTGCCTGCGGCGAAGACACCGCCGCCGAGCAGCACTGCCACGCCGACCGCGAAGGCGACGACGGGCAGCGAACGCCTCGAGCTGGTGCCGCCGAAAGCCGGCAAGGACAGCGTCGCGATGGCGGATCGTCCGGGCAGCGGGGCCGGCACCGCTGCCGCGTCGACCGAGCTCAAGGGCGAGCTCGCGCGCACCAAGGAAGCGTTGACCAGCCGCGAACAGGAAGCCGGCGAGCTCAAGTCGCGGGTCAAGGAACTCGAAGACACCAAGAACAAGACCGATCGCCTGATCAGCCTCAAGGATTCGGAGATCGCCGATCTGCAGCGCAGGCTGAAGGAGCTGCAGGATCAGCCCAAGCCCGGCGCCAAGACGACTGCGGCGACGGCAGCGCCGCCACCGTCGACACCGCCTGCGACCGCACCTCCCGCTGCGCCCGCAACAGGCAGCGCATCGACGAAAGCCGGCACGGTTTCGAAGGAAGACATCTGGGGCAACGCGGCCGCCGATACGAAAACGCCGGCCGCCGCGACGACGCCTGCGACGACAACGCCGTCTGCGACTGCGCCGGTCACCGGCGCAACCACGCCGCCGACCGTCACCTCGCCGACCACGCCGGCCAGTCCCGCTGCATCGACCGCATCGTCTTCGCCAGCGGCCTCGTCGCCGACACCGGCAAGCCCGACGGCGGCGCCGCCGATCCTGCCGGGCCCGACCGTGGCAGTGACGACGGGCAGCGCCGATGCGACAACGCCTGCACCGGCAACCGCCTCGCCGCCGAAGCCGGCGGCCAGCACGATGCCGGTCAAGGACGCCAAGACCAAGCTGCTGCCGCTCGCGCCCAGCGCGCCCGCCTGGTACGAACAGACGTGGGTCAAGCCCGCCGCGATCGGCGCTGCGGCGCTGCTTCTGCTGGCGGGTTTGCTCGGCATGCGCAGGCGCAAGGCCGCCGCCGCGGCGACCGAGCGCGGCTCGATTGCCGGCGCGTTCGGCGACTCGCCGCTGAAGGCCGCGGGCGCCGGCGCCATCGTCGGTGCCGCGATGGATTCCGAGGAAGACTCGCTGCGCGACCAGCTGATGCACGACCCCGGCAACGTCGGTCTGCATCTCGAACTGCTGAGCCTTCTGTATGCCGAGCGCAACGTCATCGCCTTCGAGGACGCGGCCGAAGCGATGCATGCGCATGTCGTCGACGTCTACCAGCCGGAATGGCTCGAGGCGAAGGCGATGGGCCAGGAGCTCGCGCCGCACAATCCGCTGTTCTCGGATGATGCGTCCGCGCACGACGCTTTCGACGAGCCCGGTCCGTTCGACGAGGCCGTCACTGCGTCGCATGCGACGACACGCAACGCGTTCGCCGACGACGATGTCGACGATGTGTTCAACCACCAGGCGCCGGCCACTCATACGCCGCCGCGCGGGAATGCGCCCATATTCGATTTCGATCTGGATGCCGACGCGCCGCTTGCTCAGCCGCCTGCCGCGCCGGAAACCGAAACCTCGTTCGGCTTCGACAATCTGCCGCCGCTGGATTTCGGCAAGGAACCGCGCCACGATCTCGATGGCACCGCCGAGCCCGCTCCGCTGCATGTCGACGAGGACGAATTCCCCGGCGAAGACGGCGTTGGCACCAAGCTCGACCTGGCCAAGGCGTATCTCGACATGGGCGATCCGGAAGGCGCGCGCTCGATGCTCGAGGAAGTGCTCGCCGAAGGCTCCGACGCGCAGAAGGGCGAGGCGCGTCGATTGATGGCCGAGATTAGATAAGGGCTGGGAATGGGGAACAGGGAATCGGGAATGGGGAAAGCGTAAAGCGGCGCGTGTTCTCTGCCTCTGCGCTTTTCCCTATTCTCCATTCTCGTTTCCCTATTCCCGGCCCCATGCGTCTCGCACTCGGCATCGAATACGACGGCACCGATTTCCTCGGCTGGCAGCGCCTCTCGCACGGGCGCAGCGTGCAGGCCGCGGTCGAGTCCGCGCTGTCGTTCGTCGCCGCGCATCCGGTCGAAGTCACCTGCGCCGGCCGCACCGACGCCGGCGTGCACGCGCGCTGCCAGGTCGTGCATTTCGACAGCGCATCGGAGCGCAGCGAACGTGCGTGGACGCTGGGCGCGAACTCGCGGCTGCCCGCGGGCGTCGCCGTGCTGTGGGCGCGGCGTGTCGCCGACGATTTCCACGCGCGCTACGGCGCGCGTGCGCGGCGCTATCGCTATCGCATCCTCAACCGCGTGATCCGGCCAGCGCTGAGCGCGCGCTATGTGACCTGGGAACGCGCGCCGCTCGATATCGAGCCGATGCGCGCGGCGGCTGTAGCGCTGATCGGAGAACATGATTTCACCGCATTTCGTAGCGTCGCCTGCCAGGCGCGGTCGGCGTCGCGTTACGTGCGGGAAATCGTCTTCTCGCGGCGCGCCGACGAAGTCGCGATCGAGATCGAGGCGAATGCGTTCCTGCATCACATGGTGCGCAATATCGTCGGTTCGTTGCTGCCGATCGGTCGCGGCGAGCGGCCGCCGGCGTGGCTGGCGCAACTTCTGGAAGGGCGCGACCGTAGCAAGGCGGGACCGACCGCGCCGTCGTCCGGTCTGACGTTTCTCGGCCCGCGTTATCCTGCCGAATGGGACCTGCCGCCCGGAGTCACGTTGTGAAGACGCGCATCAAATTCTGCGGTATCACGCGGCTCGACGATGCGCTGCGCGGCATCGAGCTCGGCGTCGATGCGATCGGCTTCGTGTTCACGCGCTCCAGCCAGCGCTTCATCGGCATCGCGCATGCACGCGCGATCCGCAGCGAGCTGCCGCCGTTCGTCACCACCGTCGCCTTGTTCATGGACGACGAAGCCGGCTGGATCGAGGAAGTCATCTCCGGCGTGCAACCCGATCTTCTGCAATTCCACGGCGACGAATCCGGCGGCTTCGCCTCGAGCTTCTCGCGCCCGTACCTGAAATCCGTGCCGATGGGCTCGGTCGTCAATGCGTCGCGTTACGTCGCCGACTATCCGGGCGCGGCCGGCTTCCTGCTCGACAGCAACGCACGCGGCGCCGGCGGCGGCACCGGCGAGGTGTTCGACTGGGCGCGCGCTCCGCAAGGCGCCGGCCGCATCGTGCTCGCCGGCGGCCTGACCGCGCACAACGTGGCGCAGGCGATCGCAACCGTGCGACCCTACGCCGTGGACGTCTCCAGCGGCATCGAATCCGCGCCCGGCCTCAAGGATCCCGCCAAGATGCAGGATTTCGTCATGGCCGTGCGCCGGGCCGATGCCGCGCGCGGCGCTTGATCGAAGCGCGAAAGCCCCGATAAACATGGACATGAAGGTCGAAGATTACCTGGCGTATCCCGATGCCCGTGGCCGCTTCGGCGACTACGGCGGCAGCTATGTCGCCGAAACGCTGATGGCGCCGCTCGCCGAGCTGCGCAACGCGTATTTCTCGCTGCGCGACGATCCGGCTTTCATCGCCGAGTTCGCACGCGACCTCAAGCACTACGTCGGCCGCCCGTCGCCGGTGTATCACGCCGAACGCCTGTCGAAGAAGATCGGCGGCGCGCAGATCCTGCTCAAGCGCGAGGATCTGAACCATACCGGCGCGCACAAGATCAACAACACGATCGGCCAGGCGCTGGTCGCGCGGCACATGGGCAAGCGGCGCATCATCGCCGAGACCGGAGCCGGACAACACGGCGTCGCCACCGCCACCGTTTGCGCGCGCTTCGGGCTCGATTGTGTCGTCTACATGGGCGCGGTCGACATCGAGCGGCAGAAGATCAACGTGTACCGCATGAAGCTGCTCGGCGCCGAGGTCGTGCCGGTCACGTCCGGCTCGAAGACGCTGAAGGATGCGCTCAACGAAGCGTTGCGCGATTGGGTTACCAACGTCGCCGATACGTTCTACATCATCGGCACGGTCGCCGGCCCGCATCCGTATCCGCAGATGGTGCGCGATTTCAACAGCGTGATCGGCCGCGAGGCGCGTGCGCAGATGCAGGAACAGTTCGGCCGCCTGCCGGATGCGCTGGTCGCCTGCGTCGGCGGCGGCTCGAACGCGATCGGTCTCTTCCATGCGTTCCTCAACGATCGCGATGTCGCGATCTGGGGCGCGGAAGCGGCGGGCGAGGGCATTGCAACCGGACATCACGCCGCGTCGCTGGCCGCTGGCCGGCCGGGCGTGCTGCACGGCAATCGCACCTATGTGTTGTGCGACGACAACGGGCAGATTACCGAGACACATTCGATATCGGCCGGGCTCGACTATCCCGGCGTCGGACCCGAGCATGCGTTCCTGAAGGACAGCGGGCGTGCGCAGTATGTCGGCGTGACTGATGACGAGGCGCTGGCGGCGTTTCATGAGTTGGCGCGCACCGAAGGGATTCTTGCTGCGCTGGAGTCGAGTCATGCTGTGGCGCAGGCGATGAAGCTGGCGCGCGAGATGCGCACGGATCAGTTGATCCTCGTCAATCTGTCCGGGCGTGGTGACAAGGATGTGCACACGATTGCTGCGCGCGAGGGGCTCGTGTTGTGAGCCTTGAGCGCGTCGTCGAGCGACATCACGTCATTACACCTCACCTCGTCATCCCGGCGAAAGCCGGGACCCAGCGCCTTTGCTGGTGCGTTCCAAGGAAAGAAACGGCGCTGGGTCCCGGCTTTCGCCGGGATGACGTGAGATTGGTGCCATGAACCGCATCGACCAGCGCTTCGCCGAATTGAAGAAAACCAACCGCACCGGCCTGATCCCATTCATCACCGCCGGCGATCCGTCGCCTTCGTCGACCGTCGCCGTCATGCACGCGCTCGTCGCCACCGGCGCCGACCTCATCGAGCTCGGCGTGCCGTTCTCCGACCCGATGGCAGACGGCCCCGTAATTCAGCACGCCAACGAACGCGCACTCGCTCGCGGCGTCGGCCTCGCGCATATCCTCCAGTGGGTCGCCGAATTCCGCACGCGTGACGCGACGACGCCGGTCGTGCTGATGGGATATCTCAACCCGGTGGAAATCCACGGTGTCGACCGCTTCGCGCGCGCAGCGATCGCGGCGGGCGTCGACGGCGTGCTGCTGGTCGATTGCCCGATCGAGGAGATCGAAACCTCGGCTCCGCTCGCGACGGCGGGCTTGTCGCGCATCCTGCTGGCCGCACCGACCACGGCGGAAGACCGCCTGGCGCGCATCTGCGCCGCGGCCGAGGGTTTCCTATACTACGTGTCCTTCGCCGGCATCACCGGCGCGGACCGGCTTAGCATGGACGAAGTGCGCGCACGCGTTGCATCGATCAAGCGCTCGGCTAAGACGCCGGTTGCGGTCGGTTTCGGCGTGCGCGATGCGGCGTCCGCGGCTGCGATCGGAGCCTTCGCCGATGCGGTGGTCATCGGCAGCGCGCTGGTCGAGCGGCTGGCGGACAGCGCCGATGCCGCCGACGCGGCGAAACGCGCGCACGAATTCCTGGCCCCGATCCGCACCGCGCTCGATGCGCGCGCGGTGAGCCATGTCGCATAGTCCGCCGCCGGACGATGCACCCTTTGCGGAAGGCGCGGAGCCCGCGCCGCCGATCGAATCAGGAGAAGCGTACGACATGAACTGGCTGCAGAAACTGATGTCGCCGCGCGAACGCACACAGGCGACGAGCAAGGGCAAGGTGCCCGAGGGCCTCTGGGAAAAATGCGACGGTTGTGGCGCGGTGCTGTACCGCCCGGAGCTCGAACGCAATCTCATGGTGTGCCCGAAGTGCTCGCACCATCATCCGATGCGCGCGCGCGCGCGGCTGGCCGCGTTCCTCGACGAAGGCAGCGGCGAGGAACTGTTCGCCGGGCTGGAACCGACCGATCCGCTGAAGTTCCGCGATTCGAAGAAATACCGCGATCGCATCGTCGCCGCGCAGAAACAGACCGGCGAGAAGGACGCGCTGATCGCGATGGCCGGCACGCTGAAAGCCAATCCATTGGTCGCCGTCGCGTTCGAGTTCTCGTACATGGGCGGTTCGATGGGATCGGTGGTCGGCGAGAAATTCACGCGCTCGGCGGAACGTGCGCTCGACGAGCGCATCCCGCTGGTGTGCTTCGCCGCGACCGGCGGCGCACGCATGCAGGAAGGATTGTTCTCGCTGATGCAGATGGCGAAGACGTCCGCGGCGCTGGCACGCATGCGCCACTCGGGCGTGCCATACGTGTCCGTGCTGACGCATCCGACCACCGGTGGCGTCTCGGCCAGCCTCGGCATGCTCGGCGACATCAACATCGGCGAGCCGAAGGCGCTGATCGGCTTCGCCGGCCCGCGCGTGATCGAGCAGACCGTGCGCGAGACCTTGCCGGAAGGGTTCCAACGCTCCGAGTTCCTGATCGAGCACGGCGCGATCGATCTCATCGTCGACCGGCGCCAGATGCGCGACAAGATTTCGGCGATGCTCTCGGTGCTCACCAAGAAACCGAAGGCCGCGTAGGGTTTCGCATCGGTGGGCTGAAGCCCACCCTACCTATCTTTATAGGGTGGGCCTCGGCCCACCATCGTGAGGCGCTTCAAGATGGTGGGCCAAGGCCCACCCTATGACGACGCCGGATTACGCAGCGAGGCGCAACTGCGGACGCAAACCTGCGCGAGCCGCGAGCCTCACCAGAAGATCAAGGCTGAACGACCCGATCTTCCCACGCTTGATGTCGGAAACCCGCGCCTGCGTAGTGCCGAGCCTGCTGGCCGCGGCGATCTGCGTCAGTCCGGACTCGGCAAGCCATGATTGCAAGGCACGCAAGATATCCGCGCGCATCGTCAGCTCGGCTGCCTCGTCCTCATCGAAAAGATCATGGAACACTCCGCGGGGATCGCCACGGCGGATCGAAATCTTTTCCTTCTTCGGTGTTGCGGTCTTGCGTGTCATGCTCACCTCGGTATCGATCGGAGACGCTCGCGTGCGAGCTCGATATCGCTTGTGCGTGTCTTCTGTGTCTTCTTCTGAAAAGCGTGCAATACGTATATAGCGTGCCGAAAACGGAGGACGTAGACGACGCGGAACGCGCCCGACAGCTCGCGTATTCGGATCTCGCGCACGCCGGGTCCGATCGAACTCATCGGCTTCCAGTCGTTCGGCTCCTTGCCGTGCTGCACGTTGCTCAATTGAAAGCCCGCATTCCGTCGCGCGTCGTCCGGGAATGATCTGACGTCGTCCTTGCTGTCGCCGACCCAGACAATCGGTGTCATGCCGGCAATATGCACGATTACGCATAGTCATGCAAGATATCGCATATCCACATTCACCACAGGGTGGGCCTTGGCCCACCCATCTTGAGGCTCTGCGCGATGGTGGGCCAAGGCCCACCCTATAAGCGACGCGATCAGCGTGCCGCGATATCGGGGCTGCAGATGAAGCGGATCGCGTCGAGGCGCGGCGCTGCGGTCGATAGCGCCTGACGCAGTGCTTCGAGCTCGGCGGCGATCGCTTCGATTTCTTCGTTGCGTACCGAGGGGTTGACCTTCGCTAATGCGGTGAGGCGTGCGTGTTCTGCATCGAGCTCGTTCTGCGCGGCGGTGAGCGCCGCGCCGATCTCGGTCGCGGCCAGGCCGCGTGCCTGCGTCTCGCAGGCGGCCAGCATCGGCGGCACGAGCTTGTTCAACAGCGGGCGATAGCGCGATGCGTCTACCGGCTGTTCCTTCGCGCGGAACAGGCTGGTCGGATTCGGCACGTAGTCGTTGCGCGGCGTCAGCCGCGAATCGACGACCGAGCGCAGCGGCAGCGAGGGCAGGAAGCGGCCGACGTTGAGCCTGGTGTCGGCCACGCACTCGAGCGCGAACACGCATTCGAGCAGCGCGGTACGCGAGGGCAGCGCGGCGTCGATGAGCAGCGCGGCGTTGCCCTGTTCGCTTTCGAGCAGAAGGTCGAGCGCACCGAGGACCAGCGGATGGTCGAGTCTCAACAGCGCCAGGTCCTCACGCGCGAGCGCGACCGCGCGATCGAAAGTAACCTGTTGCGGGCCATCCTTGAGTCCAGGGAATCCATCGGTGCTGAGATACTCCGGATCGAGCACGACGGTGCGCGCGCCGGTTTCCTCGCTTTCGATGCCGAACTGCTCGAACAGCGCCAGGATGAATTCGTCCGCTGCCGCGTCGTCGTCCTGCGCGCGCATCGCATCGCCGAGCGGGAGCCCGCGCGCCTGCCGTTCGGTGGCGAGCTCGAGCAGGCGGTCGCGGCCGGACTGCACGAGCTCGCTGAGCTCGCGATGCGTCGCGCGCGTCTCGCCGATCAGCGAATCGATCTCGGCGTCGGGATCCTCGGCGGCGAGCGCATGGCGTTCGGCCTCGGCGCGCAGGCGCGCGCCATAGCGGCGCAGGATCTCGCGACCGTCCGACGGGCTCGTGCGCAGCGCATCGAGGCCCTCGTCGTACCAGCGCAGCAGCGCGTGCTGGGCGGTGCCGCTGAATGCCGCCGCGTGCAGCGTGATGTCGTCGCGCTGGCCGATGCGGTCGAGGCGGCCGATGCGCTGCTCGAGCAGGTCGGGGTCGAGCGGCAGGTCCCACAGGATCAGGTGATGCGCGAACTGGAAGTTGCGTCCTTCCGAGCCGATTTCCGAGCACAGCAGCACGCGCGCGCCGTCGGACTCGGCGAACCAGGCCGCGTTGCGGTCGCGCTGCAGGATGCTCATGCCTTCGTGGAAGCGCGCGAACTTGACGCCGCTCTTCGTGCGCAGCGCGTCTTCGAGCGCTATGACTTTCGCCTGCGAGCGGCAGATCAGCAGGAGTTTCTCGCCGGCAAGCCGTTCGATCAGGTCGACCAGCCACGGCAGGCGCGCGTCGTTCGAGTAGTCGTACTCGCCGGTCGGCGGATGCGCCTGTGCGTCGGCATGGAATTCGGCGAGCAGGCGCTGGCGTGCGGCGTCGTCCAGCTCGTGGCCGTCGAGCAGCGCGATATCGGCGATGCGCTGCGGAAAACCGCCGATCTGTGCGCGGCGGTTGCGGAACATCACGCGGCCGGTGCCGTGGCGATCGATCAGCGCATCGAGCAGGGCCGGCGCAACCGCGGGGCCTTCGTCGGCGTAGCGCTCGAGCAGGGCGAGCAGGTCTGCGTCGTCGGCGAACATCGCGGCGAGTTGCGCGCGCGCCGAGGCATCGAGCGGCGCGCCGTCGATCAAGGCCGAGGCCAGTGTGGAAAGTTGCACGTAGCCGTCGCTTTCGGCGATGAACGCGTCGAGATCCGAGTAGCGCGCCGGATCGAGCAGGCGCAGCCGGGCGAAATGTCCGCTGCGGCCGAGCTGCTGCGGGGTGGCCGTCAGCAGGATCAGGCCCGCGGCGTTCGCGGCGAGACGCTCGACGAGCGCGTACGCCGGGCTCGCCTGTTCCGGCGTCCATTCGAGATGGTGCGCCTCGTCGACGACGACGACATCCCACGGCGCGGCGATCACCTGCTGCGCACGCTTGTCGTTTTCGCCGAGCCAATCGATCGCGGCGACCACGAACTGTTCGTCCTCGAACGGATTGCGCGCGGCGTCGGCGACCTCGATCGCTTCGCAACGCTCCTCGTCGAACAGGGCGAATTGCAGATTGAAGCGGCGCAGCAGCTCGACGAACCACTGCGTCGTCAGGCTCGGCGGCGCCAGCACGAGCACGCGCTGCGCACGGCCGGCGGCGATCTGGCGGGCGAGGATCATGCCGGCTTCGATCGTCTTGCCGAGGCCGACTTCGTCGGCGAGCAGCGCGCGCGGCGGCCGCCGCTGCGAGACGATGCCGGCAACGCGCAGCTGGTGCGCGATCAGGTCGATGCGTGCGCTGGCGAGTCCCCACGCGGGCGAGCGCATCGCATCGGCGCGCCGGCGCAGCCCGGCCAGGCGGAAATCGAAACGGTCGGGCGGATCGACGCGTGCCGCCTTCAGCCGCTCGTCGGCGTGCGAGATCGGCTGCGAATCGTCCAGCTCCGATTCGGACAGCGTGCGCTCGCCGGCGTGGTAGGTGAACAGCCCGCCGTCCTGCGTGACCTTTTCGACGATGAAAGTCTGCTTGTTGCCGGTGATGCGCTGGCCGGGCCGGAACTCCGCACGCGTCAGCGGCGCGGAGTGCAGCGCGTAGTGGCGCATCACGCCGGCGGTCGAGAACAGCACCTGCACGGCGCGTCCCTCCATGCGCAGGATCGTGCCGAGACCGAGTTCGGGTTCGGCATTGGAGATCCAGCGCTGGCCGGGGACGAGGGCGTGTTGCATGCGATGAAAAAGTCGGAAAAGGGGCGCGGATTATCCGTGGGTTTGCCGCGCGTGCAAGTCTTGCGCACCGCAGCGACCGGCGAAAATTCCGCAGTGCGAGAGTCGCGGCAGGGCCGCGCGGACGCTTCGCAGCGCCGGTAACGCAGGAATCGGATGTTTCGCCCATCACAGTATGCGGTGCCGCAGCATGTTTAGCGATAGGGCAGGCCAATCGAAGCCATCGGAACTACTCATTGGTCCGAGAAAAATACAGATGTTAGCGTCGCTGCACGTGCCGCCAGTGCGGCGACACGGGGACCCGTATCGCCTCTTCGCCCACAGCCGTTTGGAGGCCCGATGAAACCGCAACGATCGAAAGAGTACGCAGCAACCCTGCTCGCGTTCGCACTGACACTTGCCCTCGCCGGCATCGCGCACGCGGAGGAAGCAAAGAAGACGTCGAGTTACTCGCCGGTGGTCGAAGAGGATTTCGCCACGGTCATGAAACGCATGAAAGCGGCCAAGGCCGGCATCGAGAAACGCCAGGCCGACCTGCTTCAGCAACGCTACGACCTGTCCGACAAGCCGGCGGCCGGCGTCACCATGTCGCGCGGCAAGCCGGTGCAGGAAGGGGTGCGCGCCAAACTCAAGGCGGGTGCCAGCTGGGATCAGCTCGGCGCGATGAGTCCGGACGAGATCCGCGACAAGGGCCTGTTCCCGGCCGGCTTCCTGCCGCTGCCGCATCCGAACCATCCGGAAGGCGGCATGCTGTTCCCGAAGTTCCATATCGACGAGATCAAGAAGCAGGAGAACCGCGATCTCACGCGTTTCGATCTGGATTTCGACCTTCCCGACCAGTTCCTGCCGGAATTTCCGGCGCCGATCTATCTGACCACGCGGCCCGATCTCGGCGATGTCTCGCAAGGCAAGCTGGTCACGATCGACAACTTCTACACGTTGTTCAACGGCATTCTCAATCCGAAGCAACTCGAAGGCCTGCGCCTGCTGGTGACACCGTTCCCGCAGCAGCAGTTCAACCAGACCGACGACCGGCGTTCGGAGCGGCCGAGCCGCGGCGTCGTCTGTTTCGATTGCCATGCGAACGGGCACACCAACGCATCGACGCATCTGGTCGGTGACATCCGCCCGCAGGAATTCCGCCACCGCATCGATACGCCGAGCCTGCGCGGCGTCAACATCCAGCGCCTGTTCGGCTCGCAGCGCGCGTTGAAGACGGTCGAGGATTTCACCGAGTTCGAGCAGCGCGCGGCGTATTTCGACGGCGATCCGGTACTGGCGACCAAGAAGGGCGTCAACATCCTCGAACGCGGCAGCCAGGTGCACGACATGGCCGAATTCCAGGCGCTGCTCGATTTCCCGCCCGCGCCCAAGCTCGGCATCGACGGCAAGCTCGATGCGCGCAAGGCGAGCGAGTCGGAAATGCGCGGCCAGGAGATCTTCTTCGGCAAGGGCACTTGCGCGACCTGCCACACGCCGCCGTATTACACCGACAACACGATGCACAACCTCAAGGTCGAGCGTTTCTACAAGCCGCAGATGATCAATGGAATGATGGCCAGCGCCGACGGGCCGATCAAGACGTTCCCGCTGCGCGGCATCAAGGATTCGCCGCCGTATCTGCACGACGAACGGCTGCTGACGCTGGATGATACGGTCGAGTTCTTCAATCTCGTGCTGGAGACGAAGCTTTCTTCGGAGGAGAAGAAGGACTTGGTTGCATTCCTGCGTGTGCTTTGATTTTTTTTCTTTAGCCCTCCCCTTCAAGGGGAGGGTTGGGTGGGCATGGTGTTGGTTCTCTCTCCGCTGTTCG
>Ga0193717_1001335_pt1 | contig 15137 bp, 13 predicted proteins | sample U2c2metaG_FD_145900 | JGI IMG/M metagenome (GOLD analysis project Ga0193717, IMG submission 145900) | Soil microbial communities from a riparian zone of the East river system, Colorado, United States - U2c2 | ecosystem: Environmental > Terrestrial > Soil > Riparian zone | place: USA: East River... | reverse complement strand
ATTGAGTAACCGGGGTTCCGCATCTGCGATGCACCGTTTCACGCTGCATCGCGTGCGGGACACAGGGAGGAAGACGTGCAGCGTACCCGGCCGCCGTTCCGCGCCGACCATGTCGGCAGCCTGCTCCGCCCCGCGGCCCTGAAGGAAGCGCGCGCCAAGCGTGCCAAGGGTGAGATTTCAGCCGCCGATCTCAAGGCCGTGGAGGACCGCGAGATCGAGCGCGCCATCAGGAAGCAGGAAGAGGTCGGCCTGCAGGCCGCGACTGACGGCGAGTTTCGCCGCTCCTGGTGGCATCTCGATTTCCTCTGGGGCCTCGACGGGGTCGAGCGCCATGTGATGGAGGGCGGCGTCGCGTTCGCGGGCGTCAACACGCGCGCGGAGGGCGTGAAGGTGACCGGCAAGGTCGGCTTTTCCGGCCATCCAATGATCGAGCACTACAAATTCGTCGCGGCACACACGAAGGTCACGCCAAAAATCACCATTCCGGCACCCTCGGCGCTTTATGGCCGTCCGACGGCGACGCCGATCGATCGCTCTGTCTATCCCGACAACGACGCGATGTTTCATGACCTCGGTCAGGCCTACCGACAAGCCGTGCGCGCGTTCGCGGACGCGGGCTGCCGCTACCTGCAGCTCGACGAAGTGTTCATCGCGATGTTGTGCGACGAGAAGTATCGCCAGCAGATGCGCGACCGCGGCGACGATCCGGAGAAGCTCGGCGAAATCTACGGCGACCTGATCAATGCCGCGATGTCGGACATTCCGGACGACATGACGATCACGATGCACATGTGCCGCGGCAACTACAAATCGACCCACATGGGCGCCGGCGGCTACGACGCCGTGCAGGAAATCCTGTTCAACAAGATCAACGTGCACGGCTATTTCATGGAGTACGACGACGCGCGCTCCGGCGGCTTCGAGCCGTTGCGCATGCTGCCCAAAGGCAAGCAGGTCGTGCTCGGCATCGTGACGACGAAGACCGGCACGCTCGAAAGCAAGGACGATCTCAAGCGCCGCATCGACGAGGCCGCGAAGTTCGCGCCGCTCGATCAGCTTTGTCTCTCTGGACAGTGCGGCTTTGCGTCGACCGAGGAAGGCAACGTGCTGACCGAGGACGAGCAGTGGGCCAAGCTCGCGCGGATTGTTGAAGTGGCGGAAGAAGTGTGGGGGTAACCACGGTCGTCATCACCGGGCCGCCGCGCAGCGGCGAGACCCGGTGACCCCGATAGATTTGGCACCATTGTGCCCTCCTTGTCGGGATGGCCGGGTCAAGCCCGGCCATGACGAAAAATGAGAGATGAGATTGATGCAACGCACCAAGCCACCCTTCCGCGCCGATCACGTCGGCAGCTTCCTGCGTACCGCGGCCATCAAGCAGGCGCGGGCACAGCGGGAGAAGGACGAGATCCCGGCCGTTCAGCTCGAGGCGATCGAGAACGCCGAGATCGCTAAAATCATCCGCAAGCAGGAAGCCTGCGGCCTGCAGCTTGCGACCGACGGCGAATTCCGCCGCTCATGGTGGCATTTCGATTTTCTCTGCGGCCTCGACGGCGTCGAGATGAAGCAGATCGAGCACGGAATCCAGTTCGCCGGCGTGCAGACCAAGGCGGAGCGGCCGGACATCGTCGGCAAGATCGGCTTTTCAAATCATCCGATGATCGCCCACTTCAAGTTCCTGAAGGCGAACACGCACGTCACGCCGAAGATGACAATCCCGTCGCCGACGTTGCTGCACTTCCGCTTCGGCCGCCAGTCGATCCCGACAACGCTCTATCCCGATCTCGATCGATTCTTCGACGATCTGGGCGCGACCTACGCCAAGGTCGTGCAGGCGTTCTACGACGCCGGCTGCCGCTACCTGCAGTTCGACGACACGATCTGGGCGTTCCTCTGCTCCGAGAAGGAGCGGGCGCAATCGCGCCAGCGCGGCGACAATCCGGACGAGCTACCGGAGAAATACGCCCGAATGATCAACCAGGCGCTCGCTGCGAAGCCTGCGGACATGACCATCACCACGCATATCTGCCGCGGCAATTTCCGCTCGACCTGGATTTCCGAGGGCGGCTACGAGCCGGTCGCCGAAGTGCTATTCGGCAAGCTGAATTACGACGGCTACTTCCTCGAATACGACACCGACCGCGCCGGCGGCTTCGAGCCGCTGCGCTTTGTGCCCAAGGGCAACAAGCAGATCGTGCTGGGGCTGGTGTCGTCCAAGATCGGCGCGCTGGAGAGCAAGGACGACATCAAGCGCCGCATCGACGAGGCCTCCAAATTCGTTGCGCCAGAGCAGCTCTGCATCTCTCCGCAGTGCGGCTTCGCCTCGACCGAGGAAGGCAACGTGTTGAGCGAGGACGAGCAATGGGCCAAGCTGAGCATGATCGTTGAGCTGGCGGACGAAGTGTGGGGCAAACAATGACCGGTTTCGTTGCAGGTAAGGTCGCGATCGTCACCGGCGGCGGGCGCGGCATCGGGCGCGCCATCGCGATGCTGATGGCGAAGGAAGGCGCGAGCGTCGTCGTGGTCGACGTCGGCGCGGCGCTCGACGGCTCAGGCAGCGATCAAGGCCCCGCGCAGGAGGTCGTGAAGGAGATCGAGGCGGCGGGCGGCAAGGCGATCGCCTCCACGCTCTCGATCACCGAGCCGCAGAATGCCGAAGCGATCGTGAAGTCCGCGATCGACAGATTCGGCCGCGTCGACATCCTGGTGAACAACGCCGGCATCCTGCGCGACCGCATCTTCCATCGCATGAGCTGGTCGGACTGGCACGACGTCATCAACGTGCATCTCAACGGCTCATTCAACATGGCGCGCGCCGTCGCGGGACATTTCCGCGAGCAGGAATCGGGCGCGATGGTGCACATGACCTCGACCTCGGGCCTGATCGGCAATTTCGGTCAGGCGAACTACATGGCGGCGAAGCTTGGCATCCACGGACTCGCGCGCGGCATCGCGCTCGACATGGCGCGCTATAACGTCCGTTCGAATTGCATCTCGCCGTCTGCCTGGAGCCGCATGATCGGCTCGATCCCGACCGAGACCGACGCCGAGAAGCTGCGCGTCGAGCGGCTGAAGCAGATGACGCCGGACAAGATTGCGCCGCTCGCGGTCTATCTCTGCTCCGACAGAGCCGACGGCATCAGCGGCCAGATCATCGGCGTGCGCAACAACGAGATCTTCCTCTACTCGCAGCCACGCCCGGTTCGCGTGCTGCATCGCTCCGACGGCTGGACGGTCGAGAAACTCGACGGTCAGCTCAAGAACGCCTTCAAGCAATCGTTCACGCCGCTCGAGCGCTCCGGGGACGTGCTCAATTGGGATCCGGTCTGATGGCGATCGTCTACGACAAGCTGCTCGCGCTGAAGATTCCGGAGGTCGAGCGCACGTATACCAAGCGCGATCCGATCTTCTACGCGCTCAGCCTCGGCTTCGGGCAAGACCCGATGAACCCGGACCAGCTTGGCTTCGTGCTGGAGAACGATCCGAAGGTGCTGCCGACATTTCCGGTGGTGGTCGCGCAGCCCGGCATGTGGGCGCGCGATCTCGACACCGGCATGGACTGGGTGAAGATCGTGCATGGCGAGCACCACGTGGTGATGCACAAGCCGCTGCCCGCGAGCGGCACCGTCACGAGCCAGACGCGCGTGATCGACGCGATCGACAAAGGGCCCGGCAAGGGCGCACTGATCATCTCGCAGCGCAAGGTTTTCGACAAAGCCACCGGTGAGCTTTACACGACCATCACGCAGACGACCTTCGGGCGCGGCGATGGCGGCTTCGGCGGGCCGCAGCGCCCCTCGCCCGTGCCGCATGCGCTCCCTGAGCGCACGCCCGACGCCACATGCGATCTGCCGACGCGACCCGAGATGGCGCTGCTGTATCGCTGGAACGCCGACATGAACCCGCTGCATTCCGACCCAGCGGTCGCCGCCAAGGCGGGCTTCCCGCGCCCGATCCTGCACGGGCTTGCGACCTTCGGCGTCGCGGCCCACGCGGTATTGAAGACGATGTGCGGCTACGATCCGGCGCGCTTCAAGTCGATTGCGGTGCGCTTTTCGTCACCTGTGTTCCCCGGCGAGACGATCCGCACCGAGATATGGAAAGACGGGAACATCGTGAGCTTCCGCGCGCGGCTGGTGGAACGTGACGTTGTCGTCCTGAACAATGGTAGGGTCGAGGTCGCCAACTAATGGCGGGAACGCGCGACAGCGAAGAAATCGAAAGCATCCGCGCCGCGGTGCGCGCGCTGTGCGCCGGCTTTCCGGGCGAATACTGGCGCGAGCTCGACCGCGAGCGCGCCTATCCCACCGAATTCGTCGACGCCCTGACGAAGGCCGGCTTTCTCGCGGCCCTGATCCCCGAGGAATACGGCGGCAGCGGGCTGACGATGTCGTCGGCCATCGCGATCATGGAGGAGATCCAGGCCGCTGGCTGCAATGGCGCGGCCTGTCACGCGCAGATGTACACCATGGGCACGGTGCTGCGTCACGGCAGCGCGGACCAGAAGCAACGCTACCTGCCGAAGATCGCGAGCGGCGAATTGCGCCTGCAGGCGTTCGGCGTGACCGAGCCGACCTCCGGCACCGACACGCTCGCGTTGCGCACCACGGCGGTGCGCGACGGCAATGAGAGCTATGTCATCAACGGACAGAAGATCTGGACCTCGCGCGCGGAGCATTCCGACCTGATGCTGCTGCTGGCGCGCACCACGCCGCGCGAACAGGTGAAGAAGCGCACCGAAGGCTTGTCGGTGTTTCTGGTCGACATGCATGCGGCGGGCGCGGCGCTGAAGATCAACCCGATCCGCACCATGATGAATCACGCCACCACCGAAGTGTTCTTCGACGATCTGCGCGTGCCGGCCGAAAACCTCGTCGGCGAGGAAGGCATGGGCTTCCGCTACATCCTCTCCGGCATGAACGCCGAGCGCATCCTGATCGCGGCCGAGTGCGTCGGCGACGCCAAATGGCTGATCGAGAAGGCAACGAACTACGCCAAGGAGCGCTCGGTGTTCGGTCGCCCCATCGGGCAAAATCAGGGCATCCAGTTTCCGATCGCAAAGGCTTACGCGCAGATGCGCGCCGCCGAACTGATGGTGCATGAGGCGGCCTCGCTCTACGAACAGGGCAAGGACTGTGGCGCCGAGGCCAACATGGCGAAGATGCTGGCGGCCGATGCCTCCTGGGCGGCGGCCGACATGTGCGTGCAGACCCACGGCGGCTTCGGCTTCGCGGAAGAATTCGACATCGAGCGCAAGTTCCGCGAGACGCGGCTCTATTCGGTGGCGCCGATTTCGACCAACCTTATTCTCTCATTCCTCGCCGAGCACGTGCTGGGCTTGCCGAGGTCGTACTAGATGCTCCCGCTCGAAGGCCTCCTCGTCGTTTCGCTCGAACAAGCGGTCGCGGCGCCGACCTGCTCCTGCCGCCTCGCGGACGCCGGCGCGCGCGTCATCAAGATCGAGCGCCCCGAGGGAGACTTCGCGCGCGGCTATGACTCGCTCGCGCGCGGCGAGAGCGCCTATTTCGTTTGGCTCAACCGCGGCAAGGAGTCGGTCGTTCTCGATCTCACCAAGGCCGAGGACAAGGCGCTGATGGAGAGGCTGCTCGCCAAGGCCGATGTGTTCATCCAGAACCTCAAACCCGGCGCGATCGCCAGGCTCGGCTTTGCCATCGAGCGGCTGCGGCGCGACTATCCGACGCTGATCTGCGTTTCGATTTCGGGCTTCGGCGAGAGCGGCCCTTATGCGGCGCGCAAGTCCTACGATCTGCTGGTGCAGGCCGAGAGTGGGCTCGCCTCGGTCACCGGCTCCCCCGAAGCGCCGGCGCGTGTTGGCGTGTCGGTCACCGACGTGGCCTCGGGCATGAACGCCTACGAGGCGGTGCTGGAGGCGATCATTGGGCGCGGCCGGACCGGCCAGGGCGCAGCGATCGCCGTGTCGCTGTTCGACGCGATGGCGGACTGGATGACGGTGCCGCTGCTGCATCACGAGGGCGGCCAGTCGCCGCGGCGGCTCGGGCTCTCGCACCCATCGATCGCGCCCTACGGCGTGTTCAAGACCAAGGATGGCGCCGATATCCTGATTTCGATCCAGAACGACCGCGAGTGGCGCATTTTGGCGAAAGACGTGATGGGCGACGCGCCACTTGCCGCCGATCCGCGCTTTGCCAAATTGATGGATCGGGTGAAGCATCGCGCCGAAACCGACGGCAAGGTCGCAGCGGCGTTCGCCACGATGGATGTCGCGACGCTGTCCGGAAAACTCGAAGCCGCCGACATCGCCTTCGGGCGCGTCAACGACGTGGTGGGCCTGATCCGGCATCCGCACCTGCGGCGCATCGAGGTCGAGACGCCAAGCGGGCCAGTGTCGTATCCGGCGCCTGCGCCGATCCGCGATCAGGCGCGGCAATACGGGCGCATCCCGGCGCTTGGCGAGCATACCGACAAGGTGCGCAAGGAATTCGGCTAGTCCATCGCCGGCGCGGCTTCGCGCACCGAAACCCGCCCACCGCGCAGCGACGACGTCGATCCGATTGCTAGCACGAACGGGATTGCGGCGACGCAGATCGCGCACAACAGCGCATAGTCGACCGCGTAGGCCATGATCGCCGCCTGCAAGGTCAGCATCTGGTCCGCGATGGCGCGGCCCTGATCGGTCGCAAGGTCGATCCAGCGCGTGACATCGGGGCTCTGCAGCGCATCGTTGAACGGCGTGATGCGCTCGGCGAGCTGGCTGTAGAACACCGTGGTCTTGCTGCTGAGGTTCGCGATCACGACCGAAATGCCGACCGAGCTTGCGACGTTACGCACCAATGTGAGGATCGACGTTCCGTCGGTGCGCAGGTGCGCCGGCAGCGTCAGGAACGCGACGGTGCTGAGCGGGATGAACACGAACCCCATGCCAAAACCCTGGACGAGCCCGCATATCACGATCTCGCGCTCGGACGTATTCGCCGTGAAACCGGTCATCTGATAGAGCGTCCCGGCGGTGAGCGTCAGCCCGATGAAGATGAGCGTGCGCGCCTCGAAATGGCGCAACAGCCGGCCGATGATCGCCATGCCGATTAGCGTGCCGAGGCCGCGCGACGCCATCACCCATCCCGCCGTCAGGATCGGATAGCCGAGCACGTTCTGCAGGAACGGCGTCGCGAGCGTCATGGAGGAGAACAACATCAACCCCATGATCATCATGAAGAAGCAGCCGATCAGGAAGTTGCGGTCGCGGAAGATCGCGAAGCGCACGAACGGTTCCGGCGTCGTGAGCGAGTGCGCGAAGAAGTAATAGAAGCCGGCGATCGAGACGATCAGCTCGGCGATGATTTCCGGCGAGCCGAACCAGCCGAGCTGCTCGCCGCGGTCGAGCATCAGCTGCATGCCGCCGATGCCGGCGGCGAGCGCAACGAAGCCGAACCAGTCGAACTTGAGGTGCGCCTGGCGCTTGGTCTCGTCCATGAACACCAGCAATCCGAGCACGGTGACGATGCCAACCGGTATGTTGACGAGGAACACCCAGTGCCACGAGTAGTTTTCGGTGAGGAATCCGCCGAGCGTCGGTCCCATGATCGGGCCGAGCATGATGCCGACACCCCAGATGCCCATCGCCTGACCGCGCTGCTCGATCGGATATGAGTCGAGCATCACGGATTGCGAGAGCGGCACCAGCGCGGCGCCGCACATGCCCTGCAGCAGGCGGAACGCGACGATCTGCTCGATGGTTTGCGAAACCGCGCACAGCAGCGACGCGACCGTGAAGCCGCCGACGCACACGATGAACAGCTTCTTGCGGCCGAAGCGGTCGGAGAGCCAGCCGACCGGCGCCGTCATCACGGCCGCCGCCACGATGTAGGAGGTGAGCACCCAGCTCACCTGATCGAGCGAGGCCGAGAGCGAGCCTTGCATGTAGGGCAGCGCGACATTGGCGATCGTGGTGTCGAGCGCCTGCATGATCGTCGCCGTCATGGTGCAGATCGTCAGCAGCGCGCGGCGCGCACCGGGCGACAGCGCCGCAACAGCGCGGATCATTTGCGCGGTTCCGCGGCCCTGCTGGAAAGGCCGAGCGAGGAAAGCACGGTGTTCTGCCGGCCGGTATCGATGTCGACCGTCACGCTCATGCCGGCGCGCAGGTCGCGCACGTCCTCGGTCGGCGCGAATTCGATTCGCACCGGCACACGCTGCACCACCTTCACCCAGTTTCCGCTCGCGTTCTGCGGCGGCAGGATCGCGAATTGCGCGCCGGTGCCGGGACTGACCGCCGCGACCGTGCCGCGGAAGGTGCGGCCGGGAAACGTGTCGACCGAGATCGACACCGGCTGGCCGATGCGCAGATGCGTGATGTCGGTTTCCTTCGGGTTTGCATCGACCCACGGCCGCATGTCGTCGATCAGGCTGAACACCGGCGTGCCGGCCGTGACGTAGCGGCCCATCTGGATGCTGGCGACCTGGGTCGCCATGCCGGCGATCGGCGCGCGCAGCACGGTATGGTCGAGATCGCGCTTGGCCTGATCGAGCGCGGCTGAGGCCTGCGCGTAAGGCGGATATTTTTCGATCGGCAGGTCCTTGTCGCCGAGCAATTGATTGAGAATGCCCTGCTCCTGCTGTTCCAGCATTTCGACCTGCGTCTTCGCAGTCACGACCGCATTCAGCGAATTATCCATGTCCATCTGCGAGCCGCTGCGGTTGGACAGCAGCGTGTTCTTGCGCTCGACATCGCGCTGCTTGAGGTCGACGGTCTCGCGCGCGAGCGCGATGCGCCGCGTCGCCGAGGCGAGATTGGTCTTCAGGTTGAGGAATTCGGTGCGCACGCCCGCGAGCCGCGCTTCCGCCTGCGTCACGCTGATACGGAACGGTTCGGGATCGATTTCCAGCAGCGCATCGCCGGCGTTGACGCGTTGGCCTTCGGTCACCGTCACTTTGGCGATCTTGCCGGAGATGTCCGGCGTGATGAGCACCTTCTGCGCGCCCACGTAGGCGTTGTCGGTCGAGATATAGCGGCCCGACGTCAGATAGAAATAGGCGCCACCTGCGAGCGCGATCAGCGGAATGACGACGAGCAGCACGAGGCGCATGCGCGCGCGCGAACGAGCGGGCTTCGCCGCGATGGTGGGCGCTTGCTCTTCCTGCGTCTTCCTCAGTTCGACGACTTTGTCGGCCATGGCGCGCCCCCTCAGGCCGCCTTCGCGATTTTATCCGCGGCTTTCCTCGCGATTGCGCCGCGCAGATTTTCCTTGGTGCGCGAGAGCTCGTCGATCATGCGCTCGATCGTTACGACGTCGAAGCCCTCAAGCACGGTCCCCATCATGTCCTGGCCAAGCTCGGCGAGCCGGTCCATCAGCGGCCGCGCCAAGGGCGTGAGATGCAGACGCTTGGCGCGCCGGTCATTCGGGTCCGCGCGCCGCTCGATCATGCCGTTCGCACAGAGCCGGTCGACGAGCCGGGTCAGCGTGATCGGCTGCAGGTCGAGCATTTCGGCGAGTTCCGATTGCTTCAGGCCTTCGGCGTGCTCCAGCCTTGCCATCACGGCCCATTGGGCGCGGGTAATCCCGAGGCGGCGGGCGCGCTGGTCCGCATAGGTGCGCAGCAGGCGAGCTACATCATTGAGAACAAAAGCAAATTCGCGTCGAGGATTGCGTGGGCGCATGGATTCTTCTTGGTTGATTGGGAGAAGCATATAATAAGCTAGCTTATCATATGGTCAATGCGTGGAAACGCATATCAGGCATCAGCCCGTCATTCGGGGATTCCGGGGATGACGGCTCACACCTTGCCGAGCGCGGTGAGCACGACCGTCGGCGTGATCGGCATCTCGGTAATCACCGCGCCAAACGGCGCCAGCGCGTCGTTGACGGCGTTCATCACGGCGCCGGGCGCGCCCGCGGTGCCCGCCTCGCCCGCCCCCTTGGCGCCGAGTTCGGAGTCCGCTGTCGGCGTCACCACATGGCCGACCTCGATGTCCGGCATCTCGGCCGCCATCGGCACCAGGTAGTCCGCCATGTTGCCGTTGAGCATCTGCCCGCGCTCGTCATAGAGGCAGTGCTCGAACAGCGCCGCACCGAGGCCCTGCACCACGCCACCGCGCACCTGCTCGTCGACAAGCTGCGGATTGATCACCGTGCCGCAGTCCTCCACGCACCAGTGCTTGAGCAACTTGATGAAGCCGGTGTCGGTATCGACCTCCAGCCAGCTCGCCTGCGCGCCATTGGTGAACGCGAAGGCGTAAGCGCGCGGCACGTAATGGCGCGTCGCCATCAATTCGGCCTGGAAGCCGGGCGGCAGCGTGTCGGGGCGGAAGTAGGCGATGCGCGCGACCTCATCGAGCCCGATGCGCTCGCGCCCGGTGTCGGCATCGACCACGACGCCGTTGCGGATGTCGAGCGCCTTGGCGTCGGCCTGCAGGATCGAGGCCGCGACGGCCACCACATTCGCGCGCAACGCCTTGCCGGCCTGCCATGCGGCTTCGCCGCCGATGCCGGCCGCGCGCGACGCCCAGGTGCCGCCGCCATAGGGCGTGTTGTCGGTGTCGCCGGTGACGACGCGCACGCGCTCGATCGGCACGCCGAACGAAGACGCCGCGACCTGCGCCATCACGGCCTCGGCGCCCTGCCCCTGTTCGGTCACGCCGGAATGCACCGACACATTGCCCTGCGCGTCGAGCTTCATTGTCGCGCCGTCCTGCGCGGAGATTTTCGCGCCGCCGACGCCGTAGAACGCCGCGGACGGATTGGTCACCTCGATGAACGAGGCGAAACCGATGCCGCGATAGATGCCCTGCCGGCGCAGGCGCTCCTGCTCGGCGCGCAGGCCGGCGTAGTTCATCAGCGCGTCGATGTGCGCCAGCGTCTCGTGATGCGAGAGCTTTTCGAACTTGACGCCGGACGGGCCCGAGGCCGGATAGGCATCGTCGGGAATGAGATTGCGCCGCCGGATCTCCAGCGGGTCCATGCCGATCTTCATGGCCGCGAGATCGACCAGCCCTTCGGTGACGGCGGTCGCGATCGGATGGCCGACCGCGCGGTACTGGCACATCACGTTCTTGTTCTGGAATACCACGCGGGCGCGCGCCCGATAGTTCGGGCAGGTGTACGGCCCGCCGGTCAGGTTGACGACCTGGTTCGCCTCGATGCCCGATGTGCGCGGATAGACAGAATACGGCCCGATGCCGGTGAGATCGTCGATCTCCCAGGCGGTGATCGTGCCGTCGCGCTTCACGCCGACTTTCGCCTTGACGCGATGGTCGCGCGCATGAATGTCGGTGACGAAGCTTTCGAGGCGATCCGCGACGAACTTCACCGGGCGGCGCAACAGCTTCGACAGCGCGACCGTCGCCATCTCGTCGGCGTAGGTGTGAACCTTGATGCCGAACGAGCCGCCGACATCCTTGGTGACGACGCGGACCTGCTGCTCTTCCAGGCCGAGATGCTTGGCGAACAGATTCTGCATCATGTGCGGCGCCTGCGTCGCGTGATAGACGGTCATGCGCTGCTCGCCGGGATTCCAGTCGGCGATCACGGCACGCGGCTCGTTGCACACGCCGGTATGGCGGCCGAAGCGGAATGTCGCCTCGATGATTTCGTCCGCGTCGGCGAAGCCCTTGTCGGGCTCGCCCGCGACGTGCACGCGCTCGAAGCAGAGATTGTCGCCAAGCTCGGGATGGATCGCCGGCGTTCCGGGATCCAACGCAGTCTCGGCGTCGGCGACGGCGGGCAATTCCTCGTAGGTGACCTCGATCAGTTCGCACGCGTCTTCGGCCTGCGCGCGCGTTTTCGCGACGACCGCGCACACCGCCTCGCCCTGCCAGCACGCGCGTTCCATCGCGAGCGCGGATTGCGGCGCCGACTTGATGCCCTTGAGATGCGTGAGCACGCCGACCCACGGCGTGATGACCTTTGCAAGCTCCGGCCCGGTGACGACCGCTATCACGCCCGGTGATTTTTTCGCCGCCGCGGTGTCGATATTCACAATGCGTGCATGCGCGTGCGGGGAGCGCACGTACGCCACGTGCACCATGCGCGGTAGCGTGACGTCGCTGACGTACTGCCCGCGTCCTTCGGTCAGCCGCGTCAGGTTCGGGCGCGGCACCGAACGGCCGATATAGGAGTTCGGCCGGTCGAGGGCCGTGAGCGCGGATGGATTGTCTTCGGCAATTTTCATGGGCGCCCGTGTGGGAGCGCTGTAGGGCGCAGTAAGCGAAGCGCACTGCGCCGCATTCGCCTCGGCGCAATGCGCTCCGCTTCGCGTCGCTTATTGCGCCCTACAGGCTGGCCCATCCCCATCTCACAAAAACCGGTTCGGCCACATCATGGTGCGCCACATGTGCGACGACGGAGAACTATCCAGTCCAAGTCCCTCTTCGGGCTGACGGAAATTCCGCCCGATGATGTCGACGAAACCGTCGAGGTTCACCTTCGCGTTCGGGTCGAACGAGTAGATGTCGTTCACGCAGATCAGCCGCGACGTCATGTACCACTTGTGATTCTTCGCATGCTCATATTCGGCGACGATGTAGGGCTCCGGCTTGTAGTCGTCGCCGAACAGCTTGATGTACATCTCGGGATACGTGTAGCCGGCGGCCTCGTCGGGGAAGAAACGCAGCGCCTGATGCGTGCGCACCGCCCAGCTCACCTCCTCGTCCACATAAGGCTCGATCATCTGCGCGCCCCAGTAGCCGTGATCGCAGCGGATGAAGCTGACCACGCCGATGTCGTGCAGCAGGCAGGCGAGGATGACCTTCTCGTTGTGGCCGGCCTTTAGCGCATGCGTCGCGCTCTGCAGCAGGTGCGCGTGCGATGCGAAGCGGCAGCGGAAATAATCGACCAGCGTCGGCTTCGCCGGCATCGGCGGCAGCCGGGGGTCAGGACCCATGTTGAACACCGCACCTGGATGTTTCGCCCATAGGCCGGCGCTGGAATCCATCTTCACTTCGCCGTCGGCGAGATAATGCAGCGTCGACTTGGTCACGACGCGCTCGAGCTCATGCATCATGTGCTCTTCGAGCTCGTCGGCTTGCTGCGAGATGCTTTGCGGGTTGGCGTGCTGGTTCATGGCCTCATCCTTTTGCGCGTTGCTGCGCGACGGATTCGATGGCATCGACGATCGCCTGATAGCCGGTGCAGCGGCAGTAGTTCCCCGCCAGATGTTCGCGGATGGTATCACGGCTTGGGATCCCGCCGCGCGCGAGCAGCTCCTGCGCGGTCAGCAGCATCGCAGGTGTGCAGAAACCGCATTGCAGCGCGTTACGCCTGCGGAACGCGTCCTGCAGGTCCGCGATATCGCCCGAATCCGACACGCCCTCGATGGTCTCGACGTGCGCGCCGTCGCATTGCACCGCGAGCGTGAGGCAGCCGCGCACGATCACGCCATCGAGGAGCACCGTGCAGGCGCCGCACACGCCATGCTCGCAGCCGACATGACTGCCGGTCAGCCCAAGCGTCTCGCGCACGAAGTCCACCAGCGTGGTGCGCGGCTCGACCGATTCGGTGACCGCCTCGCCATTCACCGTCATGCGGACGTCGAGCATGCTCATGCTGTCTCCGTGAGCTGTTTCGCAACCCGTCGCAGCAGCACGCCGGCAAGATGCTTTTTTACGGCACCCGTCGCCTGGATGTCGTCGGCCGGATCGAGGTCGAGCGCACTGACCGCGTCATCCACCGAGCCGGCTGCCAGTGCGGCTTCGGCCTTGCGCGCGCGCACCGGCGTTGCGCCGACGCCGAAGTAACAGAGCCGCACATCGCTCAAGGCCTTGCCGTTTGCCTTCGCGACCGCCGCCAGTCCCACCATCGCGTAATCGCCGTGCCGCCGCGCCAGCTCGGCAAAGCCCACACGCGTGTTTGCATCGGCGGCCGCAAAGCGAATGGCGCTGAGCACATCGTGCGGACCGAGGGCCGTCTCGAACAGGCCCTTGAAGAAATCGCCCGCCTTCACGCTGCGCTTGCCCTTCGGCCCCGCGATATCGATCTCGCCATCGAGCGCCACCAGACAGGCCGGCAGTTCGGCGGCCGGGTCCGCATAGGCGAGCGAGCCGCCGAGGGTGCCGCGGTTGCGGATCGCCGGGTGCGCGATGTGAGGCATCGCCAACGCGACCAGCGGGGCATGTTTCGCGATGTCGGAAGAACGCTCCAGCGCGACGTGGCGCGTCATCGCGCCGATCTCGACCATGCCGTTGCTGACGCTGATGCCGTCGAGGCCCACGCCGTTGATATCGACCAGCAGCGAGGGGCTGGAGAGCCGCATGTTCAGGGTGGCGATCAGGCTCTGCCCGCCCGCCAGCAGCTTGGCCTCGCCTTTGTGCGCGCCGAGCAGCGCAATCGCATCGTCGAGCGAGCGCGCTTTCGCATAGGCGAATGCTGCCGGTTTCAACCCATCCTCCCCGGTGCGGATCGCGGTCCGCTTGTCTTGAATGCATCCAGATTGGCGGGAAATGGGGTATGGAAGTCAAGGGCTTGCTCGCCGCCGCCATGCGGGTGAACTTAGGCCCGCAAAACAAGCCGGAGACGCACAAGGTGAAGCAGGTCGAAGCGGCGGTGATCGGGGTCGGGTGGGTCGGCGGAACGCGCGCCGAGGCGTTGTCGCGCACCGCGCTGGTCGACAAGCTGCACCTCTGCGATATCAAGCCGGATCGGCTCGCCGAAGTGAAGGCGCTCTACAAGCCCGCCACCACGACGCTCGACTACCAGGACATCATCCAAAACAACAACATTTCGGTCGTTTACATCTCGACCACGCCGGAATCGAACCACTATCCGATCTGCCGCGACTGCCTGCGCAACGGCAAGAACGTGATGCTGGAGAAACCGATCGCGCTGGAGCTGTGGGAAGCCGACGAGCTGATCATGCTCGCCCAGCGCAACAATCTGAAATTCACCATCGGCTATTCGCAGCGCTTCAACACCAAGATCGCCTACGCCAAGAAGAAGATCGTCGACGGCACGCTCGGCAACGTCGTCTCCGTGCTGGTCAGCCGCCATCTGTCGCGCGCACTCGGCAAGAAGATCGCGAGCCGCGTGCGGCTCTCGCCGGTCGTGATGGAGTCGACGCACGATCTCGACTTCGTGTTCTGGCTGCTGGAGCCCGCGAAACCCGTGCGGGTCTATTCGCAGGGCGCCTACGGCTACATGCAGCCTGTCAACGGCTCGCACGATGTG
>Ga0193717_1001332_pt1 | contig 15162 bp, 10 predicted proteins | sample U2c2metaG_FD_145900 | JGI IMG/M metagenome (GOLD analysis project Ga0193717, IMG submission 145900) | Soil microbial communities from a riparian zone of the East river system, Colorado, United States - U2c2 | ecosystem: Environmental > Terrestrial > Soil > Riparian zone | place: USA: East River... | reverse complement strand
CCTGGCCGCTGGTTGTACACTGTACAGCCGCTTTGCCGAATTGCTGTAAGCCTCTCGTTGTACACTGTACATCTTGGCGGTTTAGCCACTGGCCGGGCGCGCTGCAGGCAAGAGCAAGCGGAACAGGCGTTCGAGATCCGCGGCATTGTAGAATTCGATTTCTATGCGTCCACTCTGACCATTTTGCTTCTGCGCGATCCGCACCTGGGTCCCCAAGTGCCGACGCAATTTGGTCTCAGCCGCTCGTACATTGGGGTCATTGTCTTTAGGCTTAGCGACCCGAGTCTTTGATCCCGTTCCATCTAGTTCGCGCACGAGTCGTTCCGTCTCTCTAACGGACAAGCCTCGTTCGATAATCCTTCTGGCAAGGCGGCGCTGAGTGTCGGGATCACTTGTTCCGAGAAGTGTTCGCGCATGCCCTGTCGAAAGCTTGCCCTCTTCAATCAAGCCGCGTATATCATCAGGTAAGCGCAAAAGACGAAGGTAGTTCGTTATGTATGATCGATCTCGGCCGACGCGCTCGGCGAGAGTTTCTTGTGTCATACCTATGGACTCAATAAGTTTTTTGTACGCTTGCGCCTCTTCGATGGGGTTCAGATCTTCGCGCTGGATATTCTCTATGAGTGCTAATTCCAAGACCTTGTCGTCTGGAATACTTCGCACGACGACCGGCACATGCGTCAACCCCGCTAACTGCGCGGCCCTCCAACGTCTTTCACCTGCAATCAACTCATAGGCGCCACCCTTCCTTCTTACCAGGAGGGGCTGGACCACACCGTTTGCCCTGATCGATTTCGCTAGCTCCTCCAGTCGAACTTCGTCGAATCGAGTCCGAGGCTGCATGCTACTAGGCTCAACCAAGTCTATCGCAATCTCGTCGGGCTCTGCGGCCGAACCGGTTTGTTCAGCCGACAGCAGTGCGCCCAACCCCCGGCCCAGTGGCTTTCGCGTCATGAGCAAGTATCTCCCTGGCTAAATCGATATAGGCCTCCGAGCCTTTCGAGTGTTTGTCGTACAGGATTATCGGCTTTCCGTAACTCGGGGCCTCCGCCAGCCGCACATTTCTGGGGATCACCGTTTGAAAGACCTGTTGACCGTAGAAATCCCTCAAATCTGACGCCACTGCAGCCGATAGATTGGTGCGCTCGTCATACATAGTCAGCAGAAGGCCTTCGATCGTTAGTGTGGGGTTGTGTAGCCGCCGAATTCGAGCGAGCGTGTCGAAGAGTTCGGTCACGCCTTCCAAGGCGTAATACTCAGCCTGAATGGGCACCAGTAAGGATTTCGCTGCCGTAAGGGCGTTTAGGGTCAGAAGGCCGAGGGAAGGAGGGCAATCGATAATTATGAATTCGTAGTCGCTCTCAACAGACTCCAGTGCTTCTCGAAGCCTGAACTCTCGTCTATCCATGTCGACCAACTCAACCTCCGCGCCAGTTAGGTCCTTGTTCGCGGGAGCGATGTGAAGGCCAGCGATCTCCGTAGTGAGAATGACGTCCTTTATTGGCTCTGTCAGAACAATACTGTGATAGAGGTTCCTTCGGAAGCTACCGCGAACTATTCCCATGCCTGAGGTCGCATTTCCCTGGGGATCCGCATCCACCAGTAATACGCGTATGCCTCCACTGGCAATTACTGACGCCAGGTTAACCGCAGTCGTAGTCTTTCCCACTCCACCCTTCTGATTTGCGACTGCGATTATCTTCGCCATCGTAAGCTGGTCGACGTCTCCTTATTGTTGGGGCTAAACTACCATAAAGGCTGCCGACAGCGCCACAAAGCATTGTGCGTCGGGCGTTTAATGTTCCACGTGTAACATGAGTAACCCCGTTATCAAGGAAAATTGGGAAGCCCTCGCAGAACCGGGCCACGTGAAACAATCAGGCTGCCTGATGAAGTGTCAAGTGCACGAGTAGAGTCGACAGGGCGGTGGATGTTAGTCCAGGTATGCGGCGAGCGTCCCCAAAAGTTAAGGGGCGAGCCCTCTCAAAACGCTCAACCATTTCATGGGAAAGCCCGCTTAGCCCACGAAAGCTGAAGTCGGATCGAATTCGTAGCCAGTCATGCTGGTGAAGCCGCTGCACGTTGAGCCTCTGCGCATCGATATATCCGGCGTATAGCGAGTCAGCCAACCCGGATTCAATCTCGGAGTCGGTCAACCCTGGCAGCCTTCCTGAGGGTAATACGGACCGGATGATGTCGAGACCAACTTCCGCCCGCTTTCCAAGCTGAGCCAGGGTTACTGAATCTCCCAGATCAGCTCCGAGCTTAGAACTGATTGCTGCATAAGCGGCGTCGGATCGTTTGAGCCGTGTCTCAGCCAATATCTTGCCCAGTTGTGCAATTCGATCTCTTCGATGATTGAATCTCTCCCAATCGGAGTCACCGACCAGGCCGAGGTCGCGACCGTATGGCTCGAGGCGCTCATCTGCGTTGTCATAGCGGAGCGCAAGGCGATTCTCCGCCCGAGACGTGAAAACCCTATAAGGCTCATCCACGCCTTGATTTATAAGATCGTCAATCAGAACGCCAATGTAGGACTCATCTCGCTTTAACCGAAATTTCTGCCGACCCTGAACCGAAAGAGCGGCATTGATCCCGGCAATCAGTCCCTGACAAGCTGCTTCCTCGTAGCCCGTTGTTCCATTGATCTGGCCGGCGTGGAAGAGCCCTGGAACTCGTGTCGTCTGCAAATCGGGGCCCAGCTCTCGAGGATCGACGAAGTCATACTCGATGGCATACCCCGGGCGGATAATTCTCGCCTCCTCCATGCCTGGAATCAGCCTCACCAATTGCTGCTGAACGTTCGCGGGCAATGAGGTTGAAAAGCCATTCAAATAAACTTCGTTCGTATCATGACCCTCGGGCTCAAGAAATAATTGGTGACGGTCCTTATCTGCGAACTTGACTACCTTGTCCTCAATCGAAGGACAGTATCGGGGTCCGATGCCCCGGATTTTACCGGAGTACAACGGAGACATATGTAGATTTTGTCTAATAGCTTCGTGGACGGTCGGTGATGTGTAGCCTAAATAACAACTCAGTTGGGGCTGCAAAATCTCGTCGGTCGCGAAGGAGAAGGGCACGGGCACTTCATCTGGGGGTTGAACCTGGAATGCGGACCACTCAATTGTCCGGCCGTCAAGTCGGGGCGGAGTCCCTGTTTTAAGCCTTCCCACCGGAAAACCCAGGCGCTTCAGAGCTGATGCCAGTTCAATCGAGGACGGTTCACCTGCCCTTCCGGCTTTGTACGTCTGCCTCCCGGTATGAACAACGCCGTTGAGAAATGTTCCGGTAGCTATCACCACTGCCGACGCGCCGAATCTGCGACCGTCCTGCAATTCGATTCCGGCGATTCTCTGGCCACGAACTACGAGATCCAGCACGGTCCCCTGCCGCAAGTGTAAATTGGGAGTACCCTCGAGGGTCTTCCTCATGTCCTTGCGATATAGTGAGCGGTCCGCTTGAGCGCGCGGAGACTGCACCGCTCGACCTCTCGAACGGTTCAATAACCTAAATTGGATACCCGTTCTATCCGCGACCCTTCCCATGACTCCACCGAGTGCGTCTATCTCGCGAACGAGATGTCCCTTTGCGATCCCTCCGATGGCTGGATTGCAGGACATCTGTCCGATCAGATCGAGGTTCATTGTTACGAGCGCCGTATTCGAACCTAGTCTTGACGCAGCGGACGCGGCCTCACAACCGGCGTGCCCGCCACCGATGACAACCACATCAAAGGCTTCATCAAAACTCATCACTATTTCCCAATGCAGAACGTTGCGAAGATTTCTGTTAGGATTTCATCCGTCGTTGTCTCGCCTGTTATCTGCCCCAGAAATCCTAATCCGTTGTGAAGTCCAACTAGTACCAACTCCTCGCTGGCACCTCCTTGCAGCAACTCCAATGACGATTGAATCTCCACTCGTGTGCGAACCAATAAATCATAGTGCCGGGCATCTGTGATTAAAAAACCGGCGCTTGAAGCGTCAACGGATCCGAATGGCCCCAGTATAGCAGCACGAAGCGTTTCCAACCCGACGCCGGTGACCGCAGATACGTTGATGGTTCTTGCTTCAAAGCTGGATCGAGATCTCTCCAGGATGTCGAACGACGGTACATCGCTCTTATTGAGAGCAACAATATCTCGTCCCGGCCGCGCCTGAGAGAGCACTCTCAAATCCTCTGGACGTAGATCCTCTGACCCATCAATAACAATTACCAGCAAGTCCGCGTCCGCCATTGCTTGTTGCGTACGCTCGACACCCATCTTCTCAATTCTATCCGTTGACTCACGAACACCGGCGGTATCCGTCAACACAACCGGCACGCCGTTGAGGCTGATGCGCTCAGTTATCGTATCCCGCGTAGTACCAGGTATTTCTGTTACAATAGCCCGCTCGGAAGCCAGTAACATATTGAACAGACTAGACTTACCGACATTTGGGCGTCCGGCGAAAGTTACTTTTAGCCCGTCACGCAGTAAATGACCCAGTTCGAATGTGGAAGCCAGCCTACTCAGATCCGTCGCAACATCCTTTAGCTCTTCCGCTATCTCCTGCCTTCTAAGTTGGGGCAGATCATCTTCAACGAACTCGATGGCTGACTCCAGTTGGACTATGGTGTGAATCAATCTTTGCTGCGAACCCTCAAGCCGCGCCGATAGTTCTCCCATCAGCTGGCGAAGCGCTTGCTGTGCCGCGGCGTCGGTCTGCGCGTTGATTAGATCTCGAATAGCTTCCGCCTGGCTCAGGTTAAATTTTTTGTTGCCAAGTGCTCGCAACGTGAACTCACCTGGACCAGCCAGCCGAGCTCCTAACGCAAGTGTAAGATCAACTACCTGGCGAAGAATAACCGGCGAGCCATGGCAACTGATCTCAACCACGTCCTCTCCCGTATATGAGTTGGGTGCTGGAAAAAAAGTTAGGAGTGCTCTGTCGAGGATCGAGCTGGAACCGTTTGACCGGATACTTTTTAGAACAGACTGTGAGGGTCCTGGTCTAAAGTTACTATCACCAACGATGGATCTTGCGATCGATAGTGAGGCTGGGCCACTTAGTCGGACGACGCCGATTGCGCTGCGACCGGCGGGCGTACCCAATGCGACTATCGTGTCCATTACTGCTCGTCGGGTGTGCGTCAGGCACAATGATTGAAGAGGACAAACTAGGCGTTGCTTTTCTTGAGGCCAACCCTAAGTTTACGCTCCTGGCCTTCCCCCACGGACTCCGTTTGCAAGTCTTCGCTCTCAGCCAGGGCCACGTGAATCACTCTCCGTTCTTGCGCCGTCATCGATCCAAATGTGAAGACTGCTCCGGTCGCTCGAACCTGAGCCGCAGCGTGCGAAGCCATCGCGCGCAGTTCGGTCTCCCTGGTGGCGCGAAAACCATGAACGTCGCAAACGATCCGCTGACCTGTGGGCAAACTTCGACCAAATGCTTGGTTAGCCAGGTGTTGCAGCGCTTCAAGCAGCTCTCCACCCTCAGCCTGGAGCAGTTCCGCATCTCTGCCATCCAAATTGAGCAAGCACCGATCTGCGGTCTCCTCGGCCGAGACCTCGAGCGCAAATCCGGCTTTCTCTAAAACGGACTGAAGAAAAGTCCCGGCTCGTTCACAAGGCTCATCCATCTTATTTGAACTCCACGATTGATTCTAAGATGTTACGTCTTAGACGTCGCTACTTTTTTGGTGTCTGCTTGGTCGCTTTTCCGTCGGGAGGCTCCTCATCGCCCTCGGATTTCGTCAGGTGATTTATCAGAAACTGCTGGCTGAAACCTACAATGTTTCCCACCAGCCAATAAAGCAACAATCCCGATGGCGCGCCCCACAAGACGTAAAGCATAAAGAGAGGCATTCCGATAGCCATCATTTTACGTTGCAGAGGATCTGCCGAAGGTGCCGGCGTGATCAACTGCAGGACGATCATCGTGCCGGCCATTAGAAACTCGAGTACATGGACTGGATCGCCAGCCGAGAGATCCGGCAACCAGAGAAAACTTGCCTGGCGGAAATCAAGAGAGATGGTGATCGCGCGATACAGTGCGAAGAGAAAGGGCATCTGGATGAGCAGAGGCAAGCAACCCCCCAGCGGATTCCCCTCTTTCATTAGACGCAACTGCTCCATTTGGAGATCCTTCAATCGCGGATCGGTCTGTTTCATCCCCTTGATCTTCTCTTGCAGCTCCTTCATTTTAGGCGCCAGCTTCTGCGCCTTCTTCATCGCCTTCGAGGAGCGCCACTTCAGAGGGAAAAAGAGTGAGTAGATAACGATGGTAAAGAGGATGATCGCCAGCCCATAACTACCGGTAAGCTGATGTAAAAACCGAATGGATTTTAGAATGGGAACGGATATTGGACGCGAGAGCCAACTGAACCAACCATAGTCAATCAAGCCTTCGAGATCGACATTTCTTCCAACAGATTCCTGTATCTTCTCCCCGGCGCCCGTCAAAATGTAATGGTCCTTGGGCCCCACATAGAGAGCGGTTCTTGTCCCATCGCTGGGGATGGGTACGAGAGCCGAGATTAGGTATCTGCTTTCCTGTGAGCCATTGGTTTGGTGGTTATACTGAGTCGTACGATACTCAAGGCCTTCGAATCTCTTCGAAGGTATCGCCACCATCGCGAAGTAGGTATCACCAACGCCCGCCCAATCGACAGGTCCGGCCAGACTCAGCCGGTCCGGGCTATTCTTGTTGGAGTTGATTCCGGCAGCCGCATGGCGTTCAACCTTGTCACCAACAGCCGCAATTGCTTCAGGTGCCACTGAATAAAACGTGTAATGCTTGATCCCCTGGTCGCCAATGCTTGGTCCAATTTTTAGTCTAACTTGAGGGACGATCTGGCCACCGCGCTTGAGTGTTACTTCTAAGTCAGTGCTATACCTTTCGGCATCGAATGTAAGTTTCTTCGTCACATCCAATCCGGTCGCGCTGTCATGAAGGAGAAAAGTGATAGACCTTTTCTCATTAGCTCCCAGAGCGATCTCAACATCGCCGCTGGGGGTGTCAACTCCCTCGACCTGGTAGTTTCTTGTAGCCAGAAGTGTGTCGACGGCGCTGTCATCGGTAATGATCTGGAGCGGTGATTCGCGCGGTTGGCGCTTTAGCCCTTCAGACGGAATCAGCTCCAACGGAACCTTATTGTTCTTATTTGAAGCTACGGAATGGATTTCACGGCCGCTGTCTTTGTTCTTCGTAATTATCCAGCTAACGACTTCAGAACCGAGGCTATCCAACTTCACCTCATACAGAGGCGTCTTTATCCACAGGTTTCTGCGCGCTACTTCAGCTCCAATTGGCGAACTTGGATTTGAAGACGCAGGTGCCGGACTTCCTGTCGGGCTCGCCGGCGTTGCCGTGGGTGATACGGCCGGCGAGGTCTCCGCCGCCTTGTCCTTGGGGGGTGTCTTTACAGGGAAAAGATAGCTCCACGAAAAAAGGATCGCCGTGGAAATCAATAACGCCAGTATCAAACGTTTCTGTTGCATCTTAGACTAAGAAGGCGTGCGCCCAGGCTTTGCCGAACGTTTCACTTCAAGGGATCATACCCACCGGGACTGAACGGATGGCAGCGCAATAGCCTTCTCAGAGCGAGTGTACTTCCGCGCAGTGCTCCGTAACGGTTAATGGCCTCCATGGCATATACGGAACAGGAAGGTACAAATCTACAAGCGGGTGGAAGCAGAGGCGACAGAGCTAGTTTATAAAACCGCAGGAATGAAATTAATATTATCTTCACACCAGTTGTGCTTCAACCACAGATCCGGCTGCTTCTTCGCTCTCCACTCGAGCAATCATCTGTGCAAACTCATCAGATGGTCGTCGACTGTCAAGGGACAACAGTGACCTTCTGGCGTTTAGTACCCAATCGTATCTTCGCTTCAATCGGTCGAGACGCGGTTTCATAAGCCTAAAGGCTTCGCGAAGTAAACGCTTTGCCCGGTTCCGATCTACTGCCCTGCCCAGCGCCTTTCGCGAAGCAGTGATTCCCAGGCGATGTTGTGTTAGGGAATTCGGTAGGACAAAGACCGTTAGGAAATGGCCCTCGTAACGCTTCCCAGTTCGATAAACCCTCTGAAAATCGTTGCTACCGCAAAGGTTCATTTGCATAGAGCAAAGGTCAGTAGTGAGACGGCGTGAGACGCTTCCGCCCCTTGGCACGCCTCCGTTTCAGCACCAACCTGCCATTCTTGGTCGCCATCCTGGAGCGAAAGCCATGAGTCTTGGCTCGACGCCTGTTGTTTGGCTGAAAAGTGGGCTTAGCCATCTGAATGAATCTCCTCCTGCGCGAAAACGGTAAGACTAACTGCCGCTGTCGCTCATGTCAAGAAAGGCGATCATGGTCCGCCGGTCGTCCCTCAAACCATAACGCGGCATCCTGAGACAGGTCTCAACCGCCCGGTCATAGGAGTTTACCCTTGTGCGGCGAACTTGCCCTGAAGAGCGACCGTCAAAAAGCTCAGATAGCCCCGGCAGCAACACCCTTTCCTCCCCTTCAAGTCCTTCTTTCCGGCAGTGTGTTTTATGCCAACTGACTCGCTTGATCACATACGAACTGTGTGTTAGTCTGCGAGACCATTGAAGGACAACCCCTGCTAAGTAGTTGATAAATATATACTTAAAGCAACACTTTAGGGTTTTGGTATTTTCCACAGAGCTGAGGAAAATCCTGTGGAAAAGCCAGTCGCGGTTGTGGTGGATTCTCGCAACCTGCTACGGAAGGGTTGTTGCCATGTCTCTCGGTAGTCTGTTGTACAAAAGAAAGCTGGGCGTGTGATGAGCGGTGTGATTTTCGAAGACGGTGTATGGGATGGCATTCTCGAATCCATCAGGAAGAAGCTCAACGGAGAGACGATCGAAACATGGTTCAAGGCGATTGAGTTTCGAGGAATCAATAGGGTTCGATCTGTTCTCCATCTATGTGCTCCCAATCAGGTGGTTAGGGATTGGATAACGCATAACTACTCCGGACTATTGGACCAGTCTTTATTAGAGGTCAGCCTCGGTGGATATAGCATCGATTGGGAGGTGGCAAACGAAACGCTCTCTGGGGCGGCCAACGAGCTAAACATGGTCGGAAACTACCCGGTTACCGAGCGCGCTTCCGCTGTTGAGTCCGACGTCGTTTCCGGATTTGAACGAAATCGAGAGTTCTCCACTTCCGCTACTGCAGTTGCCCTCGCCCCCTTGAACCTGGTTCCAGAACCTACACTCAACTCAAGGTACACCTACGACAGCTTCGTTGTCGGTTCCTGCAATCAGTTTGCTCACGCGGCATCTTTGGCGGTAGCCGAGGCGCCAGGGCGGACCTATAACCCTTTGTATATTTATGGCGGAGTGGGGTTGGGTAAGACGCACCTGATGCACGCCTGCGGTCAAGCCATAAAGAAGCGCAATCCTCATCTGAAGCTATGCTATTTGTCATCAGAGAAGTTCATGAATGAGTTAATAAGCGCCATTCGCTATGACAAGACGCCTGGTTTCCGCGAGAAGTACCGATCCGTTGATGTACTCCTGATCGACGACGTCCAGTTCATGGCTGGCAAGGAGCGCACGCAGGAAGAGTTCTTTCACACATTTAACTCCCTTTACGATCAACAGAAGCAAATCGTTATTAGTTCGGACTGCCCTCCGCGAGAGATCCCAACGTTGGAAGAAAGACTACATTCTCGCTTCGAATGGGGACTAATCGCCGACATTGAGCCTCCAGACCTTGAAACGAAGGTTGCTATCCTCAACCGCAAAGCCGAGATCATGGGAGTGACCATCCCCGACGATGTCGCCCTGTTAATCGCAACCAGAGTCAAAAACAACGTTCGTGAACTTGAAGGTTCTCTTGTGCGTCTTATTGCTATCTCTTCGTTGCGCGGGGATAAGATCTCCAAATCTTTGGCGCAAGACGCAGTTCGTAACATAGCTGGCGAAGAGGAATCAGGAGTAATTACGATTCAGCAGATTCAAAAGATGGTGGCTGACAACTTCAAGATGAGAGTGGAGGAGCTAATCTCAAAGAGCAATGCCAGGCAAGTCTCTCGACCTCGGCAGATTGCAATGTATCTTTGTAAGAAGTTAACAAAACATAGTTATCCAGAGATTGGGAGAGCATTCGGTGGTAAGCACCACACCACCGTTATTCATTCCTTTGCTAAAATCGAATCTTTAAAGTCCAGAGACTCCGGCCTCCAGCGACTCGTCGACGAACTCTCTGAGCGCCTTGAGAAATAAAAGGTCGCGTTCCACAGGGCAGTGAGGGTCGGATAAGGGGAAACAGTCAGTTTGAAACAGAATGTCACAGGCGCTTGGTTTAATAGATAGTGAGAATCTGTAATACGGGCTGTTTCGAGTTTTTTCGACAGCCTGAAGTGGTCGAAATGGTCTTAATTTCACAGCCCCTGTGCAGGTCAATTAGTGAGTCTAAAGAAGGTTAACTGGTTTTCCTCAGATCAACAGGGCACTATTACTACTACTGGAAGTAAATATTATTATTTCTATCTAACAGAAGCAGTCTAAAGGTTGAGCGATTCGTAGAGTTGATTCAAAGACTAAGGAGTGTGCAAGTCATGCAGTTTGTCGTTAGTAAACAGAACCTTCAAAAAGAACTTGGTTTCGTTCAGGGTGTAGTTGAAAAGAAGAACACCATTCCAGTTCTTTCAAATATTCTTATTGAGTCCGTTGGTGAGAACACTATCAGGATCACGGGAACGGATCTTGACGTAACCATTCGCTGCGATATGGATGCCGAAGAAATTAGTACTCCGGGTTCTATCTGCGTGCAAGCGAGAAAGCTCTTCGAAATTGCCAGACTGCTTCCCGATGCCCCAGTGAGTTTTAAAAAAGAAGAGAACGACTGGGTTACGGTGAAATGCGATCGCTCGAAATTCAAAATGGTAGGAGTTGGTCGCGATGCATTTCCCGAGGTACCTGCTTTCAAATCTGCCCCTACAAAGATTTCGGCGGCCGTTCTTAAGTCTCTAATTGATCGAACAATCTTCGCAATTACTCAGGAAGAATCGAGATACACCCTCTCCGGCGCAAAGTTCATCCTGGATGAATCAGGGGCCAAGATGATCACCACAGATGGCCACCGGCTCGCCTATGTGGAAAAAAAGGAGACAGCGAAAAACGGCACGAAAGACACGCTTGACACTCTAATACCTCGAAAGACACTAGCTGAGCTAACGAAGTTGACAGCCGGTTTTGACGCTGAGATCAGTCTGGGGATGGATGAAAACCATATCTACTTTGAAGTGGGCCCAAGACTGTTAATCTCCCGAATGCTCTATGGGCAGTTTCCGAATTACGAGATGGTAATGCCCAAGAACAATGATAAGTCTATCGAGTTTGATGGTGCTCTGCTTAATCAGGCCATCCGGCGTGTGGCTCTAATGGCGGACGAACGGTCGCACGCCATCCGCTTTCATCTGGAGCCGAATCAATTAGTAATCAGTTCCCAGAATGCCGAGGAGGGAGAAGCTCGCGAGACTATCCCGGCGGATTACACAGGTGAGGAGACCGACATAGGATTCAACGCGCAATATCTGCAGGACTTCCTCAACGTGATGGGAGACGGCAAGGTTGCATTTGAGTTCAAAGACGGAAACTCCCAGGCTCAACTACGACCGTCAGACGGCGGTGACTATGAGTACAAGTATGTAGTGATGCCGATGCGCATCTGACGAAGACCGTTTGTCCTTCCCTTTATTGGTGGAAGAAGCGCTCTCTGGGGTCGGAGGGCGCTTTTCTTTTATTGCTCCGCCGGTTCCATTTGCGCTCTCTCAATCACCCTATCAGGATATGCTAAAATCCGAGCCATGATCCTTGAGTCCATTGAGGCCCACCAGTTCCGTAACTTAAGCGGAACGATCCTCTGGGGTTCCGGTCTCAATATTATTTTCGGAAACAACGGGCAAGGTAAAACAAACTGGCTGGAGGGAATCTATCTCCTCTCCAGAACGAAGTCATTCCGCACTCAGCGTCTTCAGGAATCAATAACATTTGGCGAGGAGATGGCATTCGTAAGAGGCAGTGTCTCCAGCGGTGAACTGCTGCGAGATCTGCAGGTCACACTCCAAAGCAATACGAAATCAATCTCAGTCAATAGCAAAAAGGAACTGCTGGTAAGATATCTGTCTCAACTGCAGGTCTTTGCTTTCACGTCCGATGAACTCGAAGTAGTTAGGGGAACGCCAGAAGCGCGACGACGCTTCATTGATCGCGGAGTCGCTTCTTTGAGGCCTGCCTATGTACAAACCCTTTCCAATTATAAGAGGGTACTGAAACAGAAAAACCGAATTCTTCAGGACTCCATTGAGACCGGCTTGGGGTTAGCCGAGACCAGGGATCTCGTGGCTCCCTGGAATGAACAATTGGTGAACCTGGCACATCAAATACACCTCTCTCGAACAGACTACATCGGGCGGATAAACGAAGTGTTGGAGCGCGGACTTTTCGAGCGGCGTGAGATCCAAATCCGATATGTTTCGTCGCTGGAAGGAAAGGGCGATTTGCATGATTACGAGTCACTGCTCGACCACCGCCTGCATCTTCGACTCGAGGCCGAATTGTCCGCCGGCCGTGCTCTTATAGGGCCGCATCGTGACGATTTGGAGATACATCTGGAAGGCCACGAGATGCGGGTCTACGGGAGTGCTGGGCAACAGCGTAGCGCATTGTTATTATTAGACTTAGCGGCAATTTCAGTGTATAATTCATGGCACGATGATTACCCCCTTTTTCTCATCGACGATGTGGACGCGGAACTGGACGAAAAGAGGATAAACAGTCTGTTGGAATACCTTGAAGGTCGCACCCAGACATTCATCACAACGTCGAAACGCACCCACGTCCAGGCATTCATATCGAGAGCAAGTGTGTATGAAATCGAAGAAGGTAAAGTGACGAACGGCGAACCGAAAAGAGATTCGGTTTCCACGGCCTTGGCCTAGGATGCAGTCGCGCGGAGAGCGCGGAACCAACAGAACAGCAACTGTGTATTTGCGTTAAGGAGAATAGTTTGGCAACAGCAGGAATAACGACGGATAAACCTCCCGAAAAGAAGGTGCCGGCATACGACTCATCATCAATCACAATTCTGGAAGGGCGAGAAGCGGTTCGCAAGCGCCCGGCAATGTACATCGGCTCAACCGGAGAGATCGGCCTTCATCACCTGGTTTATGAGATCGTTGATAATTCGATAGATGAAGCGCTGGCTGGATATTGCGACACCGTCGAAGTGAACATTCATCTCGACAATTCGATCACGGTAATCGATAACGGCCGCGGGATTCCGGTTGATGAAATCAAGAAAGAGAAAAGGTCGGCCGCAGAAGTGGTCATGACCAAGCTCCATGCCGGCGGAAAGTTTGACTCCAATGCGTACAAAGTTTCCGGTGGCCTTCATGGCGTCGGCGTTTCCGTCGTCAACTTTCTTTCAGAGACTTTACGCCTGGAGATATGGAGAGATAGTAAGACTTACGAACAGGAGTATCTTCGCGGCGTTCCTGTAGTTGCCCTGAGGCATACAGGAAAGACCAAGAGGCGCGGAACCAAGATCACGTTCAAGCCGGACGCGCAGATTTTCGATCACACCGAGTTTAGTTTCGATAAGCTGTCAGAGCGTTTGCGCGAGAAGGCCTTTCTCAACAAGGGCATTCGCATCACGATCAAAGACGAGCGGGAAGAGCCTGAGCGGTCTCACGAATTCTATTACAAGGGTGGCATCGCAGAATTCGTAAAGCATTTAAACAAGAATAAGAGCACGCTTCACGACAAGCCAATCTACTTTGAAAGGGAAGCCGACAGCCTTTCGATCGAAGTTGCTATCCAGTACAACGACGGCTACGACGAGAAGGTATATTCCTTTGCCAATAACATAAACACGGTAGATGGCGGCTCGCACCTTTCAGGCTTTCGCTCGGCCTTTACACGCACGATCAATGCCTACGCGCAGTCGTCTGGTTTGGCCAAGAACTTCAAGAGTTCTCTGACCGGGGATGATGTTCGCGAAGGTCTGGTTGCGGTTATCTCAGTCAAGCTGCCTCAGCCCCAGTTTGAGGGACAGACTAAGGGCAAGCTCAACTCAGACGTGAAGGGGGCCGTAGAGTCGTTCTTAAACGAACGGCTAACGGAATTCTTCGAACAGAATCCGACTGTTGCCCGCAAGGTAGTCGGCAAGTCTCTCGACGCCGCTCGGGCTCGCGAGGCGGCCAGGAAAGCGCGTGAAATTGTACGTAAGGGAGCGATGGGTTCAACCATGCTTCCAGGAAAGCTGGCCGATTGCCAGGAGCGCGATCCATCTCTGTCGGAGATATACATCGTTGAGGGCGACTCGGCAGGTGGATCGGCTAAACAGGGGCGCGACCGGAAGAACCAGGCGATCCTTCCGCTCAAGGGCAAGATCCTTAATGTCGAGAAGGCGCGGTTCGACAAGATGCTGGGGCATAGCGAAATAAAATCGCTCATCATGGCGCTGGGAACGGGGATCGGAAAAGAAGATTTCGACGCCAGCAAGCTCCGCTACCACAAGATCATTCTGATGACTGACGCTGACGTAGACGGTTCCCACATCAGAACCCTGTTGCTGACTTTCTTCTATCGACAGATGGCCGAGTTGGTTGAAAGGGGATATGTGTACATCGCACAGCCACCCTTATTTAAGGTAAAGCGGGGTAAGAAAGAGGAGTACATCAAAGATGAAGAGTCGATGACCCGCTATCTGATGCGCATGGCGACAGCCGACATGACCATCAAAACAACAGGCGCCAAGGACGTCATCGAGGGTAAGGAACTGGCGAAATCGTTGGGGAAGATGGTCGACTTAAAGAAATACTGCGAGAAAGCGGCGCGACGCATCGGCGGAGATCGATATCTACTCCAGACTCTGCTTGAAGCCTTCGGGGGCAAAAAAGGTGTCTTGCGCAAAGAAGGTGCAACTCTTCGCAAGATCTTTCAGGATGGCGAACTCATGGCCCAAGTCGAAGCCGTCCTGGATAAGGCTGGGTTCAAGACCGATCTCTCGACCGATGAAGAACATGGATTGTGGGAGATTGAAACGACTACCGTATCAGGTGTTAGCCTTTCCATTGATTGGAACTTTGCAAGTTTTGTAGAGTTTCAGAAAGCCGTCGAACTATATAGCGAACTCGAAGACGACCTGGCTGCGCCC
>Ga0193717_1001331_pt1 | contig 15163 bp, 17 predicted proteins | sample U2c2metaG_FD_145900 | JGI IMG/M metagenome (GOLD analysis project Ga0193717, IMG submission 145900) | Soil microbial communities from a riparian zone of the East river system, Colorado, United States - U2c2 | ecosystem: Environmental > Terrestrial > Soil > Riparian zone | place: USA: East River... | reverse complement strand
CGCAGGTGGCGAACTCGCGGGTCCAGTCGTAGGCGAACCCCAGGCGCTTCAGTTGCTCGCGCATGTGGTCGATGTTCTGGTACGTCCACTTCGCCGGGGCCGTCTTGTTCTTGATGGCGGCGTTTTCGGCGGGAAGGCCGAAGGCGTCCCATCCCATCGGCTGCAGCACGTTCTTGCCCAGCATGCGCTGGTAGCGGCTGATCACGTCGGAGATGGTGTAGTTGCGCACGTGACCCATGTGCAACGCACCGGACGGGTACGGCAGCATGGAAAGGCAATAATACTTCTCGCGGGAAGGGTCTTCCTTCACCTCGTAGGCGCGTTGCTCGTTCCAGAAGCGTTGCGCGCCTTCTTCCACGGCGGCCGGGTGGTAACTCCCGGCTTCGCGGGGCGCCTGGTCAGTGTCGTGCTGCATGGATATCCGTACCGGTAAAGCGGGGTGGGTCAACGCGACAGGTTAGCCCAAGCCCGGCCCGCTTCGCCATGGCCGGGCGCTTTTCAGCCGCCGTCCACCGTGGGGCAGCCCGATGTCGAACCCGAGGCCAGCGCACGCGTCGCCTGGGCAATGGCACCTGAGAGGCGGGCAAGTGCCTGCTGATGCGCCTGCACCAGGCCTGCGTAGTCGCTGCCGGCCGGCTCGCTCACCCGCGTGGCGCAGGCAAGGCTCGATCCTTCCAGGCCATCCACCTTGCGCAGCGTCCAACTGGCTTCGACGGTGGCGCTGCCGCCCAGCTCGGAATCAAAGCGGCGGATGTCGACCTTGATGCGGATGTCGGTGCTGCCCGGAGGCCTGGCCAGGCCGTAAATATCGTGGGTGTTCAGTGCCGAAGTGATATCGGCGGACAATGCACCGCGGACTTCATCGCCCAGCGGCGCCAGCCAGCGCTGGTTTTCCAGCACCTGCACGTCGGAGGCACCCGATCGCAGCACCAGTTGCGGCAGGTCTACCTGGGGCGGCACCGCCACCGGAAGCACTTCCACCACGAAACCCGCCGGCGACGTGGTGGGTGCCACGGCACGCGGCACCAGCGTGTGGTACTGCGTGGGTGCCGAGGCGCAGCCGGCCAGCATCCCGAGGGCTAACAGCGGCATCCGGCGGATCATGGCTTGCTCCCTTGCGGCGGGTTCGTGGAGGTGGTCGGCGCGGCCGGCGGTGGTGGAGCTGGCGCCGGCGCTGCATCCTTGCCTTTGCCGCGGATCAACGACTCCGGATGGCGGGACAGGTAATCAGTAAGCACCCGCAGCGAGCGGGCCGTGCGCTGCAGTTCCTGCAGGGTCTGGCCAAGGTTCTGCTGCAACGGGGAGTCGTCCGACAAGGCATTGTTGGCCGCGCCCAGCGTCTGTTGCGCCTGCTTGAAGGTCTTGGTGGCCTCCGGCGCCAGATTCTCGTTCACCTGCTTCAAGGTGCCGGAGAGTTGCTTCAGGCTCTCATCGAGGTTCTTGCCGATGGTATCGAAGGGAATCTTCTGGATCTTGTCCACGATGCTGCCCAGCTGTTCCTGGATCTTGTCAAAGTTGCCGGACGTGGTGGGCAACTCCAGCGGCTTGGCCGCGGGATCGAATGTGACAGGCTTGGCCTTGGGATCGAAGTCGATGGCGATGTACAGCTGGCCGGTAAGGAGGTTGCCGCTTCGCGCCTGAGCGCGCAGGCCATGGTCGACCAGGCGGCCGACCATCTGCGACCAGTCGGTATCGCCCCTGCCGACCGCCGCGGCCATCAGTTTCTGATGGGCCTTGCCCAGGCGCTCGGGGTACACCACGGCACCCACGATCACCGGGAAGCGCTGGGCCCGGATGTCGTAGTCGAGGTTCACCGACACCACCTTGCCCACGTTGATGCCGAGGAATTCCACCGGCGAATCCACGCGCAAGCCACGCAGCGAATGGTCAAAGCGCATGCGGATATAACGCGGCTCGCCATCGGGCGGTGCCATCGCCGTGCCCTGGTCGTTGAAGAGGTCGAAGTTGGCGTTCTCTTCAGCGGGAGTGTCATCGTGCGGGCCGTTGGGCGACTGGAAAGCCACGCCGCCGGCCAGCACCGTGGCAAGGGACTGCGTGTTGAGCTTCAGGCCATCGGCGCCGAGCGATACATCCACGCCGCTGGCGTTCCAGAAGCGTGACGACTTCGACACGTACCTGTCGTTGGGCCCATCGATGAAAACCTGCAGGCTCACGCCCTTGCCGTCTTCATCGAGCGCATGGGACACCACGTGGCCCACCTGCACGCGGCGGAAATACACCGGCGAGCCGATGTCCAGCGAGCCCAAGTCGCCGCTGTGCAGGGTGAAGCGCTTGCCGGGCTGGCCGTGCAGTACCGGTGGCGGTGTTTCCAGACCCTTGAATTCATCCTGTTCGTCGGGGGAGTCGCCGGTGTCGGCACCGATGAAGGCGCCGGAGAACAAGGTATCGACACCCGATACGCCACCGATGCCCACGCGCGGCCTGACCACCCAGAAGCGGGTGTCCTTGGTGGCGAAACTCTCGGCGTTCTTTTCCAGGTCGATTTTCACCCTCACCTGGCTGTGATCGTGGTTCAGCGCGATCTGCGTGACCTTGCCGATCACCACGTTCTTGTATTTCACCTGGGTCTTGTTGGCCTCCAGTCCCTCGGCGGTCTGGAAGGTTACCGTGATGGCCGGCCCCTGCCCCAGCCAGCCGTGCACCAGTAGCGAGACGCCGACGGCGGCCGCCACCAGCGGCACCAGCCAGATCAGCGAGATACCCACGCGGCGCTTGTGCACCACGGGTTCGGGGAGGTCGTCGCGCTCGTCGCGCGGTTGTTCAGGCTCAGTCATCGGTTTCCTTGCGATCCCAGATCAGGCGGGGGTCGAAGCTCATCGAGGCCAGCATCGTCAGCACGACGACCAGGCCGAAATAGATCACCCCAGGCTTGGGCTCCACCCGGCTCAATACCTGGAAATGCACCAGCGCCGACAACAGCGCCACCACGAAGACATCGAGCATGGACCAGTAGCCCACCAGTTCCACCAACCGGTAGAAGCGCGCGCGCTGCTTGAGCGCCCAGCGACTGTTTCGTTGGGCCGACACCAGCAGTGTGCCCAGCACCACGAATTTCGTCATCGGCACCACGATGCTGGCGACGAAGACGATGATGGCCAGATCCCACGAATCGTTGCGCCACAATTCGACCACGCCGGAAAGAATGGTGTTGTCGTCGACGTCGCCCAGGCTCACCGTACGCATGATCGGCAACAGGTTGGCCGGCAGGTACAGCACGGCCGCGGCGATCAACAGCGCCCAGGTGCGCGCCAGCGAGTTGGCCTTGCGCCGGTGCAGCGGCGCGTGGCATCGCGGACAAAGGGCGCCCGGTGGTACGTGTTCGGCGCGGCTTACCAGGCCACAGACATGACAGCCCACCACGCCCAGTTCACGGGCCGTGACCACGCCCGTCATTCGTTGTTCCCCGCGGTCTTGTGCCATAGCTGGCGGGCATCGTGGCTGGCGAAAACGGTGATCAGCAAGGTGAGCACGCCGAACGACCAGATACCCGCGCCCGGTACCACCTTGAAGTAGCTGGAGGCCTTAACCACTGCCACCAGGGTGCCCAGCATGAACACTTCGATCATGCTCCAGGGGCGCACGTAGTACAGCATCACCATGGCCTGGCGGAATCCCGGCGCACGCTCGCCACGCCGGGCGAAGGCCAGGAGCCAGCCGAAGATCAGGATCTGCGTCAGCGGGAAGAAGAACAAGGTAAGCGCCGCCAGCACCGCCACCACCTGCGACTGGTCGTTCCACATGGCGATGGCAGCACCCCACAAGGTGGTGGTGGCATTGCTGCTGCCCAGGCTCACCTGCACGATCGGCTCGACGTTGGCGATGATGAAGACGATGCCCGCGGCCACGATCAGGGCAAATTGCTTGTCCAGGCTCAGCCACTGGTGGCGATCCAGGATCGCCCCGCAACGCATGCAACGGGCCACCTCGCGACGCGCAAGGGTGCGGCGCCGGTACACCGCGTCGCAGTACTCACAGACCATCAACGGTTGCCCGGGTGCCACATGCATGTCCTTGGGTTTCCTTTCCTTTTCCCGCCTATGGTCGCAAATTAACGTGGAGACCGCGCGACGAAGGGTGCGGGAGGTTGCCTGAACCCTCCCCGGAATGGCAAGCCACTTGATATCCTTCCTCGCTTGCCCGACCTATGCGGGCATTCCACAAGCGTTTTTCGGAGTCTCCAGTGAGCCAGGCCAGCGAAAATACCTACGTCTTCGACGTTACCACGGCCAATTTCGAGGACGCCGTGATCAAGGCGTCTCTGACCACGCCCATCCTGGTGGATTTCTGGGCCAGCTGGTGCGAGCCCTGCAAGGCGCTCAGCCCACTCCTGGATAAACTGGCCGCCGAGTACAACGGCGCCTTCGCGCTGGCCAAGGTGGACGTGGACGCCGAGCAGCAGATCGCGGCCATGTTCGGCATCCGCAGCATCCCCACGGTGATGCTGGTCAAGGACGGCCAGGTACTGGACGGCTTCGCCGGGGCCCTGCCCGAAGGCCAGCTGCGGGAATTCCTCGGCCGACACCTGCAGCCGTTCGACGCCGAAGAAGGCGAGGCCCTGGAGCCGCCGGCCGCCGAGGTCGAGGCCGAAACGCCCGAAGCTGCCATCAACCGCCTGCAGCAGGCCATCGCCGCTGAACCCGACGCCGCGGGCCTGAAGCTCGACCTCGCCGTGGCCCTGATGACCGCCGGCCGCACCGAAGCCGCCGCGGCAGAACTCGACGCCCTGCCCGCCAATCTTTCGGTGGACCCCCGCGCCGTACGGCTGCGCAGTGAGCTGGAATTGTCCAAGGCCCTGGCGGGCGCGCCGTCCGCCGCGGAACTGCGCGCCCGCGTCCAGGCCAATCCCGCCGACGCCGAGGCACGCGACCAGCTGGGCGTTCGCCTGTTGCTGGAAGGCGACCCCGCCGCCGGCATGGACCAGTGGCTGGAGCTGCTCAAGACCCAGCGCGACTGGAACGACGGCGCGGCGAAGAAGCGCCTGCTGGCAGCCTTCACCACGCTCAACGATGCCGAACTCGTCGGCCGCTATCGCCGCAAGATGGCAAGCCTGTTGTTCTGATGTCGCCGGGTACTTTCAGGCGGCTGATGAACCTCTGGCCGCCCTTCCTCTTCAACAGCATCGCCGTGACCGACATCAGCGATGATTGGTCGGAAGTCCGCGTGCGCCTGCGCCTTCGTTTTTGGAACAAGAACTTCGTGCGCACGCAGTTCGGCGGCAACCTCTTCGCCATGGCCGACCCTTTCTTCATGTTGATGGGCATGCATCGTCTGGGCGACGACTACTACGTATGGGACAAAGCTGGCGAGATCGAATTCATTGCGCCGGGCAAGGAAGACGTCTACGCCCACTTCGTGATGAGCGACGAAGCGGTGGACGAGTTGCGTGCGGAGGCCGCCAGCGGGGCCAAGGTACTGCGCTGGTTCGAGGTGGACATCACCACCGCGCAAGGCGACCTGGTAGCGAAGGTGCGCAAGCAGCTTTATGTGCGGCAGAAGCCGAGGGCGCGGCCGGCGTAGGCCGTCACGCCTTGTTGCGATCGGTCTCCAGCGCACGGTTGATGCGCAGCGCCAGCAAGGTGCAGGCCACGCCCGAAAGGAGGTACACGCTGACGGCACCCAGGCCAAAGCGCATCGACAGGCTCAACGCAACCAGTGGCGCAAAAGCCGCACCGATCAGCCAGGCGAAATCGGACGTCAGGGCCGCGCCGGTATAACGGAAGCGCTTGGCGAAATTCGCCGTGACCGTCCCCGCCGCCTGACCGTAGGACAGGCCCAGGAGGGCAAAGCCGATCAACAGGAAGGCATCCTGCGCTACCCTGCCGCCGCCGAGCAGCCAGGGGGAGGCAATGGCGAACAGGCCGATCAGTACCGCCATGGCGCCGAGCATGTTGCGGCGGCCGAACCTGTCGGCGAGGACACCCGAGGCCACCGTGGCTCCGATGGCAATGAAGGCGCCGATGATCTGCACGATCAGGACGTTGTTGATCGCCTGCGAACGGTTCAGCGTGATCCAGGACAGCGGGAAGATCGTCACGATGTGGAACAGGGCGTAGCTGGCCAGGGCAGCAAAGGCACCGATGAAGAGGTTATAGCCCTGGGCATTGAGCATCTCCAGGGTACCGATCGGCTCGAGCTGGCCTTCTTCCATCAGCTGGGTGTATTCCTCGGTGACCACCAGACGCAGGCGGGCGAACAAGGCGACCACGTTGATCGCGAAGGCGACGAAGAACGGATAGCGCCATCCCCAACCAAGGAAGTCTTCGTTCGACAGCTGCGTGTGCAGGAACAGGAACAGCGACGCAGCAATCAAGAAGCCGGTCGGCGCGCCGAGCTGGCCAAGCATCGAATACCAGCCACGGCGGGCCTTGGGCGCATTGAGCGAAAGCAGCGAAGGCAGGCCGTCCCACGATCCCCCCAGGGCGATGCCCTGCAGGAAACGCAAGGCCGAGAGAATTACGATCACGCCATAGCCATTGGAGGTGTTCGCCGGCAGGAAGGCGATGCAGACCGTGGAGGTGCCCAGCAGGAACAGCGCGGCGGTGAGTTTGGTGCCGCGGCTCCAGTGACGCTGGATCGCCATGAACAAGGTGGTGCCGATCGGGCGTGCGATGAATGCGAACGAGAAGATGGCGAAGGCCAGCAGGACACCGTCGACCCGGCTCAAGAACGGGAAGAACACCGCCGGGAATACCAGGACCGACGCGATGCCATAGGTAAAGAAGTCGAAATATTCCGAGGCCCGGCCGATGACCACCCCCACGGCAATCTCGCCGGGGGCCACGGCAGCATGGCTTGTCTGGTGCTGGCGGCGGACGTCGTTTTCCGCGCCTTCGGCACCGTGATGAACTTGTGAAATGCTCGACATCGTGTTCGCCCGGTAGGGGGAGGTGTTGTTTAAAGCATAACCAAGGATGGACCCGAAGACGCGTTAATGCCATGGGACAAAGTGTCCTATCGCCCCGGGCGGCGGATTGGCGTAACTTTTACCGGTCCCAAGGGTATCCACCTCCACCATGCGAATGTTCATGAAGACGTTGCGCGGCTTGCCGGTCGTCGCCCTTGCCCTGCTTTTGTCAGGCTGCGATGCCGTGTTATTCAGCCCTGCCGGCGATGTCGCCCGGCAGCAGCGCGACCTGATCATCGTTTCCGTCGTACTGATGCTCATCATCATCATCCCGGTGATCGTGATGACCTTCGTTTTCGCCTGGAAGTACCGCGAATCGAACAAGGCCGCGCACCACGAGTACGACCCGGAGTGGAACCACTCCACGGTGCTGGAACTGCTGATCTGGGCGGCTCCGCTGCTGATCATCATTGCGTTGGGCGCGGTCACCTGGACCAGCACCCACAAGCTCGATCCGTACCGGCCGCTGGAGCGCGTCGACCACGTCCGCGCGGTGGCGCCCGATACCAAACCGCTGGTGGTTGAAGTGGTCGCGCTCGACTGGAAATGGCTGTTCTTCTATCCGGAACAGGGCATCGCCACGGTCAACGAGATGGCCGCCCCCGTGGATCGGCCGATCGAATTCCACATCACGGCGTCCACGGTGATGAATGCCTTCTTTGTGCCATCCATGGCCGGCATGATTTATGCCATGCCAGGCATGGAGACCAAGCTCCACGGCGTCATGAACAAAACCGGCAATTTCGAAGGCATCTCGGCCAACTACAGCGGCGCGGGCTTCTCCGACATGCGCTTCGTGCTGCATAGCCTGTCCGACGCGGATTTCGATGCCTGGGTGGCCAAGGCAAAAGCCGATGGCGGCCACCTCGCCCGCGAGGACTATCTCAAGCTCGAAAAGCCCAGCGAGAAAGAACCTGTCCGCTATTACCGCACGGTAGATCCTGGCCTTTACAACGCCATCCTCAACCAGTGCGTCGCGGCAGGCCAGATGTGCATGAGCGACATGGCAAAACACGACCAGCACGATGACCACGGTATGGCTGGCATGGCACCTGCCGGGCACCCGCACGACTAGCGGCAGCCTCTTTCGATTCAAGCCTTAGCGAGTCCGGTAATGAACATGCCCGATGCAGAAAAACTTATCTTCGGACGCCTCACCCTCGAGGCGATTCCGTACCATGAGCCGATCCTGATCGCCACCTTCGCCGGCGTGGCCCTCATTGGCGCGGTCGTGCTCGGCCTCATTACCAAGTACAAGCTCTGGGGCTACCTCTGGAAGGAATGGTTCACCAGCATCGATCACAAGAAGATCGGCATCATGTACATGGTGTTCGGCGTCGTCATGCTGCTGCGTGGCTTCGCCGACGCGCTGATGATGCGCGCCCAGCAGGCCATGGCCTTCAACGGCGATCCGGGCTTCCTGCCACCGCACCACTACGACCAGATCTTCACCGCCCACGGCGTGATCATGATCTTCTTCGTGGCGATGCCGCTGGTCACGGGCCTGATGAACTTCGTGATGCCGCTTCAGATTGGCGCTCGTGACGTCGCCTTCCCGTTCCTCAACAACTTCAGTTTCTGGATGACGGTCGCCGGCGGCGTGCTGGTGATGGCGTCACTGTTCGTGGGTGAATTCGCCCGTACCGGCTGGCTGGCATATCCGCCACTCTCGGGCCTGGAGGCCAGTCCAGATGTCGGGGTGGACTACTACATATGGTCGCTCCAGGTGGCGGGCGTCGGAACCACGCTCTCGGGCATCAACCTGATCGCCACCATCGTGAAGATGCGCGCACCGGGCATGACCATGATGAAGATGCCCATCTTCACCTGGACGTCCCTGTGCACCAACGTGCTGATCGTGGCCGCCTTCCCGGTACTCACCGCGGTGCTGGTGCTGCTCTCGCTCGACCGCTACGTGGGCACCAACTTCTTCACGAACGGCTTCGGCGGCAACCCGATGATGTACGTGAACCTGATTTGGATCTGGGGCCACCCGGAGGTGTACATCCTGGTGCTCCCGGTGTTCGGCGTGTTCTCGGAGGTCGTCTCCACCTTCAGCCGCAAGCGCCTGTTCGGTTATGCATCGATGGTGTACGCCACGGTGGTGATCACCGTGCTTTCGTACCTGGTCTGGCTGCACCATTTCTTCACCATGGGCTCGGGCGCCAGCGTCAACTCGTTCTTCGGCATCACCACCATGATCATCTCGATCCCCACGGGCGCGAAGATGTTCAACTGGCTGTTCACGATGTATCGCGGGCGTATCCAGTTCGAAGTGCCGATGCTCTGGACCATGGGCTTCATGTTCACCTTCGTGATCGGCGGCATGACAGGCGTGATGCTGGCCATCCCCCCGGCCGACTTCCTGCTGCACAACAGCCTGTTCCTGGTCGCGCACTTCCATAACGTCATCATCGGCGGCGTGATCTTCGGCCTGTTCGCCGGCATCAATTACTGGTTCCCCAAGGCCTTCGGCTACAAGCTCGACCCGTTCTGGGGCAAGTGCTCGTTCTGGTTCTGGCTGGTGGGCTTCTGGCTTGCCTTCGCGCCGCTGTACGTCCTGGGCTTCATGGGCGTTACCCGCCGCATGAACCACTTCGAAGATCCGTCGCTGCAGATCTGGTTCCAGATCGCCGCCTTCGGCGCGGTGCTGATTGCGCTGGGCATCGGCTCGTTCCTGGTCCAGTTGTGGGTGAGCTACAAGCGCCGCGAGGAACTGCGCGACACCACCGGCGATCCCTGGCACGGCCGCACGCTGGAATGGTCCACCTCCTCGCCGCCGCCGGCCTACAACTTCGCCTTCACCCCGATCATCCACGAGGCCGATGCCTGGTGGAACATGAAGGAGCGCAACCAGCGGCGCCGCACCGAGGGCTACCTGCCCATCCACATGCCGAAGAATACGAGCGCCGGTATCTACCTCGCCGCCTTCGCCTTCGTCGTCGGCTTCGCCATGATCTGGCACATGTTCCTCATCGCGGGCCTGGCTTTCCTCGGCCTGCTGGTGACGGCGATCGGCCACACGTTCAACTACAAGCGCGATTTCCATATTCCCGCCGACGATGTGGCCCGCACCGAGACCGCCCGCACGGAGGCGCTCGCCGCCCATGTCTGATATGAACGCCATGCCTTCCGCGGCCGTCGCCAACAACCAGGACGTCGAGTTCTGGATGAAGGAAGACCACCACCCGGCCAACGGTACGTTGCTCGGGTTCTGGATCTACCTGATGAGCGACTGCCTCATCTTCGCCTGCCTGTTCGCCACGTATGGGGTGCTCGGACGCAGTTACGCAGGTGGCCCTACGGGCGCCGAGCTCTTCGACCTGCCGCTGGTGGCGGTCAACACGACCTTGCTGCTGCTCTCGTCGATCACCTACGGCTTCGCCGTGCTTGAGATGCAGAAGGATCGCCGCGGCACGATGATGGCCTGGCTGGTGGTCACGGGCCTCTTCGGCCTCGGCTTCCTCGGCATCGAGCTGCACGAATTCGCCGAGCTCATCCACCAGGGCGCGGGTCCGCAGCGCAGCGCATTCCTGTCGTCGTTCTTTACCCTGGTGGGTACCCACGGCCTGCATGTGACCTTCGGCATCGTCTGGCTGGTCACCTTGCTGTCCCAGGTGGGCCGCTTCGGCCTTACGCCGGCCAACAAGCGCCGCATCCTGTGCCTGTCGATGTTCTGGCACTTCCTGGACGTGGTCTGGATCGGCGTCTTCACCTTCGTTTACCTGATGGGAGCGCTGCCATGAGCGCACATGCCGAGTCGCACGACCACCACGATGACAGTGCCCCCCACAGCACGCTGAAAGGCTACCTGATGGGGTTCTTCCTCGCCGTGTTCCTGACGGCAGTGCCCTTCTGGCTGGTGATGGGAAAGGTGATCCCCAACGCGCAGACCCTGGCGGTGGTGATCCTGGTCTTCGCCGCCGTGCAGATCGTGGTGCACATGATCTACTTCCTGCACATGAACGCGCACTCGGAAGGCGGCTGGAACATGCTGGCGCTGATGTTCACGGCGATCCTGGTGGTGATTACGCTCAGCGGATCCATCTGGGTGATGTTCCACCTCAACGCGAACATGATGCCGGGCATGTCCCACGACATGACCGAGCAGCAGGCCAAGAACCTGCCTTGAGCATGAATGCGCCCAACGACACGAAGACGCCGCGCCGACCGCGCGGCGTTTTCGTTCTTGGCCTGCTCGCGGTGTTTGGCATGGCAGTATTCACGGGATTCATCGCACTGGGAATTTGGCAGGTGCATCGCCGTGCGTGGAAGCATGATCTTGTTGCGCGCGTGGATGCGCGAGTGCACGCGGAGCCTGTGACGGCGCCGGGCCGCGGCCAATGGCTGGGGGTGAATGCGGCGAACGATGAATACCGGCGGGTGAAGCTGACCGGCACCTTCCTGCCTGACAAGAGCGTGCGGGTGCGCGCCAGCACGGAGTTGGGCGCGGGTTCCTGGCTGTTGACGCCGATGCGCATGCAAGATGGCGATGTCGTGATCATCAATCGTGGTTTCGTTGCGACGACGTGGTGCGGTGGCAAGGCGACTTGTACATCTGGCCCTGCGAGCGAGGCGACGGTCGTCGGCCTGCTGCGCATCGGCGAACCGAAGGGCGCTTTCCTGCAGGCAAACGATCCGGCACACGATCGCTGGTATTCGCGGGACATCGCCGCCATCGCCACCGCCAAAGGACTGGGCCCTGCCGCTCCCTATTTCGTGGATGCCGATGCCGCCTCGTCCCCCGGCCGGGACGGCAACGACGGCCCCGTCGGCGGCCTCACGGTGATCGCCTTCCCCGACAACCACCTGATGTATGCCATCACCTGGTTCGGCATGGCGCTGATGACCTTGTTCGGTGGTTGGATCGTCTGGAAGGACGAGCGGAAGAAGCGGTTCGGTTGAGACATTTTCCGCTTGGTCGCCACGGCATCACGCAATACGTGCCGATTCCGCTTCCGCATCGCGCTTGATGGTTTCGATGTCGAGTGCGTGCAGGTCGCTTGCGTAGTCTTCGCCACCGAAGTAGGCGCCGACAACATAAACGAAGGGGCGTTCGATCACGACAGCGATATTCGCTCCCCGGTGACCAATGATAGTCAGCCCCGGCAGGATGTCAGAACGAGGATGACCACGCTCGGGAAATATGTCCAACGTATTAAAGTAATCGAACAACCCACCAACGTAGCGCTCAGGCAATCGCCTGCGACGATTGACCAGCAATATAAATTGCTTGCTCGGTCACTTTGGCCACCACATGCGGCGCCACGATGACCTTATGGCACATCACCCCCAACGTCACCCTCGCTGCTTAAGGCGGCGGCTCACTTGGGCGCGAGCTTGTTCAACGGTAAACCCCTTCGAGGGATCGGCGCGCAGTTCGTTATACGCCGGGACCACTTCCTCTCGAAGCCATCGCTCCATAGCGGCATCGCGAGCTTGCAGAGCGCGCAAGCCGTCGCTGATGACGGCGCTGGCGCTGGCGTATCGACCTGAGGTGGCCAATGCCTGCACCAGATCGGCCTGCTCCTGAGGTAGCGAGATACTGAGCTTTTGGCTGGTTGCCATGGCGCGGGCTCCGGACTGGTGCGGTAGGAACAAATACTACCGCACCAAGGGTCGCCGAGCTAGTGGCTGCCGCGCCTGAAATTAGTTACTTGCCCTCGGGTACGAGGTTGGCCAGCTTGCCCTTCTTGTCGAACTGGCAGGTGAAATTCTTCTTGCCGTCCATGCCCGCATCGGCGACACCGGCGATCGAGTAGCCAGAGCCAGTGTCGGCGGCCTGCACCGGCTGCAGCTGGATGTAGTCGTTCTTGACGTCGAATTTCTTCGCCGCGGCGTCCAGGCAGCGGGTGGTGAGCTTGCCCGGATCGGGCCGGTCGGAAGCAAAGGCGTGCGAGGCAAGGACAAGGCCAAGGGAAGTGGCCAGTAGCAGGGCGGGCTTGCGCATGGGGTTTATCTCCGTACAAGGCACGAGGCCGGGGTCATTACCGGCTCGAGTGTGCCTTGCAATTCCTTGCGGCCGGATAAACGGGTGGCCTGGAATGGTTCCTTTCCGTTCAGGTGGAGTCATGCCCCAGCATCGCGTCCCGGAACGGTTGGGACGGAATGGACGCCCCCGGCTTACGCCGACGAAGCGTGATCGGTCGTTCTGACGCTCCCGACCAGCGTACCCCGGGACATTGTCACTTGGCCGATGCGTCCATGCCGTCTCACAAGACTCGTACGACGCCCCACGAAATAAATGAAGGAGCGGCGGGTGGGCCAGGGTAGCAAACCGTCCTCTCAGCCGGTCGGACCGAAGTCCGCCTGGCCACCCGCCATAGAGGCGAAGACGAATACCGCGGCTTGGCCACGGCATCCGAAAGAGAGAAATCAGGTTGCTACACCCGGTTGCCGATGTACGGGCAACACGAGCATTCTCCTGAATCCGTATCGGCACTTCCATCAGAAGCTTCTCAAAGTTGAGCGCGAATTTCGATCGAAGGAATCGTGGTTCTTCCATCCCCGCCGGATCGCTTGCGCCACCCATCGCTTGAGTCCACATCTCAAAGCGTCATAAAAGCGGGCAATACAGAACGGAAGGACTCGCCGTGGCGTTTCGAGATGATGGCTTTGTCCTATTGCCCGAGGTCATTTCACCTGACGCGTGCGATGAATTGATCGAAGCCATCTCGACGAGAGCCCCGGGTAAGCCGGGCTCTCGCGGTCTGTTGGGTTTGCCAGCTGTCGATCGAATGGCCGTGGCACTACAGCTCATCACCACCGACTTGATGAGCGAAGCATACCGAGTCGTTCAGTGCTCTTTATTCGCCAAGGGAGTTGATGCGACCTGGTTGGTGACGCCGCATCAAGACTTGAGCATTCCTGTGTCCGACCGCGTCGACACCCCTGGCTGGTCCGGATGGTCAAGGAAGGAGAACGTGTGGTTTGTCCAGCCTCCCACATCGGTCCTGGAACAGCTGATCGCCGTGCGCCTTCAACTGGACGATCACGCCTCGGAAACTGGGCCGCTTGAGGTCGTGCCCGGAAGCCATGCAAACGGGCGGATGACGAGCGACTCGGTCAGCCAGCATGCCGCAAACAGGGTCAGCTGCATTGTTCCGAAGGGTGGTGTATTGGTCATGCGCCCCCTGCTGATCCATTCCTCCAGCAAGCCACGATCTCCCATGCCTCGCCGCGTTCTGCACTACCTCTACGGCCCGCCCTTGCCCACGGGTATCTCCTGGGCGACATCAGATCCTGGCGGTTGATGAAGGGGAAATCCTATGCATTGGCATTTACAGGGCGTTTAATTTGCGCATTATGGTGGAGTGCGTCCACCATCCGGAACAGGCTCCTTCACCTAGGCACCCGACATGACCAACACCCCTGCTTGTGAGGTCAGCACACTTCGGCTCTTCCTTCTCCGTGGCATGTACTTGTTCATTGCCGTGGGTCTGGCACTTACGGTATGGCCCGATATCATCGCGTTAACTGGAACGGCAGCCAATCGGCAGACCGTGATCCTGGCACTTCTTGGAGGACTGGCAGTAATATGTGCGCTAGGCCTTCGCTATCCAGTGCAGATGATCCCGATCCTTCTTTTTGAGCTTATCTGGAAGGTCATCTGGGTCGTGGCTTTCGCGTTTCGCATGTGGCTCCACGGCGGCCTGGACGACTATGCGGCCCAAACGCTGTTCGCCTGCATGATGGGCGTGGTGCTGGTACCCATCGCACTTCCCTGGGGCTATGTGTACAGACGCTACATCAGGGCCCCGGCGGAGCCTTGGCGTGCGAAGCGCCCGACGTCTCCGTAACGTGGCTGTCGAGCTGCCGGTAAAGGGCTTGCAGGGCCGTTGTCTTGCGCCGGATGACGCCGCTGGCGTCACCGACCAGTTGATCCGGAGTGAGGTCGCGGCCGAAGAAGTGGTGTAGCAAAACCTTGGGCGAAGCGTCGAAGCCTTCGGCCATCAGCGCGGCATAGCGCTTCTGGAAATCGGCCGGGTCGTGGGTGGCCATATCGAACATCTTCGTCGCCCACAGGCCGGCGTAGAGGTAGTTGGCCAGATACAACGGGTCCTGGAACATCAGCCGCTTGCCGATCCACGCATGGGCCAGCTCCGGGTCGACGGACGGCCAGATCTCGAAGCGGCCCGTTGTCTCCAAAGTGAGCTTGTCCAGGTCGCCGGCGCCGTGGATCTTTCCGGCGACGACACCGTCGTAGATGCCCGCTTCCAGCTGCGCCTCCTCGGCCGA
>Ga0193717_1001330_pt1 | contig 15166 bp, 16 predicted proteins | sample U2c2metaG_FD_145900 | JGI IMG/M metagenome (GOLD analysis project Ga0193717, IMG submission 145900) | Soil microbial communities from a riparian zone of the East river system, Colorado, United States - U2c2 | ecosystem: Environmental > Terrestrial > Soil > Riparian zone | place: USA: East River... | reverse complement strand
ATGTCCGGTGACGGCACACCGCGGGCGAAAGAGATGTCTTGGTGCGGTGGCATACTTAAACGCTATCGAGCGGTCGTGGCGGGCACCCGGCGTTCTGGTACGAACAGGAAGAGGCGGCGCTTTTTCGGGCAAGGAAATCCCAGGGATCTCCTAGCACGTGGTCGGATCATGATCATCCGTCCCCGGGAGGTTTCCTGATGTCCTCGCCATCCTCGCTGCCGGTCGCTCTGGCTGAGCACGGCTGCCCGTCCGGAGGTCCCCCGGTGCAATCTGCTGGGCCAGGTTGTGCGCCATACCGGGACTATGTCGGGGTCGACGCGCTGCAAGCACTGCAGCGTCCGAAGACCGATCACCCGGCGGAGTTGCTGTTCCTGACCATCACGCAGGTTCAGGAACTCATGCTTTCCTTCCTGGTCAAGGAGGTCTGGCGCGCACGGGACCACCTGTTCCTCGGTGATGTCGACGGTGCGCTGTGGCAGCTCCGCCGAATCGTGTCAGCTCAGCAAGTACTGTTGTCCACTTGGGAACCGCTGAACACGATGTCCGCTCCGGAATACCTCGATTTTCGTGACGCGCTCGGCGACGCGTCCGGATTCCAGTCAGCGACCTTCCGCTTGTTCGAGTTCTCGCTCGGGCGTAAGTCTCCTCATCTCACCGAGTTCTACCGAGATGTGCCCGCGGTTCACCAGCAGCTGGTAGATGCCTTGGCGGATCCCAGCCTGTACGACGCCGCGATCCACCTACTGCGCCGAAGGAGCCTGCTGACCACCGCGAGTACGGACGGGCATCCGTTACCGGAGGAGGTCGAACAAGCTTGGGCGGCGGTGTATCGCAATCCTGATCAGGACCGCTCGCTGTTCCTGCTTGCCGAATCGCTCTCGGACGTGGCGGCGCAGTTCGTCCGATGGCGCAGCGAACACGTGCTCATCGTCGAACGTGTGCTGGGTGCCCGGGCCGGCACGGCCGGCACCAGCGGACTCGACTGGCTGCGCCGATCCGCCGATCACCGGTTCTTCCCGGAACTGTGGGCGGCGCGGTCATGTCTGTGAACTCCGCGCTGGTCCGGGCCGGGAGCGGCGCGGCCCTCTACCGGAACATGCCGCCGGCCGAACTCGAGGCGCAGTATTCCCCGAGTTCCCGGGTCGATGACCTTGCCTGGTTCTTGGCGGAGTACGCGCGCCGCAGCGAGGGGGCGAGAACGGATCTGTCTGTCCGGGTGGGTCTCCGGTACGGTGCGGGAGTTCGGGAAACGCTGGACTACTTTCCCGCCGGACAGCCGAATGCGCCGCTACACGTCTACCTCCACGGCGGCTACTGGCAGGAACTGAGCAAGGACGAGTCCGCCTTCGCCGCTCCGGGATTCATCCGGCAAGGAATGAACTTCGTCGCGCTCGGCTACGGTCTCGCTCCTGAGTATCAGCTGGACGAGATCGTCGCTCAGGTGCGTAACGGACTTGCTTGGCTGCTGAGCCGATCCGAGGAACTCGGATTCGACCCGCGGCAGGTGTTTCTCAGCGGCAGTTCCGCCGGAGCGCATCTGGTGGCGATGGCTCTGCTGCCCGGGTGGATGCCAGGTGGGGGACACCCGGCCGACTTGTTCGCGGGAGCGGTTCTCCTCAGCGGGATCTATGATCTCGAGCCACTTCGGCACACCTATGTGAACGCGAAGATCGGCTTGGACGCGTTGGCAGCGCACCGAAACAGCCCGATATTCGCGCTGCCCGACCGGCTCCCTCCGTTGCTTGTCGCCAGAGGGGGAGTGGAAACCGAAGAATTCGCCCGCCAGCACGACGATTTCGTCTTGGCGATAGCGGAGCGTGGCGGCGTCGTACAGGATCTCGTGATCGAGCATCGAAACCATTTTGATCTGCCCTTCGACCTCGGAATCCGTGAAACTCTCCTCGGTCGCGCCGTTCTCGGCCTGCGCCAGATGGGCAAGTCGTGAGTCAACGACCTTCGCCATCTGTCGACAGATGGCGAAGGTCGTTGGCGACAGCGCGTATTTCCAGGATCGCGCCCGGCGTGATGAGCTCGGTCACGCCGATCGCGGTCCATGCGGGATAGGGCCGGATCACGTAGGTGTCCTTCACCGAGGCGAAGATCGGCAGATGTTCGCGAAGCCCGGCATGGTAGGTGGTGATCTCCGCGAGGTTCGCGAAATCGAGTCCGGCCGCGCGGAGATGCAGGCGCAGAAACGCGAACGCGTCATGGAATTGGGTCGCGGGGTCGCTCGAAAACGCTCCGTCCGAGTCGACTCCGGTCACTCCGGACAGCAGTACGAGGCCACCGGCGCGCACCGCGTGCGAGAAATGCTACTTCGACATCGTGGGGCGGGTCCTGAAGCCGGGCGGTTCTCTGGTCATCTACGAGACCCACCCGTTCCTGGAGATGTTCAAACTGGATCGGGAACGGGATCGGAACGAAGCCTTCGTGCCGCACTACCCGTACTTCATGAAGGAGCCGGTCCGCTCGACCAAGGGCCTGGACTACTACTCCAACGAAATCTACGGCGAGGAGATCGTGTACTGGTACCACCACACCTTGTCCGGAATCCTCCAGTCCGTCATCGACAGCGGGTTGACGATCCGTCGCTTCCGCGAGTTCGAACACGACATCGACAGTGGTTATGCCGACGTGCTCGCGATCGAGGCCAGGCCGCCGATGAGCTACCTGGTGAGTGCGCACAAGTGAGTGACACCACGGAAATGCGGCGCTAGCCGATGGCATACCTGTATCTCGCGATCGCGATCCTCGGCGAAATCGTCGGCACCATCGCGTTGAAACTGTGCGAGAACTTCAGCAAACCGATCCCGTCGATAGTCGTCGTCATCGGGTACGTCATCGCCTACGCGGCGTTCGCCCGGCTGCTGAAGGACGGCTTTCCGGTCGGCGTCGCCTACGCCATCTGGGCGGGCGTGGGTGTCGCCGCCGTCGCTGTCATCGGAGCGGTGTTCCTGCACGAGGGCTTCAGCCTTGCCAAGGGGATCGGCCTGTTCCTGGTCATCAGTGGCGTGCTCGTGCTGGAACTGGGCACGTCACATTGACGGTCGCGTGGGGTCAGATCCGCGTGGCCGTCAAGTACCAGAAGGGCATCGTCAGCCTGCCGTGCTCGTCGGCCGTCCAGGTGCCGTTCCCGCCGGTCTCTAATTCGGCGAGGCTTGTTTCCACGTCCCAGACCCGCAAGCCCTCGGCCACTGCGCGGAAGCTCGCCTTGGTGAACGAGGTCGGATAGGGCACCTTCTCGACGCCGGTGATGTCCCAGCCTTCGGAGACGGTCTCGCGCAGGCTTTCCAGGCTGACCGGGAACGGGCCCACGTCGGAGAAACACTGCAGGTGCAAGCGCGCGCCGGGACGGCAGACCCGTCGTAGTGCGGCAATGTACCGTGTCCGGCCTTCGTCGTCGAGGCAGTGGTAGAGCGCGCAGTCCAGCACTGTCGCGAAGGGACCGGAGACGCCGTCCAATGTGGTCGCGTCGGCGGTCAGGAAGGTGGCGTCGACGCCGCGTACGCGGGCTGTCTCCCGCGCGATCCGCACGGCTGTCGGCGCGAAGTCGATTCCGGTGACCCGGTGGTTCCGTTCGGCGAGGAACAAAACGTTGTCGCCGACACCGCAGCCGACGTCGAGCACGTCGCCCACGATCTGCCCGGACTTTTCCAGGTCGACCACCATCGGTTGCGGGGCGTCGATGTTCCACGGCACGGTGTCCAGCTCGACTCCGTCGACAAGCTGTCCGCCGCGGTAAAGCTCCTCGAAATTTGGCGTCGGTTCCTGAGCGGTCACGGCGGCACCTCCATTGGACGGACTATGCGGACTGGATTGTCTTGGGTTCCCTTGAATAGGCAAGGACTGTGCCGGAGTTTGCCCGTTTAATCGTGCGGCAATGCCCTTTTGTCACCGAACAATCTCAATTGTGACGCACGATCAGCACGGTCAGTGAACCGATACTGAGCAGGGCGAGAAGGTGGTCTATCCAGGACCACTCGAACGCGACGCCGGTGGCGATCATCACCCCGACAGTCGTCACCAGGTACCAGCCCGCGGCCTGCATGCTGACACCGATCTCGCCCAGTTTCGCCAGGTAGCGCAGCGCGAGCAGGTAGAAGACCATTCCTCCGGAGTAGGCCGCGACGGCGATGACGACGGCGCCCCAGTTCAGGCTTCCATTCGCCCATACGCGGTCCGCCCAGACGAAACCGTAGGCATCGGCCGAAGCGCCAATGGCCGTGAACGCGGCGATGGCGAGGTAACTCGTGAGCATCGTTTCTCCACAGCGCGGGAAGCATGTATTTCCGACCGTAAATTCCTTGCCGTTCCACCCCGGTCATAGAATACTCATAAAGTAGCGGTTATCGGGGTTCTCAGGTGGAGACAAAATGCAGCGAATCGCACGGATCGCCGGTGCTGGCGTGGCTGGGCTGACCTTGGCCACGGCACTCGGTCAACGTGGGTGGCGGGTGACCGTCCATGAGCGGTCGGCCAGGTTGCGGGAGGTCGGGGCGGGCATCACCCTGGGGCCGTCGGGCATCGAAGTCCTGACCAAGATCGGTGCCCTCGAGGAAACCGTCGCCGACGCCGCGCGGGTCGGATACTGGTCCATGCACGACGAATCGGGCCGGGCGGTGCAGTCCCAGCGCGTCAAACGCGACATGTTCTGCTGCCACCGCCGCTCGTTGCACCGATCGCTGGCGAACAGCGCACGCGCGGCCGGTGTCGAGATACGGACGAGTTCCCCGGTGACCGGGGCGACCGGGGAAGCGCTGGTGTTCGGTGGTGAAGAACCGGAAGTGCTGGAGGGCGACCTCGTCGTCGGCGCCGACGGAGTGGACTCCGTGGTACGGGAATCGCTGGACGGCAGTGGACTGGAAGTGACCTCAATGGACCTGAACGCCTCCAGCCTCCGGTACGTGCTTCCGCGCCGGTCCGACGAATGGATCTCGGATCAGCCCGAATGGCTGCGGGACAGCCGCCGGGTGGGCATCCTTCCACTGGGCGACGCGATGGCCGTCTTCCTTTCGTGCCGCCGGGACGACAAGATCGCCCGCACCGATCCGCTCGATCATGAGCACTGGATCTCGGTGTTCCCGGAAGCGCGGGACGTGATCGAGCGCGCGCCGCAGAAAGTGTTGTGGCACAACCTCAAAGAGGTCCGCTGTTCCCAGTGGTCGGTGGGGAGGACAGCGCTCGTCGGGGACGCCGGGTTCGCGATGGCTTCCAATCTCGGGCAGGGCGCGGTGTCCGCCATGAGCTCGGCGCTCGCGCTGGCCGACGAAGTGACGGACTCCGACGACGTTCCTGCGGCGCTCACTCGCTGGGAGGCCCGCGAGCGTCCGGGGATCGAGTACAACCAGGTGTGGTCCCGGCGCTACAACACCATGGCCACCACCTGGCCGAAGCGGCTTTACCCGGTGCGGTCGGCCGCATACTGGCTCCTCGGCAAGTCGGATGAGCTCAAAGTGCGGTTCGGCGGCGCTTGATCACGCGGCCGCCGCGGGCAGCAGCCAGCTTTCCCGCGGGCGCCACACCACACTGGTGGCGGCGCCCACGGCGAGGTGGTCCGCGATTCGTGCCGCCGCGGAAACCGTGACCACGGAATCGTCGGCCAGCCGCGCCCAGATAACCGTTGCCGGGCCTTGGAAAACCAGGTCCGCCACGGTCGCGTCCATCGTGACGGCATCCGGGCCCTCCAAACCATCCGGGCCCAGTGTCAGGTCTTCGGGGCGCACGACGACGTCGACCGCGTCCCCGCTCAGCGGACCGGGATCGCCGGGCACCAGCACCGTCCGGCCGGTGGACAGCAGGACGTCGTAGCATCGGCCGCCGTCGTGCACGGCGGTCACCTTGCCGGCGAGCCGGTTGACCTCGCCGACGAACGAGGCGACGAAGGCGTTGGCCGGGCGTCGGTAGACCTCGGCAGGGGTCCCGACCTGCTGGACGCGGCCGGCGGACAGGATCGCCACGCGATCGGACATCATGAAGGCTTCAGCCTGGTCGTGTGTCACGTGGACGAACGTCGTCCCGGTCTCGCGCTGCAACCGCCGCAGCAGGACCTGCATCTGCTTGCGCAGCGCCAGATCGAGGGCGCCCAGCGGCTCGTCGAGCAACAGCACCTCGGGGCGCAGGACCAGGGAACGGGCCAGGGCCACCCGCTGCCGCTGACCGCCACTGAGCTCCTGGGGACGCGCGTCGGCGCGGCCGGAAAGGCCGACCTGCTCGAGCATGGCGTCCACTTGGGAGCGAGCGTCCCGCCCTCGGCCACCGCGCTGCCGCAGGCCGAACGCGACGTTCCCGGCGACGTCCAGATGCGGGAAGAGCGCGTAGTCCTGGAAAACAGTGGTAACCGGGCGGCGGTGGGCCGGGAGGTCGGTCACGTCGGTGCCACCGAGTGACACCGTGCCACCGGTTTCCGGCAGTAGCCCCGCGATCATTCGCAGGATGCTTGTCTTCCCGCATCCACTGGGACCGAGCAACGAGAAGAATTCTCCAGGGGCCACGTCGAGATCGACGTTGTCGACTGCGGTCACCGAACCGAATCGACGGGTGAGTCCGCGGAGGCGGACCGCGGACAGGGGGTCACGGGTCATCGCGGGGACCTCTCGGCTTTCTGGCTACGACGTCCCGGCACGGGCAATTTGCCCGAGACCAGCAGGCCGATGATCGGCAATGCGGTCACCAGCATCAGCGCGGTGCCGATGGCGTTGACCTCCGGCGAAACGGTGAGCCGGATCTTGCCCAGCAGGAGCACGGGCAGGGTCTCGGCTTCGGTGCCGCCGAGGAACTGGGCGACGACCACGTCGTCGAGGGAGAACGTCAACACCATCAACGCGGCGGCCAGGACGCTGGGCGCGAGCACTGGCAAGGTGACTCCACGCAGGACTCTTCCCGGCGGCGCACCCAAGTCGGCGGCGGCGTCTTCCAGGCCATTGCCCATTGTGGACAGTCGTGCCTGGATCAGGACAGTGGCGTATGCCGAGCAGAAGACGGCCTGTCCGATCACGATCGTCGCGGTGCCGAGCGGGATGTCGAACTGTTCCGCGCCTAGGAAAAGGCCCAATGCGAGGACGATCTCGGGCAGCACAATGCGGGCGAAGACCACGCCGTCCAGCAGACGCCGTGCCCGCGGGCTTGCCGACCGCCACCACAGCGCGTCCGCCAGCGCCAGCGTGACGGACAGGACGGTGGTCGCCACCGCCACCACGAGACTCAGCCGGAGGTCGTCGAGCACTCGCGAGTCGGACATCGTTTCGCCCCACCACCGAAGCGTCGCCCCGCCCCAGGACGCGAGACGCTCGTCCGCGTTGAACGAGTTCACCACGACCAGTCCTATCGGGACGTACAGTGCCGCGAGGACGATCCCGGTGAACACCGAGGCGATCCGCGGTCGTCGCCGCGCTTTCATGAGGTTCTCCCGGCGCGCGCGGAGACCTGGCGTCCGACGACGAGCCCGACCGTGACCAGCGTCGTCATCATGACGGCCAATGCCGATCCGAGCGGATAGTCGCCCACCTCCTGGAACTGGTAGGCGATCACGTTGCCGTACATCAACGTCTTACCTCCACCGAGCACCGTCGGCACGACGTACTCACCCAGCATCGGAATGCTCACGAGCAGGCAACCCGCGAGGATTCCCGGTGCCGCCAGCGGTATTTCCACCCGGCGCAACCGGGACCATGGGCCCGCCCCGAGATCGGACGCCGCGAGCAGTTGTGACGGGTCGATCCGCTCCAGCGCGACAAACAGCGGGAGCACCATGAGCGGCAGATAGGCGTAGACCATGCCGATCACGACCGCGGCCGGGGTGTGCAGCAGGCTCAGCCCGTCGGGCGCCAACCCGAGCACACCGAGCACATCGGCGAGCGGGCCATGATCGGCGAGCATCTCCACCACGGCGTAGGTGCGTACGACGAAGCCGGTCCACAGTGGAACGATCACCGCCGCGAGCAGCACCCGTTGCCGTTTGCCGCTGAGCCGGCTCAGGGTCAGTGCCACCGGGAAACCGATGATCAAGCAGGCGAGAGTACTCGAGAGCGACATCGCCAATGAGCGAAGAATGGACTGCAGGTAAAGGGGATCGAGCGCCCGGAGGTAGTTCGACGGATGCCAGCCGAGGTAGGTCCGGTAGCTCAGTAGGTCCACCGTGCCGAACGAGAGCGCGACCAGCAGGGTGAGCGGTGCGATGAAGAACAGTGTCGTGAAGGTCAGCGACGGCACGAGCAGCAGGCGCCGCCATCGGTCTGCCGGGCGACGAAGCCCTTGCGTCATACCCCGATCACACGCTCGAACGCGTCCGCGCGTCTGCGTGCGCCTTCCGGGCCGTTGTAGTCCGCGAACTGCACCGCGGAAGCGTTGCCGGTGTCCAGGCGAAGGCTGGCATTGTTCTTGATCGAGTCGTTGATGAACGGCTCGGCCGACGGAAGCAGGTACGCCGACCCGGTGGTGTTGATGAAGTCCCCGTAGACCTCGGGCGTGAGATGGTGGTTCATAAACGCGTAGACCGTCGCGAGATTTTCGCTGTCAGCCAAGGGAAGCCAGCCGTCGACGTAGCCAGGCATGCCCTCGGTGGGGGCCACCCACACGATGTCGGCGTTCTTGCTCTGTGCCGTGGCGATGTCATAGTCGTAGCTGACGGCCGCAACGGCGTCACCGGTGATCAGGTCCTTGGAGAAGTCGGTCGGCAGGAACGCGCGGATGTTGCCCTTGAGCTCCCGCAGCGCGTCGACAGCCTTGGCCAAGGACTTCTCGTCGTCGGCGCCGGCCGGCTGCCCGGTGAGCAGCAGCGCTATCGAGATCACGTCGTCGGCGTACTTCAGCACGGTCACCTTGCCGGGGTGCGTCGCCGCCAGCTGCCAAAGGTCGGCCCACGAGCGGGGCCGCTCGTCGATGAGGTCCTTGCGGTAGCCGAAGCCCACCTTGCCGATGTCGACCGGCACGCCGTGGGGAAAGGACTTCCGGTAGAACTCCGGGATGCCGGAAAGCAGCGGCACCTGTGCGGGATCGAATTTCGCGGTCAAGCCCGCGGCCTGGATCTGCCCGGCGGTGGCACCGCCGGCGAGGGTCATGTCATAGGACTTGGAGTTCTGCCGGATCTGGGTCAGGGCCTGCGCCGCGCCGGAGGTCAAGCCGGACACCTGTTTGACGTCGGTGCCGGGGAAGGCCGCGCGGAACTTCGCGACCTCGTCCTTCCCCATCCAGTCCGGATAGTTCATCATCGTGATCGTTCCGCCGACGGTCGCACTCGCAGGCGCCTCGCCGCCCTTGCCGCAGGCGGACACCACGCCCGCGGCCGCGAGCAGCAGCGCGGCGTCACCGCCGCGGCGCAGGAACGCTCGCCGCGTGGTCATGGGACCAAGCCTGTTCATCACAGCCACCCGCCCTTTTTCCGAAACCCGGGTGCGATCTTGCCCCTGATCAGGAGTTATGGTGGTTGCGGCCGCGCTTGAGAGCCGAACAGGAACCCAGGAGTGCCCTTTCGGCTCACCGGCCGGAGCGGGCGCCGGTCGCTACCAGATCCACCCTGACCCGCTGGCCACCGTTGCCGGCCATGTGCCACGGCTGCGCTGTCCAAAGTAGGAGATTCCCTCAGGAATTCAGGACCGGTATCAGTTCGTGGAGTTACTTTCCGGACAGGACTTCGTGAAGCTGGCGAACGGGTGCCAGAAGCGTCCGGTGGAACTGGTGATCTTCAGTTCAGAGCCCGCTGCCGGGTGCGAGGGCCAGATCTGGATCAGGGCCTCGCCGACATTGCGCCGGGAGTCGATGGTCAGTCCGCTGCCGTCATCCATGTGCCTCGAGTGGTAGCGCAGCCGGTAGGCGCCTTCTCCCAGGAAAGGCAGCACGTGAACCAGACTGAGTTTCCAATCCAGGACGCTGAGCCCGCCCGAGGCGCAGAAAAAGCTACGTTCCACGACATCCTCGTAGTCGCCCGTCGAATCAAGTGGCGCTTTGTCGTGGATTTCCGCGGTCAAGTTGACCCAGTCGGTACGCAGGCCGACAGTGCACAATACTCGTCCTGGCGAAACCACGGCCAGGCCGCTGCCCGTCGGCATCGCCGGATGTTTTTCCTTGTCCGCCCGCTCACCGAGATTGAAGTGTTCGAACTTGATCGGGGTGAGCACGGTGCAGGAGTTGATCAGCACACTTCCTTCGTTACGGGTTCTGGTCATCGTCCGCTCTTTCTGTGGCCGCGGGGGATTTCAGGGTAGTAATCCAGCTTCCCGTGAATTGTTCGCCGAGTCACGTTTCCCGGCGATGGGGAATCAAAGGGGAATCTCGACTTGCCCGTTCAGTTCGGGCTGTGCGTGGCCAAGGTGCGGGCACGTGGGTCACGTATTGTCGACGAATGAGCCGGATTCTCGTGAGGTTACGTAATTCGGTGGTATGACGGGCGCCGTTTTCCGGTTCATCCGATCGGCGGTCGATATTTTCGAGGTGGGTGTGCTCGTTTCCCTTCTGAGTGTGAGGAGTGATCGTGCCGACGATCTTGTTCGATCATGTCCAGGGGCTCGACCCATTCGGGGTTGTGGTGACCGCGCCGAGCCCTGACGCCGACCTGAGGAAGGTGTCCGGCCTGTTTCTCCGACGTCTGCTCGACCACAGCCCTTTTGTCCTGATCAGGGGGTTCCATCCGCTGGAGCAAGCAGAAATGGAACGGTATTGGCGGCAGCTCGGCACGATCTTCTCCCCGCCTCGGGAGTTCGTCGCGCATGATCGGCCGTCGAGTCATCTGTTCAGTCCGGAGCGCGTGCCGCTGCACTGTGAAGAAATCCTGACCGGACGTTCGCCAGGGTATTCCGTACTGCAATGTTATGGCGCCCAAGATCCGGGAACCGGCGGGGAAACCATTTTGTGCGACTCGGCCCGGGTGCTGAGCCGAGTTTCCGCGAGGCGACGGCGGCGCTGGAGTGGGATTACCCTCGATTACCGGGTTCCCGGATGCGCCGGGTTGATTTCCCAGCCACTGATGACTCTTCACCCGGACGGCCGATCGTCCGGTCTGCGCTATGCGGAGCCCTTTGACCGCGGTGAATTGGGTTCCCTCGCGTGCTTCGGGGTGGGGATCTCCGAGAGTGCCGCAAGCGATCTCGTGTCCGAACTGGAGGCGGAACTTTACGACGCCGAAGTCACCTTTTCGCATTCTTGGCAATTGTACGACATTCTGATCATCGACGACCGGAGGGTCCTGCACGGCCGGTCGGCGCTTCGAGGTCCTGAACCTTATCCGTTCCATCTGCAACAGATCCAGGTGTTCTGAATCGCTCGGGCAACGCGGTGACAGGTCCAGACCACTGATGCGTGCCGGCGGTCAGATCACCCCGGCGCGCATCGCGTACGCCACGGCCTGGGGCCGGTTGCGCAGCTGCAGGCGGCTCGTGACGGCATAGAGGATGTTCTTCACCGTTCGCTCCGAGTACTTCAATTCGGCGGCGATCTCCGCGGTGTCCTGACCTTCCGCCATCAAGCGGAGCACGGCGATCTCACGCATTTCCAGACCACCCCGGTTCAGCCCGCCCGCGATGAGTTCCCGCTGCAGGCGTTCGGTGTGCTTGAGCAGCTGGCCGAGCAGGTCGGGCGGGATGTGGGCACCGCCGTCGGCGGTCGACCGGATGCACTGCATCAGTCGATCGTCAGCGGAGGCCGCCCGCGGCAGGATCGCCATTACCTGACACTGCACCGCGATTACCAGTTCCACTTCCTTGACCTCGTTGACGATCAGCACAATCGGCTTGCCGAGCTCTTCGGCCGTTTGGCGTAATAGTTCGACACCGTTCGAAGAAAACCCGTCAAGGGCCATGATGACGACCTCGGCTTCGCTTTGCTGGTGCTCAGGGAGCACCGTGCAGCCGGGTTGTGTTGAAAGATAGGTCGTCAGGCCAATGACCGTCAGGTGATCGAGCCCGCGGACTACCAGTCGTACGCGTCCCATGAAAACCTCCAGCTCTAGCTGCTCCTCCCGTGAGTATCGCGATTGGCTCTTCATAGAGTCTCGATTGGATCGGAATCGGCCGACCGCCGAGTGTGACGACGCTCAATGACCTTCGCCAGCTGTCGACAGATGGTGGTAGTCGCGGACGCGGCGCCGGTGTCACGGCGCGTGGTACTCGCCGTTGAGCATCGCGGTGGACAGCTCGATCCGGGAGCGGTAGCCGGTCCGGGTGAAGAGCCGGCTCAATCGTCCTTCGACGCTCTTCTCGGTCGTCCGCAGTGCCATCGCGAGCTGTTTGTTGCTCAGCCCGCCGGCCGCGAGCATCGCCAGCAGGCGCTCGTTCTCCGCGACGGTCTCCTGGCGCCCGGGGACCGCGATGTTGTGCGTGCGCATCAGATTGCGCATCCATGCCCGGTACAGCAGCGCGTCGAGGTCGCCCAGGATGTCGTAGGCCTCGCTCAGGAGCTTCGGATCGCAGACCGCGTGGCCGGCCAGCCGCTCGAGCACCACGGCCAGCTCGAGCGGCTGGCCACGGTCGCGTACCAGCCGCAGGCAGTCGGCGGCCGCGACCCGGTCTTTCATGACAGTGGCTCGCACGAGTTTCGCCTGTGCCAGCGCACGGCTTGTCGGCATCTCTTCGGCGAGGCGTTCGACGGCGTCGAGGCATCGTGCCGCTCGCGCCTGGTCGCTCGCGTGCAACGAGAGGTCGGCGAGCTCGGCCCACGGGATCTCGGCTCCGGCGAGCAGGCCCTGTCCGGTGGACGAGTCGAGGGAATCCTGGAGTCTCGAGGCCGCGCGGGCGGTCTCGCCGAGCGCGCGGTCGAGCAGGGCGTCGGCGGGTACCAGGAGGTGACCGAGCAGCGGAGCGTCCGTTCTCGCGGCCGTGAGCAGTTCCCGTGCCGTGGCGAGCTTTCCCTGTGCCACGAGCGCCGACGCGACGAGCTGGTGCATGCCCGCCGAATCCGGGTCGTGACCGCGGCTTGTCGCACACGCGGCCGCGCGCCTGCTGAGTTCCAAGGCGTCGCCGACCTGGCCCCGCATCACGGCGATCATCGCGCGATCACGAAGGCGGAGACTCTCGACGGTGAGGTCCTCGTCGGCGAGAAGTCGCTCGGCTCGGTGTAGGTCGCCGGTCACCAGCAAGGCGGTCAGGTGGGAGTTCACCTGGTCGGTCCGGTGCCGTTTCGCCTGGCGTAGCGGCCACGAAGTCCGGCCCTCGATGCTGCGCTCGAAGGGTTCCGGCTGCCCGGTCCACAGCTTGGCCAAGGTGGACAGCAGGCCGCCGAGCATGACCGAGGTTTCACAGCCGGCACGCCACCTCCGCGCGTCCTGGGTGAGCAGTGCGTCCGCGTCCGGCCAGCGGTCGAGCATGCCGCAGGCCAGTGCCCGGGTGACAGTGCGGTGCGCACTGTCACCCGCCCAGTTGCGTCGTTGTTCGATGACCTCCCGGAGTGCTTCGGTATCGCCGAGCCCGCTCAGCGCGTACACCGCCATGGAGCGAACCTCCTGGACGGCGTCCGGTGACAAGTGGTCCGCCAGGTCGTTCAGCAGCGTCTGGGCGCCGTGGAGGCTCTGTTCGTGGTCTCCCCGGAGATGGCACATCGACGTGTGGGTCAGCATGACCAACGCGCGTTGGGCCCGGTCCTTGGCGAGTTCGATGGCGGCGCCCAGCCAGCGCACCGCCTGTTCCGCCTGGTCCTCTCCGACCGCCACGGAGTGGCTCAACAGGTCGCCCAGCGCCCGCTGGGGGTCGATCAGGCGTCCCGCGTCGACGATGCGGTCGACGAGATAGTCCGGATCCGCGCTCCTCGCTTGACCCGTCCAGATCGCGGTGACCGCGTGCGCGGCGATCCGCTGTCGTTCGAACGGGCCCAGGCAGGCTTTGAGCACCGAGGCGACCAGCGGAATGGTGAAACGCCACGATCGGCCGCCCCGGCCACTGTGCAGGACACCCGCCCGGCAGAGCACCTCCAGCAGGGCGAGTACTTCGGGCTCCGTCTTGTCCAGTGCCGCGCCCACCAGCCGGGGCACCGCCTCGCCGAGCGGAGCGAGAACGGCGGCGGCCTTCGCCGCGCACCAGACGTCGGGGCCGAGGTCCCGCACTTCTCGCACGAACCGGCTCCGCGAGGACGGACTCGTCAGCTCGGTGTCCCGCACCAGGTACGCCCGCCGGTCGGTCACCTGGATCGAGCCGCTCTGTCGCAGCGCCTCGGTCGCGTCGTGCAGTGCTCCCGGGATGCCGCGGCTGATCCTCTGCAGCGCCGAGACCAGTTCGGGCTCAGGGGTGGCGAGCGTGGCGGTGGTGGTTTCCCTGGCGATCTCCGCTGTGGACAGCGGACGCAGCCGCACCGAGTGGAGCAGGCCTTCGCGCCGCAGGTTCTGGATCTTCGCCAGTCCGTCGAGTGCGGCCGGGGCCGAGACCGGGGTGCGAACGGCGCAGAAGCACAGCGCGGAGGTGCCGGCGAGTTTGCGGACCAGCGCTTCGAGGACGGCGAGCGAGTCGGGGTCGATCCATTGGGCGTCGTCGATCAGGAGCGCGGTGTTGCCGCTTCCGCGCAGGAGCCGCGCCGCCGCGGCCGCCGCCGCGCCGCCCGCCACGTCCGGACTGCAGTGGGCTCCGACGACGGGGCCGATCCAGGCCCATGGCGTCCCTGCCCGCCCCGGCGGTGGCAGCTGAACCAGCGGCGCCGGCCCGCTTTCCGCCTGCGATCCCGGACTCAGCGCGACCTTCGAGGGCAGGATGTCGTGTTCCAGGGTGAACCGGAGCGTCGAGACCCGCCAGCCGCGCCGGGTGAGCTCTTCGCCGGTACCGGCGAGGAAAGTCGTCCGGCCGACCCCGGACGGCCCAGTGATCAAGACGAGGGGGCCGCTCGTTGCCGCGAGGACGTCGAGTGGAGAACGCATATCGGCATTGTCCGGCGAAAAGAAAAAAAGTATGGCAGCTGAATGGAAATGGGGTACATTCGGGCCTAAATATGTATCCCGAACAGCGGCGGCGTCCGGGAAAATGATTTCGACATGGTCTCGGTATCGTCGTTTACCGATGGCTACCAGGTCGTTGATCAGGTGTTATGTCGAATAGCGTGCGGCGACTGCCCTTTTTTTCCTTGGGGTCTATACGAAATACCCTTGTCGTCGCCACGCCCGCGATGGCTGAATGAATCCACGCAGGTCGCGGCGCGGTCGATCAGTGCTGGACTTGGCCGGTGGGAGTCAAGGTGGAGAGGGACCGGGATGGCACGGCAG
>Ga0193717_1001329_pt1 | contig 15167 bp, 14 predicted proteins | sample U2c2metaG_FD_145900 | JGI IMG/M metagenome (GOLD analysis project Ga0193717, IMG submission 145900) | Soil microbial communities from a riparian zone of the East river system, Colorado, United States - U2c2 | ecosystem: Environmental > Terrestrial > Soil > Riparian zone | place: USA: East River... | reverse complement strand
TACCGCCTCATCGACTTTGTCAGCTCCGGAAGCAGATTCCAGGGCACTCCTCAAGGAGGGGGTGTCAATCGCCCCGGCAGTTAGAACATTGATACGTATGCCTGAGCCCTGAATGTCCTGTATCCAGGCCCGTATCATGCAGCGCACGGCGGCCTTTGCGCCGCCGTAAAGACTCATGGAAGGTGGCGGTTGAACGGATGCTGTGGACCCGATGATAACGAAGGTTCCGCCGGCTTTCATCAGCGGCAAAGCCGGTTGAACAGAAAACAGCACACCCTTTGCGTTGGTATTGAAGGTATGGTCCCATTGCTCTTCGGTGATCGTGCCGAGCGGGCCATTAGCATTAGTGATGGCGTTGGCTACTACCGTATCCAGCCGTCCATGCCTGGCGATGACTTCACCGAACATCGCTTCCATTTCCGCGAGTTTGGAGACATCCGCCATTACCGCTGAGCTTTTAGGGCCCAGTAATGCAACCGCTTCGTCCAATACGGATTGCCTGCGCCCGGTAATGACCACGCTGGCGCCGTTTTCGATAAACTCCTGGGCTATACCGAAGCCGACACCCTGCCCGCCCCCGGTAATTACAGCCACCTTTCCCGCTAAACTTTTTTCCTTTTTCATAAACTTGATGCTTAAATGATAAAGCAAATTTCAGCTATGTCAGCATCGAAAATGTAGTCGAAACAACAGATGTTGTAGCCGGAATGTAACCACCAATCATAGAAGTTGGGTCTCTTTTTATACGTGAGGAAATATATTGTATCCAATGTTCCCGTGTTCTGCAAATAAACTGTGACCAAACCCTGCCAGCCGCTACCTTTCTATTTTTGCTAAAGACTTCATGTTAAAGAGATATTTTCATACTTGTGCTATCCATCATATTTTCTTTGGGAGAAACGCTATCTTCGAATGAGGTACTGCCATTTATCTTCATGTTTTACAGTAAGTTATTATTATGGTATTAATAGTAGAAAGGCCAATTTAAAAGGTCACATTTGAGCATAGGGTGTGTATATATCAACAACTGATTACAGAAATGCCAGCCACCCGGAAAAAACTAAATGCCTTGTTAACTGTAACAAATGACCCTGAATCATTTCGCTTGCTTAATTTCCATTTCTTGGGGTTTTCAAGCGCTAAGCAATGAAATTCGAGCATATTGATAATGCCATGGAGTTAAAATCATCAGCAGCGCCAGCCTTCATACTTGTAAGAAATTGATAAATAAATGTGAATTATTGTATAAGCTATCAATCAGCTTATTAGTTAAATTTGTTTAACCAATTATTAAATTTTAAAGCTATGAAAGCAAAACTCCTTTACATGATAGCTTTACCATTAGCTATCGCATTAGCGGGTTGTAGGAAAAACAGCGACCTGCAACCCGTGTCAAAAATGAGTGAAAACCAGTCCTTAATGAATCTGGCTACCACTGCGGTTGCAGCGAACACCGTAACAACTATTGCCGGCAGTTCATTTGGTTATCAGGACGGTACGGGCGCTAACGCCAAATTTTCCACCCCTTATGGCATACAATACGCTGCGGACGGGAATATTTATGTGGCGGACCGAAACAACAATCAACTGCGTAAGGTGACCCCGCAGGGTGTGGTTACAACGTTACCCGTTACCAAGCCCAGTAACCCTCCACTCAGCGAACCGGAGTATGTAGGGGTAAGTAAAGCAGGTATCATTAATGTGATCTGTATCAGTAACGAGGGTTTCAGCGAAAGCCGCATCTATAAAGCTGATGGCACCTTCGATTTTGCGATTGCGCCATTCTATGCGATTTTTGGTACGCTGGCTAAAGACCCTTACGGTGACTTTTTCTGGTTCGGGCAAAATGGAGGTCTGGTAAAATTCCTCATCACACCAGACCGGGGCTGGATAGGCACTGACCCGCCAAACTTTACCAACGAGTACCTGGAATACCCGGAAAGCGAAGAACGGCATAGAAACATCAGCGCACTTGCGGTAGGGTACAATAAAGTGATGTATTTTGCTTACGGAGACCACCTGTATCAGCATTTGCCCAACGGTTATACCGTGCGCATATTTAAAAATCTGGATTTGGGTAGCATTACCAGCATTATATTAAACAAAGACAGCCGAACCATTTACCTGGTTGCCAGCGGTTATATTAAACGTATCGACAACGGAAAGCTTACCGTTATCGCCGGACCGGATGGCTCCAACACAGGCAGGGACGGCGTTGGCCGGAAAGCCGATGTTTATGCGCAATCACTGGCGATGGGCAAAACCGAGAATGAGATCTATTTTTCTGACACCCATGTCCATACTATTCGCAAGATAGCCTTTAAGTAACGCTCATCTATCTTTGTTATACACTGATACAATATAAAAACAAATTTAAGTGCTTCGAATCGATAACAAGGGTGATAACGGCACGGTGGACACCGCCGGCAGGCAGTTCTTACAATTGCTGAATCGGTTTCTTGATTTCGATGATTTAAAAGCGCAGCCCTTTAAGATCGCCTGATTACACCACTGATGTCCCGCCGGTATCGCCGGCGGACATTCGCCCGCCCCGGTTTCGCCCCGTGCTTTGTCCTTTATTGCCGTTATTTTTACTTTTTTGCTGTCCGACCCGAACAATCTCGGATTGTTCAACGAATCCGTCTAAATAATTTTGCCTCCATAGCGACTTAAACAATAGGTGGCATTGTTCAAAAGCCAAAGTTTACTTTGTTTAAAAGCCGGGGCTGTTTTTTACACGGCGCTGTTATAATCATGTATAACTAAAGGCAATAGAGGCTACCCATGCAACTGAAAATTACTCTTTGCAACTATGAGAACGCAGAAAGATATCTGGAATGCAAAGCGTTATTTTATAAAACTGTGAATACCGGCGGCAATAATGGATTAGCATTACTTATAAAATTAATTACTGCAAATCTTTTTTAAAAAATATCTTAAGTCGGCGCATCAGCACATAAACTAAATAACCAAGTACAGTCCAGTAGAAGACGAAGCCGGCAAGGAAAAAAGGCGGCGGCGTGTCTGGGTCCTGGCGCAGCCATTTAATAAAAGGTAACAGCGGGCCCATCAGGAGCATTTTAATCGGCGATAAAATGAGGGATAGCACGGAACCGGTTCCGAACACCGATTCTGCGGGCTGTTTTAAAAGTAAAGTGGTACTTAACATGAAAACAGCGGCAGCTGCAACAAACAGCAGGATGAATTTGGTTTTGGAGATTTTCATAACAAATACTTTGAAATTCAAATTTATAAATATAACTTTGTAATTCAAAGTACTTTTAATTAATTAATTATGGAAGCCAAACAATTAACAACAAGGCCATTTTTTACGGCCACTTTAGGTAAACGGATGCTGGTGGGGGCCGGCATCGGGTTAGTGGTGATCGCCTTTTTTGTAATTGCTGCAGGCAAGGGTAACCCGGCCTGGGGCGATTACTGGAGGATCAAACCCTTATTGCTGACGCCTTTGCTGGGGGCTGTTACGGGAGCTTGCTATGACGCGACCGAACCTTTACGCCAGGTACAGGGTTGGCTGGGTAAATTATTTTTCGTTTTAAGTTTTGTGGGGTATTTTATCGGCCTGTGGCTGGCTTTGGTGCTGGGACTGGCAGGTACCATGTGGAATTGAAATATGAAAACTTCAAGAACAAAATTCGTTATGCTCTTCCTCGTTTCGGCGTTTGCTTTTCAGATTATCTCTAATTTGCTTTTGGGACCCGTAAACGGCGAGTGGTTCCCGGGAACTGGCTCACCAATAGCCTGGAAGCGCACAGTAGCCACAATCATATATCCTGTCAAAATTGTTTTGGTAGGCCCCTTGTCACCAATATTCAACGATCCGGACCCGGCGCCCCCGATTCGGGCGCTTGCCTGTGCTTTATACTGGACTGTCGTAGCATTAGTTCTTCATTTCCTAAGAAAAATGATCCTTCGTAAAAAAATAGGAATATGAACAGCATGGAAGAAATTTACTATGAGGCGAAAACTGACAAGTGGTTTATAAAATTTGCTTTTTTTTGCCGCATCGCTCTGGCAGCGAGCTTTGTTCCGGCAGGCTTTGTAAAAATCATGGGTGAACGGTTCGCCGCCGGCCTGCCTTCCAATAACCCTTTGGGACATTACTTCGATGCCTTACACCTCACCGGATATTACTATACCTTTATTGGAATTGCTCAAATCATAACAGCTATATTATTACTGATCCCGAGAACTTCCCTTCTTGGTGCATTGATGTATTTTCCCATCATCGTCAATATTTGTGTGCTGACTTACGCCACCCGCTTTGACGGTACCCGGGGCGTGACGATGATGGTATTGGCAAGCTTGTTTTTATTAATTTGGGATTATGACCGTTTAAAACACATTTTGCCATTTAAGCAGCCCGAAACGGAACCTCATGTGTTAAAAAAGCCCCTGGGCAGGCGCCTTCGGATCCTGTTTTTTGGAGGGTCCTTCGCAATCGTAGTCTTTGTCATCATTGGCACTTTCTATTTATATGAGATCACGCCGGGCAACTCTGAAGCGGAGTGCCGGAATCAATGTGCTTCGAGTAAAAACCCCGCGGCCTGCGCAGTTTTCTGCGACTGCATTTATAAGCAAGGCCAACCGCTGGATAGTTGTCTGGCAGCTTTTAATAAGGCGAAAGCTATCAGCAGGTCTGATGCGAAGTAGCCAAACCTGCTGAATAAAAAATTGTTTAATTTTAATATGCAATTCATTCCACTGTTCAAAGTGTGCAATATGCGCGTGGCTATTCGGCACTATGCCTTGTGGGCGGTCGCTTTAAAAGACCCCCGACGGGTACCGGGTGGAGTTTACCAACCCGACTGATGTTCCGGAGCAAACTACCTGCAGCGTCTGGAAAAAGAAGCTTTAATTTTCAAGCAGGCTTTTCAGGGTGAGCATGCTTTAATCCATATCCCTGGCCACGTGTTTTTCCATTTTAGGAATAAAAAGATTGACCGGAACAGGCAAGTTACCCGCATTGCTCCAGGATAACCTGGTTTCGTTAGCTGACAAGGGCTCCGTTTCCATGATGATCCTGGCGGTAGCTTTCATGGGTTTAACAAAACGGATTTCCATTTCCACACTTTTGCCATTTGTGATAGTAATAATTTCTTTTTCGCCAATCCCCGCGTCTTTGTTGCCGCTCCAGGCATAGACATAATTCACGGTGCCGTCGGTTCCTTTAAATTCTTTTTTCCGGTCAGCATCTTCCATTGCATTGGTATTGAAAGTTTCCTGATTTTGAATGAATCTGATGTAGTCAAATACTTTCTCCCTGGGCGCATTGATAACGATCTCAAAACAGCTGACAATTAATTAAAACTCGCAATGCTCAATCCGAACATATAATATTTAAGATAAATCAATGGTTGCTCAATTTAATAGATATTAAGGCTTCTCATTAATCCTACCCTTATTTTGTGATAGAGATTATCAATATTTACCCTAAATATGTGCCATTTATTTCAATAAATTACCCTAATTTTGTGCCATGTTTAAGAGAAATATCATTACAGAGTTAGAAAATTGGTCGGCAAAAAGTGATCGTAAGCCATTAGTTATCAGGGGTGCAAGACAAGTTGGAAAAACAACTGTGATTAACCAGTTCGCTAAGCGATTTGATCAATATATTTATCTAAACCTGGAATTACCCAATGATAGGCAACCTTTTGAACAGTTCAATACAATAGAGGCATTAGTACAAGCACTGTTTTTCCTGAAAAATAAAACGCTTTCCAAAAAAAGCGGCACCCTGATCTTTATTGATGAAATACAAGAGGTTCCTCAAGCCTTGAATATTTTGCGGTATTTCTTTGAGTCTGAGCCTGAAATAGCTATCGTTGCTGCAGGCAGTATGCTCGAAACACTGTTTAACAAAAATGTAAGTTTTCCCGTAGGCCGGGTAGAATACAAAGTACTACGGCCTGCTTCCTTCCCTGAGTTTTTAGACGCAATTGGTGAAAGCGCCGCATCAGATTATTTAGAAACTGTGCCTGCACCACAATTTACCCACTCAAAGTTATTGCAGCTATTCCATACATATGCATTGATTGGCGGCATGCCCGAAATTGTGAACAGTTACAGTGTAAATAAAGACTTTACTGCGTTGCAATCTATTTATGAGGCGCTTATTATAACGTATATAGATGATGTGGAGAAGTATGCAGCAACAAATTCACAGGTGCAATATATTCGGCATGCTATAAGGGCTTCATTTTCTCAGGCTGGCAAAAGAATAAAATTTGAAGGTTTTGGTAATTCTTCCTATAGATCGCGTGATATGAGCGAAGCGTTGCGTACGTTGGAAAATGCGTTGCTCATACAGCTTCTTTACCCTTGTACCGATACACAATTGCCATTGTTACCCGATCACAAGAAATCGCCCCGATTACAAATTTTAGATACTGGAATGCTTAATTACTTTGCTGGTATTCAAAAGGAAATATTGAGTACAGCTGATTTAAATAAGGTTTACCAGGGTACAATGATAGAGCATTTGGTTGGGCAAGAGTTGTTGGCATCACAATATAATGCCTTAAGCAGTCTTAACTTTTGGGTAAGGCAAAAGAACACGTCTTCTGCAGAAGTAGATTTTGTCTGGCCATTTGAAGGCAAGCTCATCCCGATTGAAGTGAAATCGGGAACAGAAGGCAAACTCAAATCTTTGCATTTATATATGGATTTAGTTTCCCATCAAATGGCTTTACGGTTTTATGCGGGTGAACTAGCAATTACTCAAGCAACTACACCGGGTGGGAAAAAGTACCATTTACTTAATTTACCTTATTACCTGGTTTCTCAAACAGATCGCTATTTACAATGGTTTCAGCAAAAAATTGAGAATAGTTAAATAATCCGATTAATACTTTCATTATACTTGATTTGAAGCGAAACATGGCGATGCAAGATCAAAATGTGTTACAAATACGTAACAATGAAATAATTTAATGTTGTAAAATACTGACAATTAGGATATTATATGCACGGAGGTTCTTTCTGTTAATCAGAGGGTCGCTGGTTCGAGCCCAGCCTTAGGAGCCTGAAAATCAATGATTTATGCCCACTCTGGCGAGTGGGATTTTCAATATAAGACAAAAAATAACACTACCGGCCTGTTTATTTTACCCCCTTTTTATCCCTAATTTTTTTATTCTTGAATTTAGGGTCGATACATTGATGTCCAGTACTTCAGCGGCTCCGCCGGGACCATATATTTTCCAATTGCATTTTTCGAGCACTTCAATTAGGTAATCCCTTTCATGTTCCACCAATGTTTTAAGCTTACCGGGCCTCGGTTCTTTATCGAATATATTTTTTACATTTTGCTGTAACTCGATCGTTTCAATGATAGGGCCATTTGCTAAAATGGCGTGTCGCTCGATGATGTTCTCCAATTCTCTTACGTTCCCCGGCCAATAGTAATTGGTTAGTTCCCCCAGAGCAGTAGCGCTTAATTTTAGGGATTTGCCATAAAGTTTATCATATTTATCCAGGAAATGCCTGGCGAGCGCAGAGATATCTGACTTTCGTTCACGTAAAGACGGTAGAAGGATAGGAAAGGCATTAAGCCGATAATAAAGATCCATCCGGAATCGACCTGCTATAACCTCATCCTCTAAATCTCTGTTGGTTGCGGCTATTACCCTGACATCAACTTTACGTGTGCTGCCCCCGATCGGCTCGATTTCTTTTTCCTGCAATACACGTAGAAATTTAATCTGCAGATCTAACGGCAGTTCGCCGCCTGTTCGAATTTACCAATCCGTTTACTCACGGCTCCTGTAAATGTTCCTTTTTCATGTCCGAAAAGTTCCGATTCAATCAGGTTTGCAGGAAGTGCAGCACAGTTTACAACAATCAAAGGTTGTGGGCTTCTTGACGATATATAATGTATAGCATTAGCAATTACCTCTTTCCCAGTACCGCTTTCGCCCAATAACAGAACAGAAGTGTCGGTTTTTGCCACCATATTGGCCTTGCCGAGGACCTCCTGCATACCAGGACTGCCCCCGATAATGTTTTTCAGTATATCAGGACTGTTTGCTTGAGGAAGCAATCCGGAAGCTGTATTGTTCTTGTTTTGCTCTTTTTCCTGTTGATGAAGGTACAAGGCGACTTCCAACATCACCAATACATCCTTTTCCCGGAATGGCTTTACCAAAAACCCATAAGGTTTAGTCGCTTTTGCATCCGTAAAAATTTTCTTATTTGAATTAGCCGAGAGGTAGACAAAAGCAATGTTTTCCTTTTTTAGCGTTTTCGCCAAATCAATTCCGGTCAAAGGCCCCCGTAGCATAATATCCAGTAAAACAAGATCGGGAGTCTCCTGCCCGATTATTTTTAACGCTTCCTGTACGGAACGGGCAACCGGGCAAATACGATACCCTGCTTTTTTTAAAATAAGTTCCAGATTATTGGCTTCGATAAACTGATCTTCAACAATAAGTATCTTGGTATTCATTGGGTTACAGCATTAAAACAGATAATGTCTTTTGAAAAATACTCTTTAGTTAGATTCTCATTTGGACCTAATCTTAAAAATAAAAAGAATATTGCTAATTCTGTCATTATTGTATTATGGCCGTTTAAATCTATCCCTAAAAGAATATAGTATTTCCTATTTGTTTGTTGAAGCGTATTGTTTGAATATCAGAGGCCTGGCCGTAGCCGAAAGGATACTTTTGTTAGGTGCAGCAGCCGTACTGCCGCGCTTAACAACTCTTAAATTTCCTAGCTATGAGCACCAACAACTTAGCTATTTAAAACTATTTAAAAAAAATAATTATGACTACCAATGCATCAGAATCTTCTCCGGTTCTTTTTTCCGTCGCTAATGGGATAGGATTGATCACCCTTAACAGACCGAAATCGCTGAACGCTATCAATAAAGCCCTTGCAGTAGCGCTTCTTAAAAGTCTTGATGAGTGTAAAGATCCCTCAATCAGATGTGTATGTTTGACTGGAGCGTCAGATGTTTTTTGCGCAGGCCAGGACCTTGCGGAAGCATCCGCCAGCAGCCCGGGAGAGTTGGGCAGAAAAATAGGAGAACTTTATAATCCTGTTATCAGAGCCATACAAGAACTCGAAAAGCCGGTGTTAGCAGCGGTTAACGGCCCGGCCGCAGGTGCAGGCGCTAATATTGCGTTGTGCTGCGACATCGTTATCGCATCTGACAATGCCTATTTTCTGCAGGCTTTCACTAACGTAGGGCTCATTCCTGACAGCGGAGGTACTTATTATTTGCCCCGGCTAATAGGCTGGCAAAAGGCATCCGCGCTTATGCTGCTGGCCGATAAACTGTCAGCTGCCGATGCCGAGCGCATGGGTATGATCTATAAAGTTTTTCCTCAAGCGGAATTCCTGCAAAAAAGGGATGATCTGACAACACACCTGGCAAAAATGCCAACAAAAGCATTGGCCCTGACTAAACAAGCTTTGATTGCCTCGCTGACCAACGACCTTACCCTGCAACTGGACATAGAAGCTGAAAATCAAAAACTGGCGTTAATGAGCGCTGATTTTAAAGAGGGCACCCAGGCTTTTTTTGAAAAACGAAAACCAAATTTTATAGGTGCATAACTGATCCGTCTTTACTTAACATTTTACTATTATGGATACAACATCAAAAACCCTTTCACAAAGATGGCTTGTGAGCAGCTTGGATATCCGGAAAACAATGCAGTAGTCCGGCGGATGGTGTTAGTGGGGCAATACTGGCCATTGCCCCCTAACCCTTCCGATCTGATTATAATTACTAACAGGAATTGTGTATTAAATCGGCAATTCTTTCTTTTCCGGTTCCGCTCTCTCCTAAAATTAGCACGGAAGTTTCAGATGGCCCAGCTATTGCTGCATTCCCGATGACCTTTTTTAAGCTTTGGCTTGTACCAATAATACTTTTCTGATTAATCCAATAATGAATATTTTTCAACCAGGTGGTCGATCTTAAAGCTAATCGTGATGATCGTCCCATTGTTATTTTCAAACTGTATCTGACCGTTGATCTCTTCAATAAGTCCCCTCATGAGTTTTAAACCAAGGGAATCAATGTCGGTGTCTTCCGTAGCTTTTACCATTCCGACACCATTATCCCTAATGATAAGCTCAATATTTTCACCTGTTTGCCGCATTTTGATGCTGATCTCTCCCAGTCTGTTATCGGGGAATGCATATTTAACGGAATTGGTGATGGCTTCATTTAAAACTAATGCCAGGGGAATGGCCTGCGATACGCTGAGTTGAACCGGGTCGACCTCAAGGCTAAAATGAATGTATTTTCCTGCATCAAAACTATCGCGAAGGTAATTGACCAATTCAGGAAGATATATGGCCATATCAATCGTTCTCACATCATCTGACTGATAGAGTTTTTGATGGATCAATGACATGGAGAATATCCGGTGCTTGCTGGTTTCCATTGCCTTTAATGCATCGTTTTCCAGGTACATCGCCTGCGATTCCAAAAGGCTGATAATCATATGCAAATTATTTTTTACACGGTGGTTTACTTCCTTAAGCAACCAATCTTTTTCGATCAGCAGGTCATCCTTTTCCTTTAACAGACTGTCCTTTTCACCGACTGTAAGTTCAAGATTTTGATTAATCAGGTTGATCTCCTTTTGTTGCTCCTGCAACAACCGGTTGCTATGTTGTTTCTGACGATAGCGCCGGTAGCCCATTGCCAGGGATAAGAACAGCAGGCCCGCACCGGCAATAATAAAATTCCGCACGGTTCCCGCATGTTGTAATTCCGTCTGTTGCAACTTACCCTTGTTTTCAAGTTGCTGCACTTTCTGATCTTTTTCGTATTGCAATTGCAATTCGGCTATCTGCTTAGCCTTGGCGACCGTAAAAATAGAATCGGTCAATGATTTATATCGCTGATAGTTACTGATGGCCGACAGGTAATTACCTGTTGCAGAATCCGTTTTAAATAGCTTTAGATAAGTATTTCTTATCGTGTCCACTTCACCGATCCCGCGTTGGATAGCCAGCACTTTGTGCAGATAAATACCGGCCGGGACATATCGTTTACGGGAAAAATAAAAGTCGGCCATTCTCCTATTCGCCATTAGTCCATCATATTTCCTTGATTCTCTTTCTGCAAGGATAACCGCCTGCTGATAGTATTTTTCGGCCAGATCGTCTTTCCCCAGTAAGCTATAGCATTCGGCGAGTGTTGTTGCTACCGTTAGTTTCTCCCAATCGGTAGTTGGCGGACGTTTTTTAATGAGCTTTAACAGAAATTCCAGTGCCTCTTTTTTCCTGCCTTCTTTTATCATCAGGGAAATAAGGATATTGTTGACTTCATAAAATAACCTCGGGTCTTTAGCGCCGCTAACCAAAGCTCTTTTATACCAGTATATACTTTTGTCGTCCTCGTTCAAATTATGGTAAAGATCGGCTAGCTTTCGATGTAAAAAAAATGCCCGGGTAGTATCACCGGTAGCCTGCACACTTTTGATCATTTCGAGCGAATAATATAACGCTTTGTTTAAATTGCCTTTTACATTACTTATCGCGGCAAGCAGATTATAAGTGTGATGCAGCTTTTTATAGCCAATGGATTTGTAAATGCTTAGTGCCTTCAATAATTCACTTTCGGCCTCATCCAATCTCCCTTGCCGCAAAAGCCAATCACCAACATATTTAAGTACCCCGGCTTCTTTTTCCTTATCATGGAGTTCTGTGTATATATTAAGCGCATGGTCAAAACTGCGCAGTCCCCGCATTCCAGTACTATCATCCGAATACATTACCCTGTTCCCTATCCCTATCCAGGCCTGCGCTGCTGCTTCCTTCCCGCCGGACCGCATATAGTTATCTACTGCCTGCAAGTAAGCAATCCGGGCTTTCGGCTGATCTCCCCTTTCAAAAATTACTTCAGCTTTCAGGAACGAAACCTTATTTTGAATTTTAGATTGCTTTAGTTTTGCACTCAGTTCATTTGCCTGGTTAAGAAACAGATCTGCGCTATCCAGGTCATTTTTAAATTCTCCCGGTTTATAGATGTAGTAACTACCGAGTTTTATTAATATTTCAAGACGTTCGCTACCGGCTGTTGTTTTTTTCAGGTCGGAAAGTAATTGCCGTGTGGAATCAGCTGAAGATGTGTTTTGGGCCTTCGCATTTAAATAGAGCGTCAATAATAATATAACAGCTGCAGATAGCTTTCTCATAGCGGTACTTATTTGAGAATGTTACAGCGTGGATAATGGCAGGTAAAAAAAAGTCTCTTTATAAAAGTACAGGTGTGCCATAAGTTCTTGCGATCAAAATAGCCTATGTTATGTGAATTTACCAAATTAAATTAATTTCTGAATCAAAACTTTCTTTTCTATACCTGAAATATTGTACGCTCCCCGACAATCTTTGGGTATGCGGCTGAACACTTCAACGGACTAAACCTGGCTTATTTGCACATTATAGAACCGCGCATCAAAGGTAACGCTGAAATTGCAGCGGTGTTAGATCCTGTGGCTTCTAATTGCTCAAATAATCAGATCACGATGTACGCCGGAATCAAAGCCCGTACTAAAAAAGACGGTTTTTGGGTATCACAGGAAGAATTATTTGATTTTATAACGATGTGGTTTGAAAATCGAAGATTTTTCAAGCCGTGGAGCGGGACATTTGCCTTACGCAGGGAGAGATAGAAAGCCGTTAGTCTTGCTATCTCTCCCTGCAAAAAATCATTAATCATTAATAATAACAAAAATCAGGAAAAATGAAAAACTTAATTAAATCAGTAACATATTTTGCAGCTATTATGGGGGGAACTTTAACAGTAAAAGCGCAAACTACCAAAACACCCGCCGCGGGTGCAGGCGGGATCATTTATAGTATCGGCGCAGATGGCGGAGTTACCACTGGGAGTTTTCGGGATTCTCACAAATCGATGGTAGGCGGATCTATAGAAGCTGACTTTCCGTTTGCAGACCAATTTTACATTACGGCTAATACAGGGTACAATCAATTTTTCGGCGTCAATAACGTATTCGGCACTGGCATAAAGGCCCCTGACATTAATATTATACCGGTAAAAGCCGGCCTAAAATACTTTCCGATCAGCCTCCTTTATGTACAGTTGGAAGCAGGTGCCGCTTTCGTGACCAATAAATCTACCCTTGGTTTTGAAAGAACCGCCACTTTCATTTATGCTCCACAGGCAGGTACGCAAATTCCATTAGGCGGAAAGAATTATTTGAATGCCGGCGTTAGGTGGGAGGGATGTACCAACTTTACCGAAAACAATGGCAGCAGCAGGGGACACTTTTTTGCTTTAAGAGCGGCGTACGCATTTTCTTCAAAATAAATGGCAGTCTAAATGGTTAATTTAAATAGGACCATTAATTTTCAAGCCTAAGTGAAATTTACTTCACTTAGGCTTGACTGCTTTTAAACTAACTGTTAAATTATCTCCAATTTTACCATTAACCTCAACAAAGGTGCTTCAAATCCCCCGGACAGTCGACAGAAAGCCTTAGCACCGGCAGCCGCATAATCTGATAGAATGGTTTTTTTTTAAGGAGCTCTGTTTTTCACCGATCCACTCTAAACCAGGATATTTGAAGGTGACCGCCCGCCGGTTTAACGAAATTGCTAAATACCGATAAAGACTCGTAATAATTCCGAAATAATGAAAATGACAAGGAGTTAAAAAATTACAAATGCTTGATAAATAGTTGTTTAAATGATGGCACGGCTTCTGTATTTATGGACAAGCAGAAATATAGAAAAATAAATTTAAGCCATGAAAAAGGGGGGTATATCAAAAGCCGCTATGCTTGCCAGACAAGGGATTGAACACATGTTGAAAAATTCGGGGGTAAAAGATGCGATCAATCGGTTGGTGCATGCAAGACCGAAGAAAATTGATTTCGGGCATATTAAACTGAAATTATTTTCATTGTATCTCAACCTGATGCAAATCTTATTCATTCTCTATAATAAGTGACCATAAACGCTGTCTTTCGACACCAAAAACCTTACCTAAATAAAAAATGGAAATCTTATTGTTTCTTTTTACAAGGGCCGTACTTTTTTATTGTATCGTGGTTTTGATCTATGCCGCTATCGAAGACCCGGAATTTGATGGCTGGGATTAACGGATAGTTTCATAAAGGCTGCCTCAATCACCCATTAGGCGGCAGGTATTTAGCCGTTTACTGCGAGGTCTCTTTCCGGAGGTTTCGCCCTCATTATTTGATTATCAAAGACAATGATAGATTTTTAAAAGTCATCAGGCTTGATTACAAATAGCTTTGTAAGGGTGAATAATTGAAGGTCACATGAATCCGATCCTGCAGTATCCTTATTTTATATTTTACAAGTTTGCCATAGCGGAAATTTCCGAATTATCCGCAAATAATTTGCAACAGTTTAACTGATAATGACTTACATAATATTAGAAATTGATTAAAATTTACTAAATTCATATAAGAAAGGCGGTTTTAATCGCAAGGAATTTATGGCAACATATCATTGTTACTTATCGCGCCTATACTTTTAAATAAGGACTTTTTTTACCTGCCATTATCTACACTGTAACATTCTCAAATAAGTAAAACTATGAGAAAGCTCTCTACAGTCGTTATATTATTATTGACGCTCTATTTAAACGCGAAGGCCCAAAATACATCTTCAGCTGATTCTCCCCGGCAATTACTTTCCGATCAAAAAAATAAGCCATCTGAATACAAAACCTCCTGGCAGCGCCTGCTTTTGCAGCTTAGCCAGGCATTTTACACGGCAGCGAAGGAAAACCAGGTGGACCTGGACAGCAGCCTTATCTATTGCGCCCGTTCCCTTGGGCTGAGCCGGCTTCCGGTGATTGCTGAAGGGATAGACGCCCCCGACCTGGCCGGTCAGTTAAAATGGATAGATAAAAGAGACCCCAAAAACGGTTTACGAAGGCTGTCTGCCTCAACGGGAAAAAAACATCTTGAATTGTTAGTGCTCCTGGGCGCTTATTATGCCTTCGAGCCGGATAGCTACCATCGTTATAAAGACAGCGTTTTATATTTTTTAAACAAAGCCATCAGCGAAAGTAAGGTGCAGAACGAGCAGCAATTGGGCCGCCAGGCACGATTGCTTATCGGTAAGATGTATGTTGAGGGTTACGATTTTCAGCATGGTGACCCCATCTTTGATCAACT
>Ga0193717_1001328_pt1 | contig 15203 bp, 11 predicted proteins | sample U2c2metaG_FD_145900 | JGI IMG/M metagenome (GOLD analysis project Ga0193717, IMG submission 145900) | Soil microbial communities from a riparian zone of the East river system, Colorado, United States - U2c2 | ecosystem: Environmental > Terrestrial > Soil > Riparian zone | place: USA: East River... | reverse complement strand
ACCCCCAACGGCTACAAATTCCGCGTCGACCACACCGGCACCCACCCCATCACCAACCACAACAACCACCCGGACCACGAGAACCGCCACGAGAATCAGGAGGACGAGAAGCATGAATAGGAACAGAACCGCACCGCCTGACCCCACCACCCCACGAACCAAGGAGCCGTTTGTCCACAGGACGGCGTTCGGCGTCAGCGGCGGGTTGGCTCGGAGTGCGAGACTTCACGGCGTGAACGATCAGGAGATCCTGCGACTGCTACCCATGGCTGCGGCCGCGGTGGCGTCCGACGCCGGCGCGGACAGTTACCTCGCGCGGCTCGGCGGGTACGACGAACACGACCAGGCGCAGGTCGATCGCTGCCTGACGGCCTTCCTGACCGGCCTGATCCGCGCGACCTGGGAGCGCGGCTGGGCGCCCACCGACGTCGTGCAGCACGGTCGCCGCCAACTGGAGTCCAGCGTCGAACCACTCCTGCTCGCCGTGATCGCCTCCGAGCATCGGTCCTACCAGGACTCGACCATCGACCCACGCTGGCAGGATCAGCTGGCGGAGCTCGACCTCGCCAGGCCCTTCGCCGAACTCGACCTGACCAGCTGGGCGAAAACCCAACGCATCGGCCGCTACCTGGCACTCCACAATGCCCTCGCGCTGGGTGGATTTCTCCAGACGTTGCCCGGCCTGGCTCGCCTGTTCCCTCTCCCCGGTACTGCGCCGCGCCCGGCCGGTTCCTCCGCGGGGCACCACGACACGGCAGCAACCCAGAAGATGCTTGCGCGGATCCGGGCTCTGCTGGCGAAGGCGGAAGGGACAGACTTCCCCGATGAGGCGGAAGCCCTGTCCGGCAAAGCGCAGGAGCTGATGGCGAAGTTCTCGCTCGACCAAGCCCTGGTGGACGCGGATCCCGAGCTCGACCTGCCCGACGACTCCGGCGCGCGGCGGATCTGGGTGGAAACCCCTTATGTATCAGCGAAAGCGCAACTCGTCGGCGCCGTAGCCTCGGCGAACCGCTGTCGCACAGTCTCAATGGACCAACTGGCCGTCGTCACGATCGTCGGCGCCGAGCTCGACTTGCAACTGACCGAGCTACTCAGTACTTCGCTGCTGGTCCAGGCGAATCGCGCGATGCTTGCTGCTGGCAAGCACTTCGGGAGGCGGGGCGAATCCCGCACGCGCTCGTTCCGGCAGTCGTTCCTGATGGCTTACGCCCAACGAATCGGCGAGCGCTTGCAGGCGACCACGGAGGCGACTCAGGCGGCTGTACCGGAGGCGGACGCAGGTCGGCTCCTCCCGGTGCTGAGTAAGCGGGAGGAGCAGGTCGATGCCCTGTTCGTGAAGCTGTTCCCAGCGACCGTCACCCGCCGCACCAGAGTCTCCAACGGCGCGGGCTGGGCGGCCGGCCGAACAGCAGCCGACCAAGCCCAACTGGACACCCGCCGCCCGGTCTCCCGCTGAGCCGCGTCGGCGGAGGTCAGGCCGCGGCGCTGGTGGTGGCAGGGCGGCGGGGACGGCGGCCGATGGTCTTCAGGCGGGTCTTGATCACCAGGCGGATCATCTCCAGGCCGAGTGACACGGTCTTGCCGAAGTCGCCGGTGACGGAGGACTGACCGACCCGCGGGTGGTAGTTGACCGGGATCTGCACCATCTTGGCGCGGGCCACGATCGAGATCAGCAGCATCTCCAGGCCGTACGCCGAACCGGGCAGTGTCGAGCGGTCCAGGATGGTCTTCACGTGGTCGCGTGAGATCACCCGGAAGGTGCAGCCGACGTCGCTCAGCGAGGCGGTGTTGAACAGCACCTCGAGGAACTTGGCCACGGCCCAGTTGCCCAACTGCAGGAACCAGCCCATGTTGGCGCCGTCCCAGATGAAGTTGGAGACCGTCCGCGAACCGACCACGACATCGCACTCGGCGGTGAAGGTCAGCAGCTTGGTCAGATCCTCGGGGTTGAACGTGCCGTCCGGTTCGCAGACGCAGATCAGGTCGGTGTCGACCTCGCGCAGGCCGCGCTGGATCGCCGCGCCGTAACCCTGCCTGGTCTCGACGATCTCCCGTGCACTGGTACTGGCGACCTCCTCGGAGGTCCCTGCCGCGGCGTTGTTGTTGATCACCAGGATGTCGTCGACCACTCCGAGCTTGTCGAAGCGCCGGATGATGTCGGCGATACTGTCCTTCTCGTTGTAGGTCGGAAGGACCACGGACAAGGTTTTACCGTTGTACACGTTCTGCACCTATCAGGATTGGGTCGGCAGGAGGCAAGTACTCCGACTCACCGGCGTCGGACAAAGACTGCTCCCCTGCGAAGCGTCGCTGGTCGTGTATCAGCCGGTCATAGTACCAGCGCTCCGGCTTCCAGGCGCCCGACAACCCGTCAGGCTGCCCGGGTGGTAGGGCTATGCTGCTGCCCGGTCACCGCCCGCCTGGCCCGTTCCCCCCAGAGTCTGCCACGTTTGTTAGGAGCATGATGTCCCAGACCGCTGAGTTGTCACCACCGGTGGCGACGGCTCCGCCGCAGACCGCTCGTGGGCTCGGCCGGTGGTTCTCCACCTGGTCCGGCGTGCTGGTTCTCCTGATCGCGACGGCGTTCTTCCTGGCCACGGCGGTGCGGGCCGATCTCCGGGTGAGCAGTGCGATCACGGCACTGTTGGCGATGGTGGCCACCCAATTGCTCCCCGGCGTACTGATCTGGCGGTCCCTCCGGCCGGTCAAGGGCTGGTGGATCGAGGACGTGATGATGGGCCTCGCCATCGGCTTCATGCTGGCGATCGGGATCCAGATCGTGGCCGGCTGGACCCAGCAGCCTTGGCTCGATTGGGCGTTCGCGATCGTCCTCGTGGTCACCATGCTGGCCGTACCGCGGATCCGCAACCGGATCCGCCGGGTGCGGACCAGCCCGCTGCCGGTCTGGTGGATGCCGATCGTCAGCCTGATCGCGCTGTTCGGGCTGCAGGACCTGCTGGGGTACTACAAGACGGTGCCGCTGACCTGGGCCAGCGGGTTCCGGTCGCCGCACGTCGACGCGTACCTGCACCTGGCGATGGCCGCGGAGCTCCAGCATCGGGGCCCGGTCAGCTTCCCCTGGGTCGAGAACACCGAGATGGCCTACCACTGGTTCAGCCACGCTCACGTCGCCCAGATCGGTACGACCTCGGGCGCCGGGCTGGACGAGATCATCTTCCGCTTCCTGCCGTCCTTGATGCCGCTCACCATCGTGCTGGTGGTCGCGATCGCCGCCGTCCGGCTGTCCGGTCGCGCCTGGACCGGCCCGGTCGCCGCGCTGCTGACCATGGCCGGGTCCGAGATGAACCTGATCGGGATGAACTCCCCGGGGTACCCGATGGCGCCGCTGTCACCGAGCCTGGCGCCGTCGGTCCCGCTGCTGATCGCGATCGTGGTGTTGCTCTTCTTCCACTCGCGCCAGCAGATGGGCAAGGTCGGGCTGCTCGTCTTGCCCTTGCTGGGCCTCGCCGCTGCCGGCACCAAGGGCTCGACAATGCCTCTCATCGTGGCCGGCCTGGCGCTCGCCTTCGTGGCGATGATCCTGTTCGACCGGTCCCGCCTGCGCTCCTTGCTGGTGGATGGCGTGCTGTGCGTCGGCATGCTGCTGGTCGCGTACGTCGCGGTCTTCAGAGGCTCGTCCTCCGGCCTGCATGTGCAGTTCCACGACGCGGCGTTGCAGACGCCCTCCCTCACCCGCCTCGGCACCATCACCACGACGACGATGGTGCTGTCCTCTCTGCTCGCGGTCCTCGGGATCCTGGCTCGTGGGACCGGCCTGCTGTGGCGCCTCCGGACGGTCGAGGGCCGGCGCGATCCGATCACCTGGGTGCTGCTCGGTGGCGGTCTCGCGGCTGCGGGCGCCGTCGCTGTGTTCACCCACCCGGGACTGAGTCAGTGGTACTTCGCCCGCACCGGCGGACCCTTGCTCGCACTCGGCTCGGCCATCGGCCTGGTCGTGATGGTCGATGAACTCGGCAAGCGGGGCTGGAAGGCGATCGCGCTCGGGACCGTTCTCGGGCCCTTCTTCATCCTGGTCCCGATCTGGGCCTTCGGTGCGATCCAGGCCAAGCACGGCGGCCTGATCCATGTGAGCAAGATGATCGGCCTTTCGCTGCTGATCCTGCTCGTGATCGGCGCGCTGGGCGCTTGGTCCAGCCCGTGGACGAGGCGCGCGGCCTTCGCCGGAGCAATGACGTGTGCCATCCTCGCCGGCGGTGTGACCATCGTGGTGAAGGGCCAGATCGAGGCCCCCACGGTGAAGGCGCTGGCGCCGGTCAGGCCGAACCACGTCCTGGCGGTCGGGCGGGACCAGATCAACGCGGCCCGCTGGATCCGGGACCACTCGGACGTCAACGATCTGGTGATGACGAACCGGCACTGCACCACGCCGATCGAGCCGGTGAAGTGTGACAGCCGGCGGTTCGTCGTCGGAGCGTTCTCCGAGCGGCAGATGCTGGTCGAGGCCTGGACCCCCACGGTGGAGGCGAACGACGCCGGCCCGAACGGCCGCGACTCGGTCTTCGTCGACTACTGGAAGCCTGAGATCCTGAAGCTGAACGACGGCTTCGTGGCGGAGCCCGATGCGGAGAAGGCGAAGAAGCTGCAGGACCTGGGCGTTCGCTGGATCTTCGTGGACTTCACCCGGCCGCACGCCGCTACGCTCGAACCGTTCGCCCAGGAGCGGTACCGCAACGGGTACGCCGCCGTCTACGAGTTCCCCAAGGCAGGATGATGACCCGACCGACCCTGACCGAGACCGCCATCCCGGGGCTGCTGCATGTCGAGCTGGAGGTACTGACCGACGACCGCGGCTGGTTCAAGGAGAGCTTCCAGCAGGAGAAGCTGGAGAAGCTCGGCCTGCCGCACCTGGAGATCGTTCAGAACAATGTCTCCTTCAACGCCGAGGTCGGCGTCACCCGCGGGATCCACGCGGAGCCCTGGGACAAGTACGTGTCGCCCGCCTTCGGCAAGGTGTTCACCGCGATCGTCGATCTGCGGGAGGGCCCGGGGTTCGGCCGGCTGGAGACGTTCGAGCTCACCCCGCGGCAGGGGTTGTACGTGCCGCGCGGCTGCGGCAACTCCTTCTGCACGCTCGAGCCGAACACGGTCTACAACTACCTGGTAAACGCGCATTGGTCGCCGGACGCGAAGTACACGCTGGTGAATCTGTTCGATCCGGAGCTCAACGTGCCGTGGCCGCTGCCCAAGGAGCAGCTGATCTACAGCGCGAAGGACGCCGGGCACCCGATGCTGGAAGCGGTCGCGCCGATCAAGCCCGACTGGGACGAGTGATGAGCACCCTCATCACGGGTGCGGGCGGCCAGCTGGGCAAGGCGCTCGCCGCCGAGCTGCCGGACGCCCGGCTGGTCACGTCGGCCGAGCTCGACATCACCGACCGTACGGCGCTCGACGCCTTCGACTGGGCCGGGATCACGGCGATCATCAACGCCGCCGCCTGGACCGCGGTCGACAGGGCCGAAGAGGCCGAAAGCACCTTGTCTGCTTGGGATGTGAACGCCTCGGGCGTCGCAAACCTGGCTTGGCACGCGCGCCGCCTCGGCGTCCCGCTGGTCCACGTCAGCACGGACTACGTCTTCGAGGGATCCACCTCCGGCCTGCTCCCGATCGGCTCCGAGGTCCACCCGCAGGGCGTCTACGGCATCACCAAGGCGGCCGGAGAACTCGCCGCCCGCCTTGCTCCCTCGTACTACGTCGTCCGGACGAGCTGGGTTTTCGGGGATGGCCCGAACTTCGTTCGCACCATGCTCCGGCTGGCCAAGGATCGCGACGAGCTGACTGTGGTCGACGACCAGTACGGCCGCCCGACGTACACGGTCGATCTCGCGGCGGCTCTGATCGCCTTGCTGCACAGCGACGCGCCCTCTGGCACGTACCACGCGACGGGTTCCGGCGATGTGGTGTCGTGGGCGGATTTCGCGTCCGCGATCCTCGAGGGCAGCTCCTGCAAGGTGCGGCCGATCAGCTCGGAGGAGTACGCCCAAGGTCGTCCGAGTGTGGCTCCGCGGCCGGCGAACAGCGCTCTCGACCTGTTCGGTCTCGAGGTCGTCGGCATCACCATGCGCGACTGGCGTCTCGCCCTCGCGGACTATCTACGGCTTGAGCCCCGCCAGGACGATGTCTAGCATCCGTTCGGCCTGAACGGGGTCGACGGTACGGCTCATCGTGATGCCGCCGACCAGCTGGAGGATGTCCATCAGCTCCAGCTCGGGCCGGATCGCGCCGGCCTCCTTCGCCCTGGCCAGCAACAGATCGCCGGCCTCGCGGACGTTCAGCTTGCAGACCTTGAAGAACTCGGACTCCTTGCCGAGGGCGGCAGTCAGCTCGCCGGCCAGGGTCTTCTTGGAGACGTTGTAGCCGACGAAGCTGCGGAGCCAGGCTGCCAGCGCGTCGTACGGGTCGAGCTGGTCGGCGAACCCGTACGCCCGGTCGCAGACGGACTGGATCTCGTCCACGTAGACGGCCTCGAGCAAGGCGGTCCGGCTGGGGAAACGCCGGTACAGCGTGCCGATACCGACTCCCGCCCGCCGGGCGATCTCCTCCAGCGAGGTGTCAGTGCCGTGCTCCGCGAAAGCCTCGCGGGCAGCCGCGACCAGTAGGTCGTAGTTGCGCCGTGCGTCCGCTCGCGCCGGCCGCGTGTTCGGCAGCTGCGTCGACTGCGTGGTCGGCGACTCCGTCGTCGCCTGACCGGTCGACTCCGTCGTACTCATCCCGGCCCTCCTCGCCGCGTCTGTCAGGACCCCGAAGCCGAGTCTGTCCGGACCTCGAAAAAGGCATTCCTGAAAATCACTTGAAAAAGCGGAGGTGGCCTCCGTATCGTATGCGGAGGAGCGCTCCACTTTTCCTGTCACCCACTCTAGCCCCTCTGGGGTAAGGAGCAAGTCACACTATGGCGGCAACAACCGCAGGCCCGGCCGGCGCCGGTACAGGCTCGCCCGCGCGGCGGCCAGGGGTAGTCCTCGCAGTCATCCTGATCACCCAACTGATGGTGATCCTGGACGGCACCGTGGTGAACATCGCGATGCCCAAGATCCAGCACGCTCTCGATTTCAGCCCGGAGAACCTTTCCTGGGTCCAGAACGCGTACGCACTGGCCTTCGGTGGCCTGCTGCTGCTCGGCGCCCGGGCCGGCGACCTGCTCGGTCGTCGCCGGGTCTTCATCACCGGTGTCGGCGTCTTCACCGGCGCCTCCCTGCTCGGCGGCCTGGCCCCGACCGCTGAACTGCTACTGGCCGCCCGCGTCCTGCAGGGCATCGGCGGCGCCATCGCGGCCCCGGCCGCACTCACGCTGCTGATGCTCACCTTCCGGGAAGGTCCCGAGCGGCTGAAGGCACTCGGCCTCTACTCCCTCGTCTCCTCGGGCGGCGCGAGCGTCGGTCTGGTCCTCGGTGGCATGCTCACCGACTGGTTCTCCTGGCGCTGGGGCCTGTTCATCAACGTGCCGATCGGCATCGGGCTGATCTTCGCGGCCCGTCAGGTGCTGGCCGAGACTCTGCCCGAGACGGGCAAGTTCGACGTGGCCGGCGCACTCACCTCGACGCTCGGCATCACCGCTGTGGTCTATGGCTTCATCCGCGTCGCCGAGTCCGGCTGGACCTCGGCCGAGGTGCTCGCCTCGTTCATCGGTGGCCTGGTGCTGCTGGCGGTGTTCGTACTGATCGAGCGCCGGGTGAGCCACCCGATCGTGCCGCTGCGGTTGTTCCGCGACCGGGACCGGGTGGCGGCGTACCTGACCATGCTGCTGGTGGTCGGGACGATGTTCGGGATGTTCTTCTTCCTGACCCAGTACCTGCAGGGCGTGCTCAACCTGAGCCCGCTCGCCGCCGGGCTGGCGTTCCTGCCGCTGACCGGTCTGCTGTTCACCTCGTCGCGGATCGTGCCCAGGCTGCTGGGCCGGATCGACGGCGGCCGGCTGATGATCGCGGGGGCGATCTCGGTGACGGCCGGCATGCTCTGGCTGACCCGGCTGACGGTCGACAGCGGCTACCTCACCGGTGTCGTCGGTCCGCTGGTGCTGTTCGGTCTCGGCGCCGGGATGATCTTCATCCCGCTGACCGGCCGTGCATTGGCAGGGGTCCAGCCGGAGAACGCGGGCGCAGCCTCAGGTCTGCTGAACGTACTGCAGCAGGTCGGCGGCGCACTCGGCCTCGGCATCCTGGTCACCATCTTCGGTACTGCGAGCCGCAACTCCACGGCCGACTCCGCGAACCCGGTGGAGCACGCCCGCGAAGTACTGACCGACGGAGTCCACGCCGCGTTCATCGGCTCGGCGGTCTACGCGGCACTCACACTGGCGGTGATCATCCTCGGTGTCCGGCCGTGGATCCGCCGCAAGGCAACCACTGCTGAAACGGCTACCGAAGAAGCCGTGGTCGTCGACTCGCACGTCTGATCCAAGACAGCCCTGGTCCACGTCATCGCGTGGGCCAGGGCTGTTTTCACTTGATCGGGAGGCTGTAGTTGATGTTCTTGTGCGTCGTCTGGAACCCGAGCTTCTCGTAGAGGCCCAGGGCGCCGGTCGGGTTGTCCGCGTCGACGCCGAGTGAGACCCGCTGGAAGCCGGACTGCTCGGCCTCGGTCAGGACTCGGGCCAACACGGCCCGGGCGATGCCTCGGCCGCGGTAGTCGGAGCGAGTTCCGACCTGGCCGACGTACAACTCGCGGATGCCCGTGACGGCCGTGTCGGCTTCGTACTCGTAGCCGAGCACGTAGGCCACGATCTTGTCGCCGTCCAGTACCAGGTACGACTGCGTGCCCCGGAAGGCCCTCGAGCCGGTGAACCACGTCTTCCAGCTGTCCGGATCCCTTGGCGACGAGCCCCAGTGCTCCCGGAAGGCCTCGTTGTGCGTGAGCCGCAGCGCTTCGTCGTACGACAGGTCGTAGGTCACCAGCCGCAGGCCGTCCGCGACCGGCGAGGCCGGCACGGGCTCTGTGCCGAGGAACCGCTCCATCTGGAAGAAGTACCGGCTGGTCGCGAAGTCGCGGGACTCGAACAGCCTGATCGCGGACGAGTTCGTGCTGATCGCACTCGTACCGATCTCACCGGGTGCCTCCGGATGCCGCTCGTGGTGCCAGGCAGTCGCCCGGTCGGCCAGCCAGGTCATCAGGCTGCCGCCGAGGCCGCGCCCGCGCCAGGCCGGGTCCACACAGCCCTCCGCGAAGACCCGATCGACGTCGACCACCTCGTCGGGCCCGGTCACCTTGCCGTATGCGACCATCCGCCCACCCGCCCACAGGCCGAGCGTGTCCGTCGCCGCGACCAGGTGCGGGTCCCCGAGCTCCTCGAGCAGGTCGTCGGCGCTGTAGTTCTCGCCGATCTGGTCCACCTTCTCCACTGCCCCCAGCAACCCCGCCCACGCCTCGGCATCGCCCTTGTCGATCGGCCGCGCTTCGATACCGGCCGGCCATCCCTCAGTCGTCCCCATGGTGAGAACGGTAAGCGGAGTGATGCCGGACAGCATCCCCATTTACCTCTTCAGGCAGACCCACCTCAGTCAGCGAGTTGCTCGCAGAGCCAGCCGACGGCCAGCGGATAGCGATACTCGATGCCGCCGTGCGTGCCCTCGAACAACTCGAAATGCACCCGCTCGTCCGGTACTCCGACCTCGCGCACGGCCCGGTGGAACGCCGTCGCCCCCAGATCCAGGTAGTACTCGTCCTGCAGGCCGGCGTCGATCCACACGGCCCGCAGAGAGCGCAACGCCTCGCCGTACCCGCTCTGCCCGGCCATCAGCACCGGGTCCATGGCCAGCCAGCGATCCCAAACCTCAGGGATCACCTCGCCGATCTCGTCGTACGGCAGCAGCACCGTGCCATCTGGCTCAGCCGAGTACGCCGCGGAGTACCCGTACATCTCCAGGAACTCCAGATCCTCCCGGCTGCTCTGCCCCGCGCGACTCTCGAAACTGGCGAAGAACTTCTCGTACGAGCTGTCGTACTGGTCCCGCAGTCGCCGGGCCAGCAAGGGGAACCCGGGCCGGTAACAAAGGTCGAACGCCGCATCCCCGGCGTGCGTGGCCAGCGCGCCGAACACGTCCGGCCGGAGCATCGGGGTCACCATCGCGGTATAACCGCCACTGGACTTCCCGGTGATCGCCCGGTGATCGCGATCCGACAGGGTCCGGTACTTCGCGTCCACCCACGGCACCACCTCGTCGCACAGGTACGAGTGGTACTGCCCGGTGCCGGGGGAGTCGAGGTACTGGCTCCCGCCGAGCCTGGTCCACGCATCCACGAACACCACGATCGCCGGCGGCACCTCGCCCTTGGCGAACAACGCGTCCAGCAGCTCGGGATACGGCTGCCGGAAGGGCGTCCGGTTGGACCACATGCCGAGGTGCCCGAGGTACCCCATCGCCACGTAGATGGTGGGATAACGCTGCTGCGACTCGTCGTACCCGGGTGGCAGGTAGACGAGCACCGGTCGCTGGTACGGATCCCCGAGCGGGTTGCCGCGCAGCAGAGCGCTGTCGATCACGGACTCGTCGAGGCGACCGGCGAGATCGGCGGACCAGGGCAACATTCGCTACCTCCGTGAGTCACATGGCGTCGGGCGCTGCGATGCCGAGCAGGCCAAGGCCATCCTGCAACACATTCCTGGTCGCCGCGCACAGGGCGATCCGGCTGGTCCGCACCTCACCCGTGCTGGACAGTACCGGACACGTCTCGTAGAAGGCCGACAGCGCCGACGCCAACTCGTACAGATACGTACAGAGCCGATGCGGCTGCAACGTCTCACCAACCTGTACTACGACGTCGTGGAAACCGCTGAGCAACAGCGCGAGCCGCTGCTCGGCTGGTTCCGGCAGCACGGTCACCAGGCCCGGTCTCTCAGCTGCCTTACTGAGGATCCGCGCCAGCCGAGCGTGCGCATACTGCAAGTAGGGCCCGGTGTTTCCGACGGTAGCGACCATCCGGTCCAGGTCGAACCGGTAATCGTGGGACCGGTCGTTCGACAGATCCGCGTACTTCACCGCGCCGATCCCAACGGCCCGGGCGATGGCGGCGTGATCCAGTCCGTCCCGTCCTTCGAGGATCGCTTCAGCCTTCGCGACGGCCGCATCCAGCAGTGAGACCAGGTAGACCGTGCCGCCATCCCTGGTCTTGAAGGGCTTTCCGTCCGGCCCGAGGACCGTGCCGAAGTCGACATGCTCCGCAGTAGTTGTCGCGGGCAACCACCCGACCGCCTTGGCGACGGCGAAGATCTGCTGGAAGTGCAACGACTGCCGATGGTCGACGACATAGATGATCCGGGTCGCGTGCAGGTCATCGACTCTGTGCCGCACCGCCGCCAGATCGGTCGCGCTGTAGCCGAATCCGCCGTCGGATTTCTGCACGATCACCGGCAACGGCGACCCGTCCCGGCCGACGAATCCCGGCAGGAACACGCACCGCGCCCCACCGGATTCGGTCAACAGTCCAGCCGACCCGAGATCGTCCGCAACCCCTTGCAGAGCGTCGTTGTAGGCACTCTCGCCGACCACATCCGCCCGGGTCAGTGGTGAACCGAGCAGCGCGTAGACCCGGTCGAACTCCGTCAGCGAGAAGTCGACCAGCTGCCGCCAGATACTCGTCGTCAGCGGGTCACCGGACTGCAGAAGAACGACCCGAGCCCGGGACCGATCCGCGAAGTCCGCATCGCCGTCGAAATGGATCCGGGCCCGCTGGTAGAGGAGCTGCATCTCGTCCAGGTCAAGGGATTCCGCAGTTGTCTCCTCGTCCAGGAGTTGCTCGACCATCATGCCGAACTGGGTACCCCAGTCGCCCACATGGTTCTGTGGGATCACGTCATAGCCGACGTAGCGCAGTACGTTGCTGAGAGCATCGCCGATCACGGTCGACCGCAGATGACCGACGTGCATCTGCTTGGCGACGTTCGGCTGCGAATAGTCGATGACGACGGTCTGGCCCCGCGAAGGCACAGCGCCGGGCAGGTTGTTGACGCCGTCCGCAAGGGTGGCCGGCAGCAGCGTCAGGTTGATGAAGCCAGGACCGGCGATGACCGGCGGCTCGCATAGATCGTCCAGCTGGAGCTCGGCGACCAGCTCAGCGGCGACCTCCCGCGGCGGCCGGCCCAGGGTGTTGGCGAGTCTCAGCGCCAGGTTGGTCTGGTAGTGCCCGAACTCGGGCTTGGTTGCCGCCCGCAACTCAGGATCGTCGGACACCCCGAAGGCGGTCGCGGCGGCAGCGGTCAGCCGTGCGGCGAGCACGGAGGGAACAGAAGGCATGAGAGTGGTCCTTCGGAACGAGGCACTGGAACAGGGCTGAGGTGTTCAGACAGTGCGTCGTCGTCGCAGGCCGGACAGCTCGCGCAGCGCGCTCACGATCACCAGGCTTGTCGACATGTGGACCATTAAATCAGATCAGGTGTGGCGAGGGTGCCGGCTGCCGGTCTGCCAAGGGAACCACCGGTGGCAGGTCCGTTTCGCCGAGGAAGAGGCGGCGGACCACCCGCTCGGCCGCGAGCCCGTCGTCGAACTCGCAGAACTTCTCCCGGAACAGCTGCCGGTGCTTCGCCGCCTCGGCAGCCGCGAACCGCCCGGTCTGGAACGCGGACAGCAGTTCCTCCGGCGACCGCGCGACCAGTCCCGGCGGGAACTCCGTGATGTCGAAGTAGGTGCCGCGGGTGTCGTCGTAGAAACCCTTGTCATCGACCAGGAGCACGATCGGCCGGTCCAGGTTGGCGTAGTCGAAGCTGATCGACGAATAGTCCGAGATCAGGACGTCGGCGGCCAGCATCAGGTCCTCGACCCGGGGGTGCTCCGACACGTCCATCACCCGGTCCGACTGTGACGACGGCGCCTTCGCCAGCGAGTAGTGCGTCCGGACCAGGACCCGCCCGTGATCCCCGGCCGCAGTGGCCAGCCGGTCCAGATCCAGATGGACCCCGTCCCCGCCGAGATCCACCATCCCGCTAGGCGTCCGTACTGCGTCCTGCGTGTCCCGGAAGGTGGGCGCGTACAGCACGACGAGATGCGAATCGTCGATGCCGAGGGAGGACCTGATCGCCCGGACCTCGTCCACCGTGGCGTTCAGCAGCCGGTCGTTCCGTGGGAGGCCGTACTCCAGCTCCTCGAAGTACGAGGGGTAGGTCCGTTCCCAGATCTCCGAGGAGTACCGGTTCGAGGACAGGTTGAAGTCCCATCGGTCGACCTGGCGCATCAGCTCCTCCAGGTCGAGGTCCTTCGCCGCGACCGGGTAGTTCCGCAGGTCGGTGCCCATCGTCTTCAGCGGGGTGCCGTGCTGGGTCTGCAGGTGGATCTGCCCCTCGCGCTTGTCCAGCTCGCGCGGCAGGTTCATGTTGCTGATGAAGTACGTCGCCCGGTGCACCAGCCGCTCGTACGCCGGTGAGCCCGCGATCACGTACTCCACCCCCTCGGGGATGGCGGTCACGTGGTCGGCGTCGATCACCCAGACCCCGCGCAGCTGCGGTGCGAGCTCGGCCGCCTTCTCATAGATCGCCCGGGGGTTGCAGGCGTACTGCTTGAACCAGTACGCGCCGTACAGGGCCAGGTTCGGGTCCAGCTCGCCGCGGTGCAGCAGCTTGCCGACCGCCTTGCGCGGGCTGGGCACGTGCAGCACCTTGGCACTCAGCTTGAGCGTGCAGTACGTCGCGTAGTCGTCGTGGATGAGCTGCCACCGCTTGAAGCCCCGGCTGGTCCGGTCGGCGGCGTAGCCCTCGGGCTTCCACCGCTTGGCGAAGGCATGTGCCGCGTGGAAGAACTCGGCCCGGTCGGCCGGGTCCAGTCGCTCGGGCCTGGCGAGGACAGCCAGGATGTGGTCGAGCGACCGGTCGAAGGCGAACCGCCGCCAGCCGGCCAGCTCGGGGTCCGAGGTGATGAAGGCGTGCACCCGGTCGTACTGGTCGAAGATGTCGAACTGCTTGCGGGTCCGGGTGGCGTGGATGTTGCCGCCGGTCCGGTGCTGCCGGTAGTGCACCACCACCCGGTCCAGGGTGGCGATCCGCTCGGCCGTGAGCATGGTGGAGTACGTCCAGGGCGCGTCCTCGTAGTACCCGGCCGTGAAGGCGAAGCCGTGCCGGGTGAGGAAGTCGCGGCGGCAGGCCTTGTTCCAGACCACCTCGAGAAAGGTCAGGAAGACCGGCCGCTCGGCCGCCGTGAAGACCCCCGCGCCCTCCCTGGCGAACGCGTCGTGCCGCTGGTTGCGGACCACCTTGCCGTCCCAGAAGATCCGCTCGTAGTCGAACATCATGATGTCCGGCCGGCCGGTCGCGTCGATCCGGGCGGCGATCGCCTCCAGCGAGCCGGGCAGATAGACGTCGTCGGCGTCCAGGAAGAGCACGTAGTCGCCGCGGCACTCCTTCATCCCGGCGTTCCGGGTCAGCCCGAGGCCGACGTTCTCCTCCAGGTGCAGCGCCCGGACCCGGGGGTCGGCGGCGGCGTACTCGTCCAGGATCCGGCCGGAGCCGTCGGTGCCGGCGTCGTCCACGCAGATGATCTCGAAGTCCGAGAACGACTGGCTCAGCACCGAGTCCAGGCACGGTCGCAGCCAGGCCCGTGAGTTGTGACACGGGACCACGATGCTGAACGTCGGGACCCCGGCGGAGTCGGTGCTGGCGGCCATGGGAATGCATCCTAGGCTCAAGGGCATGACGGCTGACGTGTTCGAACCACTGGGCGGTCTCGAAGGGGTCGGGTCGGCGGCTCGGGCGGCCCGCGACGCGGTCGACGTGCTGCTCCGGGACCGGGGGCTGCGCAAGGTCGGCTCCGACGTCACGGCCGAGGCTCTGCTCCGGGGCGCCCACGCTTCCGCCGCGCTGGCCGGCAGCCCGTCGACGCTCGACCAGGTACGCCGGGGCGCGGGCGACCCGCTCTCGTCGGGCGCGGTGCGGATGACCGGTGAACTGATGGGCCTCGCCAAGCAGGTCGACACCGCACCCATTCAGGTCTGGACCAGACTTCACCAGTTGGCCGCGGCCGACCTGGGATCGGAGGACCAGTTGGGCCACCTGCGGACGAGTCGCGAGCCGGTGCCCGACGACATCCCGGGCCTGCCGGCGGCACCACCCGCTGACGTGATGTGGGAGCGCCTGAGCGGACTGGCAAGGGCGCTGACCTCGCCGACGAAGGCCCCGGCCATCGTCGTCGCTGCCGTGGTGCATGCGGAACTCGCGGTGCTCCGGCCTTTTCCGACCGCGAACGGCTTGGTCGCCCGTGCGGCGGAAC
>Ga0193717_1001327_pt1 | contig 15204 bp, 15 predicted proteins | sample U2c2metaG_FD_145900 | JGI IMG/M metagenome (GOLD analysis project Ga0193717, IMG submission 145900) | Soil microbial communities from a riparian zone of the East river system, Colorado, United States - U2c2 | ecosystem: Environmental > Terrestrial > Soil > Riparian zone | place: USA: East River... | reverse complement strand
GATCCCGATCACCGCGGCCGGGCGGAAACCGGGAGCGCCGAGCCCCATCGGCAACGCACCGAAGTAGGAGGTGTCGTGCAGGACCACCACCGGCTCGCCGTCGTCGTGCTGCGCGAGCAGGTCCTGTATCGCGGCGTGCTGCAGCGGGATCGGTTTGATGAACACGTGGGTCAGATCCCACGACATCGCCACCGGGCCAGGCTCCAGCGCGGCACGCTCAGGGTGCCGGGCGACCAGTTCCGCGATGTCGATATCGGCCTCCCCCGGCAGCGCGACGAACCGCGCGCCGGTCTCCTCGACCGGGGCACGGAAAGCGCTGCCGGTCAGGAAGGTCACCTGTTCGCCGCGGCGCACCAGGTCCGCCGCGATCGGGCACAACGGGGCCACGTGCCCGTAGGCCGGCGTCGCCGCGATGATGATTCGGGTCATGGTTCTGAACTCTCTCTGTTCTCAAGACGCGCCCGACCACCTCACGGCATATGCCTCGGGCCGCAGGGCGTGAGCTACATGTGATGGTGGAGGTGATCAGCGTGTGGATTGGCCGGGCTCAGAACTGGGATCGCCGCTGGCGCGAGCGCAGGGATCGGCGCTGGTCGAGGTTGTGAAGGTGACGATGACGAACGCTAGAGCCCGAAGCGCATAGTAGTCAACTCTTCGGTTGTAAGATTTGATAAAATCTTAGTGCCGTACTGTGCTCGAGTCAGCGCCTGCCGGCGGCCCGTTCGTCGCGTTCCCCGAAGTCTTCGTGCCGGGTTATCCCTACTGGAATTGGACGATGTCCCCGGTCCAGGGCAGCCCCTGGGCTCGGACGCTCCCGTGATCACCAGTGCTGGAGCGCTGGTCAACGTCGTCCAGGACCGGATCGGCAAGCCCGTAGTCTTAGCCGCCGTCGCCACCACGTACGAGATCCTGAAAGCTCTCGACCTGAAGCCGGTGGTGCCCAACGCCGGCGAGTTGCCAAGTGGAAGGTACTGATGGAGACACCGAAACTGCGTGCGCCCGCGCGGACGACCACGGTCGACCAAGCCTATAACGCGATCCTGTCGGCGATCCTCGACGAATCGATTCCGCCCGGCGCGGCTCTGCCGCTCCAGTCGCTGGCGAAGGACCGCGGGATGAGCATGATGCCTGTCCGCGAGGCTATCCGGCAGCTGGAATCCATCGGGATCATCGAGGTTGAGGCGCATCGAGGCGCGCGAGTGCGACAGCTGACCGACGACGACCTCATCGATACCTACCTCACCAGGGTCGTGCTCGAAGGTGCGCTGGTACGGCGGGCCGCCGAGTTCATCGACGCCGAGACCGCGCGCTCAGCCCGGGAGGCCTTGGACGTCCAGCAACTGGCGCTGCGCCTGGGCGATCGGGCCGGGGCCCGGAAGGCCCACGAGGCCTTTCACTTCACCATCTACCGAGCCGCCGGGTCACAGTGGCTGTTCCGGTCGATCGGACCGACCTGGCACAACAGCGAACGCTACCGGGCCGCAGCGCTGGCTGATCCGGCCGAGGTCGACGTGCGCCGGCAGGAGCATGAACTGATCCTCGAGAAATGCCTCGATCGCGACCCCGCCGGGGCCTTCGAGGCGCTGAAGGCCCATCTGCTGAGCACCGTCAAGGACTTTAACCACGAGGCGGCCAGTCAGCTGAGCGAAATGCTGGACATGCAGGGGATGTAAGCCCGCCTCCGCGGGGTCTGCCGTTGACCATGACACTGAGTGATGACCAGTTGGGTCGCGCCCGAGTGCGGTCGGCGGCCCGGCTCGGATCGGGTACGAGTTCGGCCAGTTCGTCACTCGGTCGCTGCGCGGTCATGTCTTCACTTCTCGTCGACGGGAGGGCCGGGTTCAGCACGGGACCCGTGCCGCGAGAATGGGAACGGGATCGGTGAGCAGTTGCCCGCGCAGGTAGTCCACCGGAGCGGCGGTATCTCGCGGTCTGCTGTGGATGGTCCGCCGTCATGGCGCGGCTGCCTCTACATGATCAAAGACTCCGCCTGGCTCTGCGAGGCCGCTGCTGAGGGTGGTCGGTTGTGCCCGACGAATGGCTACTTCCCCTCGAATTCCTTGCGATCCGCAAAACTAGGTCCGAACAACTCGCCAGCCAACTTGTCCGGACCTAGTTTGCGGGCCACAGGTCAGCGGCCCGCTCTTCCGCAAAGTTTCGCCGAAACGGATAAAATCCGGCGATGAGCGGCCGACGATCTTTTTGCCCGGGGTGGTTGCGTTGTCGCCTGTCCGATTGAGCGTGGCCAGGACTGGGACTACAGCGCGGCGAGGTGAATAGTGGCCGGAGAACGCGTGGAGCACATCGTGATCACGAATCGCTCGTACAATTTCACTCGGACTTCAGGTTCAGGATCGCGGTGCCGTCGGTGATGTCCTTGACGGTCACCGTTTGTTTGACGTACATACCGGGAATATCCCCCGGTTCTCCTGAACATGATGTGTCAGCCAACCCGCTGGCATTGTTCCCGTAGAAGGCAGTCGTGCAGCCCTTCTTGATGGTGGCGGTAAGACTGGGCCCGGCGGGGAGGGCCATGCTCACCTCAACGCTGTCGGCGCTCACGTTCTGCACCGTAAGGGGACCGGCGCCGACTGGGGAATCGGACAACGTGATCGTGACCGGTTTGGACACAGCGACCTCACATTCACCGCCCAAGCAGGCATTGTAGTTCGTACCGTCCTGGGCGCTCGGCTGGATCGAGGTCGGGACGGGCTCAGTCGCCGAACTGCTGATTGGGGAACTGGTTGCGCTCTCCGAGGTAGTGTGCGGCGCGCTCGCGGAACCGGTGCCGCCCACCTGTGCGCTGCAGCCCACCAAGACAATTGTTGCCATGAGCGCACCTGCCGTGGTGGCCAGGCAACGGAATGTCGGGGTCGTCATGTCGCCCATAATGCACCACGTCACGGGGACCGGTCCCAACAGGGAAGACGGCGACCGGTGGCGTTCTGCGCCACGACCTCGTTGCCAGTCGCGGTGGACAAGTTTGGGACCCTACAGCCAATCTTTCTTCCTGCGTCCCTGCCTCTCTGGCTACCTATCCGACTTCTCGCTAGAGGAGTAGGGGGTACTCCGGTGACTTGGTGCAGCTCAGCCCGCTGCCGCCACTATCCGCGTACCCGCCGACTTTGGCGGTAGGAAATGCTATCCAGGGTAACTGGGCAGCCGCTGCAATGTTTGCGTTCGGCGCGATCACCGGTGGGGCGGCTAGGTACGTCAGTGCGGCGGTGAAAGTGTCTCGTTCTGCACGAGCCGTGAGGCATATCTCGCAAGCGCGTAAGGGCTACACCAAACATGCGCGCAATCGTTCACGTGGCGACGGTGGTGTGCACCCAAGGGTAATCGTAGATGCGGTTCGGAATCCAAAGCGAGCTTACGCAGATCTCAAACGGCAGACCTCGCGCTATGATGGCAAATATGCAACGGTCGTCGTGACCCGGCAGGGGAGAATTGTGGCACTGTCGTCAAAGGGCAGCTCCAAACGCGACTCCCCGATGCCACCGGAAGCTGCGCCACGGCACCGGATTCGTCACATCGCTCGACCGAACTGACTTCACCGCCACCTCCCTGGCCTCCGAGGACTTCAACTGCAACACAGACAACGGGCACGACTCTTCGGCTACACTGCGAACAGAAACACGCATTTTAGCGAGCCGACGCCGGATACTTTCCGCAGCATCTGATCAAAAAATCAGACACGTAGCATCTCGGTGCGGAAAATTCCATATTCGTCCGGAAACTATAAAGTTGTACGTTCCGTGCGAACATGAGCATATTTGATCGCATGACCTGGTGTTTCCGCGCGATGTGAGCGGTCTGTCCCCAGTTGGTCTCCGCACTACTTGAGCACTCGCAGCCCTGGGCGGCGCGACCGGTCCGCGGCAGAAGCGGATGTTCGTTGCGAGATGATGCTCTCGGTCTGACTCATTTTGAATGTGTTGGTGAGCTCGCAGTGGGTGGTGTCAGGAATGCTGAAGGGGTCGCCCTGATGCTGGAGATGGCCCCGTTCCGGCGCCGGGCCGTTCACCGACCGGGTCACTTGGTCTGCTCGGCCAGCGCGACGAGGATGCCTGCGGGGCCGCGCAGGTAGGCGAGCTGGTAACTGTTCTCGTACCGCACCAGCTCGCCGAGGAGTTCCGCGCCGTGCGGACGCAGTCGGTCGATGACGTCCTCGATGTTCTTGACGGCGAACATGATGCGGTGCGCGCCCAGCGTATTCGACGGAGCGCGCGGGTCACCGTCTCGGCTCGACGGTGTGTGGTACTTGGTCAGCTCGAGCCGTCCGTGGCCGTCGGGGGTGCGCATCATCGCGATGTCCGATCGGACTCCCTCGAGGCCGACGAGGCGGTCGACCTCGCTGCCCTCGACTGTCGCCTCGCCCTCCAGCTCCAGTCCGAGTTCGGCGAAGAACGCCTTGGCGGCCGCGAGGTCGTCGACGACGATGGCGATGTTGTCCATCCGCTGGATCGTTCCGCGCTCAGTGTCTGTGTCGTTCATGGTGATCTCCCAATCAGGCTGGCCGCCGGGTTCGGCGGCGCGGGTTCGTGTTCAGGCGCGCTGGCGGTCCTTCTGTCGCTGCTTGAGCTCCTCGATGGCGGTAGGAAGGGTTGTCTCGAAGTCGATCAGCTTGGCCCAGGTCGGCTTCACCACGACCCGGTCGAATCGCGACCGTGGATGATTTCGGCGCGTGCGTACCGAAAAAGAGATGCGATCTGGCCAATGGTCCATTCGCGATGTTACCGGCGGCGGCTGGTGGGGAGGCGGAGTTCGGCGAGGAGTGCGAAGGCCAGGACGCCGGCACAGATCCAGAAGCTGATGGTGAACCCGGTCTCCGTGGGGATCTGCTGGGTGGTGTTCGCGGACAGGACCGCGGCGAGCACGGCGGTGCCGATGCTGCCGCCGATGGTGCGGGCGAGGGTGTTGAGACCGGTGGCCATGCTGGTTTGGGTGGGTGCGACGTTGGCGAGGATGGCGTTGGTCATGGCGGAGGAGGCGAGGCCGAGTCCGATGCCCATCAGGGTGACCGCGGTCAGCACCTGCCACGGCGCGTCGTGGGCGACGGCGAGTAGGACGAACGAGGACGCGGCCAGGACCGTGCCCAGTACTAGGGGCAGTTTGGCGCCGAAGTAGCGGTCCAGTGCGCCGGACAGTGGCGCGAAGACGACCATCGCCATGGTCGAGGGTAGGAGGAACAGGCCGGCTTCGCTGACGGACTTGCCGAGGCCGTAGCCGGTCGTGGTGGGGAGTTGGAGCAGGAGTGGTACGAGCAGAAACGAGCCGAACGTGACGACGCCGAAGGCGATGCCGGCGATGTTGGTCGTCCACACGCCCCGGGTGGCGATCATGCGCATGTCGACCAGCGGTGCGTGGACTCGCAGCTCAACCACCACCAGCGTGGTGAGTGCGGCGGCCGCGCCGCCGAGCAGTCCGAGTGTCAGGCCACCGGCCCAGCCCCAGGTGCCGCCCTTGGTGAGCGCCAGCAGGAGGCAGACCAGGCCGGCGGACAGCAGTAGCGCCCCGCGCACGTCGATACGGCCGGGGGCGCGGACCGGCGATTCGGGGATGCCGAACACGATGCCTGCGGCGGCGAGGGCGATCATGATCAGTGGGAACCAGAACAGCCAGTGCCAGTTCAGAGCGCTCACGATCGGTCCGGCCAGCACCACCCCGAGGCCGCCGCCGGCGCCGAGAAGTGCGGACAGCAGGCCGACGGCGATGCCGACCCGGTTACGGGGCAGTTCGTCGCGGACGATGCCGAACGCCAGCGGCAGGACCGCGCCCCCGGCGCCCTGGAGGACGCGGCCGGCGATGAGGACGGTGAGGTTGCCGGCCAGCGCGGCGACCAGGGCGCCCGCGGCGAGTACGCACAGGACGATGAGCAGCACTTTGCGTTTGCCGAACATGTCGCCGAGCCGGCCGGCGATGGGGGTCGCGACGGCGGCGGCCAGCAGGTAGGCGGTTACGAGCCAGCTGATGTCCGCGGTCGAGACGTCCAGTTCATCGGCGATGACCGGCAGGGCCGGGGCGATGAGCGACTGCAGCATCGCGAACACCAGTCCGGCCAGCGCCAGGAAACCGAACATCAGCGCGGAGTTCGCGTGTCGGGCGGTGCGGGGGAGCGGACTGCCCGTCGTGGTTGTCGTCGTCACAATGTGGCCTTGCTGATCTCGGCATCGGTCTCGGATGAGGCGGGCTTCTTCTTCCGGCGCTTCTTGATGGCTTCGGTGACGATCGGGATGATCGAGACGGTGGCGATCGCGACGAGCATGATGAGCAGCATCGTGTTGACGTTCGCGGCGACCCAGGGGATCTGGCCGAGGAGACCGCCGAGCAGGGTCATGCCGGTGGCCCACAGCACCCCGCCGATGGTGGAGTAGACGAAGTACTTCTTCCGGTCCATCCGGCCGATGCCGGCGATCAGCGTGATGAGCGTGCGGGCGAGTGGGATGAACCGGGCCAGGACGATCGCGCGGGCGCCGTACCTGTCGAAGAACCGCTGTGTCTTCTCGATCTGTCCTTTGTGGAGCAGTTTGGCGTTGGGGCGGTTGAACAGTGGTGGCCCGACCTTCGCGCCGATCCAGTAGCCGCAGATGTTGCCGAGGACCGCGGCGACGGTGACGACCACGCAGACGAGCCACAGGTCGGCGTTGATTGCCGCGGTCGCGGCGAGCAGGCCCGTGGTGAACAGGGTCGGATCGCCGGGTAGGACGACGCCGATCAGCAGTCCGCACTCCGCGAAGATGATCGCGAATACGCCGAGCAGTACGAATGGTCCGAGCCAGTGGAGAATGGCTACGACATCGAACATGGATATCCCCTCGGTTTGGGTTGGCCCGGAAAAGCGACTGGCAGGGAATGAGGCCCGAACATTTACTCCGCGACGAGTTTCGGCTTGGCCGCGACGACCCGTTCCGGACGTCCTCAATGGACAGTGCCGGGTGGAAGTAGCCCGGTGTTCTGCCGGTGAAGAAGCGCGCGACCTGGCCGGCGCCTGCGGTGTAGATCTCGCCGGTGACCGGGCAGTCTTCGTGCGCGAGGAAGGCGACCACCGGCGAGACCAGCGCGGGGTCGAGTTTGCCGGTGACGGCGTTCATCATCGCCTGTGCCCGTGGATCAGGAGGCTCCGCCATGGAGTGGGTGAGCATGCGGGTGGCGGCGATCGGGGCGATGGCGTTGATCTTGATGCCGTGCTGTGCGCCTTCCTGGGCGAGGACCCTGGTGAGCCCGATCAGTCCGGCCTTGGCAGCGCCGTAGTTGCTCTTGCGTGCGGTGCCGAGTATTCCGGCGGCCGAGGTGGTGTTGACGATGCGTCCGTATCCGTGCTCCCGCATGACGTGCCACGCGGGTTTGGTGACGTGGAACGCGCCTCGGATCGGGAGTGGCGACACTGTGGGTGTCCGTGACAGCTTCGCCGCCGTGGTCGCGGATCTCGCGCGGCGGTCTCGGCCGGGCCGGTGTCCACCCCGTTCCCGGTCACCGAGCCGCCGATGTCGTTGACCACGACTTTCGCGCCGCGGGACGCGAGCAGCAGCGCGTGGTGGCGGCCGAGTCCGCCGCCGCCGCCGGCGCCGGTGACGATGGCGACTCTGCCGTCGAACCTGAGGTCGGTCATGCTGTTCCTCCTTGTGGCACTCACCAGGTGACGGGCAGTTCGTGGACGCCGTAGATGCTCATGTCGTTTCTGAACCGGATGTCCTCGATAGGCTTCGCGAGGCGGAGGCTGGGGAGGCGGCGCAGCAGGGTGGGCAGGGCGATCTGCAGTTCGGCGCGGGCGAGGGTCTGGCCGATGCACTGGTGCACGCCGTAACCGAACGCGATGTGGCCGCGGGCGGCGCGGTCGAGGTCGAGCGTGTCGGGCTGGTCGGTGAAGGCCGGGTCCCAGTTGCCGGCGGGCAGGTTCATGACCAGCCCTTCGCCGGCCTTGATGAGTTGGCCGCCGATCTCGACGTCCTCCTTGGCCACGCGGGCGACGAGGCTGTGCACGATTGTCAGGTAGCGCAACAGTTCCTCGACGGCGTTCGCGATCACTGCCGGGTCGTCGGTGTCGCGGACCGCGGCGGCCTTGTCCGGGTTCTCCAGCAGGGCCACCGTGCCCAGAGCGATCATGTTGGCCGTCGTCTCGTGGCCGGCGTTGAGCAGGATCACCCCGTTCATCGCCGCGGACTCGCGGCGCAGTTCCCCGGTCTGGACGTGCTCGCGGATGATGCGGCTGATCAGGTCGTCGCCCGGCTCCTTCTCTTTGCGGGCCACCAGTTCCATCATGTAGCCGAAGAACTGCCGGGAGGCGCTCTGCTTCTCCTCCCGGGTGGCGTTCATGTTCATCACGGTTCCGGTGATCGTCTGGAAGAAGTCGTGGTCGGTGTAGGGCACCCCGAGCAGCAGGGAGATCACCAGCGACGGGATGGGCAGCGCGTAGTCCGGAACCAGGTCCGCCGGTGCGCCTTTGGCGATCATCTTGTCGATGAACTCGTTCGCCATCGCCTCGATGTCCGGACGCATAGCGTTGATCCGCTTGACGGTGAAGTCCTTGGTGAGCATGCGGCGTAGCCGGGCGTGCTCGGGGTCGTCCATGCGCGGGAAGATGTCCGGCGCGTTCGGGCCGTCGTGGGCGCCGTTGCTTTGCAGGGCAAGGGCTTCCGCGCTGATCCGCGGGTCGGTCATGGCCGTTTTGATGTCCTCGTACCGGTTCACGGCCCAGACGCTGTGGCCGTTCCAGTTCACCCGGCGCAGACCCTCCTGTTCGCGCCACCCGGTGTACTCGGCGGGCGGGTTGAACGGGCAGCGCGCGGCGCGCTCGCCGGGGAAGACCGGCAGATCGGTGGTGTTGGCTGTGTTCATGGGGAATCTCCCTGTCAGGCAGCTGTGGTGGTGAGGGCCGTGGTCCACGGGGACCTGGCCGCGATGAGGGCGCGCCAGGCGCGCAGGAGCTTGGGCGACTTGCCGGCGGCAAGTACACCGACCAGACGATCGGCCTTGCGGTAGGCGACGAGGAGCTTCCGGCTGGCTGGGTCGGCGTCGAGGACGAGCGCCTCGTCGTGGTCGCCAAGGTGGCCGTAGGCCTGCAACTTCGTGTCGTACTGGTCGGACCAGAAGTACGGCACCGGCGCGAACGGCTTGCGAGCCTCAGGGTCGAGCAGGGTCCGGGCCACAGCCATCCCCTGCTCGGCGGCATTGGTGCGGTGCTCGACGCGCATCGCCGTGCCGAACAACGGGTTGTGCCAGCGGGCCACGTCGCCGACCCCGTACACCCCGGGCGCCGCAGTGCAGTACTCATCACACACGAGTCCGTTGTGGACGGTGAGACCGCTTCCTGCCAGCCACTCGGTGTTCGGCGCGGATCCGATGGCCACCAGCACGTCATCAGCCAGTACGACCGTGCCGTCGGCCAACCGCACACCGGTCAGCTCGCCACCGGTGCGGAGGATCTCGGTGACCGCGGCGCCGGCGTGGATCGTGACGCCGTGCTCGTGGTGGAGCCGGGTCATGAACCGCCCGGCTTCTTCGCCGATGGCCAGGGCCAGGGGGACCGGACCCGACTCCAGCAGGGTGACCTGGACTCCGAGCGCGCGGGCGGTAGCGGCCACCTCGGCGCCGACGAACCCCCCGCCGACGATCACCAGGTGCCGTCCCGGCCGCAGCCTTTCCTTCAGTGCCAACGCATCCGGCAGAGTCCGCAACGTGTGCACCCCGCCGACACCCTCGGTGCCGGGGAGTCGGCGGGCGCGGGCCCCCGTCGCGACGACCAGAGCGTCATAGGACACGTCGCCACCGTCGGCCAGCGTCACCACCTGCCGTGCGGTGTCCAGTTCGGTTGCCCGGGCACCCAGCCGGAGTTCCAGTCCCAGCGCGTCGATGTCAGTCGCCGAGCGCAGGTCGAGCCGGTCCGGCGTCCACCGCCCGCACAGCAACTGCTTGGACAGCGGCGGCCGGTCGTAGGGGAGCTGTGGTTCGTCGCCGATCAGCGTGATCGCATCCGTGTGTCCCGCCCTGCGCAACGTTTCCGCGGTGGCCAGCCCACCGGCCGACGCCCCCACGATCACGACGCGGTTCATGACTCGGCCAGATGGATGGCGGCGGCCGGGCACACCATCGCCGACTCACGGACCGCGTCGTGCAGCGCCGGCCCAGGTGTCTCGCCCAGCAACACCACGACGCCGTCCTCCTCCCGCTGGTCGAACACCTCCGGCGCGAGCAATACACACTGACCAGCGGCAACACACTTGTCGGCGTCGACACTCACCTTCATTCGAACCTCCCTCAACCGTCAAGTGGCAGTTACTGACAGATTCGAACGTAGCAGAAGTGTCAGAATCTGCCATTTGTTATGCTCTGTTGGTGACTATCGAAACCGAGCGGCACGTACGGGCCGATGCCACGCGCAACGCGGACCGGCTCCTGCGCGCGGCACGTGAGGTGTTCACCGAAACTGGACCCGACGCGTCACTCGAGGAGATCGCCCGTCGCGCGGGAGTGGGCATCAGGACCCTGTACCGCCACTTCCCCCGCAAAGCGGATCTCGTTCGGGCCGTGCTCAATCAGAGCGTTGCCGAGGACCTCTTGCCCGTCATCGACAGCGCGCTCGACGACGAGAACCCCTTGCGCGGCTTCATCATGCTGATCGAAACCGCCGTGGCCATGGTGGCCCGCGAGGACAACATCCTGGCCGCCGCCAAGCGCACCGGCACCCTCACTCCCGAGTTGTCCGCCGCGTTCTTCGAGGCACTGGCCCTGCTTGCGCGGCGGGCCCAGCAGGCCCACCTCCTGCGTGCCGACCTTGTCGCCGAAGACCTGCCCAGGATCATGGCAATGCTCACCAGCGTGCTGCACAGCATGGATCCCGAGACTGAAGGCTGGCGCCGCTATCTCGGATTCATCCTCGACGGGCTGTCGCCCGCCACGGCGAGTGTCCAGCCGTCGGCCCCGCCCGTGGTCAAGAGGCCGCAAAACAGCAACTGGCTCCACTGACTCTTGGCTGGGGCCGCGGTAGCCGGCAGTCACAGTGTCGACATGTCCGCCGGTCTGGCCGGCCAGGGATTGCCTGTCCATTTCTCGGAGTGGTCTACGACGAGCTGTGGCGACGTGCTGGCGTCCGGTAGCAATCTCAGGGTGAACCCTGGTGCGGACTCGCACAAATGGCAGATAATGACAGTTAAGTACGGGAGATCCCGGCGAGGGAGCCGCACTAATGGTGTTGTCCACCGTGCTGGACTGGCTGCGGAGACCTATCAAGTCCACCTGGACACGCAGCTCGCAGCCTAGAAATCACGCTTAGCGACTGTCCGAAAAGCACGGGGCAGACCAGTCGCTGCCCGCGTGGGCCCAGTTGACTGATGTGGCCTTGGTCAGCTGATGGATGATCTTGGCGTGTTGATCATCGACAGTGGAAGGCTTGCGCGTGGGCAGATGTGATTCACACCTTGCGCGCCCAGATTTCTCGGGACGCCGACACGCGTGTCCCAGATCCGCGTGAGTGCCTCACCGCGCCGGTACTCCGGCCAGCCGGGGTCGCCGGTGGCAGCGAAGGTCGTCAACGACTTGCGGACCTCCTCCGCGAGTTCGATGGCCTCCGGCGGGAGCGAGTCGCCGAACAGCATCGCCGCCATCGGGCCGCGGAAGTTGCCGAACGTCAGCGGCACGTCGAGGAGGTGGCAGGCGCCGAGCGCCCCACCGAACACCGGGGTCGGCCAGGTCAGCTCGTAGCACCAGCTGCGGCCGGGATGCTCCTGGGCGCACCACGTCGACGGGATGCGGAAGAACGCGTCGGACTGGATGAGGATGTACAGATCGGCGTCGGAGGTGCCGGGATACGCGGCCCGGTAGGCGTCAAGAGGTACGCCGTGCGTCGCCGCGACATCGGCGACGTCCACAGCGGACAGGTCCTCGTTCATCGCCATGGCGAAGAACCGGTACTCGTCGCGGGTGAACCCGGTCATGAGGTCGACGTCCGCACGCAGGCTGCGCCAGGGCTGGTCACGCACCACATCCCCGTCTATCACCAGCCCGTACGGGGTGACCTCGCCCTCCGTCGACTGCACGGCGTGGATCGCCTCGGATGCCACGCCCGCGAAGGCCTCGGAGGTGAGTGGTACGCCGAGCGCCGCCGCGATCCGCACCGCCGTGCCGCGCGCCCGTTCCTCGGACAGGAACGCCGCTGTGACGCTCTGCCCGATGGCCCGACCGAACAGCCCGCGGCCGGCCTCGGCGGCGGTCAGTGCCGCCACCGCGCTGCCCCCCGCCGACTGGCCGAAGATCGTCACGTTGCCAGGGGCACCACCGAAGCGCGCAATGTTCTCCTGCACCCAGCGCAGGGCCGCGAGCTGGTCGAGGAGTGCCCGGTTCTGCGGCGCGTCCGGCAGCCAGCCCAAGCCTTCGAAGCCGGTGCGGTAGTTCAGGGTCACCACCACGACGCCAGCGCGGGCCAGGTTCGCGCCATCGTACTCGGGCTGGCTCGCGGCGCCGAAAATGAAAGCCCCGCCGTAGAACCAGACCATCACCGGGAGTCCGTTCGCCAGGGGATCGGGCGTCCAGACGTTGACGCTGAGGCAGTCGGTGTCTTCGCCTGGGTGCCACAGCGCAGGCAACGGGTGCATTTGGGCCTGCGGTGGCGAGGCGCTGAAGGCGGTGGCGTCGCGAGTGCCGTCCCACGGCTGCGGCTGCTGCGGCGCCTGGAAGCGACGGACGCCGTCGAGGGGCGCGGCGTACGGGATGCCCATGAAGACACTGACGCCCTCGTCCGTTGTTCCTCGCACGGCGCCCTGCGTCGTCTGCACGATTGGTTGCATACCCCATTTAACATCACCGGCCGTAGAGGTGCGGTGAGGACGATAATAACCGGTAGTTGGCCAGTTTAGCGTTGAGGGAAACCGTCACGCTGTGGGATTCCGTCACCCACCGTGAAACCCGTACCTTGAGTGGGCCCGCCAATCCCGGCCACGGGGTTGCCTTTCCTCCCCAAGGGGAACACTTCCTCACGGTGCCGTGATCACCACCGTGCCGGTGAGCCGGGACAGGGCCGCGCCGTTGGTCAGCGGGGGACCGGCCGAGCCGCTGTCGACCCCCGCCTGTCCGAAGCCATTCCCACCGCGGTTGTCGAGACCCGCACTGTCGCCACCGCGGCCGGCATGATCGCCGCCGGGCTCGGCATCAGCGCCATGCCCGAACTCGTGCTCCCGCTGGCGTCGTTCGCCCCCCGTTGTCGCGCGGCCCGTGGATTCCCCGGCGGTGACCCGGAAACTGGCCGTGCACACCCGGCGGCAGCCACCGCTGTCATCCGCCGCCGCCGGGTTCCTCGATCGCCTCGTCACGACCGTCGAAACTGAGCCGGGGATCAGCCGAGGAAGGTGTTGACCTCCGCGGCGAACTCGGCCGGGTACTGGAACAGGAAGCCGTGCCCGGAGTCCGGGTAGATCTTCACCGTGGCGTCGGGGAGGTGCTTGCCGAGCAGTTCGGTGTTCTTGGTCGGCACCATGATGTCGTGGTCGCCGTTGGCCACCAGCACGGGCTGCTTGATGGCGGCCAGCCGGCCCAGGCGCGTGGGGTCCGGCACGCCCCACTTGGTGATCGCGTCCAATTCGGCGTCACGGGCGCGGAGGTCCGTCGGCTCGTCGCGGTCTTCCTGGCGAGTGAAGATCCGCTGGATGAATTCCCAGCCCTTCGCCGTGCTGGCCTCGCTGGACGGGAAGAACAGCGACACCAGGTCCGCGCCGCTGGGCTCGTCGACCGCGGCGTGGGCGAACACCTCCGGGGTGAACCCGTGCATGTCCTCGCCGCCCTGGGGACCGGTGCCGGCCAGGATGAGCCGCCGCACGAGCTGAGGGCGGATCAGCGTGACCTCCTGGGCGACGTACCCGCCGAGTGAGAAGCCGAGCAGGTCGACGCGGCGCAGGCCGAGCGCGTCGGTGAACGCGAGGATGTCGTGCGCGGTGGCGGTGACGTCGGCCCGCGGGCTGCCGTTCGAGCCGCCGACGCCGGCGTAGTCGACCAGGATCACTTCGCGCTGCTCGGCGATCGCGTCGATCAGGCTGGGGTCCCAGTTGTCGAGGTTGCCCCGGAAGTGCTGAAGGAACAGCAGCGGCACGCTGCCCTCGGTGGTGTTTCCGAAGCGGCGGTAGGTGTAGCGGACGCCGTCGGCTGCCTCGACGGCGAGGTTGGGTGCGGTGAGCTGGCTAGTGGTCACGGGAAACTCCTCTGATAGATGATGGCCATACTCTATGACGCCCGGGGCTTGGATGGCAACCGATAGATGTCGTCCTTCATCTATACTGGGGGTGGATCGAGAGGAGCTGTCGTGGGACGAGCATCGCGAGCGGACGCGGCCAAGCATCGTGACGAGGTGGTCGAGGCGGCGTCACACCTGTTCCGGGGACGGGGCATCGCCGCGGTGAGCGTGCCCGAGCTGATGGCCGCGGCCGGGCTGACGCACGGCGGCTTCTACCGTCATTTCGAGTCGAAGGACGCGCTGGCGGCCACCGCCGTCACGGCGGCCTTCGCTGCCCAGAGCACGCAGATCGAACAGGTCGCGGCCGACCACGAGGACGACCCCGCGGCCGCGCGCCGGATCTTCCTGGACGACTACCTCAGCGTGGCCCATCGCGACTGCGCAGGTGACGGCTGCCCCAACGCCGGTATGGCGACGGAGGTCGGCCGTCTGCCCGAGGACAGCGAAATCCGCACCGCCTACATTGCCGGCCTGCACCGCATGGCCTCCGCGATCGGCAAGGTCGGCACGGGCGACGAAGGGGAGGCGCTGGTCGAACTCTCGACCCTGGTCGGAGCGATGGTGCTGGCCCGGGCCGCGGCCGGGGACGAGATGTCGGAACGGATTCTTCGCGAGGTGCGCGAGAGCCTGGAGAGGCGCTGACTGTTCGGGTCGTGGCTGCGGCGTAACCCGCGCGCCCGCGCCGGTGTCGAGGTGTGCACAGCGGGTGATCCCGAATGATTCGAGGGGTATTCACGTGGAGGCGCGAAGGACGAGCTGAAGCAGGCCATCCAGGTCGGGCGGAGGCGCGACCTCGACGACGCCGAGTGCGGCGAGCACGGCGGGGGCGAGTAGCTCGCCGAGTCGTTCGACGTCGACCTTCACGGTTGTCAGCGGCGGGAAGGCCACGCTGCCCGCGAACGTGTCATCGGCACCGATCACGGCGAGGTCCTGGGGGCATCGCACGCCGATGTCGGCCGCGGCGCGGATCGTGGCCAAGGCGGTGTCGT
>Ga0193717_1001325_pt1 | contig 15217 bp, 13 predicted proteins | sample U2c2metaG_FD_145900 | JGI IMG/M metagenome (GOLD analysis project Ga0193717, IMG submission 145900) | Soil microbial communities from a riparian zone of the East river system, Colorado, United States - U2c2 | ecosystem: Environmental > Terrestrial > Soil > Riparian zone | place: USA: East River... | reverse complement strand
ACCATATTGCAAGTAAAAGTACTTGATGCTACCAATGCCTTTTTGATGGGCGGCTGGCGACTTAAACGCGCCAAAGACGCGCCAGGCGGTTATTATACCCTATGGTTCAGAAAAATAAAAGGAGAGTGGAAGATTGTTTGCGACCATACATCGTAAAAAAATAAAGTATGTGGTTTAGCATTCAAAACACCTTAGTGATCATTTTTGGATACCCATTAAGTTATGTGGAGTTTATTGGAACGGCAACTGGTTTGTTATCAGTTTGGTTAGCAACCAAATCAAATATCTGGACGTGGCCAATCGGCTTACTAAATGTAACCTGTTTTTTTCTGATATTTTTTCAGGTGCGATTATATGCCGATATGTTTTTGCAGGTATATTTTTTTGTAACAAGCATATACGGATGGGTAGTGTGGCACAATAGAACCGCGTACAATATGATTGATATTTTGTCGAAAAATCAAAGGGTGAAATTATTGGGTGTTTTGGTTTTATCTACCGCGATCCTTGGGATAATTGTAAAAAATATTCATCTGATATTCCCTGTGGTTTTTAACAAACCCGCGTCATATCCGTTTTTAGATACTTTTGTAGCAGTGCTCAGTGTTATAGCTACCATTCTTTTGGCACAGAAGAAAATTGAAAACTGGTGGTTATGGATCATTGCAGATGTTATCAGTGTGGGGTTATATGCTAAAAAGATGGTGCTGTTTATCTCCATTGAATATTTTGTTTTTTTATGCCTTGCAAGCGTTGGTTTATTAATGTGGTTAAAGATAATGCGTAATGAAAAGAGGCTTAGTATTGGGTAAATTTATGCCTTTTCATAAGGGGCACGTAGCTTTAATTGATTTTGCCCTTAACCGTTGTGATGAATTGATCGTTTTGGTAAGCGCCAGTTATGACGAACCTATTTCAGCGAAACAGAGATTAGCGTGGATTGAAGAAGCATATAAAAATAACGGTAAGGTTATATCCCGGTTATTAATTTATGATGAAGCGGTATTACCAAATACTTCCGAATCGTCAGAAGGGGTTTCAAAACTTTGGGCAAATTATTTAAAGGAGCAATTACCCACAATTGATATTATTTTCGCGTCTGAGGCGTATGGGGCATATATGGGCAGGTTTTTAAATTGCGAGCATGTGATTTTTGATGAGCCCCGTAAAATAGTCCCCGTTTCTGCCACGCAGATCAGGAATGATCCTTTTACTTTTTGGGATTTTTTACCAGATGTAGTAAAGCCTTATTATACTTTAAAGATATGTGTGTACGGTACCGAATCGACCGGGAAAACTACCCTGACACAAAGGCTGGCCGAACATTTTAATACGATGGCCGTTCCCGAAATGGCTCGTGAAATACTGGAACATACCAATGAATGTACAGAACATCATTTGCTGCAGATAGCCCAACTTCATGCCGATACTATCAGCGAAAAAATAAAGCAGGCAAATAAATTGCTGTTTGTTGATACTGATGTAAACATTACCCGGTCATACAGTAGGTTTCTTTTTAACAAGGAATTGATAGTGCCGGATTGGATAGAGGCCGCTAATCATTTTGACCTCTATTTATATCTTGATGAAGATGCTTCTTACGTTCAGGACGGAACAAGACTAAACGAAGCCGACAGGAATAAGCTTAATGAAAGCCACAAACAGGAATTAATAGACCGGGGAATAAACTATGTTTTAATAACGGGTAATGATTGGGAAGAAAGGTTTAAAAAAGCTGTTGAGGCTGTAAATGAATTTATTAAAAAAAAAAGCGATAGGTAAAACCCATCGTTTTTTCAATAACTTATGCCCCATAACTCAATGCGGTTTCCCTGCGGCGAGTTCGCGGTTGGCCCATTTTACGGCCAGCTCTTCGCGGAATTTGGCGTATTTTTCTTTAAAGGCCATTTTCAATACGCTGTCGACCCCGCCTTTGATGGCCAGGTTATATAAACTTGCAGCTTTGCGGCTAATGGAAGCATCCCAGGCGCGCAGGCTCAGGGAATATGATCCGTCGATGTATTTCATCCAGTGCCAGAAGCCGGTAGGCATAAACAGGGTATCGCCATGCTCTAAAAACACTTCAATACCCTCTACGCCATCCAGTGCAGGAAATTTTTTGGTGTCGGGGTTTGCTACATCATAATCTTCCAAAGCATAAGTAGCATTTGGTATACAGTATAAACGGCGTTTCCACTTATTTTCAAACAGGATCACGTGTGTGCGCCCGCCGAAATGGGTATGGAAAATATGCGGCAGATCAATATCGTAATGTAAAAAGGTAACCGAATTGGAGCCGCCGAAAAACATGGCAGGCATACTTTCTAAAAAGCCGCCCATCAGGTCTTTGGGTAATACAATATCATCCAAAAGTTGCGGGGCTTGTTTAAAGATATTAAAAAAGAAGATCCTCAGCTCAGTAGGCTGATTGCGGATCATATCGATATACTCATCAAATGGCATCTCGGTTGCCGACGAGTTAATGGGTTTTGAAGGGTCGGCTTTTGAGTTATCATACAAAGGCACCACCTTTTTGCCAACTACTTGTTTCAAATATTCAGGCGTCCATTTTTCGCGTGCGGGCCAGCTTTTGGTAAGGCCCTTAATAACCAGCGGACGGCGGGGATCTAAATAATTCTTCTTGAAATCTTCAGGAGAAATATTTTCAACAGTATCAATCGGGCGGAGGATAAAACTCATATTTTGTTAACTTTCCGGGGTGTTTTATTTAAACTAATTTAACCATAATACCGAAAAGCAAACAAAATAACGAAATAAAACCCCAAAAGGTATAGGATTGATGTTAAAAAAATATCGGCGATTGACTCACCAGGCCATCGCTACGCTTGGTCACCCTCTCTCTTCGCCTGCGGCGGAAAGAGGGGCTTGTAATAGGATAAAAGATAATTGGATAAAGGAACAAAGGAAAAATCTCCTTAACCCTCTTTGTGCCGAAGCATTTCCATGCGAAGCATCGGCGGGGTGAATTGTATACTCATATTCACAATTAATTAACATGCAAAATTAATTGGAAAAATCACCCAATCGCGAACAGCAATTTTGAAACTTTCCTGAGTTATGGGTTCTCAGTTTTGAGTTAAGCGTAGGTTGTTTGGGTTGAAGATCAACTATGTGGCCTTATGTCGCTCAAAACTCACCACTCAAAACTTATAAAACTCAATTAGGCATTAATACGGTATTTACTACATGTATTACGCCGTTGCTTTGGTTTACATCGGCAATGGTGATCCATGATTTACCACCTTTTTCATCAACCAGGTATAGTTTGGCACCTTGCGACATAACCGTAAGGGTACCACCACTTACCGTACCTAGTTCAGTTTTTCCTTTACCTTCTTTTACTTTGGTGATCAAATCGGCCGAACTTATTTTACCGGCTACTACATGATAGGTTAAAGTTTTAATTAAAGTGGCTTTGTTTGCTGGTTTAAGCAGGTTATCAATAGTACCGGCAGGTAGTTTATTAAAGGCCTCGTTGGTTGGAGCAAATACAGTGAACGGACCTGCGGATGATAAAGTAGGTACCAGCCCCGCTGCTTTAACTGCGGCTACCAGCGTGGTATGATCTTTTGAGTTTGCTGCATTTTGAACTATATTTTTTGTTGGGTACATGGCAGCGCCACCTACCATTTTGGTTTGAGCGTTTGCTTTAGGTGTTACTACAAAAGTTGCTATGGTTAACGCCGCGATGATCAGTTTTTTCATGATGTGATTAGTTTATAAAATTGTTTAAATGACACTCAAAAGTGCCTGTTTGTTTTGTTTTTAAATGTAACAAAGCTATCACGAGCTCTTGATTGTTTATCAAATTTATAACGGTTGCTTATTTGTATCAGGATACGGCGAGCATTGGCGGGTGGTTTTTGTTATGTTGGTTATTTCTTACACCCCGTTGCTTTAAAAGCTAATTATACGTTAAAAAAACAAACCCGCCGCTATATTATCGGCATAAAGCTTACCTGTAGGGGTCAGGTATAGGATGTTATCTTTTTGTGTTATCCATTCGGTATCAAAATAACGGCGGGCCGCTATAAGTAATTGATCGGCCGATGCCTTGGCTATTGAATTAAGCTTATCCAGATCAAGGCCCCACATGGTGCGTATGGAGGTCATGATGTATTCGTTCAGCCGGTTTTCTTCGGTAAGGGTTTCTGTTTCGGCTGGCAGCTTGCCGGTTTCAATAACCTGTATATATTGGGCATTATTGGCTATGTTCCACTGCCTGGCCTCGCCATTATAAGAGTGTGCCGATGGACCGATGCCCAGGTATTTTACCCCCTGCCAATAGTTGGAGTTGTGCCTGGAATAATGTCCCGGACGGCAAAAGTTCGATATTTCATAGTGCTCAAAACCACGATCGGTCATGGCATCCATCAGCACTACAAACTGCGCGGCGCTTTGCTGATCATTCATAGGCGGTTGTTTCTTTTTGTTGATGAACACAGCCAACGCGGTTTGTGGCTCAACCGTCATGGAATAGGCAGATACATGCGGAATAGCCAGCTCAAATACCTTATCCAGGTTTTGTTTCCACTTGGTATCGCTCAATAGGGGGTAACCATATATCAGGTCGGCAGTAATGTTTTCAAAACCTGCGTCCTGTGCCCTTTTTACCGATGCCTCGGCATCCCTGCTGCAGTGTACGCGGTTCATCCACAGCAGATCATCATCAAAAAACGATTGTATGCCAATGCTAAAGCGGTTTACATCAGTTTGGCGCAGAGATTTTATTGTAGCCTCATTAAGATCATCGGGATTAGCCTCCAAAGTTATTTCGGCGTTTGACGATACGGTGTGTAATTCTGTAATGGTATTGATCAGCAGGTTTATCTCATCGGCTTCCAGTAGCGACGGTGTACCACCACCAAAGTAAATGGTTTCAACGGTTTCATTGTTCAGATAGCTTTTTTGCAGATGGATCTCTTTTATCAGCGCATGCAGCAACTCGTCCTTGTATTTTAACGATGTGCTGAAATGAAAATCGCAATAATGACACGCCTGTTTGCAAAAAGGTATATGTATGTAGATGCCGGCCATGGGGCTCAAATGTAAAAGATTTCTGTAATGTAATTTTCAGAAGCCTATATTATTTTAATATATTTAGAAATCAATTATTACTCATCACAACCTTTTAACATAGCTTTTTAGCTCATGTATTTTTGAAGAGTCAATAAAGCAGTTTCTGCGGCTTTAGTTTCCTCAAAAAATTATAAAATCTTTATTTAATTCTTTTTAATTTAACCTCTGCTTTTTCACCATCTGTTTTTATGATTACCACTTTTCGGGCTTCCTGATTTACTAAATTAGCTCCGTGATGATAAGCGTAACTACTTGGGGCAGAAGAAACGTAGCTACCGTTAACATAAGTGTTGGTATAGCTGGTAACTTCTTTTGTTTCCCAAGGGTGAACAAAAGTGAGTTGGGTTACCAATAAATAATCACCTGGCGTAAGGTTGGTAAATTCAAATTGCCCTTCATTGCCAGATACAGTTGTGGACTTAATACATTCATCTGCGCCTTTTGGAAGAGGGGGCCTTTGTTTGCCCTTCTTAATTGCAGCATCGCTTAACTCTACCCATTCCTTGAAAAAATCTGTATATGGTATCAATGTTACAACTGTACCCGCAGGTGCATATTGTTTTTTCTGGACATTCAATACTGAAATGCCACTTCCATTATTGTCCCTTGCAAATGCTACTCCTGAGATAGTAGATTTGCCATCGTTTAGCATTTTTAATGTTTCATCTTTATTGAATGTGGTATGATATGGGTTATATTCAATTTCTTTATCTTCTAACAAATAAAATTTCCCATCAACTACAAACTCAACTTTCCATATTCTTCGGGTATCTTTGTCAATATAGTACACATAACCGTCCTTATTCCCAGCTACATCTGAGCTTACCTGCCAAACCTTATGTTGTATTCCGGTTATGTTGCTTGTATATAAATTATCTTTAACTTCTTTGATAACCATTTTTTTTATGCTCGGTTGGCCATTTATTTTATATTCATATATATTCATGCTCCCTTTATATCCGGGCGCAAGAGGTAGTGAAGCGATATAATATTGATAAAAATTGCCATCTATCAATTCGCCAGGGGCATAATCTCTTATTTCAGTCTTTTTCCCGGATTGCTTATCTAAATAATAACCCGAGATCTCTTTGCCATAGTGAAATACATAATCATGATTTTTTGAATGCAACGACTGATAAACAGGCACAAGTGCTCCAACCTTTGCAATGCTGGTATCAACAGAATTTAACCCATTTATGTGTAAAGTAGTATATAATGCTATCTCATCGTTATTCGTGCTTATATCTATATCTACATCTACACTACCCGCAATACCTCCGGATGCAGTAAAAGAGTAGGACATTTGGTACTTCCCTGGTTTTAGGAAATTTTGCGCATTTAGTAATGTACTGGTTGTTATAAACAATAAAAAAAAGGCAATTTTCACTATCAATAAATTATTAACCAAAGTTAGTTCTTTTTTCATTGTTACAAGAATGAATCAATCTTTGGGCTATTTTTTAGTAGATGCAGTTATTCCTCAATAAACAGGGTTTACTACCAGAGAGGGGTTTTGGGATATGGCTACCGGAATCAAATAATTTCCTGAATTATTATTTTAGACAGTTTTCTATATAACTTAATTTAATTAATTGATTTCTAGATACCTGCAAAATTCAATTCTCCCGGTATTACTTTCAGCAGGTTGATTTTCTTTTGCAGGTTTCTTATTTGGTTGGTTCTCATTTTGTTTAAATATTCCGTTTGATCCAGGGGTTTATAAGTCTCAATTTTAGTCAGCATATTATAAATGATCACAGCCAGTTTTCTTGCTGTTGCTGTGATGGCTGCAAGCCGGCCTTTTCTCATTTCAATGCGTTTAAAGAAATGCCGAAGGCTTCCTTTCTTTTTATTGCCCACAGAATTGGCCGCATGTCTTAAAGCATCGGCCAGCCTGTTTTTCCCTTTTTGAGTCCGGCGGGAAAATACTTTTCCTCCGGTTTTTTTGTTGTTAGGCGAAAGATGAAGCCAGCTGGCAAAATGTTTTGCATCCGCAAACGCATCCATCTTAATTCCTGTTTCTGAAAGCAGGGTCATTATCGTACCTTTTCCTATACCTTCTATTTGAAAAAGATCTACACCTCCGGTTAACTGATAAGAGAGCTTGGCCACATCAATTTTGAGGTCATTTTTCTTCGCTACAGGTTTGTTTTTCCCCTTGTACTCCAGTCTTGCCTCTCCATCAAGTTTCTCATTGTCTTCTACTTTAACATTCAACAGCCTTTCGATTTCCTGATCACATTCTTTGATCTTTTCCTGAAAATACTGGTAGAGTTCATAACTCTGTTTCAGTTCAAACAGGTACTCTTCCCGCCAGTCTCCGGTAAGGGCCAAAGCAATTTCTTCTTTGCTCTTTTGCACCCTGTAATGTGCAAGAGAGGCCAGTGTTTCCGGGTTTCGCTCGCCCTTTAAAATAGACTCGATGATGGCGGTACCGGAAGCCCCGATAATGTCTGTTAAGGCCGAATCCAAACGGATGTTGGTCATGCGCAAGGCCTTTTGCATCTTACTAATGTAGCCCGAGGCATCTTCGATCAATGAACAGCGGTGACGGCAGTATTGCCGAAGAGTCTCTGTATACAGATCTGGAATAAAACTTCCTTCAAGCATACCCAAGCTATGCAGCTTCTGAATCCATTGACAATCCATCACGTCTGTCTTTTTACCTTTCACATTCTTGGTGTACTTTCCGTTTACCAGAATGGGATTTAACCCGTTCGCCTGAAGCAAGATCAGCAAGGGCCTGAAGTAACTCCCAGTACTCTCCAAGGCTACGGTCTTAATCTGATTTTCCTTCAACCAGGTACACAGTGCCTGCAAGTCATTGGTATAACAGCCAAACTCCCGTACGCCCCCTTCATGTTGACCTATACAAACAAAGTGAGACTTACTGCCGACGTCGATCCCCGCTGCTTGTTGATGGACAACAGGCATTTTTTCGTAATCTTTTGTGGTGTCTTTTTTCATTTTTGTTGCTTTTATACAGACCTCAACAGGCGGAGTTTTCAACTTTTATTTTTCTATACGGGATATAAATTCACCAATTATCGTTTCAGGCGCTCTTTGAAAGAGCTTCTCCAACCCAACCAGATTCTTAATCGAATTTTTCAGTATCATTTAATCAAACGGCCTTTGTTGATTTCTGTATATCTAATTTAATAGTTATTCTCTTTTTGTTAAAGCAATACCGCTATTTCTGATTCTTAAGTAATTATTAATTAATTAGCAGGTTTTCAACCATGTTACTTATCGGTTACTCGTTGAAAATAAGATGTTGTATATCAGCGCTTAATTCAATACCTGCCATCTGGGATAAGTAGAATATTTATTACGTTTAAAGGTTTACCAAAAGCTCAACTGACGGATTGAAAATGTATTTAAGTTCCTCTGTCAGTTTTAGTTCTTAAGGTTTACTGTGACTTTAGGTGGCTAGCACTTCCAATTGGCCAATTAAAAAGCTAAGGCAGCAATTAATTCATATTGTTAGAAAATAGTTAGCCCTTTAATTCGGATAAAGTGTTTCTTATTTAATGTAACAAGAGGAAGATCATTGGCTAGGCAAGTTGCCGCAATAAAAATGTCTCTAAATTCAATAAGCTTATTGCTTATTCTCAATTGGTGATAAATTTTAGCGGCCTCAACAGCAACAAAATCGCTAAAAGGAAGTATAGATATATCCTCTGTAATTAATTCGATATCTTTTTCCTTTTCGGGAGTAGTCGCACCCATATACAACTCGTATAAAGAAACAGAAGATATAAAGAGTTCAACATCCGAGGGCAAATTATATAAGCTGGTTTTACGCTTATCTTTCGCCCTCAAATGTTCAATAAAAATTCCCGTATCAATTACCATTGTGCTGATTTCAAGCTACCAAACGCCTTTTGAGCATCGTCAAATGATTTTAAGTCTTCTTCAGTCCAGGTAGACACCTTCACTATTTTATCTTTATAAGCAGAACCGACGGGATGTTCCTCCTGGATGGTAACACCTAAGCCTTTGAGTATCTGTTTTACCAAAGCGCTTTTTTTATCCGGTATGTTTATAGTCAGCCTTTCCATATGCGGCAAGTTAAAGGTGCTAATTTACAGATAAACACCCAAACAAGCAAAGTCGGCCTACGACCAAAAGTGATAAAGAACCTTTTAATGTCATATTGCCGGGCTGTCAATAATTGTTAGACCCTTTAAGCCGGAATCATTAACCTCTTTTTAAAATTTTAGGCATTAAATTAAACCGGATATTTGATAGGTGAAAAGCTTAGCTTCAAATGATGGGTTACCTTAATCTATTTTGAGGATTAAGGTAAAACCTAATCGTCATGATAAAGCTATATGTTTTTTATTTGGTATTCGGATTCTATATGCTTTTTGAAAGCTATTTTATATGGGTGTTCAGAGCTTTCAATGATGGAAACGCTGTGATAACGTATTTGGCACTAATATCATCTGCAGTATTATTTTCTATTGCTTCAGGACTAATAATATATCGCCCCAAATGCGGTTTATTAGTAGGCATCGTTACACTAGTGGGGGATTTTCCTTTCGGTATAAGATGGCTTGTATATAGATATACGTTTGAGGGCCCAATTATACGTGGAACCCAGAATCAAATAATATTACTAGCTACAGCATTGTATGTGATAGGATTTTTCTATTCTCTAAAGAAGATAATTGCCTTTAATTATTTCGATAATGTTGTTATTATGAAAAGGCCGCTCCAATTAGTTCTTTCATTTTTTCCCGCCTCTTTACTATTTATACTTATTTTTTGTTTTAACATTGGTAAATCTCTGATGATATTTAAAAGCAAGCATTAATTTAAATAACGATAGCAAAATGGAACGGTCTGGTTGGTGAATTACCATGCCCGATGCAACACTGGATCGTTTTCTTTTTCCGCCAGATCGAACTCGATTGTAAATACCTAAGAAAGAAAAGGAAGTTGAGGGGCTGACCCAGTTTCGCCGGTATAGGCTTGGAGAATATCGGAGTAGAAATAATGAAATTTTGTATGCCACGCAAGCCAACTGTGTTTGGGATGTTTTTCTACGCCTCAATTGTTACTTATTTGTTACTTTTCAATTGTAACTATTTGCAAATCATCGTAATATTCAATTCCTGCAATTTGACAAAGGTAAGCGCAATTATGAATTCCGTAAGATTTATGTTGATAAGGATTATTCTGATTCTGGAACCAGGATTAGTGAGGTTGACAAGGATAAGCTAAAAATAATAAAGGCCCTTCGCAATAAAAGAGAGGACGAATTAAACTTTTCGGAACATGACTATAAGCAACGCGCTAAAATTCAAACCAATTATAATTCACATAAATCGCTATAAATGCTTACAACCCTGATAATAATGGAGTATCCCGATTGCTTTAAAAAGCATGCTTAATTAACTCATATACCAAAACTATCAAACAAGATGGGACAGTATTTTTGATTACACTTCTCAAATACTTCAAAGCATAAGTTATCTGATTTTCAACCGTCCGTTTGGAGATATTCAGCTGATCAGCTATCTCCTCGTTGGTTAAATGATCATTTCTGCTCAAAAGAAATATTTCCTGACATCGTTTGGGTAACGGAATGAGATATTGTTTAAGTGTTAATATGAATTCGCTTTCATCCTGCCTGATCTCAGCCTCATTACGAAGCGTAACCGTATCATGATATTCATAATCCGGTACCCAAACAATGGGGGATTTGGCTGCCCGCATACGGTTATAATATTGATAACGGATAGCGGTTAGTAAAAAATGCGGGAAGGAACTGATATGCAGTAGGTTTCGCCTTTTCCAGATGTTTATAAATACATCGTGTACAATTTCCTTGCTTACTTCAGCATCATGGGTCAAATTATAAGCGGTTTTAAAAAGGCGGGCCCAGTAGCGGTCAAATAGCAAATTCAAAGCATGGGCATTGTCCATCCGGATGGCTGTCCATAATTCGGCATCGCTAAGTGAAGAAATAAGCATACAATTGGTTAATACAAATAAAGCTATTTTATTGTGTAAAATCAAAACAGGCCATTTATCAAAATTGTTTTTGCAAGTCTGTGTGTTGGTGGTTATCAAATTACACTATCCTTGTATAAGCCTTTTAATTTATGACCAAAGAAGAATTCCTTAAACTATCTGAAAAACTGATGGCTGGTGAGTGCACTCCGGACGAGGAAGAACGGTTGCGTGCTTATGATGACCATATTCACCTTTCAGACGGAGCGTGGAGCCAGCAAATGGGTGATCAGCAGGAGGTTTATCAGGACCTGCATGATCGCTTAAATAAAGAAGTAAAAAAGGACTTTCAACCTAAACGAGTAATTTATTTTTGGTTAAAGATCGCGGCAATGCTGCTGGTTTTCTTTTCAGCAGGTTTCCTTCTTTGGCGAAACGTGTCGATGTCACCAAAACAAAGTGTAGTTAATCAAAAACCCTCCGGTAATCAAATACTTCCGGGTGGCAATAATGCTTATCTGACTTTATCAAACGGTTCAAAGATATCATTGAATAGCAAAGGGAATGGAAGGTTAACTACTGAGCATGGCGCCAGTATTAATAAAGCCGGCAACGGTTTATTAGTATATAATGCTGTTAAAGCAGCAAGCCCGCAGGAAATACCGGGTAATGATAATTATAATAGCATCACTGCCCCCATGGGAGGGCAATACCAGGTGATTTTGGCCGATGGCACTAAAGTTTGGCTCAATGCTAATTCTTCGATTAAGTTCCCCGTTTCTTTTACCCGGAAAGAGCGCATGGTGGAGATAAGTGGAGAAGCTTATTTTGAAGTGTCAAAAGATAAAACGCACCCTTTTATAGTGAAGACAAGTCGTGCTGAGATTTTGGTTTTAGGGACACATTTTAATGTTTCGGCCTATCCTGATGATCAAAATACAACAACTACTCTGTTGGAGGGCTCCGTTAATTTGCACAGCGAAAAAGCTTCGGCGCTTCTTAAGCCGGGGCAACAAGGTACTGTTACCACTAATGAAGCGGGTATTACCGTTGAAAATACCGATCTGCAGGCAGCAGTAGCCTGGAAAAATGGTTTATTCATTTTTCATCACGAAAATATTGTCAGTGTGATGAAAAAAATTTCCCGTTGGTATGATGTAGAGGTAGAATACCAGGGGAATGTAAAGAACAAAGCATTTGGAGGAACAATTTCCAGATTTAAAAATATTACTGAGTTTCTTGACATCATGAAACTGGCAGGCGGAATTCAGTATAAAATTGAAGGAAGGAGGGTGATCGTCATGGATTAGTTTTACTTCAATATTTTGACGGTTACCGACATTAATTAACCAGGAGCGCTTTGGACCGCTCCTGGTATTCAGCTGTTTAAAGCTAATATCAGGTATCCGTAAAAAACTGCGTTTACACAACCAATTGTTTAAGAAACCTAACATTCAAATGTATAAAATTTCTGCAGGAATTATATGCAGGTGGCCTTCACCTGCCATATCTAAATTATTGCTGATCATGAAACTGACATTTTTATTGTGTGTAGTGGCCTTTCTTCATGTTAGCGCCAGCTCATTTGCTCAGAAGATCAGCATGCAAAAAAGCAATGCAACCTTACTTGAAACACTTAATGACCTAAGGCTTAAAAGCGGCTATAATATTTTTTATGACGCGGATTTAATACAAAATGCCCGGCCAGTTAATGTAAATCTTCATGATGTTTCTATAGAAGATGCTTTAGCTCAGTGTTTTGAGGGTCAGCCTTTCAATTATCTCATCAAGCAAAACACTATTGTTATCACTCCTAAAAAAGCAGATGAGCATATAAAGAACGCTGTATTTAAAATAAGCGGCAAGGTAACTGACGACCAGAAACAACCCTTGCCCGGAGTGGCTGTAAGGGTAAAAGAGTCATCTATTGGTACCGTTACTGATACCAGGGGTAACTACGCCATCAGCGTCCCGGATCAGAATAGTATTCTGGTATTTTCTTTTATTGGATTTGAATCACAAGAGGTGCCGGCTAACAAATCGGAGATCAATATTACGCTTGTTGCAAGACCCTCGAATCTGAATGAAGTGGTGGTTATCGGCTACGGCACTCAAAAAAAATCAGACCTTACCGGTTCCTTGTCATCCATTAAGGCACAAGAGCTGCAGCAGTCAAAAGCTGTTTCGTTCATGGAAGCTATGCAGGGTAGGGCATCCGGCGTACAAATAACCTCTTCATCCGGCGAACCTGGTGCCGCGGTGAACGTTAACATTCGTGGCGCTAACTCCTTCAATTCCGGTACACAACCTTTGTACGTAATTGATGGGGTGCAAATAGATGTAAACAGCGGTGAAGTAGCCTCCTCGGGTTATGGCAATACCTCGCAAGGCAATCCGCTGGCAACCATCAACCCAGCCGACATCGTTTCCATCGAGATATTAAAGGATGCCTCAGCCACAGCCATATTTGGTTCACGCGGCGCCAACGGGGTTATCCTCGTAACCACCAAAAGCGGAAAGGCTAATTCCTCCTCATTGGAAATAAGTACTTCCTTAGGAGTTTCGCAGGCCAGTAAAAAGTTTAAAATGTTGGGTGCGCAGGACTATGCCGACTACCGCTTTTTGACCAACCCGCAGGACCCGGGCTATGCCATGGATACCAATGGTGATGGGGTATTAGATGCGGTTAAGGATATGACCGGTGTAGCATCGCATGATTGGCAAAAGGAAGTGCTCAGAAATGCCCTTGCTCAAAATTATGATGTAAGCTATTCTGGTGGGAGCGCTAAAACAACCTTTGCCGCGTCAGCAGGCTACCTCAACCAGCAGGGACTTATTCTTAAAAATAATTATGAGCGTTATAATCTAAGTCTCAAAGTATACCATAATGCAACCAGCAGGTTAAAGCTGGGAACCAATATAAACGCTACACAATCAATCAGCAATGGCCCTGCATCAAATGGGGGCGATAATGTACGCAACTATAACGGCCTTATCCAGACCTTTTTATTGGCCAGGCCCGTAAACATAACAAGCTATACTGATTTGGCTGCCGATCCTGATGGGGGACAATTTGGCAGCCCGCTTGATTTTGTGAATAATGCCTATAAACAATCTCCCTTTTTACGATTAATCGCTGATCTTTCTGCAGACTACAAAATTATCGAGGGACTAAATCTGAATGTGAGAGGTGGCGGTATTATAACATCCTCAAAAAATAAGGAATTTTATCCGTCCAGTACCTCGTGGGGGCTGCCTGCCAATGGCGTAGCTATTTTGAACAACGCCAGTACAACCAACTGGTACCAGACAACCACATTAACTTTCACTAAACGAATAAATCAAGATCATTTGCTTACGGCTCTTGCGGGCTTTGAATTAAATTCCTATACCGGTGATTCGTTTTCGATGGTGGGGCAGGGGTTTGATTTGCAAGCCATAAATCCGGTCGACAATATTTCAACCGCAAAAGTGCTTTTTCAGGTACCTACAACCAATAAATATGGTTATAACCGCGAGTCGGAATTTGGCCGGGTGAACTATTCCTGGAAAGACCGGTACCTGGTTACCGCCACGCTCCGGAGAGACGGGTCATCCAAATTTGGTAATGATTTTAAATATGCCTGGTTCCCGTCGGCAGCCCTTGCATGGCGCGCTTCGAACGAGTCATTTATGAAAAACCAGACCACCATTACCGATCTGAAGATCAGGGGAGGATTTGGTGTAACAGGCAATGACCGGATTCCACCCTATCAGTCATTGGCTACAACCGCCAATACTTTTTATTCGGGCAGCAGCGGTACGGCAACCTTGGGGATATCGCCCAATACGTTGGCCAATCCCCGTTTGAAATGGGAAACAACCTATCAGTATGATGCAGGCCTCGATGTAACCCTTTGGACAGACAGGATCAACCTTACCGCTGATGTTTATCTGAAACAGACCAAAGATCTATTGCTCCAGGCCGATATTCCCGGCCAAACAGGTTATTTAAAGCAATGGCAAAACCTGGGGCAGATAAACAATAAAGGTTTGGAGCTGGCACTAAACACCATTAATGTGCGGACGGGAGATTTTACCTGGGGCAGTAATTTCAATATAAGTTTTAACCGTAACAAGGTGATCTCCCTGGGAAGTGTGAACTATATCCCGGTTA
>Ga0193717_1001324_pt1 | contig 15229 bp, 9 predicted proteins | sample U2c2metaG_FD_145900 | JGI IMG/M metagenome (GOLD analysis project Ga0193717, IMG submission 145900) | Soil microbial communities from a riparian zone of the East river system, Colorado, United States - U2c2 | ecosystem: Environmental > Terrestrial > Soil > Riparian zone | place: USA: East River... | reverse complement strand
GGGCGACGGGGTCGACAGCCGGGAACAACACCTTGCGCCTGAATCCTCATAATCCACATTACCTGGAATATAAACAAAAACCAATTATACTAATCACCACGGGCGAGCATTATGGGTTGCTGATCAATCCTGACTTTGACTATGTCGCTTACCTGGATGCCCTTCATAAGCAGGGGATGAACAATACCCGTGTCTTTTCCGGCGCCTATGTGGAACGTAAGAATGATATCGGGTTTATGCAGTATGGTAATACGCTGGCCCCAAAAGAAGGCAGGTTCATCGCACCCTGGAAACGCAGCGACATTCCCGGCTATGCCAATGGTGGCAACAAATTCGATCTCGACCATTGGGATGAGCGATATTTTACCAGGCTGAAAGACCTGGTGCAGCAAGCTGCCAGCCGGGGTATCATGGTTGAGCTAACCTTGTTTGGCAATCAATATAATGACTCCACCTGGTCCTATTCTCCTCTCTATCCGGACAACAACATACAGGAAGTTGGCAGGAAGGGGCCCAAAGCTTTTCTGGGGTTCCAGTCCCTGGCCGACACGGCGCTGGTATCCAGACAGGATGCGATGGTGGTAAAGATCCTGCAAGAGCTGAATGCTTTTGACAATGTGTACTATGAAGTCTCTAATGAACCTTATAATGAAGTGAAGGACTCTTCTGTTGTAGACAAGTGGGACGCCCACCTGGCAAGGCTGATAAGGCAGACAGAGTCCGTCCTGCCTAAAAATCACCTGGTCGCCTCCAATCAGTCGGTGGTAGACAGTAAAGATGTCGACATCGCCAACTATCACTATGTACATATTTCCAATATACCCGATTTCGATTCCCTGTTGCGTCTGAACAAAGTCGTCAGCATGGATGAAACGATGGGACCATTGTATGATGCGGACGTGAATGATGTTCGGGTAGAGGCCTGGGATTTTATCCTTCACGGCGGCGGAGCCTACGACAACCTCAATTGGGAATATACTCCTGATAAACCAAAGGGTACACCCGGCGCGGATACGATAAGGAAATATCTGCAGCACCTGCGGCAGTTTATGAAAGGCTTTGATTTTTTAAAGATGCACAATGCGGCGGATGTCGTCGCAAAGGCGCCGTCGAAAGCCATCATCCGGGTGCTGGCAGAGGCGGGGAAACAATATGCCGTGTATATACATCATAGCAATCCTCACGATATCGTGCCCCCCGCCGGTCAGTTCATCAGTAAGTATGAAGCAGAGACGGCGTCTTTTCGGGACACATTTTCCCTATCGCTGCCGCCAGGAACGTATCAGGCGAGGTGGTATGACCCGGCCAAAGGCAGCTGGGCGGGGTTGGCAGCCTCGTTTACACATGGCGGCGGTCCCCATACTTTTCATAGCCCATTATTTACTACGGATCTTGCATTAAGGCTTACTTTGATGAAAAAGTAATTCCTACTTCCCTTTTTCCACCTTATTAAGCGCCGGGCTATTTTCCCCTTTAAAATTAAACTCCTCAAAAGCCCTCCCCCTCGGAGCTTCAACATTTATATCATCCAGCAAAGCCACCTCTACCCTGATGTCCTCAGCCAGGAAATCCAGCGCATGCCCACCCTTCTTCAGATCATCGGAGAGAAAGTGAAAATGAAAGCCGGCTATATTGATCCCACCCAGCCATGCCGGCATCCTATACCCGATCAACACTCCATGAACCTGTTCATAGTCAAAGAAATGCTGCCTGTCCAATATCGACGACAATGGAGGAAAACTATCCCCCGTAACCGCTGGAAAAGCCCGGGCCCTCACATGATGAAAAAGACCAGAGATCCGAATCGCATACATGCCGTTTTTATTCTGAAGATACTCCGTCAGTCTTTCCAATACGTCTTTCTGCCCGGAAGCGCCGCTTATAATAAAGGAAGTATCCGGCCTGAAGAAACAAACAAACGCCAGCGAAGACCTGAGACTGACCGGCGCAACGATCGTCCGCCCCGTCGCCTTGGTCTGGTAAACAACTCCATTGCTCATTGTCAGTTCGCCATCGACAAGATCCGGCGCTCCAAGCCCAAAATCACCCTCGCGTTTTAATTGCCCGACAGGATATTCACCGGTAGAAAGAACATAGACAAACGCATCGGCAATGCCATATTGAAAAAGAATAGTCTTTTTCCTGGTCACCTGCGAAAAGACTGTCATCGATACAAGAGAACTAATGAAAGTAAGTAAAGAGATAAGCCCGCATTTCATATTGAGGAATTTGGGTACAAAATTAACGCCTATAACCACGTTCATCCCAAGGGTATTTATCACCAAAACCGGTCATTAAATCCCTCTTTTGCATAAAAAGGCGCAATTTACGCAACCCGGCGTTTCAGGCCCGTGCAAACCGGTATTCCATAAAACTTAGTTAAATCAGCGCTTCGGGTCGCCTCCCATTTCCGCCCCGGAATCCTTAATATTATTTTAGCATACAGTTACTGTTTAAATCTATTGTGCATGGTGAAAAGATCTACACGACTCGGCATAGCCATTTTCAGTTTAGTGATCGTGGGTTTTGTTGTCGTTCAGTATTGCTGGATAAGATCGTTACAAGACACCAGGCTTCGGGCTTTCAGGATCCGTACATTATCTGCTTTAGCAAGTATACAAGAAAAAATTCCACTCACCGGGTCCTGGAATGAATGGTCAGATACTGCCATCGGTGCCACACTTTTCAAATCGTTTTCATCAATGGGATTGGGTGATATTCATTTTGAATATTCAATCGGCTCGGGTCATAACCGTCTTACATCCCATGGATTCACTCAAAAAATGACAACCGATCCCGAAAATCTTATTTTGTATCGCCCATTGCTGCGGAATGACCAACCTATGCCGCCGGACGTCCTATTGACAATGGTGATACCGGCCTGGAAAAAATTAGCGCTGAAAGGTATGGGGCGGATATTTGCAATGTGTGCACTTCTTACGATAATGGTCATTACGGTATTTTGTTATGCCTTGATCTTGGATAAGCGGAGGGAACAATTATCTGACGATAACAGGACAGATCTTGTTTTGCGTTTGACGCAGGAATTGGAAAATCCGCTCAGTTCGATGTCTGTTGCGCTCGAAGCGTTGGCCAATGACAAAGTGATACACAATTCTGAAAAAAGGCAGTTTTACCAGGAAATTATCAATTCAGAAAGCAAACACATGAGTGAATACGTAAAAAAGATCTTCGAACAACAAAATACCGGAAAAATGTAGTTGAGAGGGTCACTCGGTACGCAATGACTTCACCGGATTGGCCCTTGCCGCCTTCATCGCCTGAAAACCCACGGTAAGCAGCGCTATTCCAATGGCCGCCGCTCCTGCTGCAACAAATATCCAGCCGCTAAGCGCCGTCCGGTATGCAAAGCCCTGCAGCCATCCATGCATAAAGTACCAGGCCAGCGGTGTGGCGATCAACAGGGCGAGGACAATCAGCAGGACGATCTCCTTACAAAGCATGACCATAATACCAGACACAGTGGCCCCTAATACCTTTCGGATGCCGATCTCCCTGGCCCTTCTTTCTGTAGAAAAAATAGCCAGGCCCAGTAGGCCTAAGCAAGAGATAAAAACGGTGATCCCCATCGCCACATTGGTCAACCGCTCGGTCCGAAGATCGTCCGCATACATATTGGCAATGCTCTCGTCCAGGAAAGAATAGCCAAACGGCTTCCCTGGGAACATGGTCTTCCAGTCTTCCTCTATATTGCCCATGAGGGCCTTTAGCTCGCCGGCAGTCATACCCTTCGCGGCGATTTTGACCGCAATGGTGTTCTCACTCCTGGGATCGTGTTTGATGATGACTGACCAGGTCGCCTGGTGAAAAGAACTCTCATAAAAATCGGCCACCACTCCGGCTACGGGATAGGCCTCGCCAGGGCCAACGACCACCTCCCGGCCAATAGCCTTGCTCACATCGGCAAAACCCAATGCATGGGCACAAGTCTCACTGATCAACAGTTCCCTGGTACTGTCGCCCGGAAGCATATTTCGCCCCGCGATCAGCTTCATCCCATAAAAAGGGATGTAGTTTGCATCGCCGTAATGAAGGGATACGTCGATTGGTTTCTCGTCCCTGCCCTTCAGCCCGCCGTTACATGGAGTGTCTGAATTGCGACAAGCCGCCCCTGGCAATGACGTATTTATGTCGCAAAAAAGTCTGGATATCTTAGAATCCGTACAATTCACCTACAGTTTGTTTAGTATAACTTAATATAATGCGTGTTTTGTTTATTATTAGTTAACATTCATGTAATTATGGAGTAATACCAGCAGGATAGATTTGTTCAAAATCTCCTTTCATGCAATCAAAACTCAGAATCTTGCTTAGAGTCCTTACTCTTGCAATCGCAATCGGCTTTCTGCCATTTCTCTCCCGGTCGCAGGAAGCCCTTATAAAAGGCCGGGTCATTGACGCCGCCACCCAAAAAGCCATCGAAGGCGCCAATATTGTGGTTCAAAACACAAAAATCGGTGTAAGCACCGCCGCAGATGGTAGTTTCACAATTCAATCCAGGAAGGGAACCATTCTCGTTGTGAGTTTTACTGGTTATGAGCAAGAGCTGATCACCGTTAAGGGCAATTTTTTGGATATCGCCCTGAATGCATCCTCCCGCGAGATGCAGGATGTGGTAGTTACCGCGCTTGGTATTAAAAAAGAAAAGCGGGCAGTGGGCTACTCGGTTCAGGAAGTAAAGGGTGAGACTATGACACAAGCCCGGGAAACCAACCTGGTGAACGCACTTGCCGGCAAAGTGGCCGGTGTAAACATCACAAATGGTTCCAACAGCATAGGCGGGTCTTCCAGGATTGTCATAAGGGGAGAAACTTCACTGGCAGGAACCAATCAGCCTTTGTTCGTTGTAGATGGTATTCCCATAAACAACAATGTGTCAACGGCCAGGAGCGTGGACTACGGTAATGCCGCAGGTGATATCAACCCGGACGACATTGAAACGGTCTCAGTGCTGAAAGGACCTACCGCAGCAGCCCTATACGGTTCAAGAGCCGGCAACGGCGTGGTGCTGATAACCACCAAAAAAGGAAAGGCTGGCCAGGGCTTAGGCGTTTCAGTTAACTCTACTGCCAGCCTGGAAGCACCGGAAATAATGCAGAAGTATCAAAATTCTTATGGAGCAGGCACCGGCGGTGCATACCATATTGGCGATGGAGGAAGAAGCTGGGGGCCCCCACTTGATGGAAGAGATATGCAAGTGCCCTCAAATAAAGAATACCCGCCTAAGGTCGGAGAGACTGTTAAATGGGTACCCTATCCCAATAACGTCAAGGAGTTCTACCAAACCGGCCATACGCTCACCAATAATGTAGCCATAGCCGGCGGTAACGATAAAGGAAATTTCAGGGTGTCATATACTAACTTAGACCAAACCGGCCTTGTTCCCAATACAAAACAGAAAAGGGATAATGTGGCGCTGAATGCCGGCTACAAAATGACCGATAAACTCACCGTAAACACAGCCGTTGAATATATCGAGACCAACAGTCCAAACAGAACGGTCATCGGTTACGGCAACCAAAGCCCTGTATATACCTGGATCTGGGAAGGCAGACAGGTGCGTACGGACAAGATGCGTGATTATTGGTTCAAAGGATACGAAGGCACAAAGCCTTTTACCTATAATTATAAGTTTAACGATAATCCCTATTTCGGCGCTTACCAAAACCTCAACGGTTTGAAGAAATCCAGATGGGTCGGTAACGTATCGCTCAACTATCAGTTCACACCGGAGTTGAGCCTGATGCTCAGAACAGGTATGGATCAGAGCAATGAAAGACATGATACCCGCCGCTCTGTGGGTACCAACTCTTATCAGCAGGGTATGTACAGCTTAGACGAAATTACCTACCAGGAAAGAAACTCTGACTTTTTGCTGAGTTATCAGAAAGAGCTGAACAGAGATTGGAGCTTTAAAATATCAGCCGGAGGCAACCAGATGCGCCAGAATCAGGGAAGTCTTTCGACTACTGCAGGTCAGTTGAATATACCTGGTTTGTATAACTTAGGTAATTCCGCTATACCGCTGGTTTCTACGCAGGTTGACATGAAATATGCGATCAACAGCTTGTACGGTTATGGCCAGATAATTTACAAAAATGCTATTTTCCTGGACGTGACTTCCAGGAATGACTGGTCCAGTTCTTTGCCGAAGGCTAATAACTCCTATTTCTATCCTTCGGTTTCGCTGAGCGGTGTCTTTACTGATTTCATGCATCTCCCTTCTAACTCCGCGTTAAGCTACGGTAAAGTAAGGGCCAGCTGGGCGCAGGTTGGTAATGACACCCGTCCATACAGTTTAAGAAACGTCTTTGGCTATGGTCAGGCATGGTCGGCTTATCAAACCGTTTCTGAACCTTCTACTATTGCCAATGCAAACCTGCTGCCCGAAATACTGACTACCTATGAGCTGGGTACCGAACTCCGATTCTTTAAAAACAGGGTAGGCGTTGATTTTACGTATTACAATACGACCAGTAAGAATCAGATCATCAACCTGGCGATCGACCCAACTACCGGATACAGCAGCCACTCTGTGAATGCCGGTGAGATAACGAGCCATGGCTTTGAAGTGATGTTGAACATTGTCCCGGTAAAAACCAGGTCGTTTCAATGGGATCTCAACCTGAACTGGGCTGCAAACAGGGCCTATGTGAAAAAATTGGCGGATGGCCTGGACACCTATTCACTACCTAGCACCGAGCTGAATGTCGAGGCAAGGATCGGCGGGAGAATGGGTGACATGTACGGCTCAAAATACATGAGAGACCCCAGCGGCAATATAATTTACCTGAGCGGTCTTCCACGGATGGACCCTACCGAGAGAAAATTGGGTAATTACAACCCGGATTGGACGGCAGGAATATCCAACAGTTTCAACTATAAAGGCATCATTGCAAGTTTCCTGCTTGACTGGCATTATGGCGGCGCATTTTACCCCTATATGTACACACGTGGCAACCAGGCCGGTCAGCTTGTTGAATCGCTGGAGGGCCGCAGGCCTGGCCAGAATGGAATTGTAGGGAAGGGAGTTATGCTTGATCCGGCTGGTAGTGGTAAGTATGTTCCCAACAACGTGAATGTCACTGCCGAGACCTACTGGGGTGGCTACTTCAATGGTGAATCAGGCACATTTAAGGGAACCTGGCTGAAACTGAGAGAAGCCAAGGTAGGATATGCCATCCCCAAAAAATGGCTGAAACGTTTCCCCTTTAAAGATATCTCCGCGCTGTTAGTGGGCAGAAACCTGCTGCTTTGGACCAAGATCCCCCAGGTGGATCCTGATGCTTCTGCTATGTCCGGCGATAGAGTAGTGCCTGGTGCAGAAAATATGTCGCTGCCATCATCCAGAAGCTTTGGTTTTAATCTCAATTTTAAATTCTAGTAGATATATATACGCTATTTATGAAAAAGATACTTTTTCTGTTAATCGTTCTTATCACTGTGGCCATGGCCGGTTGTGATAAGAATTTCCAAGCGATCAACACCAATCCCAATAACCCCGAGGTTGTCAGTCCGAATCTACTGATGGTGAATATCATCAGGGGTACAATCAACGATCTGGTCAACGATGGGTTTTCCAGCGGCAATGTTCTGATGCAGTATATGACCCAGCTTCGTGATCCGGGAATAGACCGGTACAGCCTGGGCTCTACCAGTACATGGGATAATGGCTATGCCGATCTCAGGAATGTGCAGGTACTGTATAATATAGCAGATCAAAGCAAATTGGACAATTATAAGGCTATTGCCAAGATCATGCGCGTCGTTCTTTTTGCCCGTATGACAGACTGTTACGGAGACCTTCCCTACAGCGAGGCTTTGCAGGGTAAAACAGGGGCGAATGGCGGCCCGTCTATTTATCTTCCCAAGTTCGATACTCAACAGGATATTTATGCAGGTTTGATACAAGAGCTGAAGGATGCGAATGGGCTTTTAGACGGGAGCAAAGAGTTGATCCAAAGTGATATCCTGTTTAATGGAGACGTAATGAAATGGAAAAAGTTTGCGAACAGTCTGCGTATGCGATTACTCCTCAGAAGGTCTAATAAGGTGAATCCTTCGGCCGATATGACTGAGATGCTCGCCAGTCCGACTACCTATCCGCTGATGGACGCCGTTACAGATAATGCAGCGTTGAAATATGATATTGCACCCAATCTTTACCCTTTGGCGGGCTCCCGTTCCGGAGACATCCAGTACGTTTGTCTTTCCAAAACATTTGCAGACACATTGAATGCGTGGCAGGATCCCCGTCTACCCCTGTTCTTTCAGCCAACTTCGCAATCTGTTACTGCCGGCAGCCCCAAATATGCCGGTGTACCTAACGGACAACCTGATGCCAGCCTTAGCGGCGCCCTTATTCCCCTATCCTCTCAAATAGGACTCATGTTCTATAAGGATATACAAGTGCCTGTGCCTGCTCAGGGTGTTGTCATGCTGGTGTCCGAGCTGAAATTCATCCTGGCGGAAAGCGTAGTGAAAGGGTATATCACCGGGGATGCAAAAACATATTATGAAGCTGGGATCAAAGCTTCCATGGACTACTACAAGTCAGTATCCGGAGTGAATATTTCCGCAACACCGACCTACCTGAGTCAGCCCGGTGTTGCCTACGACGCCAACAAGGCAATGGTGCAGATAGGTACCCAACGCTGGATCGCAATGTTCTATAATGACTGGCAGGCATGGCATGAATGGAAACGTACGGGTCTTCCTGCGATCACGCCTTCTAAAACGAACTTCAATGGAGACAGGATCCCGGTGAGATTCCTTTACCCTTCCGATGTACAGGTTACGGACAGAGATAATTATACGAACGCCGTGAAGGTACAGGGACCGGATGATATCAACACGAAGATTTGGTGGATGAATTAATTTAAAAAAATATGAACTCATTTAAAAAATATATTTCCATCAGGATACCGGCTGCCGGTATCCTGATGGGTTTTCTGATGACGATGACCGGCAATCCTTTATGTGCCCAGGTAAGGTACAATAACGGACGCAACTTTTCCAGCCGTTCCGAAGCATTGGGTGAACACGGTATGGTTTGCACCAGCCAGCCATTTGCCACGCAGGTTGGACTGGAAATATTAAAGAAGGGTGGAACGGCCATTGATGCTGCAATTGCGGCCAACGCCATGTTAGGGCTGATGGAACCCACCGGTAGCGGTATGGGTGGAGATATTTTCGCGATCGTTTGGGATGCAAAGTCTCAAAAGCTTATCGGCTTGAATGGCAGCGGACGGTCGCCCCAATCATTGACACTTTCCTGGTTCAAAGAACATGGAATGAAAATGATCCCATCCTATGGAGCGCTCTCTGTTTCAGTACCCGGATGTGTAGACGGCTGGTATATGCTGCACGAGCGTTTTGGCAAATTGCCAATGGAACAATTACTCCAGCCGACTATCGATTATGCCGTCAATGGGTTTCCGGTCACGGAAGTCATCGCAAACTCCTGGAAAAACTATGCTAAAATTCTAAACGTATATGCCGGCTATCGAAGAGTGTATATGCCTGGCGGCAGGACACCGGGGATGGCACAAGTATTCAAAAACCCTGGATTGGCGCATACCCTGCAATTGTTAGTTAAGGGCGGAAGGGATGCTTTTTATAAAGGATCCATTGCGGACTCGATTGAAAAAACGGTACACGCCGAGGGCGGTTTTTTATCCCGCTCCGACCTGGCTTCTCATCACGGGCAATGGGTAGATCCTGTCTCCGTCAATTACAGAGGTTACGATATATGGGAATTACCTCCGAACACACATGGAATTGCTGTTCTTGAAATGATGAATATTCTCGAGCAATTCAATATTGCTTCCATGGGATTTGGCAGTGTAGATTATATGCATCATTTTATTGAAGCTAAAAAACTGGTATTTGAAGATCGTGCCCGTTATTATGCAGATCCGGATTTTTACAAAGCGCCTATGCGGGGACTGCTCAGCAAGGAATATGCCGCTCAACGAAGCCGGCTCATTGATCCCAATAAGGCATTGGACAGCCTTTACCCCGGTGACCCCGCAAGGTTCGGGAACACCATCTATTTAACGGTGGCCGACCAATACGGCAATATGGTTTCTTTCATTCAAAGCAATTTTGCAGGAATGGGTTCAGGCATTATCCCGGATGGATGCGGTTTCAGCCTGCAGAACAGGGGGTGCGCATTCAATCTCACCGAAGGTTTGCCGGATTCTTATGCACCGGGAAAACGCCCCTTTCACACCTTAATTCCGGCATTTGTTACAAAAAACAACAAACCGCTGATGAGCTTTGGGGTAATGGGCGCCGATATGCAGCCCTTAGGACAGGTGCAGGTGCTGGTTAATCTTATTGATTTTAAAATGGGACTTCAGGAAGCCGGGGATGCTGCCCGGATCAACCATGTGGGCTCCTCTACTCCCGAGGGCGAAGGCGCTAAAGGAAAGGGTACTGTCTATCTGGAAGAAGGCGGGTTTTCTCCGCTGGTTGTTGCTCAACTGCAGCGGATGGGTCATGTGATCGGCCACGACCTTACTGGATACGGAGGTTACCAGGCTATCCTATTGGATTCTGTTAACCATGTTTATCATGGCGCCTCGGAATTCCGGAAAGATGGTTACGCAGCCGGTTATTAAATAAAAAACCAAAAAAAACATGAAAATTTCTTTTATCATAGCTCCTCTTCTGGTGATTGCTACTAGTCTGACAGCCCAGACTATCATTACTCCTCCGGCAGCCAACCTGCCAACGGCAATCCATAAAGAAGGGAAGACTGTTATACCCAATGGACGTATCCTCACTCCTTTCGGACGGCAGCTAATGGTGGCGCCGCACCCTTACGGCATGGTGCTCAGTCCTGATGGCAATACCCTGGTGACAGCTAATTCAGGCACCAGCCCACTTTCTATTACCATTATACGTAATGTTCACTCCGAAACACCCGAAGTACAACAAGTTCCTCCGGGCGCTAGTACCAATAAGGGCATCCTGGCTTCCGTTTTTATGGGACTGGCCATTGGCCCCGATAATAAAACAGTATATGTTGCCGGCGGCCAGGAAAACAAGATTTATCTGTTCGACCTGGCTACGGGAGCTTCCCGGGGCGCTATAGATTGTGCCAGCAAGTCCGATTCAGCCGATAATACGAATGGCTATATTGGCGACCTGGTATTAAATAAGGCGGGCGATAAACTATATGCGGTTGACCAGCTCGGCTTTCGCATGGTGGTGGTTGATGCAGCTGCGGGAAAGCCCATACGAAGCGTCCGTACAGGCCGCTATCCCTTTGGCATTACTCTTTCGCCGGATGAAAAAACAGTTTATGTAGCCAATGTAGGCATGTATGAATACAAGCTGTTGGAAAATATCGATCCTAAAGATCCGCATGGCAAGGCTATGACTTTTCCTCCCTTCTCTTATCTATCTCCGGAATCGGAAAGGGGCATCCATAACGATAGCATCCAATTGCCTGGACTCGGCGACCCTTTGTCTACGGAGGCGTTTTCCGTTTGGAGTTATAATGTCAGCCAACCGTCGGCTCCTGTCATTACTTCCAAAGTAAAAACCGGGTTTCAGATTGGCGAATTGATAGAAGGTATTCCTGCGGTTGGTGGGGCAAGTCCTAATTCAATAGTGGCAACTGAAAAATATGTTTTCGTAAGCAATGGAACCAATGACTGTGTTTCCGTGTTGGATGCACAAACACACAAACTGATCAAAAATATCCGGCTCAGTCCCGATAGCAGGTTGAAAAATTTAAGAGGCGTAATTCCGTTTGGGCTTACCCTGTCTCCCGACCGTAAGACTTTATATGTAGCAGAATCCGGCATCAATGCAGTGGCTGTAATTTCCGCGGAGAATTTTGTTGTAAAAGGACATTTTCCGGTTGGATGGTTCCCTTCTAAATTGGCCACCAGCCCCGATGGAAAGACGATATATGTTGCCAATGCAAAAGGTTTTGGCTCTGGTCCTAATGGAGGTAGGGATTTCAAACCTGGTCCTGAAGGAAGCAATATCGGCCGGTTGATGAAAGGCTTCGTTTCTATCTGTCCTGCACCCACTGTTGCGAACTTACCAGCGCTTACGAAAAAAGTTATTGAAAACAATTTCCTTTTCCAGTCTGCCAGCGATACCGCATTCAAAGCGAGGGCTAATAACCCCATTCCGCTGTATCCCGGTGCTTCAAAATCGCCCATACGTTATTGGGTGTTCATTCAAAAAGAAAACCGCACCTATGACGAAGTGCTGGGGCAAGTAGACTTTGCCAATGGAGATTCAACAATCGCCCGGTTTGGTGTGCATGTCCCGCTTGTATACAACCAGAGAAAGACCATATCCGTTACCGATGCAATGGTCATGCCTAACCACCTGGCGCTTGCCAAACAGTTTGCATTCGGCGACAATTTTTATTGCGATGCCGATCACTCTTCAGATGGTCACAGGTGGCTGGTAGATACTTATCCCAATGAATGGACAGAATCTACTACCAGCGCCGGCTACGGGGGCAACCGTGATATGAAGCCTGGAGTGAAGTTGCCTGGATCGCTTTCCCTCACATCTGGTTCCAGCGCTATCTATCCCGAAGACTATAATGAAGCAGGATCTATCTGGGATCATTATGAAAGAAAAAAGATTCCCTATTTCAATTTCGGACTGGGACTCGGATTTGGCAGCCGTTTCAATGATACGGCTTTTCAGCTTTTGACAGTAAAATACCAGGCCAACTATCCTGTCCCTGGAAAGCTCGAAGATCATTCATCACGGATCTATCCTGTTTTCAATACGACCGTTCCAGATCAATTCCGTGTAGATGTGTTTATTAAAGAAATGGAAGCGCGCTGGCTAAAACCCGGACTTCCTCTGCCTTCTGTAATGACCCTTCGTATTGCCAATGACCATGGAGGAGACTTAAGACCCGATTACGGTTATCCGCTCAAGGAAAGTTATATGGCGGATAACGACCTGGCTATTGGCAGAACAATTGAATACCTTTCGCATACACCCTATTGGAAAAATATGGCTATCATTATTACAGAAGACGATTCACAGGGCGGGGTAGACCACGTTGACGCCCACCGTAGCGTGTTGATGGTGATCTCTCCTTATGCCAAAAAGCATTATGCAGGCCATGTTCACTATAGCTTCGGCAGTATCTTCAAAACGATGTGGAATGGATTGGGTATTCCTTATCTCAACCAGTACGATGGAGGCGCTGCTGATTTCGCTGATTTATTTACCAATGTGCCGGACTATGCACCCTACAATGCATGGCCTTCCGATCTGCGAATTTTTGACCCGCAGAAAGCGCTAACGCCACTTGATAAAAAATTTGACTGGAAGGCCTTTGAGGCTGGTGGAGAATATGATCATCCTGGCCAGATGCTGAAAGATAGTAAGGAACTTGATCAGCAACTGAAGGAAGAAAAGGAACAAAAGAAAGTAAAACAATAATTTAAAGAGCGATGTATAGCAACAACAGCGACCTGCAGGCCGACAAGCAGGTCGCTGTTTTTATATAATCTTCACATTAGATAGCGGGGTGTTTGGAGGAAAAGCTATCTTTAATAAAATTTCTGTGAAAGAAGATATTCTGATCCAAATAGCTGCCCAGATAAAAGAGCGGAGAAAAAATAAAGGTATCACTATCCAGGAGCTTGCGGAAAAGGCTTCGGTAAGTAAAAGCCTAATCTCCCAGATTGAGAATAACAGGATTGTACCTTCTTTAATGGTTTTAATTGATATTATTAGATCTCTGGACATTGATTTGAATAATTTTTTCAAAGAAATTGACAGGAACAACTCTACAAAGACCATTTTGGTAAAACGCAAAGATGAATATGCCTATTTTGAAAAGGAGCAGGCTATTGGATTTCGCTATCACAGGGTATTTACCAAGAACATTGAAAAATCGACCGTCGATATTATATTGCTTGAATTAGAGCCCCATTCCCAGAGGCCGATGGTTAAAACAGAGGCCTTTGAATATAAATATGTGTTATCAGGAGAAATTGAATATCAATTTGAGCACGAAATCATCTTTCTGAGTACAGGAGACTCTCTTCTATTTGATGGCCGCATTCCCCACAGCCCCAGAAATATTGGCGCCAGTACTGCCGTAATTATTGTGATTTATTTTTTTGAAGATCACGATTTTTAAATGTGCTGCTTGTAAAAAGGGCAATGATCCTGCCCCTCCACCACCATCGGCACCGCCGGCTGTGCCGGGAGTCCTGTCTATCAACCTTAGTCTGTGGAATCCTCCATCGGAGGAATAATCCCCAGGCAGGTTATTTGAATTGATTATCAGCGATAGCGGCGGTAATACTCTGCTGGATACACTGGCTGGCTACAATACGCCAATCGTATCCAACATCGTGACAAAGGCAAAACTGGTAGACATAACGGTGATAGAACAATCTGATCAAACCCATTTTATACTCGACTCGTATAAAGCTGTAGACCCAACTACATGGCGAAATCTTCCTGAAAGCGACTCGGTTCCGGATTTTTTTCCGAAAAACCATTATCAGCGTGGCAGGACTCTCTATACCATCGTAAACGTTCCTGCTGACTCTCACTATGAAATCCTTAGCAGTATAAGTAGCGTGTCATGAACCTGGAATGGAGGGTCTATGAATTGCATGCGTTGCAGGAATTAAAAGCCTGGCAAAAAAAGATGTGCAGGAAACCCAGTTTATTAAACAGGCTGTCCAAAAAAATGCAAACGAAACTTAACAGCTTTATTCCGGACAAGGTGCACAAAGCTGTTACTGTTACTATTAAACAAATGGTGAGAAAGCGTGTTGTTTGGGTCAACCTATACCACCAAAGCAACCGTTTCATATTCATCGCTTGAAGCAATAGAAGCTGCGGTGAAAAACTTGCGCAATTGATTCCCGGCAGTCCTCTTAACGGCACTTGAATTAAGCAGTCAAAAAAAGAGACCACTTTGCAGTGGCCTCTTTTCAAAACTGTAGGATGAATATAGGATCTAAAACATGGTTACTGCACGATAATCTTGATACTCTTCTTAAGATCCTTTCCGATCACGGTGAGGATATATTGTCCTTTCGCAGGTTTCCTCCGGGTAGTCAGCGTATACACCTCCACTCCCGGCGCCGTATGGATCACCTCCCGCCGGATTTCTCTGCCCGTCATATCCGTCAGGATCGTCAGCACCTGGTTACCCGGATAATTGCTCAACCGCAGGTGGATCGTA
>Ga0193717_1001323_pt1 | contig 15231 bp, 16 predicted proteins | sample U2c2metaG_FD_145900 | JGI IMG/M metagenome (GOLD analysis project Ga0193717, IMG submission 145900) | Soil microbial communities from a riparian zone of the East river system, Colorado, United States - U2c2 | ecosystem: Environmental > Terrestrial > Soil > Riparian zone | place: USA: East River... | reverse complement strand
CGCTCCGCAACCGGACCGCATGGTCGGTTGCTTTGGAACGTGCGCAGCGTCTCGCCGGTGAGCGCACCGTGCCCACAGAACTGATCGAGGCGCCGCTTTAGAGGGCCGATCCGCGCTTCGTAAGCGGATCCGAATCGAATCCGAACGCGATCCGCATAGGATCGGATCGGCGCCGAGGCAGATTGACGGCCACGCCGTCTCTGCGGCCATGCCCACCCACCACCATCGGATCCAATTCATGCGCACGAATATCTGCTCGACGTTCCGCTGCCGCCTTCTCGGGTTGACCGCAGCCACCGGTTTGTTCTTCGCGGGCCTTATTTGTGCGCAGGAAGCGCCGCAGTACCGCCTCACGCGGCTCGAGATACCCGACATGCAGGGAATCTATGTCAGAGACATCAACGATGCCGGCGACATGGTCGGCTATTACCTCGACGCGAATTCGGTCTCTCGCGCGTTCCTGTGGGATGCGGCCGGACCGCATGACCTGGCCATCCCGACCAGTGCGAGTGGCGATGACGTCTTCAGCGCCGCGACCGCGATCAACAACGAGGGGCAGATCGTTGGATATGCGCAGATCATCGGCGACATCGCGCCCGGCCTGCTCTGGAACAGCGCCGATCCGACGCAGTACACGCTGCTCGACGACGACGCGGACATCTTTCTGAACCCACTCGGCATCAGCGACAACGGCACTGTGGTTGGTATCGAAGGCAACCTCGTAACCGGGGAGGCGTTTCACGCCTTCGTGTGGACTGCGCCGACCGGCATGGTCGACTACGGCACCACCGACCCCTCCAACCCGGACATCAACGCGAGCTGGACCGGAGTCAACGATGCGGGCCAGCTGATCGGCCAATGGAACTATATATTTTCGGCGACGCACGCGAGCGTCGGCACGGTCGGCACGCCGGCCATGCTGCCGATGAGCGCGGCCAGCGACGCGGCCGAAAGCTCCGCGAACGCGATCAATGCCCAGGGCGACCGCGTCGGCCACATGGATCTTGGCAGCGGCGACGTGGTCCCGGTGACGTTCGCAGCAGATGGCAGCGCCACGGCAATCCCGGGCGCGACGCTCGGCCTCGCCGCCGGACAGGCGCTCGGCATCAACGATGCCGGCATCATCGTCGGCCGCGCCAGCGACTTCTCCACGCTCGAGTTCAAGGCGTTCGTGGCCATCGACGGCACCAGCTACGATCTGTTCCAACAGGTCGACGACACGGCCGGCTTCGAATACTTCCTGACCGCTCAGGCCGTCAACGCATCGGGAGTCATCGTCGGCCTTGCCCGCTATGGCGATCTCCAAGTCGGCAGCTACGTGCTGACGCCGGTGGGCGGCGATCACATCTTCAGCGACGGGTTCGATTTGTAGCGCTTGCCGAGCGAATGCAGGTGTTCTCGCCGCGCACTGTCCCCGAGTGCGCGGAAAGACGCCTAACGCCCGGCGCACGCAGCGTTGTCACCGACGCAAGGCGCCTGCTTCCAGTCGGTCAGCTGCTTGCGCGTGCCTTCCCGCGCTTCCTCTTCCTGTCCGTAGGTATGGCACGAAGTCACCGCGATATCCGAGCCGATTGGCGCTTCCTTCTTGCAGATCACGCGATCCTTGTCGCGCCGCGTCAGGATCGAGTTCACCGTTTCCTGCGCGTTGAACAGCGCAATTTTCTGGTCTTCCTTCATCGCGGCCACCGAGCCGCTCTGCTCGAACAGCGTGGTCATTTCAGTCAGCTTCTGATCGATCGTCTTGCGCTCGGCCGGTTTCACGTATTCGTAGCGGCCGCCGTTCTCCATCTCGCTGCGCACATTGGCCGCAACCTCGGCGTATGCCTCCTTGGTATCGGCCTTGACGCCTGTTTCCTTGTAATTTTCCTTGGCTACAGCGGGATGGAAGGCGGAAACCAGTACGACCACTGCGATGGCAGCAAGGATTTTCATGGATGACCTCTGGCATGCGGCGATTCGGCGCGAATACGCCGAGATTTGGCCTGATCGGGACTTCAGCCGCGTACCCCCGTACGCGGTCTGCGCAACAGATCCGATTCTAGACAACGGTATTTGTGAATGTCAACGAGTTGTTTCGTACTACTGGTATCGTCGTTGACGGTGATGTGGTCCGCGCCACCACCAAATGCGCGACGGCGACACGGTCGTCAGCGGGAGTCGGCGGATGTGCCTGCGCGTGGAGGGCGTGCGTGCCTGCTATGGCCGCGCGGTGTGCGGACCGTTTCGTCGCCGACATGGAACTCGTGTTGATAGAGCTGCTCGGCGAACTCCGCTTGCAAAATCCACATACCTTGCGGCGCGTCGGCAGGCAGCGTGTAGCTCCAGTCCCAGGCGGTGCCCGAATAGAACGGCCGCGGCAGTGCCTCGCTGGCGAGATCGAAATCCCACTCGGCGAACAGGCTGCCGTCGGGACGCAGCAGGCTGAAATGGGTGACATCGCCATTGCGATGATCGCTGTACGAAGCGAACGCCCATAGCGTGGCGCCGGGCGCGAAATGATCCCGGTAGTGCGGCTCCTCGTGCACCGGTTGACCATCGGCGAAGCCGCAGTCGACAAATTCCGGTTCGGCGGAATGCGTGGTCAGCGTGTTGATGCGCGGTGATTCGTAGGGCTGGAACACGGCCCATCGGTCCGGCGCGGCGTTGCATTCGCCGTGATACGGATCGATGACCTGGTCGCTGTCGTCGCGCAACTCGAAATGCAGATGCGGCGCACTCGACGGTCCGGAGCTGCCGACCAGGCCGAGATATTCGCCGGCGGCTACGCGATCGCCGACGCGCTTCGACGTCACCGATCCGTTCTTCATGTGCAGATACCACGCGGTCAGGCCGTCGTCCTGCCGCACGAAAACGGCGTTGAAGCCGGTATTGCCCTGGATCACGCATGCGCGATCGAAGTTGCCGTCGACCTTCTCGACGATGACGCCCGGCGCCGCGGCGACGATCTGCACCAGCTCCTGGTCCATCATCAACCACGTGAACGGCCACAGGTAGAAGTCGGTGCCGTGATGGTTGTAGCCGGTGGCGAGATCGTAGGTGCGCTCGCCGCAGGTGTAATCCTGGCGCATGTCCGGATAGCGCGGATCATGGTCGACGAAACCGCTGGTGCCGTGATAACCGTAGCCGGTGAAGCCGGCAGCGGCTTGCAGCGGCCAGATCAGGTTTGCCGCGCCGGCGGATGCCGGCTCGAGCTTTCCCGCGCGCAGCAACTGCGTGGTGCGTTGCTTCAGCAGGGATTCGATCGCATGGCGCTCAGCATGAGTCGGATCGTCGAGCACCGTAGGCGTCAACGCGCGCAATTGCGCGGGCGGCGCCTTGGCGGCTCCGCCGGGCGGAGCCGCCATCAGAATCAGCGTGGCCAGCATGACCGGCTGCATCGCCGCTATTCCACGAAGGGTTTCGTTGGATGCCCACGCTAGCACCGAACGGCCGCCTCGTCATCCGTCTTTATGGTTTCGCCGTAATCTTGATCGAGCCGCTCATGCTCGGATGGTAGATACAGTGATACGCGACCGCACGATCATCGGGCGCGACCCATTCGAACGACTTTCCCGGCGCGACAGGCCCGGAGTCGAACCTTCCGTCCGCAGCGGTGACGGAGTGGGGCACTTCGTCATGGTTCGTCCAGACCACGGTCGCTCCTTTGTGCACGGTCAGCGTCGCGGGAACGAAGGCGAACGCCTGCATCGACACTTCGGCGGCGTACGCGGGGCCGGTCAGCATCGATCCGGCACCCAGCGCAGCAACGAGCAATGCGTTGCGCACAGGTGTCAGTGCCCGGTCTTCGAATCCAGCGCCGCCAGCGACTTCTCGGCATGCTCGAGATGTGCCTGGAACGCCGGCTTGACGTCGACCAGCATCTTCTTGAGCTCGGCATTCTGCGCGTTGGGAATCAGCACGTCGCTGATCGCGCCGAGCACCTGGCGGTGGTACGCGACTTCGTTCTCGAGATAGGCGCGATCGAACCCGGCCGCGGGGATCGTGCGCAACTTCTGCTGCTCGGTGTTCGATGCACTTTCCAGGCTCTTGCTGGTATCGCTCGCCTCGGGCTTCACGCCGAGCCGGGTGACCAGCGCCGTCGCGCTGTCGTTGACCGCGGTGTGGTCCTTGATCATCAGGTTGGCGAAGTCGCGCAGGGCGGGTGTCTTGGTGCGATCGAGGGCGATCTTGCCGTTGCCGATGTCGATCGCGTTGGCGGTGACCACAATGGCAGCGATCTGCGCGTCGCTGACTGCCGGCTTTGCCGCGTCGGCCGCAATTACGTAACCCGGCAGGCTGCCGGCCGCGACGACCGCAACCAGCGCGAGCAGGGCGGAATGTTTCATTGCCATGGAATCCTCCGACTTGTGCAACGCGACCGGATGGCCGCAACCGGAGTCTGTGCGGCCCGTTCTCAATATGTCAATTATTTATGGTGCATATGGTGTCATAACGTTCAATCTGATATTCTTCTGCCGTGCAAAGAAGTGAAGAAACCGAGCGGCATGGCGCATAACCGGTGGTTCCGGCGCATCCTGGCCGGCACGCGCGGCCAGATTGCGGCCCGCCTGCGATCCGGCCCGGCCACCATCAGCGAGCTGGTCCAAGTGCTCGGCCTGAGCGCGAATGCGGTGCGCGTGCACCTCGCGGCGCTGGAAAGGGACGGCCTGGTCGAACAGGACATCCGCCGCCAGGGCGTCGGCAAGCCGGCACATGTCTATCGCCTGACGGTCGATGCGACGTCGCTCAGCCCGAAAGCCTACGACCTGGTGCTCGGCACGCTGCTCGACGCCGTGCGGGAAAGCGCGGGCGAGGCAGCGTATAATGCGTCCTTGGACGCGGTAGCCCGCCGGCTGGCGGGGAGTGTCGACAACGACGCTCCTTTCGAAACACGTCTGGCCGGAACCCTGGACCTGCTTGCCGCACTGGGTGCCGACGTTACGGTCGAGCGCCGCGAAGATTCCATCGAATTGCTCGGATCGGATTGCCCGCTCGCGAAGCTGGTCGGTCCGCATCCGGAATTGTGCCGTCTGCTCGCGAGCGTGATCGCGCGGCGGTTGGGTGTTGAGGTTGCCGATTGCTGCCAACGCGCAAGCGAGCTTCCGCACTGCCATTTCCGCGCGCGGTTGCCGAGCGCCGCTTGATGGGAAGGAGAGGTTTCCTTCCCGGAGAACCAGTTGTGCCGTGCATTTGGTGAAGCGCTGCCCGTGTCCGGCCGGCGCATCCGCAATGCTCTGCGAATCTGGCGTTGTTCGTGAAATCGGCACCCGCATGCCGGTTTCGCGGTGATTCACCATGCCACGGCGAGTATGCCGCGGCGTGCAATATCTGATGATTCGAGGTGGAGTTACGTATGGCGTATGACATAGGAATGGGCCGCTGTGCCGAGATCAGCGACAAATCGGTCGTGGTCAAGCTCGACAGCGTGATGGTCAAGAAGCTCTCTCCCGACCAGCCGTGGCGCCGGTCCGGCACCAGCCTGCTGCGGTTCGATCGCAAGCTGTGCAGCACGACGCGGCCGCCGGCATTGAACGAAGAGCTTTACGTCGACAGCGCAGCGCTCGCGCGCCGCTCGCCGGCCACGCTGGATCTGGACGGCAACGGCGTCAACACGTCGGTCGATCTTCGCGTGATTCTCGAAGGCCTGGACCCGCTGCCGGCGCCGACGCCGAAGCCGAAATCGTCCTCGTCGCACCGGTCGCCGAAGGCCTGACGCCGCGCACCGAAGCGGGATCGGGCGGAATACCGCCCGTCGAGGTCCGGTCGGAGCCGCAGATCAGGAGCGCACCCTTCCGCCTTCGGCACCTTCCCCCGCAAGCGGGGAAGGGAATCTTTATGAACAATCGGCGGCTGTTCGATTTCCGCTCCGGCCGCAATTCGGAATACCCTCAGCCGGGTAGGGGAAAATCCCCCAAAAGACGGTCCATTCACATTTCGCGCACAGTTACAGGATGACCCTTCGCGCAGGCGGCACGGTCCGTGCTGTATCTGGTGCGGACTCTGGGGGATCTATGAAGGCTCGATCGCGATTCTGGTCAGGACTTGCTCTGGTGGGCGCGTTGCTTATGGCGCGCGCGCCGGAGGCGTCTGCGCAGGTCGTGGTCACGGTCGACGGCGACACCGCATACGCCACGATTTCGCTCACAGATGACAATAATGTCACTTACGAGGCGGATGTCACGATCGTATTCGACACGCCGCTGAACCTCACCGCGCAAAGCCTCAACCTCACTGCGGAACTGGTCGATCCGGATGCCGTACAGGGGCGGATCAATCAGGTGGGCTGCCTCCTCTTTCCGTTAGTCCCTTGCGTCGCAGTCGACCCGGCGTTCCCGGTCATGATTACCGTGGAGCCAACTGTTGTCCCTTGGCTGTTCACGAGCAGCTTCGACGGCGACGAAGACGGTTCGGGCAACCTTTCCTTTATCAATACGTACGAAATCGAAGTACATACCCACGATCTCGAGTACACCGCACACAGTCCTTACCGCATGTACAAGGCACCGGTCGGCGGTGTTTTCAACGACATTACCAACGATGTCCTGCAGGGAAGCATGCGCGCGCGCGGACGCGGCGCGGCGTTTTCCCAGTTTCTGGTCGTTTCCGATCCTCGTCTGGATCTGACAGTCGTCCTCCTCAAGCTCGTCGATTTGAATGCGCGCATTCTGCTGGCCGCATTGAGCGATGGCCTGCGCGGGGATCTGCTTGGCATGGTGGTCCAGATACAGGCCTTGCTGCTGTTCGACCTCAACGGAGCGCTCGACCTTCTCGACGAGCTGATCGCGCTGATCGACGCCCATGCGGGCATCGATATCCCCAACGTCTGGCGCGCCGAACGGGATCTGACCAATGACGCCGGCGAGATGAAGTCCCTGGCCTTGACCACGCGTTTCAGTCTCGCCCGATTGCTAGGTTCGGCGGCCCACTGACCCATGCCAGCCCGCTTCAACGCCTACGTGCCGGACGGCGCGGCACTGGTCCGCTTGCTCGACGACGACACCAACTACCGCATCGGCCGCTCCTCGGATTGCGAGGTGCGCGTCGATCACTGGTCGATCTCGCGATACCACGCCGAGCTGACCGGCGTCGACAACGCCTGGGCGCTGCGCGATACCGGCAGCAAGAACGGCCTCCGTGTCGACGGCCACCTGGTGCTGCATGCCGATCTCGCCAAGTCGACCTGGTTCTCGATCGGCGATGTCTATTGCTGGTTCGAGCTGCTCGACAATGCGGCCGCCGAACGCCATCGCGCGGAAGGCGCGACGCGGCGGGCGACTTCGCGTGCCCTGTCGCAGCAGCTGGTGCCGTCACTCGGCATCCGCGCGCTGATACCGCAGACGCTGGATGTGGTGCTTCAACTCGTCGGGCTCGATCGCGGGTTCGTGCTGTATTCGGGCGACGGCGAAGCGTTGCGCGTGCGCGCGAGTCGCGGATTCGCCGTCGACGACATCGCCAGCAATCATTTCGTAGGCAGCGCCGCCGCCGTCGAACGCGCGCTGGCCGACGGAAAGAGCGTGGTGTGCTGCGACGCGACCGAATCGCCGTGGCTGGGTTCACGCCCGAGCGTGCGGCTGGGTGGCATTCGCGGCCTGGTGTGCGTTCCGCTGCAGCTGTCTGGCAAATCCGTCGGCGCGATCTACGCGGACAGTCGCAAACCCGGGCCACCGGTGACCGAGCTCGATCTTGAGCTGATAGAAAACGTCGCGCGCCACGCCGCGGCCGCATTCGAAGCCGCACGGCTCGAGGATAACGTGGCCGACGTCGTGCGCAGCGCGGCGGATGTCGGCATCCGCGCACCGCTATGGGCCGATTTGCGCCCACGGGCCCCTCCTTCATAAGAAATGGGGCTCGCCGGCGTCGTCGGTGGCCTGACCCGATTGCCCCGGCTGGGACGGCTCCGTCTGTCCGACTGCGGGCTTACGCGCTATCGTGAGCGCATGACCAGTGACGCCGCCGTGCGCGCGCCCGAATCCCCGCTCGGCGGTGCCACCCTGACCGGCCACATGGCCGGCGCAGAGCTGAGCTCAGGCGATCTGCTGGGCAGCCGCTTCCGTATCGAATCGTTGCTCGGCATTGGCGGCATGGGCGTCGTGTACCGGGCCCGCGACCTTTCGCTCGACATCGAAGTCGCACTGAAGCTGCTGCGCCCCGAACTCGCGCGCCGACCCGGCGCGTTCGAGCGCTTCCGCAAGGAACTCCTGCTGGCGCGCCAGGTGTCGAGTCCGCATGTCGTGCGCATCCACGACATCGCCGAACACGACGGCCGCTGGTTCATCAGCATGGATTTCATCGACGGCGAGTCGCTGGAAGGTTATCGCGACCGCATCGGCAAGATTCCGCTGGACGGCGCGCTGGCGATCACCCGCGGCTTGTTCGAGGGTCTCTCGGCGGCGCATCAGCGTGGCGTGATCCATCGCGATCTGAAACCCGCGAACGTGCTGCTCGACAAGACCGGCCATCCCTACATCACGGACTTCGGTGTCGCCCGCAGTCTTGGCGCGACCGGCATGACGCAGAGCGGCGTCATCGTCGGTACGCCCGAATATCTTTCGCCCGAGCAGGCGCGCGGCGACGCGGCCGATGCGCGCAGCGATCTCTATACCGCCGGCCTGATCCTTTTCGAGATGCTGACCGGCGCGTTGCCGTTCTCGGGCGGCACGCCCGCGGAAACCGTGATCCAGCGCATCGTGCGCGCACCGCCATCGCTGGCGCGTGCACGGCCGGATCTTCCGCGCTGGCTGCACGCCTTCAGCGACCGTCTGCTCAAAGTCAATCCGTCGCACCGGTTCGCCAGTGCCAAGGAAGCGCTGCATGCGCTCGACACGAAACGCGTGCCGCGCCCGCCGCTGAACCGCCGGGCGATCTTCATAGCCGTCGTCGTCGTGTTGGCGATCGGTTTTGCCGGCGCCTGGTTCTGGCGGAATCCGCTGCCGATACGCGAGATTTTCGCGCCGGTCATACCGGCGACGCCGCACATCGCCGTGCTGCCATTCGCCGCGCCGGCCGACGATCCTGAGCTGGCGGCCACCGCGCGCGCGCTGGAACAACATCTGCGCGAGTGGCTGCGCAGCGATGCCGCCATCGCCGTTGTTTCGCGCTCGCGTGTCAACGACGCAATCGCGCGCGCAGCGCCCGACTTCAGCGGCGACGCACTTGTCCGCCAGTTTCCGGCGATCGCCAACGCCGCCAATGCAACGCGCTTGCTGAGCGGCGATCTGAAGCGCGAAGGCGACGGGCTCACGCTCGCCCTCGTCTGGGCCGGACCTGACGGCAGCGCTCCACAGTCGATTTCAATCCGGGGCGCGGACGCGGCCGCTTTGTTCGGTGCCTATACGACATCGCTGGCAGCGTCGCTGCGTCCCATGCGTCTGCAGATCGGCGCGCCGCCGGTCCTGTCGGCTGCCGCGCTCGCACCGTTCGGTCGCGGCCTGCTCGCATTGGACAAGCGCCATCCCGAAGCAGCGGCCACCGATCTGTCGTCGATAGCGAATACACCGCCCAGTGCGATGGTGGATCTCGCCTTGCTGGACGCGCAGGAAGGTGCGCACCAGGACTTGCCAGCGCAGAACACGCGCGAGACCGCGTTGAAGCAATATGCGAACGATCGGAGTCCGGCGGCATTGAGTCTGCTGGCACGCGCGCAGATGGATGCGAACGCAGCGAACGACGCCGTCGGCGGTCTTGCGCGGGCGGTGCAGGCGTTTCCGCACGACCCGCAGCTCATTCTGCAGAACGCTGAAGCACTCGCCGCGAGCGGAAAGGGCGACGACGCACTGACTGCCCTCAAGGCCTTCGTCAAGACCGATGACCAGAATGCACGTGCCTGGTTTCTGCTTGGGCGCACGGCCATCGTCCAAGGACAGGCGCAGGTCGCCGTGGACGAATACCTGATCCGCGCCGTGACGCTCAACCGGCGCGCGCGCGACGACGCAGCCGAGGCGGAAACGCACAACGCGATGGGTGCCGCATTCGACGGACTCGGCCAGCTCGAATCTGCTGCCACCGAATACACGCTTGCCGCGACGATGCGCGCGAAACTGGGTGACAAAAGCGGCGAAGCGAAATCCCTGCGCAATCTGGCGATCCTGCAGGCGGTGAAAGGCGATGCCGAATCCGCCGACCGCAATCTCGACAAGGTCAAGGGACTGCTGGAAAGCCTCGGCGACCGCGCCAGCCTCGCCGATCTCCACAACGATCGCGGCGTCGTCGCGGAAGAGCGCGGCGACTTCAGGGCCGCGCTCGCGGCATATCGCGAGGCGCTGGCCATACGGCAGCAGCTCAATGTGCCGGCGCTGATCGCCGAGAGTTACAACAATGTCGGTTTCGCAGCGTTCCAGCTGGGTCAGCTCGACAACGCGTTCGTTTACTGGCAGCAGGCGGCCGCCTTGTACCAGCAGCTCGACGACGTCGGTCGCGCGCTGCGCATCGAACAGAGCATGGGACTGCTCGACATTGCCAGAGGCCAGTTCCGCGCGGCTCGCGAGCGCCTCGAAGCCTCGTTGCGCAACGCGGAGAGCCATCAGCTTCCCGAGGAAGCGTCGGTGGGCTATCTCAATCTGGCCGAGCTGGCACTCGCCGAAGGACGTTACAAGGACAGTCTGGATGGAGCGCAGCGCGCAAGCGAGATGCTGACCCGGCTTTCCCATCTGCGCGGCCAGGCCGAAGCCAATCTGTTGCAGGCGCGTGTAGCGCTGGCATTGGGCGACACCGCCAAGGCCGACGCGGCACTCGCCGCCATTCCCGGCGAAGAGATCAACAATGAGCAGCGCGTTGCTTTCCTGCTCGCTTCGGCACGCAGGGAATACATCGCAAACAACGGCGCCGCGGGCACGGCGAAGCTGGATGAGGCGGAAAAAGCCGCGGCCGATGCGCATGTCGGCGTACTCGCGTTCAGGGTCAAGCTCGAGCGCGCGCGCCAATTGCTCGCGGCGGGAGACGTCGCGAAAGCGCTCCGGGCGATGGCGGAGCTGCGTGCCGACACCACGATGCTGGGCCAGGTGCCGTTGCGCCTGGAATTGATCGAGCTCGAGATTGCAGCATCCGTGCGCAACGGCAAAAAAGGCGAAGCAATGAACCGCTACCGCGAAGCGCTTCCACTGCTGCGCGACATGGGACGCTACGCGAACGCGACGACCATCCATGAACTCGGCGCGCGCGCATTCCCCGCGAACGGAGCCGACGCCACCGCCGCCGCTACCGAAGCCGATGCCGCGCGCAAGCAGTTGCTGGCAGATTCACCCGTCGCGGAGCGCAGTTCGCTGGAGCAGCAGCTCGCGCATCGGCTGCAACAGGATATCGGCGGCGGCGATGCGCGATGAGCGCGATCAATCGGCCGAGCTGGCCGACCTGCGCCAGAAACTGCAGGACGTGCTGCAGCAGCAGCGCGAGCTGATCGAGCGTCTGCAGCAGGGGCAGGACTATTTCCAGCATCTGGCGCGATCGGTCTGGCGTGTGCAGGAAGACGAGCGGCGACGCCTCGCCCACGAGCTGCACGACGGCGTCGGCCACAGTCTCACTGCATTGATTCATCTGGTCGCGCAGGCCACGGACGCCTTGAACGACAGGCCGGCCGAGGCGCGCGAACGTCTCGAGCGCGCCCGCGATGTCGCGCAGACCACGCTGCACGAAACACGGGCGCTGTCGCGCCTGCTGCGTCCGCAGATACTCGATGACCTCGGATTGGAAGCGGCGCTGCGCTGGCTTGCGCGATCCTTCCACGACAACCATGCGCTGGCGGTGAGCCTGGACCTCGACAATCCGTTTCCCGAAGTGGACGCCGACCTGTCGACGCTGATCTTCCGCGTCACGCAGGAATCCCTGTCCAACGTCGCCAGGCATGCGCAGGCTCGCGCGGTCGAGATATCCGTGCATCAGCGGGCTGTTTATATTGTGCTGTCGATCTGCGACGACGGCCGCGGCTGCGATCCTACTACCGCGCTCGCGAGCGGCAGCCGCGGCCGCAGCAGCGGCCTCGGTGGCATGCGCGACCGCGTGCGTCTGTTCGGCGGCGTGTTCCGCGTCGATTCGCAAGCCAACGCCGGCTGCACCGTTTCCGTGCAGTTTCCGCTGCCCGGCGCTCCCGGCGGACTTGCGCGATGATCCGCCTGCTGATCGCCGACGATCACACCGTGTTGCGCGAAGCACTGGTGACGACATTGCGTGCGAGCGGCGATTGCCTCGTCGTCGCCGAAGCCGGCGACGGCATCAGCGCGATCGAGCAGGCGCATGCGACCCATCCGGATATCGCGGTCGTCGACATCTCGATGCCGCGGCTCAACGGTATCGAAGTCGTGCGCCGCCTGACCACCGAGCTGCCGCGCACGCGCGTGCTGGTGCTGACGATGCACGAGGAAGAGGAATACGTGCTGCAGGTCGTGCGTGCCGGCGCGTCCGGTTACCTGGTCAAGCATGCGGCGACATCGGAGCTGCTCACCGCGATCCGCGCGGTGGCTGCGGGTGGCGTGTATTTCGGGCCGTACGCCACGCGCGTGCTCGCCGAGCAGTTGCAGCAGCCGCAGAAAATGACGGCTGATCCTTACGGCGCGCTGTCCACGCGCGAACGCGAGGTGCTGCACCTCGTCGTCGACGGGCTGACCATCAAGGAGATCGCACAGCGGCTCGAAATCAGCACGAAGACCGCCGAGAATCATCGCGGGCGGGTGTTGACCAAGCTCGGCGTGCGCAACAGCGCGGAGCTGGTGCGCTATGCGATGCGCAAGCATCTGGTCGAGTGACTACGTCCGAAGCCCTTCCCTTCAAGGGCAGGGTTGGGTGGGGATGGCGTAGCACCGGAGTGCCCCTCGCGCCCGTCGGTATCTTCCCCCGCAGGCGGGGGAAGGGATAGGCTAGCCCCATGAGCCAGATTTCCGTCCCGATCGCCCACGGCGAACTGATCGACAAGATCACGATCCTCGAAATCAAATCCGAGCGCATCGGCGACTCGGCCAAACTCGCGAACGTCCGCATCGAGCTCGACCTGCTCAACGAGACCTGGCATGCCGACCCTTCATCGCACGCCGACATTGCCGCGGAGCGTGCGCAGCTGCGCGGCGTGAACGAAGCGCTCTGGGACATCGAGGATCGCATCCGCCTCAAGGAAAAGGCGAAGGCATTCGACGCGGAATTCGTCGAGCTGGCGCGTTCGGTCTACATCCGCAACGACGAGCGCGCCGCGATCAAGCGCACGATCAACCAGAAACTGGGTTCGCGGCTGGTCGAGGAGAAGTCCTACCAGGACTACGGAAACGTGACTTGAATGAATTGTTGGACCTCAGCTCGCGCTCTTGGGAGCCGGCTGAGGCCGAGGCAGATGAATTACGTGTTTACGAAAATTGATGACGGTATTAGGCATCGCGTCGCTCACGACGAATGCAATTGGCAGCTCGGGCTCCGCGTCCAGCACAACTTTCGCTTGGAACCCGCGCGAACGGAGAAATTCCGCGGCATGATTGGCGCTCGCCTCCGGCTCGTTTGACACAAGTCCGATGCTTGCAGTGGCGGACCCCAGCTTCTCAAGCACGTCAGGGGAGGAGTGATTGATGATGGTGCCATCCCACATGATGGAGCGGAGCACGCCACCCGTATTGAACTGGAAGCGCTCGCGGACTCCATGTTTTGCCAGCAGCGCGACAATGGCCTCTTTGGCTTCAGCGGATGCGGCAGAAAAGATGCGAGACCCGGAGTCCGGGAAGGGAAGCGGGTTGCGACCGGTAGCCAGCAAGAATGACCACGCCGCAAGACCGATGATGAAAATGCCAGCGACCACCAATAGCCATGTCGGTACGAACATTAGCTTCCCCTCTCGTGAACTTGTCTCTGCGGTCGATCTTAGCCCGTGAGGCGCCGCTCACTATCCTCGCGTCAGGAAACCACGCTTAGCGCACCAAGCGTCACGTAGTAACCGTCCGGATCTCGCAGCGAGAACTCCTGGGTCCCGGTATCGGGGGTCACATGAGGATCTTCCTCAAGTCGCTCCACGAGCCCGCGTGCCCTCTTCAGTGCCAGGTCGAAGTCATCCTACCTTCGATCCTGACCTGGCGCAGTTCGACTATCGGCCAGTGCCGAACTCAGTGCCGCTGCCGAATCACGGCACGCCGTTTTGTTCACAACCGTACGAGCGCTAGCCTCAAGGGCAGGCCGCCATCGGTCGCTGATCACAAGGAGCTGGTCTCGGCTGGCGTGTTCGACCAATTGCCGCCGCCGTAAGTCTGGGCGCACAATAAGGTCAAGTGATGCAAGGTGAGGGCCGAATCATGAAAACCCTGCTCGGTATCCTGGCTCTTGCTGCGCTATTCGCGCTTTCATCTGTCGCGATAGGGGCAGGCCCACCCGATCCAGTCGTTGGAACCTGGAAACTCAACGCGGCGAAGTCCACGGCCAATAAGCCCGTGCCGAAGAGCGAGACTCGCACGTACATTGCATCCGGGGATGGCGTCGCGCTTACCTGGGAGCGCGTGAGCGCAGACGGCAAGACCAGCACCGTCAAAACGACGTTTAACTACGATGGCAAGGACTACCCGGTCACGGGTTCGCCCGATTTCGACACGATGAGCGCGAAGCGGGTCGATGCCAATACCATCGAGACGACGGAAAAGCGTATGGGCAAGCATGTCGGTACGACACGACGGGCCATTTCTGCGGATGGGAAAACGCTGACTTTGCATCAGAGACGCATAACCGCAAATGGCCAAGAGGTCAGCACGCTCATGGTCTACGATCGTCAGTGAGTGTGTGGGATATTCGCGTCTCTTATGATCCGTGTCGGCTCTTCGGGAGCCTTTGCAGACTTTCTCCTTCCAACTCTTCGTCAAGGAGTTCGTTATGCACGCCGCTCTGAAATACATGGGTGTCTTGGGCAGCTGCGCCGCTCTCGCCGTCTCAGTTGCCGTCGTCGCAGGTTCGGTGGAAACCTCCCAGGACAAGTACTCGCTGAAATCGCCGAGCGGAATCGCGTTCTCCGACTTCAAGGGATACGAGGACTGGGCGGTGGTCTCTTCCGCCCGGACCGACGAAGTGCTCAAGGTGATCGTCGCCAATACGACCATGATCAAGGCGTACAAGGCTGGCGTTCCGGGCAACGGCCAGCCTTTCCCGGATGGCTCCAGGATCGTGAAGCTCCAGTGGAAACCGAAGAAGAGCACGGAGGCCCCCTTCGCCGTGGATGTGCCAGACGTCTTCACGCAGGCTTTCGTCATCGAAAAGGACAGCAAGAGATTTCCGAATAGCGGCGGCTGGGGATACGCGCTGTTCAAC